>Ga0068714_10003449_pt1 | contig 18729 bp, 17 predicted proteins | sample MTBNYHSulfiMetaG_FD_62988 | JGI IMG/M metagenome (GOLD analysis project Ga0068714, IMG submission 62988) | Enrichment culture microbial communities from rom New York Harbor, USA that are MTBE-degrading - MTBE-NYH (New York Harbor Sulfidogenic)... | ecosystem: Environmental > Aquatic > Marine >... | reverse complement strand
CCGTGCAGGTGATGGTCGACCAGCCGGTGACCTGCGACAGGAGCACCGCCAGCATCAGCACGTAGGCCACCGGGAGGGAAAGCGCGAGCACCCCGGCTCCGCCCAGTCGTCCCACCGTTCGGCCGTAGCAGGGAGTGAGCAGGTCCGGGATCGAGAGGGCCGAGGCGGCGCGGAGGCGGGGTGCGATGACGAGGGCGAACACCACAGCGGCGAGGTAGTAGGGGACTCCGAACACCAGCCAGGTCGAGACGCCGTGGCGAAAGGCGTACTCCCCGACCCCGAGAATGCCGCCGTACCAGGTGGCGACCAGGGTGGCGACGAAGCCCGGCAGGCTCAAGCGGCGGCCCGCCAGGAGGTACTCCACGCCACCGCCGACCCGCCGCCCCAGCGACAGGGCCACGATCGCCGCGAGGTAGAGGAGGATCAGGAGGAGGTCGAGGGTGACCACGCCGGGAGTGTAGCGCTGTGGGGGCCCGTGAGGTCAAAGGGGGATTGAGCGGGAACGGGAAGAGCGCGCTACACTGGTGCGAGCGCCGACTCGATGGTCGGGAGGACACCATGCACATCAACGACATCCTCAAGGTTGCGGTCGAGCGGAAGGCGTCGGACGTCCACCTCAAGGTGGGGGCTCACCCGGTGGTGCGCATCGACGGCAAGCTCCAGGTGATGACCGAGTTCAAGCGCATGATGCAGGAGGACACCATCGCCATGGCGTTCTCCATGATGTCCTCGCGCCAGAAGGAACGGTTCAAACAGGCGCTCGAGATCGACATCGCCTACTCGGTGCCCGGTCTCGGGCGCTTCCGCTGCAACATCTTTCAACAGCGCGGCTCGGTGGGCCTGGTCCTGCGCCTGATCCCCGCCCGGATCCAGACCTTCAAGGAGCTGCTCCTGCCGCCGGTCCTCGAGACCATCTGCCAGGAGCAGCGGGGGCTGGTGCTGGTGACCGGGACCACCGGGTCGGGCAAGTCCACCACGCTGGCGGCAATGCTCGACTACATCAACACCCGCCGGGTCGAGCACATCATGACCATCGAGGACCCCATCGAGTTTCTCCACCGCGACAAGAAGTCCATCATCAACCAGCGTGAGGTGGACGTCGACACCAAGAGCTTTTCGTACGCCCTGCGCTCGGCGCTGCGCCAGGACCCGGACGTGATCCTGGTCGGCGAGATGCGCGACTACGAGACCATCGAGACCGCGCTGCTGGCGGCGGAGACCGGTCACCTCGTGCTCTCGACCCTGCACACCCTGGACGCCACCGAGTCGGTGAACCGCATCATCTCGGTCTTCCCCCCGCACCAGCAGAAGCAGATCCGCATCCAGCTCTCGGCGGTGCTCAAGTCGATCCTGTCCATGCGGCTGCTGCCGCGGGCCGACGGGCTGGGCCGGGTGCCGGCGATCGAGGTGCTGATCGCCACCCCGTACATCCGGGACTGCGTCGAGAACAAGGAGAAGACCAAGCTGATCCGTGACGCCATCTCCCAGGGTACCAGTCAGTACGGCATGCAGACCTTCGACCAGTCTCTGTATCTGCTCTACAAGAACGGTCTCATCACCCTCGACGAGGCGCTGCGCCGGGCGAGCAACCCCGACGAGTTCCGGCTCAAGATCCAGGGCATCCAGTCCACCTCGGACATCTCCCGCGAGGAGATGGAGGGCTCGCTCCAGCTGGACGCCACCGGCTCGGCAGATGCGTTCACGGAGGAGTCCCCGTTCGAGTTCGGCAACCAGGAAAACGCCCTGGACGACAGGACGTGACCTCGGAGGCCTCCCGCAGACGGGGGGGGGCAGAGGGCAGCGGCAGCGCCGACGGGGCTCTCGGGGCGGCCCTCAGGCTGCTCGCCGGTCGGGACTTCTTCGTCGACGAGCTCGGCGAGCGACTGCGGCTGAAGGGCTTCGAGGAGGGTCCGGTCGGTGCGGCGTTGGACCGGTGCGCAGAGCTCGGGATGGTGGACGACCAGAGGACGGCGGAGCGCTTCGTCGCCTCCCGCGTGCGTTCGCGGGGTTGGGGACCGGCGCGGCTCCGCGCCGAGCTCGAGCGGCGGGGTGCCAGCCGCGAGGTTGCCGCGGCGGCGGTGGCGGACCTCGAGCGCGACCCCGAGCCGGCGCTGCAGCGGGCGCTCGAGCGGCTCGAGCGGAGAGCGGAGGAGGGCTGGTGGCGACTTCCCGCCCGCCGCGCGCGGATGGTAAGCTCCCTGATCGGCCGCGGCTTCGACGCCGGGCACGCCCGGGAGGCGGTGACGGCGCGCGCCGCGGAGAAGGAAAGGGAACCCGATGCGTGCGATGACCAGCCGAGAAATCCGATCAGCCTTCCTTGACTACTTCGCGGCGAGGGGGCACCAGGTGGTGCCGTCCTCGTCCCTGCTCCCGGCGGGCGACACGACCCTGCTCTTCACCAACGCCGGCATGAACCAGTTCAAGGACGTTTTCGCCGGCCGCGAGGTCCGCGGCTACAGCCGGGCGTGCTCGTCGCAGAAGTGCGTCCGCGCCGGGGGCAAGCACAACGACCTCGAGAACGTCGGCTACACCGCCCGCCACCACACGTTCTTCGAGATGCTCGGCAACTTCTCCTTCGGCGACTACTTCAAACGGGACGCGGTGGCCTTTGCGTGGGAGCTGGTGGTCGACGTCCTCGGCCTGCCGGTGGAGCGGCTCTGGTTCACGGTTTTCAGCGACGACGACGAGGGTGCGCGTTGCTGGCAGGAGGTGGGTGCGTCCCCAGAGCGCATCCTGCGCTTCGGTGAGAAGGAGAACTTCTGGGCGATGGGGGAGACCGGTCCGTGCGGGCCGTGCTCGGAGGTCCACTTCGACCGCGGCCCGGACCCCAACGCCCCGGGTCGCGCCCGCCTGGTGAACGGGCCGGGGGACGACATCATCGAGATCTGGAACCTGGTGTTCATGCAGTACGAGCGGGACGCGGAGGGGTCCCTCCACCCCCTGCCGCGCCCCTCCATCGACACCGGCGCCGGGTTGGAACGGCTGACCGCGGTGCTCCAGCGGGTGCCGTCCAACTACGACACCGACCTCTTCGTGCCGATTCTCGCGGCGCTCGAGGAGCTGACCGAGCAGCGCTATCTGCCGGACCAGGCAACGGCGCCGGCCTTCCGGGTCATCGCCGACCACGTCCGGGCGAGCGCGTTCCTGATGACCGACGGCGTCGTCCCCTCCAACGAGGGGCGGGGCTACGTCCTGCGCCGCATCATCCGCCGCGCGCTCCGATACGGCCGCAAGCTCGGCCTCGACGGGGCCTTCCTCCACACCCTGGTGGGGACCGTGGTGGAGCAGATGGGGGACGTCTACCCCGAGCTCGGCGAGCGCCGCGAAGTGGTCGCGACCCAGCTCAAGCAGGAGGAGGAGCGGTTCGCCCGCACCCTCAACGTCGGCACCGACATTGCCGGCCGGGAGCTGGAGCGGGTGAAACGAGCGGGGGGGGTGGTGTTCCCCGGCCGGCTCGCCTTCCGGCTGTACGAGACCCACGGCCTGTCGGTGGACCTGCTCGAGGAGTTCGCCCAGGAAGAGGGGCTCACCCTCGACCGCGGCGGCTTCGACTCTGCCCTCGAAGAGGCCCGGGAGGCGGGCAAGCGGGGCTGGAAGGGGGACGTGCTCGCGCGGTTTCGGCCCGAGTACGAGACCCTGGCCGAGCGGGGGGTGCGCTCCGACTTCTTCGGCTACGACCACCTGGAGGTGGAGGCCCGGGTGGTCGCGCTGCTCGACGCCGAAGGGTTGGTCGAGGAGCTCGGCGCCGGCGACGAGGGGGAGGCGGTCCTCGACCGGACCTCCTTCTACGCCGAGAGCGGTGGCCAGGTGGGGGACCGGGGGGACCTGGTGTGGGGGGACGGGACGGCGAGCGTGCTCGACGCCCAGAAACCGATCGAGGGGTTGACGGTCCACCGCCTGCGGGTCGAGCGGGGCCTGCTCCGGGTCGGGGAGCAGGTGACGGCCAGGGTCACCGAGGGTCCGCGCAGCGACACCCAGCGCAACCACACTGCCACCCACCTGCTGCACGCTGCCTTGCGGGGGGTCCTCGGGCCGGCGGCCCAGCAGGCCGGCTCGCTGGTGGAGCCGGACCGGCTCCGCTTCGACTTTTCCTGGGGCGAGCCGGTGGCGCCCGAAGCGCTCGAGGAGATCGAGCGTCGGGTCAACGCCGAGGTGGTCCGCAACCTCGCGGTGGCCAAGCAGTTCATGACCCAGGAGGCGGCCCGCCAGCTCGGGGCCACGGCCCTGTTCGGGGAGAAATACGGCGACACCGTGCGGGTGGTGTCCGTCGGGGACGGCGAGGTGTCGCGGGAGCTGTGCGGCGGCTGCCACGTCCAGCGCACCGGCGACATCGGTTTCTTCAAGGTCCTCGCGGAGCGGGGGGTCGCGGCGGGGGTGCGCAGGATCGAGGCGGTCACCGGCCGCGGCGCGGTGGTCTACGCCCAGGAGCTCGCTCGTCGCGCCCAGCAGCTCGCGGGGCGCTACCAGACCTCGTTCGAGCAGCTGCCCGAGCTGCTGGAGCGCAGGGAGGCGCACCTGGAGAAGCTGGAGGAGGATGTCCGGGCGCTCAAGCACCGCCTGGCGTCGGGCGAAAACGGCGGTGGCGAGGCCCGGCGCGAGGTGGCGGGGGTCGCCCTCCTCACCCGACGGGCGCCCGAGATGAGCCCGTCGGACCTGCGCAACCTGGCCGACACCCTGCGCCAGCGCCTCGGCTCCGGGGTGGTGGTGCTGGGGATGGAGGCGGAGGGCAAGGCGACGATGCTGGCGGCGGTGACCGACGACCTGGTCGACCGGGTCCACGCCGGCAACCTGGTCAAGGAGCTGGCGCAGGTGGTGGGCGGCCGCGGCGGCGGCAAGCCGAACCTGGCCCAGGCCGGAGGCCCGGACGCAAGCCGTCTGGACGAGGCGCTCGAGCACGCCGCCGCGGTGCTCGGTGCGCAGCTGGGAGGGAGCTGAAATGGTCGAGCCCAAGGTCGCGGACACGAAGCCGATGGTGCTGGCCCTCGAGCCGGGCCCCTACTGGTGGTGCGCCTGCGGGATGTCGGCCACCCAGCCCTGGTGCGACGGCAGCCACAAGGGGAGCGGGCTCAGGTCCCACCCGTTCGAGATCGCCGAGCGGAAGCAGGCAGCGATGTGCATGTGCAAGCGCACCGCCAACCCGCCGTTCTGCGACGGGACGCACGCGAAGCTCGACTAGCGTTCGCGGGGACCGTCGAAGGGCCGGGAAACCGGGCTGTGCGGGTGCTGGCTGCGCTCGTGGGGGGACGGACCGCGAGCCCGCGGCCCACGTGCGGTGTCTCGTCGTTCGCGTCGCGGTTGGTTGCGGTTGAACCGCGAAGACGCCAAGAACGCGAAGACAAGCCACAGGAGTGTGCTCCTGGCGGACTTCGCGTCTCAGCTCGCGTGTCATCCCGAACGCGGCCCCGAGCGCCAGCGTCCACCCCCCGCTGTCATCCCGAACGCGGCCCCGAGCGCCAGCGTCCACCCCCCGCTGTCATCCCGAACGCGGCCCCGAGCGCCAGCGAGGGGGAGCGGAGGGATCTGCCCCGGCGGAGGGAGCGCCTTCGTTGAGGCAGATCCCTTCCCTCACGTCCGCTCGGAGCGGCCCCTGCCCTTCGGGCTGCCTGCCGAGCCTCGTGCACAGGCCGTGAGACGAGTGCTGCTCGTCGTTGGGGCGCGGCATGCCGCGCCCCAACGGGTGGGCGGGCGTTACCGCACTTCAGTCAGTCGAAGTCTGCACGCGGCTCTACTGACGACCATCACGCTCCACCTCCGGTCGCACGGGTGTCGCGACGGAACGCTCGAATCAGCAGGCTCTTACCGACGCTGCAGGGTCCGGGCCCGGTGGAGGTCCGAGGCTCGGGCTCGGGGTGCGGGCGGCAGGCGGCTGGCAGCGGGACCGGGATCGGGAGCGCGACGACCCGGACCCTGCTCCCCGTCACCCGACTCCCGCCGCGTGGGGCCCGCCGCCCGTCGTCCGGGATCGGGCAGCCGGCGGCGGGCGCGGGCCCCCGACCAGACGCTCCACGGTCAACCGTCAGTCCCCACAGCCAGTGCCCCGGAGGGGCATGAGCCCGCTCGGGATGACACGTGTCGAGGAGCGCTCGTGTTCTCCGCGCCTCTGCGCCTTTGCGCCCCTTTGCGTCTTTGCGTTCTCCCCTCGAGCGCTTCAGCCGGCCAGGCGCTTCCGCGTCAGCGCCTCGAGCCCGCCCGAGAGGATCAGCTCCTGGGCGGCGGGGCCGAGGGGGGTCATGGGGAACTCGCGGCCGCGCCAGGTCGCGACCGAACGGCGGACGTCCACCTCGAGCGGGTCCGAGGGGATCGTTTTCCGCCCGGCGGCCACTTCCCCTTCCAGCGCTGCCCGCGCCGCGGTCCACAGGTCCGGGCTCTCGAGGCAGATGAAGGCGTTGTTGAACGCGTTGCGCAGGTAGGTCTGGGAGAAGGTGGCGGCGATCACCATCCGGATTCCACGGTGCTTGAGGGCGGTGGCCGCCTGCTCCCGCGACGAGCCGGTGCCGAAGTTGCGGCCCGCCACGATGATGTCCCCCTCGCGGGCGACTCCCTGGAAGTCCGGGTCGTAGTTGAGCATGGCCGCCGCGGCCATCTCCTCGGGCGTGAGATCGTCGCGGTAGGTGAAGTCCTTGCCGTAGATCCCGTCGGTGTTGAGGTTGTCCACCGGGAGCAGGAGCAGGCGCCCGACGACCCGCTCCGGGAATCCCGGCAAGATCTCCACCGACCGCGGCTCGGGCCGCCACCCCAGGTCGCGGTAGCGCCGCTCGGGGACCGAAGAGTCCGCCTCGCCGGGGGCGGTGATGTGCCCCGCGACGGCCGAGGCGGCGACCACCGCCGGGCTCGCCAGGTAGGCCTGGGCGTCGCGGGAGCCCATCCGCCCCTTGAAGTTACGGTTGGTGGCGGAGATCCCCACCTCGTCGGGAGCGAGCAGGCCGACGCCGAGCCCGATGCAGGCGCCGCACCCGGGGGGCAGCGGCCGGGCGCCGGCGGCGATGAGGTCCTGCCACACCCCGAGCCGCTCCGCCTCGGCCTGGACCTCGGCCGAGGCCGCGGCCATCCACAGCTCGACCCCGTCGGCGACCCGCCGGCCGCGCAGGACGTCGGCCGCCTGCACCAGGTCGTCGAGGCGGGAGTTGACGCAGGAGAGCAGGTACGCCTTGTGGACCCTCACCCGCTCGCGGGCGAGCTCGGCCGCGGGGCGCATGCGGAACACGGTGTCGGGGCCGGAGACGTGGGGCGACACGCGGCCGAGGTCGAGCACGATCTCCGCCGCGTACACCGCATCGGGGTCCGGTGCCGGCGGGTCGGTCTCCCAGGCGGCGACCATCGCCGCGGTCAGGCGGTCGGTGACCCCGCGTGCGACGAGGAGCGCGGCCCGCTGCCGGAGGTAGTCGGCGGTGACGTCGTCGAACGGGAACCAGCCCACCAGGGCGCCCCACTCGGTGGTCATGTTGGCGATGGTCATCCGATCCGAGATGGAGAGGCTGGCCACCCCCGGGCCGTGGAACTCCACCGCCGCGTTGAGGACCTCCTCCGAGGCGTACAGGCCGCACAGGGTGACGATGACGTCCTTGCCGGTGACCCCCGGGCGGAGCCGCCCCTCGAGCACCACCCGTACCGTGCGGGGGACCTGCCACCAGGTGGTGCCGGTGGCCCAGATTGCGGCGGCGTCGGTGCGCACCACCGGAGTGCCCACGGCGGCGAGCGCGCCGTACATGTTGGAGTGGGAGTCCGACGCCACCACCAGGGTGCCGGGGTGGACGAAGCCGTCCTCCACCATCAGCTGGTGGCCGATGCCGGCCCCGGCGGGGTGGAACACGATCCCCTGGTCGCGGGCGAAGGCCTCGATCTTCGAGTACTTGGCCAGGTTGTCCGGGGTGGTGTCCTGGACGTTGTGGTCGAGGGCGAAGACCGGCTGGCGGGGGTCGGCGACGCGGGTGCCGCCGATGGCGCGAAACTTGGGCAGCACCGCGCCGGTGTTGTCGTGGGTCATGACGTGGAACGGCCGGATGGTGACCATGTCCCCGGCCCGCGCCTCCTGCCCCGGGGCCAGGCCCTCGGCATGGCGCTGGACGATCTTCTCGGTCGCGGTCTGGGGCATGGTGTCCTCCCTCAGTCGACCTGGGGCCGGACGGCGACCAGGTTCGCCATCAGCTCGCCGACGTCGTCGAACCCCTCGGTCCGGGCGACGGAAGAGGCCATCCGCTCCACCGTCTCGGGGCTGGCGATGCCCACCGCCAGGGCCTCCATCTTGGCCCGGATCTCCGCGTCGGTCATCGGGTTGCGGTAGTCCCCCTTGGGGTAGTCGAGCTGCCGCTCGAAGGTACGACCGTCGGTGGTGCGAACCTCGACCCGCACCCGCTGCAGGGCCGGGAAGACGCTCTCGATCTCGGGGTCGGCGAGCACCTTGACCTTGGGCAGCTGGGCGCGGATCACCGGGTCCATGATCCGCTCGTCGGTGAACTGGCGGGGGGTGACCTGGCGGTCCACCAGGGCGGCAGCGACAACGTAGGGCAGGGAGTGGTCGGCCGTCTCCTTGCTGCGGGGGTCGTACTTGGACGGGTCGGCGAGGATGTCCGCCGCCCGGGCCAGGGAGTGGATGGTGATGCTGTCCACCGACTCCGGCTCGAGGTCGTGGGTGATCACCAGGTCGAGGACGGCCGAGATCGGGGTGTGGGTGAGCGCCTCGGTGGGGAAGGACTTCATTCCGCACTGGAGGATCCGCCAGCTCGCCCCGAGCCCCTCGGTGAGGATGTCCCAGTGCCACTCGGTCTTCAGCACGTGGCCGAAACCCTCCTTGCCGTCGAGGACGTGCTCCGGCCCGGTGTAGCCCCGCTCGGCGAGCAGCGCCGCCAGCACCCCGGACTGGGTCGCCAGCGGGTCGACGGTGTTCTTCATCATGGTCAGCTTGCCGGCGGTGACCGAGCCGGTGGTGCAGTGGCGGGAGGCGGAGATGCCGATGGCGTGCTGGATCTTGTCCGCGGGCAGGCCGAGCATCCGCCCCGCGACCACCGGCGAGGCGACCGCGGTGAGGGTGGCGTGGTGCCAGCCAATCTCCCGGATGCCGGGGAAGGCCACCTCGCACAGCCGCTGCTCCACCTCGTAGCCGATGGCGATGCCGAGCAGCAGCTCGAGGCCCGAGGCGTGGGAGCGCTCGGCCGTTGCGAGGGCGGCCGGGATGAGGTCCGACGGGTGCGACGGGTCCTGCTTCCAGTAGATGTCGTTGTAGTCCATGACCCGGATCATGAGCGAGTTCAGGAGGGCCGCCGAGACCACGTCCATCCGTTCGCCGGTGACCAGGACGGTCGCCTCGCCCACGCCGGCGATCTCGTACAGCACCGAGCGGGCGAGGTGGACGTCGTGCTGCTGGGCGCCGCCCAGAGCGCAGCCAACGGAGTCGAGCAGGAAGCGCTTGGCGGCGGCCACCACCTCCGGTGGGAGGTCCTCGGGTCGGGTTGCGGCGGCCCACTCGGCCAGGGTGCGGGTGACGTGGGGCATCGGTTCCTCCAGGGCGTCTCAGACGCCGTGCCGGGGATTCTAGCTGGATCCTCCCTGCCGGTCGAGGCAGGCTTCCTGCGGCGAGCCGGGTATCATGCTGTGGGGGGGTCGTGAAGCCGGTTCGAAGTGCGGCGTGCCTGGCGGTCGGGAGCGAGCTGCTCGGCGAGTCGGCCCTCGACTCCAACTCGCTCGCGGTCACCCGGCTGCTGTTGCGCCATGGCGTCGTGGTCTCGGAGAAGCGGGTGGTCGGGGACGACGAGGGGCTGATCGCGACCGCGGTGTCGGAGCTTCTCGAGCGCTGCGACCTGGTGGTGGTGACCGGTGGGCTCGGTCCCACCGTCGACGACCTCACCCGGCGGGCAGTGGCGCGTGCGCTGGGGCGCCAGATCCGGTCGGACGCGCTGGTGGAGGGCTGGGTCCACGAGCGGTATGCGAGCCTGGGCCGAAAGATGCCGGAGGTCTGCCGGTCGATGGCGGAGGTGGTGGAGGAAACCCGCCCGCTGCGCAACCTGACCGGCTCGGCGCCGGGGATTTACGCCGAGGTGGGGGAGGCGATCCTGGTCGCCCTGCCCGGTGTCCCCCACGAGATGGAGCCGATGCTCGAGCGGGAGCTGGTGCCGGAGCTCCGGCGTCGCGCTGGGGGGCTCCTCGGCGCGCACCGGACCCTGCTTCTGGGCGGGGTGATGGAGTCCGAGGTGGAGGGGCGAATCCGGCCCCTGTGGGATCGCCTCGGGCGAGAGAGCCTGACCATCCTCGCTTCGCCGGGGGTGGTGCGCGTCGTGTTGAAGGTCGTGACGGGTGGCGGGGACGCGAGCGGCCGGCTGGACGAGATGGAGCGCGAGTTCCGCGACGTGCTGGGTGACGACGTCGCGGGGGTGGACGTCGGTGGACTGCAGGAGGTGGTGGTGGGGAGTCTCACCTCGAGGGGCGAGACCCTGGCCGTCGCCGAGTCGTGCACCGGGGGTCTTCTCGGCGCCAGCATCACCGACGTCCCGGGGGCGTCCGTCGTCTTTCACGGCGGTGTCGTGTGCTACTCCAACCGGGCCAAGGAGTCGATGGTCGGTGTGCCGGGAGACCTGATCGAGCGTCACGGCGCCGTTTCGGAGCCGGTCGCACGGGCTCTCGCGTCGGGGGTGCGGGTACGGTTCGGCGCCGACTACGGGGTCGGGATTACCGGCATCGCCGGCCCCGGGGGTGGGACACCGGAGAAGCCCGTTGGCCTGGTTCACTGGGCGGTCGCGGGTCCTGGCGGGGTGGAGCATCGGCAGAAGGTGTTCGGCGGCGGCCGGGCGGCGGTTCGAACCTGGAGCGTCAACGCCGCCCTGGACCTGTTGCGTCGGACGCTGGTCGCGTGCGAGGGGGGGGGGACAGGTGGGGCCGCGCGGTGATCTCATCCGGTCGTTCCTTGCCCTGGAGATCCCCCTGGCCCAGCGCATGCTCCTGGCCGAGGAGCAGGAGCGGCTGCGTCGCCGGCTCCCCCCTGCCCGCTGGGTCCGACCGGAGGGGCTCCACCTGACCGTCAAGTTCCTCGGCGAGGTCGAGAGGGAGCGCCTGGAGGCCCTGGCGGCCGACCTGGGGCCGGCGGTCGAGGGATCGGGCGTGGTCAGGGTGGCGTTTTCCGGCGCGGGCTTCTTCCCCAACCCCAAGCGGCCGCGGGTGGCCTGGGTCGGCGGGTCGGCCGAGCCGATCGGTCCGCTGGTGACGGCGGTCGAGCGCGCTGCCTCCCGCCACGGGTTCGAACGGGAGCGTCGACCGTGGTCGCCGCACCTGACCCTGGCCCGACTGCGGGAGCCCTGGCGCACGGGGGACATCCGGGGCTTCCTCGAGTGGGGTCAGGGGGTAGTGGTCGAGCCGTTCGTCTGTGACGAGCTGGTGCTGTTCGCCTCCTCGCTCGAGCCCGGCGGCGCGGTGTACACTGCGCTGGACAGGATGCCCCTGACCTGAAGGGCTTCGGGACCGTTCCGCGTGCGGGTCCCGACGTCGGCGGCGTCGCGGGGCCGACCACACGGCGGAGGGGGTGCAGATGAAGCTCAGCGTTTTCGGCGGCGGCTCGTGGGGGACCGCGCTCGCGCACCAGATGGCACGGCGCGGGCACGAGGTGCTGCTGTGGGCGCGCGAGCTTGAAGTCGTCGAGGGGATCAACCTCCGGCGCTGCAACCCCCTGTTCCTGGAGGACCTCGAGCTGCACCCGGGGATCCGGGCGACGGCGTCGCTCGAGGGTGCCGGGCAGTTCTCGCCGGTCTGGATCTGGGTGGTGCCGGTGCAGTTCAGCGCCGCCGTGATGGACCAGCTCGCCGGTGTCCTCCGCTGCGAGGTCGTCATGGTGTCCGCGTCGAAGGGGCTCGAGGTCGAGACCCTGCGGAGAATGGACCAGATTGCGTGGGAGGTTCTCAACATCCCGACGAGCCGATTCTGCTGCCTCTCGGGTCCCACATTCGCCCGCGAGGTCATTCAGGGTGACCCGTCGCTGGCGGTGCTCGCCTGTACCGACCTGGAGCAGGCGACGCGGCTGCAGGAGGAGTTTTCCGACCACCACCTACGCTGCTACGCCTCGACCGACCTGGTGGGGGTCGAGATCAGCGGCGCGCTGAAGAACGTGGTGGCGATCGCGGCCGGCATCGTCGACGGCCTCGGGTTCGGTCTGAACACCCAGGCCGCTCTGATGACCCGCGGCCTGCACGAGCTGACTCGCCTCGGTGTGGCCCTGGGCGCGACCGCCACGACCTTCCGCGGGCTCGCCGGAATGGGGGACCTGGTTCTCACCTGCACCGGGCCGCTGTCCCGCAACCGCACGCTCGGTCAGCGGCTCGGTCGGGGGGAACGGCTGGAGGACATTCTGGCGTCGATGCGCGAGGTGGTCGAGGGGGTGCGCACCGCCCCGGCCGCAGCCCGCCTGGCGCGGACCGTGGGGGTGGAAATGCCGATCACCGACGCGGTTACCCGCCTCCTGGCCGGCGAGTCCGATCCCCACACCCTGGTTCGGGAGCTCATGCTCCGCGCTCTGAAAGAGGAGACGAGGCTGTAGGAGCTGTCGGCGGACGGCTGTCAGCTTTCAGCTGTCTGCGGTCAGCTCCTCCCAACCGCCCGAGGAGAGCGCGAGGACGCCACGAGCCGCAGCCGGGGGGGAGGGTGGGGGAGGCTGAAAGCTGAGAGCTGCATGCTGACGGCTTCTCCCGTGGTACCCTCCGCAGGTCGTGGCGGAGTCCACCATCTTCCGGGTCACCTTCCTGAACCAGGGGCAGGTCTACGAGGTCTACGCCCGGCACGTCGCCCAGGGGGGAATCCTCGGGTTCGTGGAGGTGGAGGGCCTGATCTTCGGCGAGCGGAGCCGGATCCTCATCGACTCCTCCGAGGAACGGCTCAAGACCGAGTTCGAGGGGGTCCGGAGGGTCTACATCCCGCTCCACTCGGTGGTGCGGGTGGACGAGGTGGAGAAGGCCGGCCGCGGTCGGATCGTTGCCGGTGACGGCAAGGTGGCAAGCTTCCCGGTGACCATCGTCCAGCCCCCGCGGGGCTCCGATCGGGAGACGTGAAACCGGCCTCGCGCGGCGCACGTACTCCCCGAGGACGGAGGATTGAGCATCGTGGCAACGGTCTCGAAGGTCATGGCGCGGTGGTGGCGGGACTGGATCCGCTCGCTGCTCGTGATCATTCTCGTGACGACCGCCCTGCGCTCAGCGGTGGCGGACTGGAACGACGTCCCGAGCGGGTCGATGAAGCCGTCCATTCTCGAGGGCGACCGGATCGTGGTCAACAAGCTCGCGTACGACCTCAGGGTTCCCTTCACGACCTGGCGCGTCGCCCGCTGGTCCGCGCCGGAGCGGGGAGACATCGTGGTGCTGCTCTCGCCCCGGGACAGCACGCGGCTGGTCAAGAGGGTGGTCGGCACCCCGGGGGACACCCTCGCCCTGCGCGCCAACCGGCTCGTGGTCAACGGCGAGGAGGTGGCCTACTCGCCGCTGTCGCCCCGGCTCCTGGCCGGCCGGGTCACGACCCCTCCCGGGCGCCTCCTCGCCGCCGAGGAGCTGGACGGGGAGCCCCATCCGGTGATGCTCACACCGCGCCGGTCAGGGCTCGACTCGTTCGGGCCGGTGACGGTGCCCGCGGCGTGCTACTTCGTGATGGGCGACAATCGCGACGAGAGCCTGGACTCCAGGGTGTTCGGCTTCGTCGACCGCGACAGAATCCTCGGGCGTGCCCTGGGGGTGGCGGCCTCCGTCGACCCCCGGAACCACTTCTCGCCCCGCTGGGACCGGTTCTTGAGCGGGCTGAGGTAGCTCGCCCGATCCCGAGACGCGACCCGTCATCGGCCGATTCCCTCCTGATCGGGAACAGGGCGACAGCCGCTACCGCCCGGCGTAGGTTTCCAGCAGGCGACGGTTGACCGGGGCCTCGAGGCCCAGCTCATCGGCGAGCCGAACCACTGCGCCGTTGCGGTAGTCGAGCGCCTTGGCCGTGCTCGCCCGGACCCACCCGAGGGGTGCGACCGACGTCAGGAACTCGGTCCACCACTCGCGGTCAGGCTCGACCTCGAGCGCCCTGGCGCAGACGGCGGCCGATTCCTCGAACAGCGCCCGGGCCTCGTCGCGGCGCCGCTCGAGGTACTCCCCCAGGGACTCGCCGTGAACCGCGAGAGGAAGGCCCACGACGCAGTTGAAGCCCATCTTGTCAGCCTCGAGGCCGGCGAAGGCGTGCTGGTCGACCGAGGTCGCGGGCACTCCGCCCCGGTCGAGCGCCACGGCGATCTCAGCCGCGTGCGGCCCGGAGAACGGGCTCGACCGCAGCACCTGGAAGAAGTCCCCCTTGCTGGTGAACCAGATCAGGCCGCGGGTGACCCGCTCGTGGTGCGGGAGCAGAGGCCGGACCCACCCGTTCTGCACCAGGACGAGGCGGTTCGGTTCCAGGTGGTGGAGGGCGGCGAGGACAGGCGGCAGGTCGTCCTCGCGGACGCAGACCAGCCGGAGCGCCCCGGGATCCTTGGACGCGTGCGGCGCAAGGGACGCGCGGGTGACCTCGACCACCTCGGTGCCAGAGGCACGCAGGCCGGTCGCGAGGCGGCGCCCTACCTCGCCCATGCCGATCAGGTGAACTCGCGGCAAGAGCCCCATGTCCTCCTCTGCCCTGCCCGCGGTCGGCGTGCCGGGGAGCGTGACACGGGCCTGCGGTGTCACTGCTCCGGCTCGTCCCCTTCGACGGCCTCGTCGGCAGACGGCTGCTCGACTTCGAGGGCCGCCAGCGAGCCCTCCAGGGCCTCCAGCCGCTCCCGCAGCCGGCTCATCTCCTCGCGTGCCCGCCGCACGGGCCCGATCCGGTCGACCGACGCCTTCACCAGCCGGTCCATGCTCGTCTGCAGCTGCTCGACGCCGGTGGTGACCGCCTCCTCGCCGATGCGAATGATCTCGTGCAGCAGCTCGTTGGGGAGCATCGACCGCCCCCGACGCCCCTCCTCGGAGATGATCTGGGTCAGGGTCTGGGCGGTGACGTCGTCGCCGGAGCGGTTGTCCAGCACCTTGATTTCCTGGCCATGGCGGATCCACGCCGCGAGCTCCTCCAGGGACACGTAGCGGCTCTCCTCGGTGTCGTAGAGCTTGCGGCTTCCGTAGCGTTTGATGAGTCGGATCATCGTCGTCCTCCCCGGGGCACACGAAGAACGGTGCGGCTATTCCCCTCACCAACGCTACCGCGCTGCGGCATAGTTGTCAACGTGTTCATCTCTGACTGAGATCCAGCGAGGGTTCCGGGGCTGGCGCGGTTCGGTTGATGCCGCAATGCGGCACGATGGCGGCCGTGACCGGGACGGGAGGCCGAGAGCCGACCGCTCCTACCGCCAATCGTGCTCCTGCTCCGGGACCCTCAGCCCCGGGATGAGGTGACGCTCGGGGATCACCACGATCGCCTTCGGCTGCTCCGGGCAGGCGTGCTCGCACAGCCCGCAGCCGGTGCAGGCGCCCGTGCCCACCAGGGGACGCAGCCCGATCATCAGCAGCGCCTGGTTCGGGAAGGGGCAGGCTCTGAAGCAGCGGTCGCACGAACGGCCGGAAAAGGTGACGCACCGTCGCGGGTTGACGCGGGCGACTCCGAGCCGCACCCCCCGTGGCCCGCCGGGGTCCGCGAGCGCCCCGTCGGGGCAGGCCGAGACGCAGGGGAGCTCGGGACAGAGGTGGCAGGGGCGGGCCTCGGGCTGGATCCCGGGCAGGCGCCGGCCGTCCTCCCGTTCGACGAACAGGACCGAGCCGTGCGGACAGGCGGGGGCGCAGTCGCCGCAGCCGGTGCAGCGGGCGAGGTGGTCCAGGTCGGGTGTCAGCGCCCCGGGGAGGCGGAGGAGGCGGTTTGGGTCTGGCGGGGAGGGTGCGGAGGCGGGTCGCGCCGGGGAGCGGACAACGCCGAACAGCGAGCTCAGCAGCTCGCGCCGGGAACGCGGGTCGCTCAACGGTACTCCGCCCCGTTGCCCTGCTCGCCCGGAACCGGGATCGCGGTCCAGGGAGCGGCCTCGCTGATCCGTCGCACCTCGGCGCCAGCCAGAGCCTGGCGGAACAGATGCTCGACGTCGAGGTCGCTTTCCTCGGCGGCGAGCTCGCCGGCAGAGGAGCGAGTGGCGGGGTGGTGCGGCACGTGGTAGGAGCAGCAGTCGCCGTGGGGGCGGGTGGAGATGTCGTAGGTGCCGGCACGCCGGGCGATGGCCACGATCTCCTGTTTGTCGAGGGAGATCAGGGGGCGGAGCACGGTCATCGTGGTGACCGCCTCCACTGCGGCCAGGTTCTCCACCGTCTGTGACGCCACCTGGCCCAGCGATTCGCCGGTGACCAGGGCCGAGGCGCGGAAGCGATGTGCCATGCGCGCCGCCAGTCGGAGCATGAAGCGTCGGTACAGGAGCACCCTCAGCTCGGGGTCGCAGCGGGTGATGACCGCGTCCTGGATGGGGAGCAACGGCACGATCGCGAGCCGGGCCACCCCCTGGTAACGGCCCAGCACGCGGACCAGGTCCTCGGCCTTCTCGATGCTGGCGGGGTCGGTCTGTGGCACCGAGTGGAAGTGGACGAAGTCGAGGCGCATGCCGCGCTTCATCATCAGGTAGGCCGCGACCGGGGAGTCGATCCCCCCGGACAGCAGGCACGTCGCCCGGCCGCCCACGCCGACCGGCAGCCCCCCCGGACCCGGAACCTTGTCGAGCCAGAGCCAGAATCCGTTCTCGTCCACCAGGAGGTTGACGGTGAGGTCGGGAGAGCCCAGGTCGACCGGCCATCCGGTCCCCTCCCCGACGAAGGCACCGAGCTCGGCCTCGATGTCGGGCGAGGTCATGGGGAAGCGCTTGTCGGAGCGGGTGCAGCGGACGGCGAACGAGGCCGGCGCGAGCCCTTCGAGCCGTCGCCCGATGGCCGCGCGGGCGGCGTCCAGGTCCCTGCCCGCGTGCTCCACGGCCATGATCGCCCCGAGCCCGAAAACCGTCTGAAGCCGGCGAGCCACCTCGCGGAAGGGGACCGGCTCGGAGAGCTCGACCAGGACCCGCCAGGAAGGGCGCTTGACCGCGGCCAGCGGCAGGTCGGCGAGGGCCTTCTCGACGTTGGTGGTCAGGACCTTCTCGAACCACCGGCGATTCTCCCCCTTGAGGCTGATCTCGCCGGTGGTGGCAATGACCCGGGTCACGTCGTCCATCGCGGTCACTCTACCCGATCCCGATCCCGTGCCCGGCGGAGCTCAGGGTGCGATCCGGATCGGGTCGGGCATGAAGCAGAGGATGAACACCACCACCGTGATCCACCCGATCACCTTGCGGCGGGTGTCGAGGGGGGACAGCTCGTCGGCGACCGGCGGATGGTACACCCCCATCAGCAGGACGATCACCGCCCACAGCCACCAGCCAAACCAGGCGAAGCCTCCCATCACCAGGAGCACCAGCAGCGGCCGCGCGGCCCGCCGGTGCGAAGGACCGAACAGCGCGTAGGTCACGTGCCCGCCGTCGAGCTGGGCAAAGGGCAGGAGGTTGAGCAGCGTGACGAGGACCCCGAACCACGCCGCGGCCGCGGTGGGGTGGAGAAAGACCGTGGCGTCGTCCGGAGCACCCGCGTGGAACGTCAGCTCTGCCAGCTTGTAGATCAGCGGCTCGCCGAGCTCGAAGTAGGTCCCCTCCGGCGGCGTATCGGCGGCGGTCCGGACCTCGGAGAGCGCCACCCCCACCACGAGGAACGGGAGCAGGGCGACGAACCCGGCGAGCGGGCCGGCAGCGCCGATGTCCATGAGCTGGCGTCGGGTCTGGATGGGTTGCTTGATCCGGATCACCGCACCGAGGGTGCCGATCGGGAGCGGAAACGGGATGAAGAACGGGGGGGTCGCGACGAGCCCGTGGGCACGGCAGGCGAGGTAGTGCCCCAGCTCGTGGCAGGTGAGGATGGTGAGGAGCGGCAGCGAGAACTTGAGCCCCTCGAGGACGAAGGTGGCGTCGAGCAGCCACACCCAGGGCGGCGCCGTAACGAGCTCCTCGGGGATGGCGTCCGAGTAGCCCGCTCCCCAGAACGTCGTCGTCACCAGAGTCAGCGCGAACAGCAGCCCGTGTAGCCACCAGCGGGGCCGGTAGGGGGGCGGCTGAGACACGACGGCCCCGACGGGGAGGCCGTCGGGGCCCGTCCACGTCTGGTTGTACCGGTCCACGCCCTCAGCTCATGTTGCGCAGCGCCTTGCCAGGCTTGAAGCGGATGGTCTTCCCCGGGGGGATCTCGACCTCCCGACCGGTCTTGGGGTTGCGACCGATGCCGCGTTTGCGGTCCTTGACCTGGAAGACCCCGAACCCGCGCAGCTCGATGCGGTCGCCGCGCAGGAGCGCGTCCTTCATGCCCTCGAAAAGTGCGTTCACAGCCTCGGTCGCCTTGGGCTTCGCAATGTCCGCAGCCGCCATGACCTTCTCGACCAGATCAGACTTGATCATCCGCTCCTCCTTCCTGGCTCAGGCCGCCGACAATACCGGGAACCCATACCGCTGTCAAGGGTTAGCGCAGGGGAGGCTGGTGCGATTTCGAACGGGAGGTTGTCACCTCACGCGGAGGCAGCAGAGACGGGGATGGGAGTGCGACCACGGGGGCGGCGTCAGGGGCAGCGACGGGGGCAGCGGCAGCAATCAGCGACAGCGTCAGGGGCAGCGTCAGCAGACAGCTGCGGGGACAGCGACAGCGAACGGCGGTGGCGGCGCTCCTGGGGCAGGCGGGCTCGGGTGGCGCGGGGTGACCATGCTCCCAAGCCCCCTCGAAC
>Ga0068714_10003447_pt1 | contig 18741 bp, 16 predicted proteins | sample MTBNYHSulfiMetaG_FD_62988 | JGI IMG/M metagenome (GOLD analysis project Ga0068714, IMG submission 62988) | Enrichment culture microbial communities from rom New York Harbor, USA that are MTBE-degrading - MTBE-NYH (New York Harbor Sulfidogenic)... | ecosystem: Environmental > Aquatic > Marine >... | reverse complement strand
TAAATGGAAAGCGATATTCGAGATTTTTCTCTATCGCTCAGTTTAAGTTTCTTATGCTTCTGGTTTCTTGTTTTATGGGTAAATAAAAAATTTTGTGATCATTAATTATATTAATTATAGTTATTATAATTAAAAAAGTTAAAAAAATATCTTGACAAACTATAATTTCTATAATAATTAAAAAAATAAGAATACAAAATTTAAAGGATTTAGTATATGGAAGAAATACTTACTGTTTTTCAAGCGTGCAAATATTGTAAAGTTTCACCAAAAACCATAATCAACTGGATCGAGTCCGGTCACATAAAAGCCTTTAAAACTGTCGGAGGACATCGGCGCATTAAAAAAACTGACCTTGAAAACTTTATGAAAAAACAGGGAATTCCTATTCCCGAAGAAGAATTAAAAGAAGAAAGGAAAAGAATTTTGATTGTTGATGATGATCCGATTATTGTTGAAACCATTGTTCAGGCGTTTGAAGAGGATGAATATAATTATGAGGTTATCTCGGCGGCGGATGGTTTTGAAGCTGGTTTGCAAGTGAATTATTTTAAACCCCATCTTATGATTCTGGATATTATGATGCCGGATATCAAAGGGTATGAGGTTTGCAAAAAGATAAAAAGCGATAACGTGACGAAAGATATGAAAATTATTGTGTTGTCTGCTTATCTCGATGAAGAAAAATTCAAAAAAATGAAAGAGTTCGGCGCTGACCTTTGTTTCACCAAACCATTGCCATTGCCTCAGTTAAAAAAGGAGGTAGCTCAATTGTTGGGATTAGTTGCATAAGAAAATTGGTTTAACCATAATAAGTATTGTAATCAAAAATGAAGCTTAATGAAGCGCTAAAAAAAGGTAAGTTTGTTGTCACCTCTGAAATTCATTCACCCCTCAATGAGGAACCTCAAGAACTTATTAAGAGCTTGGAGTTGGTTAGAGGCCGAGTGGACGGTATTACCGTGCCTGAAATTGACCTTGAGGGAATAGTAGGGGATAAGATCCGTACCTGTAATCTTCTTAAACAGAATCGCTTTGAGCCGATTTACCAGACCACAACGCGGGATAAGAACCGAATCCAATTACAAAAGGATCTCCTCCTGGCTTATGAAGGCGGAGTAGAAAACCTTCTTATTTTTACTGAAGATTACCGGATCACCGGGGATAGCCTCCAGGAAATGATGTTTTTTCATGTGGATGTGGGGAAATTACACTCTGTTTTAGAGAACATTCGAGAAGGCCATACCGTAGAGAACAAGGAGCTACCTTTTAAAGCTGAATTTTTATTGGGTTCCGGGGTTGAGTCAGGATGGGGCAAAAATGTTCCGGAAATGGAAATGAAAGAGATGGAAGAAATGCTTAAGGTCGGCACCGGTTATTTTCTTACAACTCCGGTTTTTGATCTCAACCTTTTTGAAAAGTTCATAAAACAGGTACAACCATTTGGCGTTCCTATCATTGCTGAGGTAATGATTTTACGAACCGCCGGCATGGCTCAGTTCCTCAATCGGCATTTTAAATCGGGTTTGGTTCCGGAGTGGATTATAACAAAACTTATCAAGTCACCTGAAAAGCAAAAAGCCAGCGTTGAAATTTTTGCTGAAACGGTATCCGGCCTTAAAGATTTATGCCAAGGTGTTCATATAATAACTATCGGTGGTGAAGAAAAATTACGATACTATTTAGACGCAGCCAAGCTGATTTGATGGTGGTTGATTTATCGGAGTTAGGGAGAAGATATCCATTACCCTGAAAGGGGGTATTTTTTTTGGAAACCATTACCCTAACCATAGACGGAAAACCGGTTAGTTGTATGCCGGGAACCAGCATTTTAAATGCTGCGAAAAAGCTTGGTATAAAAATACCCACCCTTTGTCATCATCATGCACTCTTGCCTTTTGGCGCTTGCCGTCTTTGTCTGGTTGAGGATGAAAAAACCGGCCGGGTCATGGCTTCCTGTGTTACTCCGGCTTTGCCGGACATGACTCTCCGGACTGACTCATTGCGGATAAAAAATCACCGGATAAACATCATCCGCCTCTTGATGGCTGAACATCCTGAATCTTGTCTGGTTTGTAACAAAGGCAACCGTTGTAAGTTGCGAGAGATTGCCGCTCATTTGGGTATCAGTCAGACGGACCTTTATCCCATGCCGCATTATAAACCCCTTGAGCAGGCAAATCCTTTTATTGTCCGAGATTTAAATAAATGCATCCTTTGTGGCACGTGTATTCGGGCTGACCACGAATTGGTTTTTGTGGGGGCAATTGATTATAATCATAGAGGCTTTAACTGCCGGCCAGCTACGCTCCAAGACCGTCCTTTAGAAAATTCTCAATGTACCCTTTGTGGCACCTGCGTTTCCCTTTGCCCAACCGGCGCTTTGTCTACCAGAAATACCACCTTTGTCGGTTCTCCAGAACGTGAGACGCTATCTATCTGCGGCTTTTGTGGGGTTGGATGTTGTCTTTCTTTGGGAGTTGCGTTTGATAGGATTGTGGAGACCAATCCTTCCCACCAGGAAGGCACGGTCAATGGTTCCACACTCTGTGTTCGAGGACATTTTGCGCATGACTTTTTGAACTCCGACGACCGGTTAACGTCTCCTTTAATCCGCCAAAACGGCACCAGGGTGACGACCTCCTGGGAGAATGCCCTGGACATTGTTTCCGATCGGTTTCTTTCCCTTAAAAATATTTATGGTCCCCAGAGTATCGCATTTTTAGGTTCTTCCAAATGTACCAATGAAGAAAATTATCTTTTCCAGAAAATTGCCCGAGTACTCTTAAAAACTAACAACATTGACAATGGAGGTTATGTATCAGGCCGATCCGTTTGGAACGATTTAGAGCGAAAAATCGGTGGCAGCCGGATCAACGCTCTTACTGACCTTGAACATGCGGGAGCTATTTTTGTCTTGGGTGCTGATCCTACTCAATCAGTCCCGGTCGTTGGGTATTATCTTAAAAAAGCGGCCAAAAACGAGGTCCCGTTACTTATTGCTGACCCGAGGAAAACCGAATTAGTTTCCTCTGCCGGCCTTTGGCTTCCGATAAATCCCCGCACTGATCTTGAGCTTATCAATGGGATTTCTGCTTTGCTTTGCGAGCAAAATACGTATGACGCTCATTTTATCGAACAATTTACCGAAGGATTCAGCCTGTACCGTGAAAGCCTTGCTTCTATCAATCTTAAAAAGATTTATCAGAGGATTGGGGTAGGGGAGGAGACGTTAAAAAAGACAGCGTCATTATTACAAAACAAAAAGATCGCTTTTGTGGTGGGACAAGGGGTAATGCTTCAGAAATATGGATCCCAATGCCTGGAATCTATGCTGAACCTTTCCCTGATGACCGGAAGCCTGGGAGACAAAGGGGGAGGGCTTTATTTTTTGGCCAGAGAAAACAATCACTGTGGCGCATGGGATATGGGAACAGTGCCTGATAGCCTTCCGGGACGCGTATCCCTCAAAAATGACAAAGGACGAAAAGAATGGGAAGGAGCGTGGCGGACCAAGCTTTCACCTGATCCTGGACTCAATCTCGTGCGCATGATTGAGGAAGCGGAAAAAGGGAATTTAAAAGCATTGTATATCATGGGAGAAAACCCTCTCCGGAGCCTTCCCCAACCGGAGAGAGTACGCAAGGCTTTAACTAACGTAGAATTTATCGTGGTGCAAGATATCCTTGATAACGAGACTGCTAAAATCGCCCATGTTATTTTACCTGGTGCTGCCCCCAGTGAAAAAGGGGGTTCGTTTACCAATATCGAAGGAAGAATACAGGGTTTTGATCCGGCTGTATCGCCTCCGGGGAATGCCAAACCTGACTGGCAAATTCTTGATCTGCTCGCCACGAAAATGAAGAATCCAAAACCCTTTGGTTCGCTTGCAAGTATAAGAAGGGAGATCAGTCACCTTATCCCTCTGTACGCTGATGTGGAAAAAGAGAGTTCATGGATAAAAGAAACCAGCCAAAAGCGGCTTTTTAATTCGGGAAAGAAAGGTGATTTAATCCCTTTTTGTCCGGTCGTTTCCATTGACTCTGATACTTCTGAAGCTGATTATCCTTTTACTGCTATTTTAGGATCCCTTCGCTATCACCTGGGGAGCGGCACAAGAACCGGCCGTTCAGAGCGCATCCGAGATTTTGCTTTTAAAGGCGATATTGAAATCTCTCCTCTTGATGCAAAAAAAATGACCCTTAACGTTGGGGATACTGTTCGAGTGATTTCTCCCTCTGGAATCGTGGTAAGGAGAATCACGATAGTCAAGACTTTAAGAGAAGGACTGGTTTTTGTGCCGATGGGTTTTAATGCTAATGATGCTCGCAACTTGATCGAATTGTCTTTACTGGAAGAAGCCAATTCTCCCGGGTGGAAGGATGTTCGAGTGCGAATTGAAAAGGTGGAGGAAAATTTTTAATGGAACCAAAAACAATTGACTGGAATAAAATTGGAGCGGTGATTGATAAACACCGGAGGAAAAAATGGGCGCTTATCCCCTTACTTCAGGAAATCCAGGAAGTTTGCGGATACATCCCCCCGGAATCAATAGAGCCGGTAGCTGAAGCCCTTCACCTATCACCAGCTCAGGTACAAGGCGTCATAACCTTTTATGCGGGCTTCACGTTAAAGCCCAAGGGCAAATATGTGCTGCGGATTTGTCGGGGAACCGCGTGCCATGTAAAAGGGGGCCGGGGAATCTTGAGGTTAATGAAAAAAGAGTTAGGGCTTCAAGAAGGTGAAACGAGTCCGGATTATCAATTCACCCTGGAAACCGTAGCCTGCCTCGGGGCATGTTTTTTAGCCCCTACCATGATGGTTAACCGGACGTATTTTGGTAAACTTTCACCGCCAAAAGTTACCAGTGTGTTATCCCAGTATCAGAAAGATAAAGGGACCGAGTAGATGGACAAGCTTCTTTCCATTGGACAACTGGAATGGTTGCGCAACAAAATTCGCTCTTATACGGAGAAAGAAAAAACCGTGGTTCTGGTCTGTTTGACGGGTTGTCGAGCGTATGGTTCAGCGGACGTAAAAAGCGCGCTGGAAAGGGAAGTTAAAATACAAAGGCTTGAGGATCAGGTGGAGGTACGGGCCACGGGTTGCCATGGATTGTGCGCGAAAGCTCCGGTAATTGCCATTGAGCCCTTGGGAATTCAATATCAAGAATTAAATCCTGATGACGCTGTTGAGGTCGTAGCCGTAACCCTGAAAAATAATCAGTTTATTGACCGCTTAGCGTACAAAGACCCTCAGACGGGAAAACCAATTTTTTATCGAAGTCAGATTCCTTTTTATAAGAAACAGGAGAGAAGAGTTTTGGCCAATTGTGGAAGGATTGATCCTTCTAAAATCGAACACTATATCGCTGCAGGAGGGTATCAGGCTTTAGTCAAAGCCCTTTCTCGGATGACTCCGGACGACGTGATCGAGGAGGTAAGCACTGCAAAACTGAGAGGCCGCGGAGGAGCCGGCTTCCCAACCGGGATGAAATGGAAGCTTGCCTGCCAGGCTCAAGGACGTCCGAAATATATCGTATGTAATGCTGACGAAGGTGACCCCGGTGCTTTTATGGACCGGGCGATTTTGGAGGGTGATCCTCATGCAGTGCTTGAGGGGATGCTGATTGGCGCGTATGCGATGGGAGCGGAATATGGGTTTATTTATGTACGTGAGGAATATCCGATTGCGGTTGAACACCTTGCGATTGCCTTAGAACAAATGAACGAACTCGGACTTTTGGGTGAAAATATTTTGGGAACCGGTTTTAATTTTTCGCTTGCACTTAAAATGGGAGCTGGAGCATTCGTGTGTGGTGAGGAAACAGCGCTAATGGCCTCTATTGAAGGGAAGCGAGGCATGCCGAAAGCACGGCCACCTTTTCCCGCCCAGTCAGGGTTAGAGGGAAAACCTACCAATATAAATAACGTTGAGACCTGGGCCAATGTTCCGTTGATTATTAAAAATGGCGCTGCGTGGTACCGGCAGGTGGGAACAGAAAAAAGCAGGGGAACGAAGATTTTTTCATTAGCGGGAAAAGTTAATAATACGGGCTTGGTGGAGGTGCCCATCGGGGTAACTATCAAGGAAGTGGTCTTTGATATTGGCGGGGGTATTCCGAAAGGAAGGAAATTCAAGGCGGTCCAGATGGGGGGACCGTCAGGAGGGTGCGTTCCGACGCAATACTTAAACCTTCCTATTGACTATGACACCTTACAGCGCATTGGGGCAATTATGGGTTCAGGCGGAATGGTCGTGATGGATGAAAACAACTGTATGGTTGAAATGGCCCGGTACTTTTTAAGCTTTACTCAGTCGGAATCTTGTGGAAAATGCGCTCCCTGCCGCCTGGGAACGACTCAGCTTTTGGAAATTTTGACCCGCATTACCCGAGGTGATGGCCGTTTGGAGGACATCCAGACCATCCAGAGCCTGGGAAATACCATTATTGAAACTTCTCTTTGCGGACTTGGTCAAACCTGTGCTAAGCCGGCTCTATCTACGTTAAAGTATTTTTCCAAAGAATATGAGGAACACATTTTAGAACACCGATGCGCTGGGGCAACCTGTGATTCTATGGTTATATCCGCCTGCCAGCACGCCTGCCCCGCGGGGATTGATGTCCCCAATTATGTGGCCGCTATCGCCAGCGAACACTATGAACAGGCAGTGGAAATTATCCGGGAAAGAAATCCCTTTCCCGCGGTTTGCGGCCGGATCTGTATTCATCCGTGTGAATTTAAGTGCCGACGGGGCGAACTGGATGAACCGGTGGCCATTCGTTCGCTCAAACGTTTTGCGGCGGATTGGTATTTCGATTATATCGGGGCGGCAAAGGGTCCTTTCCCGATAACCCAAAATCAAAAAGTTGCAGTAGTTGGGGCAGGGCCGGCTGGTTTAACCTGCGCCTACTTTTTAGCTAAGCTGGGTTATAAGGTCAGGGTATTTGAAGCTAAAGATGTAGCAGGAGGTATGTTGAGAATTACGGTGCCTGATTTTCGTCTCCCTCGCGAGATTATCCAAAAGGAGATTGACTATATAGAAAGCTGCGGTGTTGAAATCACCTATAATTCAGCGATTGATACCCGGCATACGATCAACGACCTTATAAGGGAAGGGTATAATGCCGTGTTTATTGCGGCGGGAGCTCAAGCAAGCAAAAGAATCGGAATCCCGGGCGAAGAAGAAGACCTTAAAGGACTTTATTATGGTCTTCAGTTTTTAACCGCTATTAAGGAAGGGGAAAAAATACCTCTCAAAGGAAAAGCGGTTGTCATCGGAGGAGGGAATGTTGCCATTGATGTGGCCAGATCTGCTTTGAGATCCGGAGCGGATGATGTCCAGCTTTTTTGCCTGGAAGCGAGGGATGAAATGCCTGCCTGGGAAAAAGAAATTGAAGAAGCAATCGAGGAGGGGATTATAATCAATTCTTCCTGGGGACCCAAGCAACTGTTACAGATGAAAGAAAAAGTTGTTGGTGTGAAGTTTGTCCGTTGCACCTCGGTTTTTGATGAGCAAGGCATTTTTAATCCCAGATTTGATGAATTCACCACCCAAATAGTCGAAGCAGATAGTGTTATTATCGCGATCGGGCAAGCTCCGGATCTTTCCTTTTTGTCCGAAGACAGCCAACTGGAGAGAGCTCTTTGGGGCGCTCTCAAAATAGACGATAATAGTCTCGCCACGAACATCCCGGGTATTTTTGCCGGCGGAGATTTTACCACCGGACCAACATATGCTATCCGGGCGATCGCTTCGGGAAGACGCGCGGCGATTGCCATTAATAAGTATCTGCAGAGAGAAGAGGGCCGCATTGAGATCACTGATGAAAAAACTAAGATGGAAATCGTAAGTGCTTTTGCTCAAGAAGAGGAAGGAGCCGAGGGAAAACCAAGGATCATTGTCAAACACGAAAAACCGGAAGAGAGGATTAAAGACTTCCGAGAAGTAGAACAAGGACTTTCTGAAGAAGAGGCACTTTTTGAATCCAAGCGGTGTCTTCGATGTGATCTTGAAAGGGAGAGGAGATAAAAATGATCCGTTCCATTACTCAGAAAAAAACAGAAGAAGAGATCGACCAGCTTTTAACCGGCATAGCCCGGATCTTCATCATTGGTTGCGGAACCTGTGTTACCATGACCCACACCGGAGGAACGCCCGAGGTAACTGAGATGAAGGAAAAACTGTTAAAAAAAGGAAAGCTGGTTACCGGTGATATGGTTTTACCGGTTGCCTGTGACAACTTGACCATAGAGGTTCTTCACGAATATGGTTCCCAGATTAACCAGGCCGATGGGTTATTGATCATGACGTGTGCTTTTGGAGTTCAGACAATTGCACGGCAGGTAAAAAAAATGATTATCCCCGGCCTGGACACATTGTTTATCGGAAAGGAGACCGGTCTTGGTCAATTTGACGAAGTCTGCACCCAATGCGGGAGCTGTATTCTGGGCGAAACCGGGGGCATTTGTCCGGTTACGACTTGTCATAAAGGATTGGTTAATGGACCTTGTGGAGGAACTAAAAACGGTAAATGTGAAATCGATGAAAAAAAAGACTGCGCCTGGACATTAATATACAACCGCTTAAAAGATTTAGACCGATTGGATCTAATGAGACGCTATCAAAAACCAAAAAATTTCCAAAAAGAACCCCGTCCTGGAAAATATTGGTTAAAACCTGCATAGACAAAACAAATAATCTTTTATAATCGGATTGTTCAATGATATTATTAAAGTTAATTATTATTTTAAAAGGATATAAGGAAAGGAGTCTCGATGGTTTCCTTATTTAAAAAAACCTTGGAATCGGGAAAGTTTGTCGTAACTTCAGAGGTTGCCCCTCCAAAAGGTACCAATCTGGAAAAAATGACACACCATATCGGATTACTCCAAAATAAAGTAGATGGGATCAACGTAACTGACCACCAAAGTTCAGTAATGCGGTATCCTTCTTTAGGTGGTGCGCTTTTAGTCAAAGAGATGGGGGGTGAGCCAATACTTCAGATGACCTGTCGTGATCGAAACCGTCTTGCTCTTCAAGCGGATCTTCTTTTTGCCTATAGTCGAGGAATTAGCACTATCCTTTGTTTAACGGGAGATTCAATTCTTATGGGCGATCACAAAGAAGCAAAAGGGGTATTTGATATGGATTCAAGCCAATTACTGGCAACGATCAGGAAGTTAGAAAAGGGGAAAGACATTGGAGGCAATGACTTGGATGGTAGCGTTTCATTTTGCGCGGGAGCAATTGTCACCCCCGAAGCGAATCCTCTCGAACCACAACTTATAAAATTTGAAAAAAAGGTGGAAGCAGGAGCGGAGTTTTTCCAAACTCAAGCAGTTTATAATCTTGAACAATTTAAACATTTTATAGAGTACGCGCGACAATTTCCAATAAAAGTCCTGGCAGGGGTAATTCTTTTAACCTCAGCACAAATGGCACGCTTTATGAACAAAAATGTTGCTGGTGTTAACGTGCCCCAAGACTTAATTGATGAGTTAGCTGCAGCGCCAAAAGGACGGGCGATAGAAAAAGGGATCGAAATCGCCGGTCGGATGATAAAAAAAATTAGAAAACAAAAGCTGTGCGCGGGAGTGCACATCATGGCCATCGGACGGGAAGAGTTAGTCCCGGAAATAATGTCAGCAGGCGAATTAGGATAATTTATCAGGTAAAAATATTTCCTCAAAAACAACCGATTAAATTCCCACTTAAACGTAATGTAAAACAAAGATGCCCTTTAAGAAAATAGGTGAGTGCTCGAAAGAGTTAAAGTTAACATAATATATCTTATCAGACGTTATAGCAAAACTGAAAAACATAAAGTAAATGTAACCTTTTACCTTAATTTTTTAGCTTATATTAATATAATTTATTAACAGAGGGATATAATTACTATAAAAATAAAGGAATTTAGTGTTAGGTGAGCTAAAATAAAAACATTAACTTTTAATGATTAATAAAAGAATTAATTGATTTAGAAAATTAATTGGTTGGCGCGGATTTAATTGAATGCAAAGGGATTGATGTTTCTTGTTCTTGTTGATTCGAGGTTAAAGAATCAGCGACCTTTAATATTGCATCCTTAAATATCTCTCCCATTACTGTTGTGGTCATCTGATTTGAATGAATACTTAATATATTCATTGTTCCTGAGGAACTAAGAACGGCTGTTTTTTCTCTTACCATCATATTGCCATAGGGAGTATTGACGGTGGCATTTATCTGATGAAAAGGTTTTTGAAAGATAGAAAATGAACTCAGCCCATCCGTATAGAAAAACTGAATTGTTTTTTCCGAACCCAGTGATCTCAAAATTATATTGTTTAAATTAAAACCAATAGGAATATAGATGGGGAAAGATATTTCATTTCCCATCTGGTTTTTTGCGTCTTCGAGCGTTAAATTAAATTTTTCCTTGACCTCAGTAAAATCCGTTTGGCGAGGAACCAGGAGATCAAGATTTTCCTTGTTAGCAGTCACCTGAAAATCTATGGCTGAAAAAAAAGATACCGAAACCAGCTCATTATCTGAACCATATTTTTCTATCTTAAACGGGATTCCGGTTTGAAAATCGATCCAGTATATTTGCTGCGGCCGATCGTTTGTTTTAGGTATAAAAACAACTTTATAACAGGTTCTTTTGTTGGCCTCATACTCTCCTAACATTTTTATTTCATAATTTTTTTTAACAAGATTAAGTATTTCTTTAGGTTTACTATTTAACGGATGATTTATTTTAGTAGTTTCCTTTATTAGTGAATTTTTATTAGGAAAGAAACGCCAAAGATTTTTCCCATCATCATAATCAATCTCTTTATCTATCCCATTGGTAAGAAGCTCTTCTTTTCGAAGAATATTTCCATAATTTTCTATTTTATAACGGCAAACTTCAGAAAACGGGTTGTTGATTAATATCGTGGTCATGATTCCTTGGTATTTAATCAAGGAATTAGCCTGTTGCATTTTCATTAGAATTTGATTGACAGAATTATCCTCAGATTGATTTCTATCTTCGCCGAACGCTACTTGAAATGTTCCCAGAACAAAAATCAAATAAATAACTAATGATAATTTAGGGAGTTTCATTATTGTTGGTCGCTTGATGCGGTGTATGCAGTATATTTTAAAAGACATGGTTCATTAGCTAAAGTTTCGATTGATGATGAAGCTACGTGATGAAAAACAATTGCCTTTTTTTCATCTTCCAAACTGGCACGTTGAGCGGTCTCTTGAAGAGGTTTTTTGTCTTGTAGTTCATACACACTTAATAATTTTTTTGGCTCGTGATGGGTAAGAAAGTTTTCTAAAAAAACACCGGTTAGCACACCTATTAAAATCAAAAACGAAAAAACTCCTGCATAAAAAGGGGTCTTGATGGGGAAAACAAGCCAGTTGATGAACTGAGAAAGATTAAAAAAAGATTTTTTTGTTGTGGGATCATGATCTTTCTGAGTAATTTTTTCTATAACTCTTTGAGCAAAATTCAGGTCGGGTATGGGGCCAGAAGGAATTGCTCGGAGGGAAACTAATTTTTCTTTCTGGAGGATAAGGTCGGTTACATTTTTTTTACAGCGCTGACACGCCTCTAAATGAACCAAGAGGACTTTCAACTCTTCTTTCGAAAGTTCATCATCAAGATAGCCTGAAATCAACTCCTGGTATTCAAAACAATTCATAGGTTCCTTTCTACATAAAAGGTTCTAATTTTTCTTTTAAAAGGCGACGGGCATGAAAAAGGCGAGACCGAACAGTGCCCACGGGGCATTGTAATATTTCCGCGATCTCTTCATAACTCATATCTTCAAATTCTCTCAAAAGAAGAATTGCTCGTAAGCGTTCGGGTAGTGAATCTAATGCCTCTCGCACAACAAAAATGGTTTCTTCAAATAAAATATTGTTTTCTGGAGTACCAAATTTATTATCGCTTAAATTTCGAAAAAAATTATTTTCGTCAGACTCAGAATCCAGTGAAAAATGATTTCGCGCGTGCAGATAATTGATGCTGTTATTAATCGCGATCCTGCGAAGCCAGGTATAGAAAGATGAGTTCCCTTTAAATGATTTAATCGACCGAAAAGCCTTTAAAAAGGTTTCCTGGGCTAATTCGGGCACGATATCTCTTTCCTTTGTAAAATTAAAAATGAGGTTAAAAATCTGCTTTTCATATTTAATAATCAACAGTTCGAAAGATTTTTTATTTCCTTTTTTGGTCTCTTCAAGCAGAACATCATCGCTTTTTTGCAAATTTTTCTTTCTCCAACCCTCAAATAATACTTTGATTTTTAGACCATTGATACACGAAAAAGTTCATAAATAACAATTATATCTCAATCCGAGGAAACTGTTACCCAATATTTAAAAATCATTATACTTCCCTTATAATTTTTTTCAAGGTTCCGGTTGCGGTTTGTTCAGAAAAATATGATGCCTTATCAGATTAAAGGCAACGAGAAAAAAATCTTTTTACTTCCTCTCCTACCTCCCCTTCCCTTCCGGAAAAAAAATGATCTGCTTGCGGCAGGATAACTTTCTTTTTCAATGAAGAAATTTTATCAAAAACGATTTCTAATTCTTTTTTGTTGCAAAACGTATCCTGGTCCCCCCCTACTAAGAGAATAGGTAACGTACTATCATGTAAAAAGTTAAAGTCATAGACCCCACAGGGCGGCACGATTCCGGCTACTGCCCGGAGAGCATTTGTTTTGAGTACTGCGTGTAATCCAACCCAGGCTCCGAAAGAATAGCCGACGAGAAATAAACGGTCTCGGTCAACCGTGGCGTGGGAGCTTAAAAAATTAACGGCAGCAATAACATCATCAACCTCTCCTTTCCCCTCATCGTATCGCCCCTCGCTTAGATTAACTCCACGAAAATTAAAACGAAGTATTACAAAACCTTCTTCCTGTAAAACCCCTTTGACACCCATGACAACATTATTATTCATATCACCCCCATAAAGCGGGTGGGGATGACAGATTATCACCCCAGGACACAATGAAGATTTTTGGGGATAAGATAGTACCCCTTCCAAGGTAATGTCCCCACTTTTGAAAAAAATATGTTCATGATTGATTTCTTTATCCATATTTCTCGACCTATCCCCAATCTTCCAGGGAACTAAGATTTTTTAAGCCATAACGCATAGGGAAAACTAAGGCGGCACTATTAATAACCACGATGAGAAAAATAGCAAGGCTTAGTTCACCATAAAACCATAAGGGGAGGTTCGTGTGCTGTATGTAAGAAGTAAAAAGCAGGTAAACTGGTCTTGCCTCTAATACCACCGTAAGACCGATAAGCCCCATAGCATACATCATATAAAGGAGTCCTCCGAATCCGGTAGGAATTTCAGCCGTACTGGTGTGTTTGAATCTTGGGTAGATCGCTCCCATCCCTACCCCGAGGCTGGTAATTCCAAAGGTCATAAAGAAAATTGTTAGTGATGAAAGCACCATCATAAAAGAAGTTACTTTTAAAAAGCAATTGGTAAGGATCGTTAAAATTTCAGCAAGCGCCAAGAGAGGGATGAGACTCATCCAGAATTTATTGATAAGAAACTTTTTTAAAGAAAGAGGTGACGTTCTCATTATCCAGAAGGCTTCGCCTTCCAGGCTTACCGCAGGGAATACAAATCTGACCGCAATCGCAGCCAGCACAAAACCTGCCAAACCTAAGTTAAGAAAAGAAAATAAATTCTGAAGATAAAAAGAGGGAATGGGTGATTTATCAAAAGGCAGGACCTTGAAATTATAAAGATAGACAATCGCCAAGGATAATAAAAGGAGCAATTGGGACCACTGCGTTGTATCGCGAAAAAATACCTTGAGGTCTTTTTCAATCATTGCCCGGGTTGAAGTGCTGAAGGGCCACACCAGCACATCAATCGCCCGATTAAAAAAACCGCTTTGTGATAATCTCAGCCTTCTCGATTCTTGGGATTTACTCCATCCCTGAAAGTAAAGACGAGCGGCTACCCAATTACCTGTTACCAGTACGCCGAGGCTGGTACTCCAGAGCATCAGGAAATAAAAAAAACTACTTCCTTTATAGGAAGATTGAAGAGACGGGAGCAAACATTCAGTTGCCCAAAAGCTTGGCAAAGCGGGGGAGGAAAATGATCTCATCGCAGCAAAATAATCCAAGATGCTTGCAAACCTTTCCGGATCAACTAAATTTTCCGGTTTGAGGAAACGAAAAAAAAGGAAGAGAAAAACTAAAAAGATAATCGACAGAAAGAATAAAACATCTTTGGTTCGCTTGGCCGGAAAGAAATGTATCAAAGTTATTGTTATGATTATCCCCACAGAAGAGGCAATCATCAAAAAGGGTATAAACACCACAAGGCATAACCCATAAAAAAAGAAGGAAACATGATAGATAGTTCCGTACGCGAGGAATACCGGCAAACCGAACACTAAAACCATCCACGAACTTTTAAGAATAGTATCGGCTAAACGGGCAAAAAAAATCTCACTTAACGATAGTGGCAAAGAAAAAATCAACTGAAGATCCTGGGAGAGATAAAAAGTTGAAAGCGACGTAATAATATTACTAAATATTAAGAAGGAAAAAAAGACAAGGAAGACCATTGAAAGCAGTTTGGCTGCCAAAAAATCACCCAACGATTCAATTCCTTGGAAGTATCCCAAAACTCGATAAAAGATTATAAAAGTTCCCGTCCAGAAGACAAGGCCGATCAAAAAGAAGATCAATGGTTTAATAACTTCTTTCCCATGAAAAGACTTCAGGCGGTGTTTCAGTGAAAGCAATCGAACGTGAAGAAGGGCAAATAAATTCATGGGACCCGTAGGTTCAAAGCAGCAGTGGACTCACTCACCTCTTCACCTCCGGTAAGGCGAAGGAACAGAGACTCAAGACCCTCGTCATCTTTGTTTTTAAGTTCATCCATTGTTCCTAAGGCAATCACCTTACCTTCCTGTATAATAGCGATCCGGTCACAAAGTTCTTCAGCAATCCCTAAAACATGAGTGGAGAGAAAAATAGTGATTCCCGCGTGAGTAAGATTTTTGAATACCGTCTTCACTAACCGGGATCCTTTAGGGTCTAATCCTACCACCGGCTCATCAACAATAATCACTTTAGGATTATGAATGAGAGCTGAGGATAAAACTAAACGCTGTCGCATCCCTTGAGAGAAACTTTCGATAAGTTCATCTTCCCACTCTTCAAGGTTAAAGAGGCGAAGGAGGCGTTGAATTTTGCCCGAGCATTGTTTTTTAGTAAAACCATATATGCCGGCAACGAACTGAAGAAATTCTCGCGCGGTGAGTTTCTCGTAAAGAAAAGACCGGTCAGGGATATAGCCGATAATTTTTTTTACTTCCAGCGGCTCTTGTGCAATATCTTTTCCATCAATAATTACCGTTCCCAGAGTTGGGTTTAATAATCCCACCATCATCTTGATAGTGGTGGTTTTGCCGGCGCCGTTGGGTCCTAAAAAACCGAAGGTTTCTCCGACTGCGATTTTAAGGTTAAGGTTGTCGACAGCAGTGAGGCTCGCGAATTTTTTTGTGAGGTTTATGAGTTTAATCATGAATACTCCAATACCTCAAGCTTTATTTTATTCACAACGCTTAAAATTTTAATTTGATCACTTAAATCTCCGATTACTAACCGAATATGAGTAGCATCGGCCGGGAATTGATTAAACGTCGGATCAATTGCTACCCATCGGCCCAAGTAAATTTCCGGCCAGGAGTGATAATAAAATTTGTCTTTGAGATAGACGATTCCCACGCATATCCGGGTGGGTATTCCTAACGAACGAGATAATGCGGTAAAAAGCGCGGTGTGTTCATTACAGTCGCCGACCTTGAGATCAAGGACTTCGAGCGCGTTCGGGATGCTTAAGGTGGGTTTCTTTTTTATGGCGCTAAAGACCCACTGTAATAACTTGCGCGCCGTTGTTTCCGCGTCCCAATTATCACGCGCGATGTTCTTTGCCTGGGTGATAATTCGTTCATCCGTGCTTTGAATCAAGGGCGTTGGTTGAAGATAGTGTGTAAGATCTTTGTTTGGGTACGGCAAGGGAAACGCCTTCCAGGATCCAGGCTCTTCTTGCCGGATTTCTAAACGATCACCCTGTAAGCTTTGCCGGCCTTCAGTGAGATCAAATCCATCCAAAGGTAGATTGGTAATTCTAACCTTGAGAAATTTGACGGCTCGAGCATTGGTGATGGGAACATTGACCGTAACAGCGTTCGTAACGGCAAAATCCGATTTCCCCTTTTTCATCCATTCACCGGATAACGCTTGTTCTTGAGTTTCTTTTATAAGCGTCAACCCGAGCGGACCTTCTTCTTTTAATATTTCACCGGCTTCCGAGACAAAGGCCAGCGTTTCTATTCCCGCAAAAGTCTCCTTCATTCTATATGCAATTATTTCCTTGCCGGAAAAAAAAATCTTTTCTTTTCCTAAAACTTCAATAATGATGTCACGTGAACTTAATGTGGAAGGGTCAAAAAAAGGCAGAATAAATCTTTTCCCTTCTGTCAAACCCTGTTTAAGAATATAGGGTTTTAAGGTGTTCGAGAGAAAGGGAATGTCTTTTAACGGAAGCGAGGATCGAGTTTTATTTTTCCCTGACACCATGACGAGATCCAGAATAGCACCAGTAACCACTCCGTGAAGAGAAAATGTAACCGGGCCGGATAATAATGAAAAGTCAAACGACCTTAAAGAATAATCTTGCTTGACAACTGATTTTATTTTCGACTCGATTCGTTGTTTGGTTCCCAAGGTATTCAGAAACATCAATGAGTCTTCAAAAATTTCATAGCTATCTCCTACCCGCTTGGTTTTCGTTGTTGAATAGCCCACCTTTTCACCCTTAAGGTAGATACCCAGCCACTCCTCGTGTACTTCTAAGGAATCTCCTCCGGTGGCAAAACTAAGGTGATCGACACGAGGCTTTAGATAGTTTTTCTGGACGAGCAGAAACACCATCATCAACCAGAAAAAAAGGATAACAAACCGAACTAACCCGCCCTTAGTTATTTTTTTTCCCATCTTTTTGTTGGTTTGGTTTTTTGTTTTAAGAGTTCGTTCAGAAGCTTTTTTACCTCTCCGGAAGGTAATACGACATAGTCGCCTGGCTTGAGGTTCCCAAGTGAGAACGGCCCAAAGGTTATTCGTTTTAGTTTTAGCACCGGATGCCCAACAGCAGAAAACATCCGCTTGATAAGTTTATTTCTTCCTTCAAAGACCGTAACCCTTACCCAGCTGTTATTTTTTGTTTTACCAACCAAAACCACCTTGGCAGGGAATGTGATCCCGTCAGCGAGGTGAATGCCCGTGCGAAGATTTTTAATCGTCATAATATCCGGCGCCCCTTTAACCTTGACCAAATATATGCGCGGAACAGAGAAACTCGGATGAAGAAGTCTCTGGGCTAATTCGCCGTCATTGGTAAGAAGAAGCAGCCCTTCAGCGTCGAAATCGAGCCGGCCGACGGGAAATACCCTGACATGAACTTTTTTAAGGAGGTCAATTACCTTGGGCCTGTCTTGAGGATCATCAAGGCTGGTAATATAGTTTTGCGGTTTGTTAAGAAGGATGTAAATTTTTTCTTTATTGCCGGTGATCAGTTTGCCGCTAACCCGGATCTTGTTTTTTTCGAGGTCAGCGAGTGTTCCCAGTTTCGTAATGGTTCGGCCGTCTACGCTGACCCTGCCCTCCTGGATAAGGTCTTCGGCTTTTCGGCGGGAGGTAATGCCTGCTTCAGCGATAATTTTCTGCAATCTTTTTTTCATCCGTGCGGCAAGACATTATTGCTGATGGTCATCATCAGCAACAGGTGGTATCTCCTCAGGAACAGAAGGCGTTTCCGGTTCCTCCTGAGGTTTTTGTGAGAAGAGCGGCAACATCGTTGCGTCTACCTGACTGATATCCTCTAAGGCGGGGAGATCTTTTAAGGCTTTTAAGCCAAACATGGTTAAAAATTTCGGGGTCGTGCTGTAAATCAAAGGTTTGCCGGGCACATCCTTTTTTCCGATAATTTTTATCAGGTTTTTTTCCAAAAGCGCGCGCAGTATCCCCCCGGCGTCAACACCCCGCACATCTTCTATTTCCGCTCGGGTGATGGGTTGTTTATAAGCGATAATGGCTATGGTTTCCAAGGTGGCCGGACTTAAACGCGCCGGACGGATTTTTTTAAACTTCTTGATCCAGGGAGAATATTCAGTCTTCGTGTAAAACTGGAAACCATTGGCAACTTCCCGGATCGCGAAACTACGGTTTAACGTGTCAAACTCTTGTTTGAGTTCAGACATTATCTCCCGTAAATCCTTCAGAAGCGTTTCCGGAAAAATTTCGTTTAGTTTTTCAAGTCTCATCGGCGTCTCAGTGGAAAAAAGCAGACTTTCCAGGATAAGTTTAATTTCAGTCCGTTCCAACGATCAGACCTCCAGCATTAAAAATGTTTGCCTTCAGAAAACAAATTGTTCGATTAAAAAGGGATTATAGTAAATTCTATTAAAAAACGAAACAAGAATCTCAGGTTTTTGCTCAAAAAAAAAAGCACTGTGATTATAGTGAATTATAATGCGCGAGACTTATTGGAGATGGCGAATTGAGGAGGGAAGTTGGTTAAATTAAGAAAAGAATGTCCGATGTCGGGGGCGTGTTGCCCAAAGCTCTTTGAAATCAAAATAGTTCAATGCGATCTGGATTAGACTTCAGTATGTATAGAGTGCATTATAATAACCGGTAAAG
>Ga0068714_10003446_pt1 | contig 18742 bp, 11 predicted proteins | sample MTBNYHSulfiMetaG_FD_62988 | JGI IMG/M metagenome (GOLD analysis project Ga0068714, IMG submission 62988) | Enrichment culture microbial communities from rom New York Harbor, USA that are MTBE-degrading - MTBE-NYH (New York Harbor Sulfidogenic)... | ecosystem: Environmental > Aquatic > Marine >... | reverse complement strand
GATGATCGTTGTGCAAACGTTCTCTGCCATAGCAAGTCCTCCTTGGGATATGATTCACCAAGGTAGCTTTGCACACTTTCTCCCATATGTCCAGGCCTATGACGTGCGATTGCCCTGCGCTGTTTGCCGATTGGGGCCATCAGGCTCTTCTGCGCTCTTTCCACCGTTCGGTCTGCGCGACGCTCCACTTGAAATTCTCGAAGCCCGACTACCGCCTGTCGGTCCCGGGTACTATATTTGATGATGCAGGAAGAGGAGAGGCGTATTAGCGCCCGGCCAAAGGCAACCGGAGCATGTGGTGTTCATCACGGGCGTGGGAAAGAGCGCAATCGCTACGGGAGATGACGGTGCACAACGAAGAGATACGCAAAAGAGCGTTTGGCAAAACGGGTATCCAGGTGACCTGTGTCGGTCTGGGAGGAGAAGGAATCCTCAGGACGTATGGACAAAACGATGCGGCTGAGGCTGTTATTCGCGAAGCCGTCAAAGGCGGCATTACCTATTTTGACTCCGCCAATGCCTACGCAGGCAGTGAAGGCTACTACGGCCTGATCTGGCCCAAACAGCCGGAGCATCGAGAACGAAGCTTTCAGGCCAGCAAATCGGCCCAGAGAGATCGCCAAGGTGCTCTTTCCGACCTGGATCGCACCCTCAACCGGATGGGAATCAAGCACCTTGACTTATGGCAAATTCACGACGTGAGGACTCATCAGGATGTTGATCGGATTGCCGCACCGGGGGGCGCCTTGGAGGCATTTATAACCGCAAGGTCGAGCGGGAAAGCTCGATTCATCGGAGTTACCGGGCACCACGATCCTGAGGTTCTAACCAGGGCGGTTAAAGAGTGGCCGGTAGACGCCGTAATGATGCCGATTAATCCGGTCGAAGCAAACTTGGGCGGATTCATGGATACTACTCTGCCCGCCGCTCGGCAAAGAGGTATCGCCGTCATCGGCATGAAGATCCTGGGCGCATCCCACTACCTTTCATCCGAGGCCGGAATCACGGCGGATCTGCTCATCAGGTTTGCTCTTTCGCACCCCCTGTCAGTTGCCATAGTTGGCTGCTCCAATCGTAAAGAAGTGCAAACATTGGCCGCTGCAGGCCGAGATCGTCAACCCCTGGACAATGAGCAAATCCAACAGTTGACAGAGATTTTCCGGCCTTATTCCAAACGGCTTGCCTATTATCGTGGCTTCCTGTAAGCGGTTGTAGCATTGACTATTCCCGTTCGCCGGGCTTGGAACCGGCGAACGTCGGATCGTACAATGAACAGACCTCGGGGTTGGCAAAGCCCCGCACGTAAAGCGATATCCACCAGCCGATCAGAATCAGCTCGAGGAAGAAATCGACGAGATATACCGGTGAGATTCGACCCTTGAATACGTATACGACTTCAATTATGGCCAGCGAAGCGGCGGTGCCAATCCCCAGCAGAAATATCTCCAGTGTCACCCGCCATCTGATTCCAGCGGTAAACAGCGCAATCCCGATCACCACCAGCAGCAGCCCTATGGTTTTAACGAGCCAAATATCAGTTTTGGGTCCAGTGACAGCTTGGAACGAGGCGATACTGAAAAGAGGCCAGGCGCCTGTGGAAAAATAGAAAACCCCCTGAGCCATCGCCAAATAGGCGTAGGGAAGTTTTTCGAGCAGATGGTATATCCGGCCAACCACACCGATGCGTTGGGTGTTGCTTGCATTTTCATTCATGCTCTCTCCTCCTCGGCTAATCTAAGGTTGCTTTATCGTAATTGATTATCTGAGCAATCGTTGAACTAAAGGGGTCTAACTCGTTTCGTCCAATTATTGCGCTTCTGCAGCCAAACCTGTAATCTTAAAGAGATCAGTGGAAACCATGTCGCCCTGCAACTTGCATAGATCTCGCAAAATATTGATGCAGATAAATGATAATCACGTTTTTCTGAGAATGGAGCCGGAAGAGATGTCTCGCACAACATTTTGCCTGTGGTTGGCACATCTTGGGGGATTAGGCAGAGTCCCGTTCGCACCGGGAACGGTTGCGACCGTCGTTGCTGGAATTCCGGTGGCTTTTCTATTAGGCGGTACAAGCATTCATTGGGCGCTCGTCGTAGTATCGGCTCTTGTTCTCGCCTCTTGCTACGTTTCCGAAGTAGCAGAGCGAAAGGCTAATCGAATTGATCCACAGGAGATTGTAATCGATGAACTGGCCGGCTACCTGGTGACGGTGATCGGATTCCCTCCGGACTGGAAAACTATCATATTGGGTCTGCTGCTCTTTCGTATATTTGATATTCTAAAACCGTGGCCGGTAAGCTTGCTGAACAGAAAAACTCCAGGCGGCATCTGGGTTGTACTCGATGATGTGGGAGCTGGGGTTTGCGCTCATATAATACTTTGGATCATATTGGCGGCTTGGCCGTAAGGGTGTACACCGGGACTGCTTCGCTGATGAGCCGGCCTTCTGCAGATTTCCCGTAGTGGGCTGCAGGCAGCAACTACCCACACGCCCCGGCAGCGGTTGACATTCGCCTGATGAGCTCCAATTCTTTGCTTGAGGCTCCCGTCTAACACTATGTGCTTACCACGGAGGTTAAAGATATGAAGGTATGGCCGGGTGCTCCTTATCCGCTTGGAGCCACTTGGGATGGATCGGGCGTCAATTTTGCGGTGTTTTCGGAGAATGCGACGGCCGTCCACTTATGTCTTTTCGAAGGACCGGGCGGCAGGGAAGAAACCCGCATCCGGATCAAAGATCAAACCGACATGGTGTGGCATGTTTATCTACCCGAAGCCCGTCCAGGACAGCTTTACGGATACAGGGTAGAAGGCCCTTATGAACCGCAGGCCGGCCATCGTTTCAACCCGGCGAAGCTTTTGATCGACCCTTACGCCAAGGCAATCAGCGGTGAGCTCAAATGGCATGACGCTCTGTTCGGCTATACTATCGGCCATCCCGATGGTGACCTCTCAAAGGATGAGCGTGACAGCGCCCCGTACTCTCCCAAGAGCGTTGTGGTTGATTCTGCATTCAGCTGGGCCGGCGATTCGCCGCCTAAGATTCCCTGGGACCGCACCGTCATCTACGAGCTTCACGTCAAAGGGCTTACTAAGCTCAATCCACTGGTACCCAAGAAGCTCAGAGGAACTTACTCCGGCTTGGCCAGCCCTGAAGTGATCGCATATCTCACCTCCCTCGGCGTAACAGCCGTCGAACTGATGCCGGTGCATCATTTCATTCACGACCGTCATCTGGTGGATCAAGGATTGCGCAATTTCTGGGGCTACAATTCCATCGGCTACTTTGCACCCCATGGGGAATACTCCAGCGTGGGAGACTCCGGCCAGCAACTGGAGCAATTCAAAATCATGGTCAAAACGCTTCACCGCGAGGGGATAGAAGTGATTCTCGACGTAGTCTACAATCACACGGGAGAAGGCAACCATCTGGGGCCCACTCTCTGCTTCCGCGGTATTGATAACGCCTCCTATTACAGGCTGGTAGAGGACGACCGGCAATACTATACAGATTACACCGGCACCGGCAATACTCTGGATATGACGCATCCCCGCGTTCTGCAGCTTATAATGGATAGTCTGCGCTATTGGGTGTTGGAAATGCATGTGGACGGCTTTCGCTTCGATCTTGCCGCCACTCTGGCGCGGGAGCTTCACGAGGTGGACAGATTAGGAGCCTTCTTTGACATCATCCATCAGGACCCGGTTCTTTCTCAGGTGAAATTGATCGCTGAGCCGTGGGATCTCGGAGAAGGAGGCTATCAGGTTGGCAATTTCCCCGTCTTATGGACCGAATGGAACGACGAATACCGGGACACCATTAGGCGCTATTGGAAAGGAGATGAAGGATCTTTAGGCAACGTTGCCTATCGGCTGACGGGCAGCAGTGATCTGTACGCAAGCACCGGTCGTCGCCCCTATGCCAGCATCAATTTCGTCACCTGCCATGACGGCTTCACTCTTCAGGACCTTGTGAGCTATAACGAAAAGCACAACGAAGCTAACGGAGAAGAGAACCGCGACGGCTCAGACAATAACATCAGCTGGAACTGCGGCGTGGAGGGGCCAACCGACGATCCCAAAATTCTGGTGTTGCGGGCACGACAGCAGCGTAATTTTTTGGCTACCCTGTTTTTTTCACAGGGAGTACCCATGCTGCACGCGGGCGACGAATTCGGACACACCAAAAATGGAAACAACAACACATACTGCCAGGATAACGAGCTTTCCTGGCTGAATTGGCATCTCGACCCGCAGCGCAAGAAGCTTCTCGAGTTTACCAAGTCTGTGATGCGCTTGCGCCGGGAACATCCCGTCTTTCGTCGGCGCAATTTTTTCCGCGGCCGTCTCATGCGCCATCCAAAACTAAAAGACGTTCGCTGGCTGCGCCCGGACGGCAGAGAGATGACCGAAGAGGACTGGAGCAACGATCTTCCCCTGTGCTTGGGAGTGCTCCTGGCCGGGAATTCAGATGCCATGGATGAAGTGGATGAGCGCGGGAACGCCATTTCGGATGACACCATGCTGCTTCTGCTGAACGCCCATTACGAAGCGGTTTCATTTATCATAACCCCTTATTTCCGAAATGAAGGGCAATGGGATCTGCTGCTCGATACCCGCACCTCGACAGGCAGGCGAAAACAAGTCACCATTCCGGCCGGGGCCGTGTTCGAAATGATACCGCGCTCTCTCGCTCTGTTGCGGCTCAGGCCTGTCGAGCAAGAAGAGGAAGAGTAGAATTTTACACGTCCATTCTGAGAATTCATCTCTCACATTTGTAACCTAATGGAATTGTTTTTGAACCGCAGAATATCGAACAAGAGGTCAGCGAAGCGCTACCCTGGGGGCAGGAAGTCCCACAACTGGATTTTACCCTGAAAGGGTTACATAAGGCAGCTCCGAACGTTTCTTACGTAACCCTTTAAGGGTGTGGGGGCTGGTGTCGTCTCTGCCCCAGGGTGGCGCTTCGCTGACCCTGGGCTGGTATATTCAACCCCTTCGGGGTAAACAAGTGCGACGTTTTCGCGGAACAAAAACCGGATCAATTCGACTGTGCTATATGCAGTCTATTTTCACCACCCCAGGCGGAGACTGCCGCTTACCCGGAAATTCTTTTCATGCAGTGAGGCTTTGTTAAATGAGGATCCCCAGAGCTACCTACCGGCTTCAATTCAACCCTGACTTCGGTTTTCGAGACGCCAAAAGAACCGTCAGCTATTTATCCGAGCTCGGAATATCCGATCTTTATGCTTCGCCGATTTTCAAAGCACGCAGGAAAAGCATGCACGGCTACGATGTGGTAGACCCGACCAGCCTGAACGCTGAGCTTGGAGGCGAAGCGGATTTTAGAGCTCTGGCACAGGAGCTGAAGGCTTTTAAAATGGGCTGGTTGCAAGACGTGATCCCAAATCATATGGCCTTCGATTATGAAAACCGCATGCTGATGGACGTTCTGGAGATTGGAAAGGCATCAGCCTATTACAACTATTTTGACATAGAGTGGGAGCACGCATTCGAAACGATGCAGGGTAGGCTGCTGGCTCCATTTTTGGGTAACTCTTATGGAGGCAGTATTCGCAACCGAGAGATTATTGTCAAATACGGAGACGCCGGCTTCACCGTCAATTACTACAACTGGAAATTTCCTCTCACCATGGAATCTTACGCGAAGATACTCTCCCTCAATCTCGATCAACTTAGAAAGAGACTCGGCAGTGACCATCCCAACTTAATAAAATTTATGGGGATGCTTTATGTAATGCAGGTATTCCCCGGCCAAGAACTGCCAAGCAAGCGATACGACCAGAGAAAATTCGTCAAAAACATGCTGTGGGAGCTCTACCAGGGAGAACGGGAAATCAAGAGGTTCATCGACAGAAATCTGGACGAGTTGAACGGAAAACGCCCATCAAAGGCGCCTAATCTCCTGGATGAGCTGCTGTTCGGCCAGTTCTTCCGGCTTTCCTTTTGGAAAGTGGCCGGCGAGGAAGTCAATTACCGGCGGTTTTTCAATATAAACGAGCTTATTTCGGTCCGGATCGAGGATGAAGAAGTCTTTCAAAACTGCCACAGCTTGATTCTGAGATTGATCCGGGAGGCAGTATTCACCGGCCTTCGCATCGATCACATTGACGGACTGTACGATCCTTCGCAATATCTGCAGAGGCTGCAGGAAAAGGCGGGCGGCATCTACGTCGCCGTTGAAAAGATTCTCGCCCCGAACGAAGAGCTGCCTTCCATTTGGCAGGCAGAAGGAACCTCCGGCTATGACTCGCTCAACTACATCAATGGGCTTTTTTGCCAGACGAGAAACGGAAAGGACCTCGACAGAATCTACACCGGCTTTATTGGTGCCAAAATCGATTTCGAGGAGCTTTTGTACCAAAAAAAGCAACTGATCATAAAGCGTTACATGACCGGTGATGTGGACAACCTGGCACATCTTATGAGAAGGGCGTCGAGCAGAGACCGTGATGGTTGGGATATCACCCTGTACGGACTAAAGCGGGGCATCAATGAAATGCTGGTCCACTTTCCGGTCTATCGCACCTATGTGAGTCCCGACTCTTTTACCGAATCAGACCGGAGCTCCATTGCCGAAGCCGCTGCCCGCGCCAGGCTCAGAAACCCCGATCTTGCCATTGAGCTGGATTACATCGAGAAGTTTTTGCTACTGCAGTTTAGAGACCATTTCGATGCCGAGCAGCAAAAGGACTGGCTTCATTTTGTGATGCGCTTTCAGCAGTTCACCGGCCCCTTAATGGCCAAGGGACTTGAAGATACAACTCTGTACGTCTACAATCGGCTCATTTCCTTGAATGAGGTCGGCTCAGACCCCCATCTTTTCGGATTCTCTCTGGACCGGTTTCACGAATTTAACCTCAATCGCATGCAGAACTGGCCCCATGCACTGACGGCAACTTCAACCCACGATACCAAAAGAAGTGAAGATGTGAGAGCACGAATTAACGTGCTGTCGGAAATACCCAAAGAGTGGGAAGCTCGGGTAAAAGCCTGGCGCGCCATCAACAGAACGAAGAAAAATAGAGTGAGAAAACGAGCGGTGCCGGACCGTAATGACGAATACTTCTTTTACCAGACCTTGATTGGCGCGTTTCCTTTCGAAATGGAGGACTTGTCGGGATTCGTTGCGAGGATCAAAGATTACATGATAAAGGCCACAAGGGAAGCTAAAGTTCATACGGGCTGGCTGACACCTGAAAGCGATTATGAAGAGGCATACCTGGGCTTCATTGAAAGGGTTCTGCAACCGGCTGGAGCAAATGATTTCCTCGAAGACTTTCTCCCTTTTCAGACCAGGGTGGCCCATTACGGCATTTTGAATGCGCTCACGCAAACCATACTAAAAATCACCCTTCCTGGGATACCGGACTTTTATCAGGGCACAGAGCTATGGAATTTTACTCTGGTTGATCCCGACAACCGGCGTCCGGTCGACTTCAAAAAGCGCCGGGAGCTGCTGGCTGAAGTCCGCGGCAATGAGGCAAGCAAGGAGTACCTGGAAAAGATCATGGCTTCTCCTCAGGACGGCAGGGTCAAGCTACTCCTGACCTACCAGGCCCTCAAGGCAAGAAAGGAAAAGCAGGAGCTATTTGAAAAGGGCGCTTATCTGCCGCTGCAGGCCGAAGGCTCACTAAAGGAGCACCTTATTGCCTTTGCCCGCCAAGAAGGCTTATCTTGGGCCATCACCGTTGCCCCCCGCTTCTGCACCACATTGGTTGAAGCCGGTGATTACCCTCTCGGCATCGAGCTCTGGAATGACACCCGCATCATTTTGCCGGAGGGCAGTCCTAAAGCGTGGAAGGAAGCGATTACATCCGATGAAGTTATTACACAAAATGGTGAAATCAGCGTGGGGCAGGCTTTGAAGGATTTTCCCGTGGCTTTGCTGGTCGGCCCAATTCAGCCGACCTGATGAAAAAGCCGGCCCGCTTCGAGCCTCCTGACGAAGGCTCGCAACGGCCAACATCGTTAATCAATGTTCGATCTGGCGGTCGTCACTTTTCTTCGAGTCCAAAGCCGAACGGACAGTCTTTGCTAGACTGTGCATTCCCAGAGGCTTCATGAGAAGTGCGCTGATACCAAGGCTTCGAGCCTGCTCCTCGGAGATCCGCTCACTGAAGCCCGTGCACAGGATAATCGGCACACGAGAATCAATCTCCATGATTTTCTTGGCGAGTACATCCCCCGTTAGATTCGGCATGGTCATATCACTTATCACCAAGTCAAACTTGCCTGGCTCGGCAAGAAACTGGTTCAGGCCGTCGATACTGTTGGAATTGGTTACAACCTCGTACCCCAAGCGCACCAGCATCTGCTGGCCTATCTCGACCAGCGGCGGCTCGTCATCGATGAATAGAATCCTCTCCTTCCCTCTTGGCATCTCCTCCTTTTCAGCAGGAGCAGGCAATTCAGCCTCTTGGATAACGGGGAAATAAAGATCGAATTTGGAGCCTTTCCCCGGCGTGCTTTCGACTTCGATACAACCGCCATACTTGGTTACGATTCCATGCACCACAGCCAGGCCGAGGCCGGTGCCGACCCCTTTTTCCTTGGTGGTGAAATATGGGTCGAAGATCCTTGCCATAATCTGCTCGTCCATGCCATGACCGGTATCGCTTACCGTCAACTGCACATAGGAGCCCTCCTTCAGCTCGGTGTTACTGGAAGCTCTCTCTTCATCCACATGCACCGCTCTCAAATTGACTTCCAGGATACCGCCGTTCTCTCTCATGGCATGGTGTGCATTGGTGCACAGATTCATAATTATCTGATGAATTTGAGTAGGATCGGCAAAAACGGTTCCGGGTGCAGTCTCGATATGTCCGCGAATGTCTATTGTAGAAGGCAGAGATGCTCGCAAAAACTTCAAGACCTCCTTGATAATATGAGCAACATTGATCGGCTTTCGCTCCTCATTGCTCTGTCTGCTGAAGGCGAGGATCTGTCGCACCAACTCCTTGGCTCGATAGGCGGCAGACATGACAGTATCCAAATGCTTTTTAAGCATGGAACCGGGTGCCGTCTCTAAAATCGCAAGCTCCGCATAACCCAGAACTGCACCGAGGATGTTATTGAAGTCATGGGCGATACCGCTAGCCAGCGTGCCGATGGCTTCCATCTTTTGTGCCTGTTGCAGCTGACTTTGAAGCAACAGACGCTCTGCCTCGCCCTCCTTGATTCTGCTTATGCTGCTCTGGAGCTCCAGGGCGTGCTGCTGCAGCTGCTCGTATAGAAGATTCTTTTTCAGCCCTATGGAGAGCTCGGTGGCAAGGGCTTCCAGAAAAGGACCGTCTTTGCTGAAGTCTCTCGGTTGCTCTGATGCCATGCACAACACCCCCAGAAATTCGCTGCCGCTTTTTAGGGGCAAGGCAACTAATGAAGAAAAGCCTGTATTCCTGCACTCTTCAAGGGTGCCGTGGGGCACTGCAAGGATATCTGCAGAATAGAGGGGGCCGTCCTCGGGAATTGCGATTTCGCGCAGACAATTCCTTAAACGAGTGGCAACTTCGGGCTGCCATTTCTTTGTTGAATCATCTAAAAAGTACCAGTCCGGGTTAAAGCTGTTGTTATCCAGCAGGAAGACTATCGCCAGATCCGGTCGAACCGACTTTGTGATTTCGTGCAATCCGGCCCGAACGGCAGCGTCAATTGTCAGGCCGGCATTCACTTCACGGGCCAGCCGGTTTAAGATGGTCAATTCTTCGGCACGCTGTCTCAGAGCGTTCTCGCTCTCCTCCAAAGCACGGGTTCGTTCGGATACCAACTGCTCAAGTTGATCGACATATTTGCGGTTTTCTTCTTCGAGCCGCTTCTTTTCATCATTTAACCTCCTTACATGAACCGCATTCCGGACACTCTTTAGAATATCGTTTTTGCTCACAGGTTTTTGCAGGTAATCCATTGCACCGAGCCGCAAGGAATCCGAGGCCGTCTCAAGTGTCGGCTCCCCGGTCATCATAATTACCTGAATCTCCGGAAACTCGTCTCGAACCATCCGCAACAGATCAACTCCCGATATTTTCGGCAGTATGATATCGGTGAGCACCGCATCGATTGGGTTCTTTTGGAGAATGTTCAGTGCGGTTGCAGCATCTTCCGCAGTCGCAACCTGGTGTCCGTCTGCTTCCAGAAAAGCTTTGACTGTAATGCGGATACTCCGTTCATCGTCGACAACCAGGATGTGGCCCATCTCTATATCTCCTATGCTCCTTATGTCCCGGCAAGCTTCCACCCATTGTCCACGGGAAGATCTACGTGGAAGCGAGTTGACAGTTCATCGCCGCACTCCAGGATTAAGTCGCCGCGATGATCTCTGACGATGCCGTAACTGATAGACAGCCCCAGGCCGGTGCCACTCTCTTTGGGCTTGGTGGTGAAAAACGGATCAAAGATTCGCTCTTGGATTTCCTCCGGAATGCCAATCCCGAAATCTTCCACAGTGGTTCGGATATAATCCCTATCCTCCTTAAAGATCAGCTTTGATACGACTCGAAGCCTTTTTTCCGGACTATACTGGGGATAACGCTCATTCAGGGCATCCCGCGCATTGGTCATCAAATTCATCAATACCTGCTGCACCTGCTGGCTTCGACACTTGATTTTGGGCAGGTCGTGGGGGACATCCAGCTCCAATATGATCTGATCGTGGCGGATAACCGTTTGAATCAAAGAGAGGACCGCAGCTACAATGTCGGCAATCGCTGCCGGGCTGTGGGTTTGTTTTTCGTTTCGGGCAAAAGTCAGCAGGTTGCGCACGATTTTCGCGACGCGCTTGGTCTCCAGAAGAATCTCCTGGGCGTATTCCCTTCCCGCGCTTCCTTCTTCCGTCCGATCCAGGATCAACTGCGCATAGTTCATTATGCCGTTGATGGGATTGTTGATCTCGTGGGCCACACCTCCGGCCAGAGTCCCGATCGATTCGATTTTTTGCGATTGGATGAGCTGCTCCTCCAGCTTGCGAGTCTCGGTGATATCTCGGCCGTTGAAAACGACCCCTTCAACGGCCCTCGTTGTTTCGTTCAACATCGGAAAGTAGGTAATGTCCATTGTTCGTCGGCCGAGACCGGCAAGATCAAGAACTTCCTGAAAGTGGACCGTCTCGCCGGAAAGGGCTAAATCCAGCCGGGGCTTGAGCGTCTCCCGAAACACGGGATCACCCATGACCTCAGCCACCCTCCGACCGACGATCTCCTCTCGTCGCCTGTTGTGAGCTTTCATCACGCTCTCGTTTACGGCCTCATAAACATAATCCCGATTAAGCATGGCGATCAAATCAGAGGAGGTGGATACGATACGCTCGTATTTGTAAAGTGCTTCTTCGGTACGCCTACGTTCTCGATTCTCCGCTTCAAGCTCAGCAGTGCGCTTTTGCACCCGGCTTTCCAGAGTTCGATTAGAATCGAGAAGTTTCAACAAGAGCCAGATTCCTGTCAGGAGTAAGAAGATGCAGAACAGGATATACGTGTACAGATAAATCGTTCGACACGGCCATACGGCTGAAATTGTACCGATGTTCTTTCCTTCAAACCGGACAACGGATTTCAGGTGGTAAACGGGAATCATTTTGACAGATAAAAGGAACCTGTCCATGTTTGTCGGCATCGGACCGCTGATACCCAGAAAAATCCTCCCCAGATCATCTTTTACCACGATCCTTTCGTAACCGTTTGCCTTGGCAGCCAGTGTCAAGTATGCAATGGGACTGGGCTTTTCGAATGTCCAAAGAGAGCTGGCGATAACTTTGGCATGATCGGAGATCTGGATCATGGCCTTGGTGTGCAAATGGTTTTGGTAGAAAACGATGAAGAGCCAGAAGGCAACTGCAAAAAGAATACAGGAAAAGAGCATTATCGGTTTTGTTTTCATTCTCTCATTCCTGAACCAGCAGGCCGCTCCCTATCAATATGCGAAGTTTAATTATATTTTGATAGTATCAGCTCTATCGTGCCGTCTCGCCGCATTTTTTTAATAGTTTCGTTAAACTCCTGCAAAATACTCGCCAGAGGAGAATCTTTGCGAATTAACAGGTGGAACGGCATCGCCGCTATGGTGGCTTTCGTATCAACTATTTGAGAAGAAGCCCCTATGTTCTGAATGTCCGGCCAGGCGCCGGGAGGCCATTCGATGACCGTATCGCCGCGCTTTTCCGCAAGCATTTTCCAAACGTTTTCCAGATAGGAGGTCTCAAATGTCTTTACTCCTAACGATTGAACATTCTCTTTGTGCCAGCTATTCCCGCTGTAGGTGATGACCGAGAAGCCCCTCTCGCGAAGCTCTTCGATTGTTTTGATTTGCTCGATTTCAGCGATACGGAGATGGTCTGCGTATGTGAACAGGTTTAGTGGCTTTTCATAAAAGGGGTCGTTGTGGGTGAAGGCATAGGTTGCACGTTCCGCTGTGGGAACCGTCATAATCGCGTCCTCTTTTCCGATCTTGAGGTTTTCCTGACAGCGAGGCCATGGATATGCAGTCCAGACGACCTTAAGGCCCATCCTCTTTTGCAGGGCTTCGTTAATGAATTCATAGAAGAAGCCGGTCATTTCACCGTTTGCCTTCGCCCAATGAAACGGCGGGAAAGTTGGATAGGCAATACGCAAAGTGGATTGAGCATTCACCGCCGACGACACGCTAAAAAGGACTGCAGCGCTAAGTGCCAATAACTTTGCCTTTGTGAGTATCATTTCGAGTGCACTCATTTCGCCCCTCCTTTCAGAAACCGCGGAGCAAGAAACATTCGGCTTTTTAGCTGATCATTGCCTGTTGATTTGATTGGGTTTTGACAATTCTACTACAACACTCGACCTTAAACGGAAGAAAAATCCGCACACCCACAACACCGATTCGAAAACTGGGAAGAGAGCCATCAACAAAAAATTGACGCAGCCTTTTCTCTAGTATTTTCAATCGAAAAGACAATACTTGCAGTTTCTGAGCAAGCAGGAATGAAATAAGTTATTTTCATAGTGGTGCGCTTCCTGCTATATTGAAGGTTGCGAACATGGAGAGAAATGATCTTGTCTCTTTCTCCTTTTCGTACCTGGGGGCGATGTACCATATGAACATTGGGATTCAGCTGTTTGCAGGTTCCCTTCCATTCCCGTCAGCCGGCAAAAAGAAACACCTGGGCGCGAGAGCGAGCATTGGGGAAGCGGATTTCAGAGGGTTTCCGAAGTTAAGCCTTGGCAGATGTCGATGAAATTCTCAAATCAAATTTTGGTAGTAGACGACGAACTTTTGACGCTTGAGCTCATTGTAGAGAATCTGCGTGAGCAGGGATATACGGTCGATCTGGCTTCCAGTGGCACAGAAGCCATGGCCAAAGCCAAGCTCAAAAGCTACGACATCATTCTGACCGATTTGGCTATGCCGGGCATGCATGGTATGGAGCTATTAACCTATTTCAGGCAAACTTACCCGGAGAGCGAAGTCATTGTTCTAACCGGGTACGGCACTATCGAAACCGCCGTGGAAGCGGTGAAGAAAGGGGCTTTTGACTATCTGACCAAGCCGGTCACTTCCGATGAAATCAACCTGGTTTTGGAAAGGCTGCAGGAGCTCAATACCCTTAAAACCGAGAACGTTTTGCTTCGCTCCCAACTGCAGGAGCGTTACAGCTTTGATAAAATAATCGGACAGAGCCCGCCGATGGAAGATCTCTATCGCACTATCCATCGAGTGGCCAAAACCGATGCGACGGTGCTTATAACCGGTGAGAGCGGCACGGGCAAGGAGCTGATTGCCAATGCGATTCACTTCAGCAGTGAACGGAGGGACAAGCCGTTTGTTCCGATCAATTGTGGAGCGATTCCCGAAGAGCTTCTGGAGAGTGAGCTGTTCGGTCATGAAAAGGGGGCTTTTACGGGCGCACTGAAGGAGCGTAAAGGCCGCTTTGAATTGGGCCATCAAGGAACCGTCTTCCTCGATGAAATTGGAGAAATGACTCCGAAGCTGCAGGTGAAGCTGCTTCGCTTTCTGCAGGAAAGGAAGCTGGAAAGAGTTGGCGGAACCAGGACTATCCAGGTGGATGCACGCATTTTGGCGGCCACCAACAAAGACCTGGACAAAGCGGTCGAGGAAGGCGAATTCAGGGAAGACCTTTTCTATCGCATCAATGTTATTCCCATCCGAGTACCTCCCCTAAGAGAGAGGGACGGCGATATTCCTTTGTTGACACAGTATTTTTTGAAGCAGCATTGTCAGGAAAAGGAGATTCTGCTCAAGAAGATGTCCCCATCGGCAATGCGCGCTTTAGGAAAGTATAGCTGGCCCGGCAATGTTCGAGAATTGGAAAACCTCATCGAGCGCCTGGTGATCCTAACCGAAGCGGATGTCATTGAGGGTCAGGATCTGCCGCCTCGAATACGTCAGCAAATACCTGACAAAGATTTCAGCTATTGCGAAATTACAGAAGAGGGGATCGATCTTAAGAAGACCCTGGATGATCTGGAAAACAAGCTGATCATGGATGCTTTGCAGAAGGCGAATGGAGTGCGAGCCAAGGCAGCTCAACTGTTAGGCCTGAATCGCACTACTCTGGTTGAAAAAATAAAGAAAAAGAATCTCGTTCACTTACTGAGCTCCTCATAAGTCATTCTCTCCGGCATTGGCAATAGAATTGCCGCCTCACTTGGGTGAAACGTCCCGCCGTAATTCTGTTTCCACCTCTACAAGTCTTCGCTTGTGAGGCTTTTGGTACCCCCCCTTTGTGGACCTCGTTTGGCATATCCCTTGCTTCACTATGTGGGAAGGTCGACCGAGACCCAATGTCATGCTGATGCCGGACTGGACACCTGAACGGGATTGATGATGAGGATTGATTTAAGAAGACATTTCACGACTCTTTGCTCTTTGATTGCTCTCAGCTTCCTCCAATCGCTTGTTACCACACCTAGCCTGGCTGCGATCACCCAACTGCACGAGATCCGCTTCGGAGACCATTCCGGTTTTACCAGACTGGTTTTCGATGTCCAGGGGGACAGGCCTGCTCGCATTGGACCTGCTGCATCGGACTCTATCGAGATTGCCTACACTAATCTAAAAACCAGCATAAAACCTGCGGGACTGTCCTACCGCTATTTTCGATTGCTCTCGGGAATACGTTTTCAGCAGGCAGACAACGCTTTCAAGGTAGTCATTGCTTTCAAGCCGGGAACTTCCGTTAATCACTTTTTTCTGGATGCCGATCCGCCTCGTCCGGGCTGGTATCGTTTGGTCATGGACTTCTCTTTGAACGGCAGGCAAAAAAAGGATGCCGCGGATCAAGCTCCAGGAAAGACCGCAGCCAAGCAAGAGAAGAAACCGTTGGCCAGCCCTGCTCCTAATGCAACTGCTCAGTCAAAAGCTCAAAAGCGACCTCAAGTGCTTGAAATCGATGCAAACAGCAAAACTTCCAGCTCTCCTGTTGCAGATTCTGCAGGGCCCCCCTCCCCTGTTCCGCAAAACCCAGCCGACACCCTCTTCCAGGCTGCCGACAGCGCCTTTTTCGAACATCAGGATTTGACCAAGAACGCATTGCAGATCGCTCAACGTTACGAGGATGCCATTCGCAACAATCCCAAAGCTCCCCAGGTGCCTCTGGCACTTTACCGCTGCGCCTTGGCTCATGAGGCCCTGGGGGACAAAGAGAAATCGGAAGTATATTTGCGCAAGCTGATTTCCGACTATCCGGCGGATCCAGGCGCTCCACTTGCATGGATGGAGCTGGGCCGACTGCAACTGGAGCGCAATAACTGCGTGGAAGCAATAGAAGCCCTGCGCTTCGCTCTGGCGTCTACTCTGAAAACCTCTGATGCGGTCGAAGCTCATTTTCGACTGGGCAAAGCCTTTGCTTGCGTCGATGCGCATCAGGATGCGATTGAAAACCTCCAGAAGTGTCTGGCTGAAGATCCCAAAGCTTATCTTCAGAGACCTGAGCTGCTGAGGACTCTGGGGGAATCTCTATTCGCAGTCAAACAGTACCAGGATAGCTGCAGCTATTTATTGCATTATCTGAACTTGGAAGATGACATTGCCGACCGCGACCTGTTGCTGGCCAGAATAGCCGAGAATCTGCGCCAGCAAGGTGAAGACGAACTGGCTGAAAAGCTATATGGCTTCATTGAGAGTAACTATCCCGATTCGGAGGGCTTCACCATCACACAATTGCGCCGAGCTGAATCCCTGGAAGCACAGAATAGCGATGAAGCTCATCAGATTTATCAAAGGCTCGCTCAAAATGCTCTCTCGGTTCCCCTGATGAAGCTCATCTCTTTCAAATTGGCATCATGGGAGTGGCAACATCAGAACTACAAAGAGAGCCTCGCACAGATCGACAGTATGCTGCAGGGGAGAGTCAATGCGGCCGAGTTTGACGAATTTTTGACACTTAGGAGAAAGGTTATACAGGACTGGGCAATGGCCTCTTTTGCCAAGAAGGATTTCATCAAGGTGGTGCAGATCTTCAGAGAGCACGAAGAGCTTTTCCAGGCGATCGATAATAACGATCTATATGCAGCGGTTGCGGAAAGTTATGGCCAATTGAAGCTTTATCCCGAAGCGGTGGGAGTGTACGAGGCTCTTTTGGCCAAAACATCCCCCGGAAAGCACGAGTGGCTCATCAACGCAGCCCAATATGCGTTTCTCGCCGGAGATCCGGACAAAGCCGAACAGCTGTTGACTCAAATCCAGAAAAAGGACACTGGACTACAAGAATTTCAGTTGAGGATAAAGATCGATTTTGTAAAAGGTGATTATCAGCAAATAGTTAATGAATTCGAACAACTGGCAAAAAAACAGGTCGATCTGAGCCGGATCGAGCTGCCCGTTATGCTCCAATACGGTGAGAGTCTGGTAAAATTGAAACAGCACGAAGCGGCTCTGGATTGTTTGGGCCAGGTGGCCAACCGCCTAAAAGATCAGGATGCGGACCTGAAGGTGCAGGTCTGGTTGCTGCAAAGCGAGTGCTACCAAGCTCTGCAGCAGCCCCAGAATGCTGTCGCAGTTCTTGAGGAGGCCATCGCTCTGACGGCATCGGAGGAGTTGAAAAATCAGTTCAATTATCAACTATCCAAGCTTTATACTCAAACGGGAGAAATCGATAAGGCCACCGAAAAACTCGCACTCCTGATGAAATCACCCCAACCTTTCTGGAAAAACGTTGCTCAACAAGAATTGAACCATCTGCAGCTGCAGAAATCGAGACCCAAATCAAACTCCTCTTGACGTGCACCGGATCGATCCGGCCGCCAAGAGAATAGAACTTGTATGGAGAGCAAACAGATGTTGATTTTGATCGTGACCACAGATCGCGGTGAACTGCTGACTCTGACAACTTGCATCGAGCGGCAAAATCATGCATCTATCACGACAGAAAGTGCCAAATCAGCTCTCAGGATAATAGACAAAGAACAAATAGGGTTGATTTTGCTCAATTTGAACGGGAGCTCGTCGCAAGCGGCCGAATTTGTGAGAACGGTACAATTGCTGGAAAAGCAGCCGCCAGTGATTGTCATGAGCCAAAAGCCCAACATGGAAGACGCCATTGAGATGATGAAGGCAGGGGCTCACGACTTTTGGATCAAGCCGATTGAGCCCCAGCGACTCACAAAGACAATCGATTGGTTCGTCGGCAAATACGAGAAACAAAATCAGTGCCCGGTATCAATCCATCCGCAGATCATCACCAATAACCCCGCCATGCTGCGTTTAAAAGAGATTGCCAGAAGGGTGGCGTCAAGCACTGCGACCGTCTTTATACAAGGAGAAAGCGGCACGGGCAAAGAGCTATTCGCAAGATATTTGCACCAACACAGCGAGCGACGCAACGGACCGTTTATAGCTTTGAATTGTGCCGCACTGCCGGAGAGCTTGATTGAAAGCGAGCTCTTCGGCCACGAGAAGGGCGCATTTACGGGAGCCGTAAAGGCGAAAGAAGGAAAATTCGAACTGGCCAACTCGGGCACTCTGTTCCTGGACGAAGTCACAGAGATTCCTGTTCATTTACAGCCCAAGCTGTTGCGCGTGCTGCAGGAGAATGAAGTGGACCGGGTTGGCGGCAAATACCCGATTCCGATTGACGTGCGAGTAGTCGCCTCGACTAACCGGGCGATTGAAGAAGCTGTTAGAGGGGGACAATTCCGAAAAGATCTTTACTATCGCCTGAATGTCATTCCTCTGAAGCTAACTCCCTTGCGCGATCGCCGGGAAGATATTCCTTTCTTGTGCGAACACTTGCTGCAAAAATACAACGCACTTCACAAATGCTGCATCACCCGGCTCTCACCCGAGGCCATGCAAACTCTGGCCGAGTATTCCTGGCCAGGAAACGTCCGCGAATTGGAAAATGTTGTGCAGCGCGCCATGCTGCTCAGCCAAAACCGGGTGATCAGCCGCGAAGACCTGATTTTTGACCAGGCATTGCAGGAGTCCCGCGCGGATATTGAGCTAATGTCCATCGATGAGATGGAAAAGCTGATGATCGAAAAGGCTCTACTCAATTGTGACGGCAACCGCACCAGGGCGGCAGAGATTCTGGGCATCAGCGTGCGCACCCTACGCAACAAGCTCAGCCTTTACGCCGAACAAACCGGTCAGCAGAGCCCCTAGGAGCTTGTCCGACAATGCCTCTTTTGTCATTTCGAACGGAGCGTAGCGTAGTGAGAAATCTGTAAAATCAGCCACTTGCAAGCACAAGATTTCTCGCCTTCGGCTCGAAATGACAGCTCTCGGACAAGCTCCTAGG
>Ga0068714_10003442_pt1 | contig 18769 bp, 17 predicted proteins | sample MTBNYHSulfiMetaG_FD_62988 | JGI IMG/M metagenome (GOLD analysis project Ga0068714, IMG submission 62988) | Enrichment culture microbial communities from rom New York Harbor, USA that are MTBE-degrading - MTBE-NYH (New York Harbor Sulfidogenic)... | ecosystem: Environmental > Aquatic > Marine >... | reverse complement strand
TGCCCTTGAACAGGATCTCCCCCCCTTCGATCCTGCCCGGCTCCTCGATCAGGCGGATCACGGAGAAGCCCGTGACCGACTTCCCGCCCCCGGATTCCCCCACGATCCCCAGGATCTCCCCCTGCTCCAGGTCGAAGCTGACCGAATCCACCGCCTTGACCACCCCCTTGTGGGTGTGGAAGTAGGTCTTGAGATTCTTGACTTCCAGGATCTTCGTCCGCTCACTCATGGCGTCCACGCTACTTCAGCCGGGGATTCAGCTCGTCACGCAGGAAATCGCCGAACAGGTTGATGGCGAAGACGATGAACACGATGTACAGGCCCGGGAAGAACGACACCCACCACAGACCGCTGTACAGCACCGAGAACCCCTCGCTGCACAGCATGCCCAGGGAGGGCCGCGTGACCGGCACCCCCAGCCCCAGGAAGCTCAGGGTCGCTTCGATCAGGATGAAGGAGCCGATCTGGATCGTGGACAGGACGATGACCGAGGTGAGCACGTTGGGCAGGACGTGCTTGAAGATGATGGTCAGGTCCGAAAAGCCGATCACCCGGGCGGCCTCCACGTACTCCTTCTTCTTGACTGACAGGACCTCGCCCCGGACGATCCGGGCGTAGCGCACCCAGCCGATCAGGGTCAGGGCGACCAGGATGTTCCCGACGCTCCGGCCGAAGGTGGTCATCAGGAACAGGGCGATCAGCATGCTGGGAAACGACAGCTGGATGTCGGCGATCCGCATGATCACCGACTCGATCCTTCCCCCCTTGTAGCCTGCGATCAGGCCGACCAGGATCCCGAAGGCGGCGGCGAAGAACACCCCGACGAATCCTCGCTGTGACGCTCGCATTCTACAGAATTCCAGCGGTTCTTCCAGACCCACGACCGTAGCTTTCGGTGGTCGCTGGCCCGGCGGCCGGAGCGGCCCCCGGGGGAGGAGTCGGCTCCCCCTGGTAGCCGGGTGCGGGGCGGCGCGGGGGGTTGAAACTCGATGCAAGGAGGCTGGATCGAGCCCTGGCGGGGCCTTCCCGGTCTTGATCAGGTGCAGGGCAACCAGAGGTTGAAGCAACCGAAGGTTGCCGGGATCTTTGCGCACCTGCTGGGGTTCAGTGATCACCGCCACGGTCAGGCCCTCGAAACGAGCCTGCTCCTGCCAGGCCTTGGTGAGCTCCGCCGTGGCCCGCTCGTCCACGCCGAGTCCCTCCAGGGCTCGGCCGGCGAAGCGGAACGTCCCACCCAGCGACAGGTTGACGTCTTCGAGCTCGAGCGCTCAGCCGCGCAGTGGTTCCGCGCTGCGGCGAAGGAGCTCCACGGCCAGCTCCACCAGCCGGTCGCCGCTCCGGCCGCTGAGCAGCGAGGTCCCGGCCTCGTACCCGCCCTCGGCGTAGGCCCGGGCGGTGGCGGCGTAGCCGGGCAGGCAGCCGTTGGCCAGCTCCGCGACCAGCGTGCGGGCAAAGGGGGAGCGGTACTGGATCGTCAGGCCGAACTCGGTGAAGAGCTCCCCCGGGAGCCCGACCAGGCGGGCGTCGCCGAGTACGAGCACCTGGACCTCTGCAGGCAGCTCGTCGTCCCGGAGGGAGATCCTGCGCCCCTGTTCGTTCTGGAGCACGTACCCCAGGGTGTCCTCCGCTCCCAGGAGCTCCAGCTCCGCCAGCCACAGCTCCTCGGGCGGGCGGCCGGCGGCTTTGCGGCCCTCCCAGTCGGTCCGGGCCGCCTCCACCCTCGCCTGGGCCTCCGCTCTCGGGGGCAATGCCCGCAGCTCCAGGTCGGTCTCCGCCGAGAGGGCCGAGAGGCGCAACGAGCCGGAGAGCTCCATCCCCTCCAACACCCGCGCCGCCGTGCGGGCCAGCTCGCCTCCCACCCGCTCGGCCTCCGCGAAGGTCTTGCCGCTTCGGAAGTAGCGGGGGCTCTGGTTTCCGGCAGCTCCCTGGGCGAAGAGCACGACCATGCCGGGGTGATCGGCGGCGAGAGCCCGGCGGAGGTACCCGGGATAGTCGGCGCTCACCAGCAGGTTGTCCGAGTGCAGGAAGGTGGGGTGCAGGGCGTAGCGCGTCAGGCAGGCCCGCCACCGCCCCTGCGGGTCCTGGACGCCGATCACCCACAGCTCGGGGTCGGCGATGCCCTGCGGATGATGTCGGTTTCCCCCCACGCCCTGCTCCCGCCCGCAGTAGCCTCTGTCCACCCCGAGGCGGGCGGCGAACAGCCCGCCGGAGGCTTCCTCCACGAGCGCGACCAGCCTCTCCTCCAGGAAACGGACGTACTTGGCGTCCGGCTCCCGGCCCTGCTCCAGGGCCTCGAGGTCCAGACGCCCGGAGGCCCACGGCCCGGAGTGGGTGTGGGAGCTGCAGATCATCAGGTTCCCCGGGGGGATGCCGGTGCGGGCGGCCGCCTGCTCTCGGACCCGGGCCACGGAGCGCTTGGAGATCATCAGGATGTCGGCGGTGAGGATGGCCAGGCGCGTGGCCCCGTCGTCCAGGCACAGGCAGGCCGCCTGCAGGGGATCGTGCACGCCCCGGTTGTGCCGGGGGTGGTGGGGGTAGCCGGCCAGCTCGACCCCCGGCGGCGGGGAGATGTCCGCCGCGGCGACGCCGGCCCGGAGGGAGAGCGCCGGGCTCCGGGCTCCCGAGCGGGAGGCGCTCATCTCGCACCTCCGGCGTACAGGGCGCCCTGGTTGCCCGCCGCGCCCCCGGCCCCTGCCGCGAGCATCCGTCGCTGGATCTCCAGGTACTCCCCGTACTGCTCTGCGTACATCGCCTCCAGATCCCGTCGGGGCGTACAGCGCCGCTCCACCGGGATCAGCGCGGCTGCCTCCCCGGGCCCTCGGAACGCCCCGGCCCCGACGGCGGCCAGGACGGCCGCCCCCATGCATCCCATCTCCGGACTCACCAGGGTCTCGACCTCCCGCCCGGTGACGTCGGCGATGGTCTGGGCCCAGCCCGTGCTTCGGGCTCCGCCGCCGAACAGCCGCAGGCTTCCTCCCGGCTCAGTGAGCTCCTCCAGCAGCTCCAGGTGCTCCCGCACCTGGTAGGCCAGCCCCTCGTGTACGCTCTTGACGATCCTCTCGGGCCCCACGGAAAAGTCCAGCCCGTAGAGGAAGGCCCTGACCGCTTCCCCGCGGTGCAGGGTGTCGGTACCGGCCAGGAAGGGATAGAAGTAGAGGCGGTTCGGCTTCCCGTCCAGCGAGCCGGCCATGGCCTCCAGCTCCGCGAAGCTCCGGCCGCCCAGCAGAGTGGCCCGGGCCCAGTCCAGGCAGCTCGTGCCGATCCCCGAGCCCTCCAGCACCCAGCGCCGGGGCTCGAGACCGCTGAAGCAGGGCACCCGCATCTCGGGGTCGATCATCGGCTGCGCGGAGGGGCGCATGATGGCCATGGCCGTCCCCAGGGAGAGGGTGGTCCGTCCCGGGCCGAGCCCTGCGCCGAGGGCGGCCACCTTCTGATCCTGTCCTCCCACGACCACCCGGGTGTCCGCAGGGAGGCCCAGGCGGCGCGCGACCTCCGGCAGGAGCGTGCCGGCGGAGGCTCCGCTCCAGGACAGGGAGGGAAGCAACGCCGGATCCAGGGCGAAATGCTCGAGGATCGGGGCCGCCCACTCCTGGAGGTGGATGTCGTACAGCATGGTTCCGGAGGCCATGGTGTGGTCGGTGACCGCCTCCCCGCACAAGCGGGTGGTCAGGAACTCGTGGGCCATCAGCACCCTGCGGGTCCTGCTGAAGAGCCGCGGCTCCCGGTCGCGCAGCCAGAGCAGCTTCGGCAGGACGTACACGCTGCTGACCCTCTTCCCGGTCCGGCTGAACAGCGCGTGCTCACCCAGCTCGGAAGCGGCCCGCGCGGCCTGCTCCCGGGCGCGGGTGTCCAGCCAGGTGAGGGCGCTTCGCAGCGGTCGGTCCCGGGCGTCCACCGGCACGAAGGAGATGCCCTGGGCGCTGATGCTCAGGCTCCGCACGGTGGCACGATCGACCGCCGGCTCGGCCAGGATCCGCCGGATCACCTCTCCGGCCACCTCCTGCCACTGCTCGGCGTCCTGCTCGATCTCCTCCGCCGAGCGGGTGATCAGGGCACAGGAACCCTCTGCCTGGGCCAGCGGCCTCATCTGCCGATCGACAAGCATGCCCTTGCAGGCCGTGGTGCCCAGGTCCAGGCCGAGGAAGGTCTCAGCGGCTGAGCTGGGCATCGGCAACTCGGCCCGGGGAGCCGGTGGGAACGGAGCCGACCGGAGCGGAGTCGGTTCGGTTCGTGGAGATCATGCGGACGCTGTCCCCGCGGTAGAAGGTGACGAAGACCCCGAGCACCCGGCCGGTCGAAGCGTAGAAGATGTCGGTGACCTTCAGGATCGGGAAGCTGGAGGTGACCTGCAGGCGGCCCGTGGTCTCCTGGGTCGCCTTGACCGCTTCGATGACGTTGCGCACGTGGGAGGTCCCCAACCCCTCGCTCTCCAGCCAGGTGGGCAGGAAATCCACCCGGACCAGCATCTCGTCGCTGATCCGGCTCGCCAGGTCCAGGGGGATGTAGGCCTTGTCGAAGGCGATCGGCCGGCCCTCGAACTGGTCCACCCGCTCGGCCAGCAGGCACTGCTCCATCTTGAACAGACCCAGGATCTCGCTGATGTCCGGGGGAGGGATGATCTTCTCCCGGTACACCAGGCTGCGGCCCATGGAGGGGGCCGCCTCGCTCACCGAGAGGCTGTAGTCGCTGACCAGGATCGGCAGCTTGCGCGGCTGCGCGGCCCGGACGATGGTGCCCCGTCCCTGGTAGCGTTCCACGAAGCCCTGCTCCTGCAGGAGGCGGAAGGCGTGGCGGCAGGTGATCCGGGACACGCCGTAGTCGTCGCACAGCTGCCGCTCGGTGGGAAGCTTCTGCCCGGGAGCGTAGGTCCCGTCCAGAATCTGGCTCCGGAAGATGTTGAACAGTCGCCTGTAGGCCGTTTCCTTCACGAGGGCACCCTACCGGCCATTCTCAGGAGGGCAAGACCGGCTGTCAAGCGAAGAATCGTTGCGGGCGAGGGCTTGACAGCAGCGCCGACCGGCCCTAAAATTGGATATAACAATATGACCATTATAGCGGCGGGGAACCAGCGGGTCAAGAGAGAGCGCGGGGGATGCGGTGATTCCGGGGCAGCGGTGCCGGCCCGCCGGCAGCCCAGCGCAGCAGTCCCGGGTGCCGGGCGCCCGGCCTGCCCCCCGCCGCCCAATGGCAGGCAGCCAGGAGGCTGATGCGATGCACACCGAGCGCTATCTGTTCGAGCCGCTGAAGCAAAGCGACACCTGCTGGGACATCGCCAAGGGGTACGATGGTACGATCTACGTCGGCGCGTGTTCGGAGCACACCGCCGGTGGAATCGGTGTGCTCGTACGCTTCGACCCACCCGAAGAGCGGCTGGCCTACGTGGCCAACATGGCCGAGATCGCCGGCGAGAGGGTCGGAGACACCCACGCTCCCCAGGGCAAGATCCACCTCTCCCTGTCCCCATCCCGAGAGGGATTCGTATACGGCTCCACCCACTGCACGACCCCTCCGGAGGGGGACACCATGTGGGACCCCTGGGCCATGTACATGGACCCCCGGCGCTGCTTCCTGGGAGCCCACCTGTACCGCTACGATCCCAAAGCCGACGACGTGGTGGACTTCGGCGTGGTGACCCCCTGCGAGGGGGTCTCGCTGATGATGCTGGAGGAGAATGTCCAGCGCCTGTTTGCCGTCACCTACCCGCGCTCTCACCTGTTCAGCTGGAACCTCAAGGGCCGGGACGTCGTGGACCTGGGACGGGTCTCGGAGCACTACGTGCTGGCCTTCGCGCCGTACGACGAGCGCACCATCTTCTTCAGCGACTACTATGGGAGGCTGTTCAGCTTCGACCCGCAGGAGAGTCGGGTGCACGACCACGAGGTCCAGCTGACGCACCCCGCCTACAACGAAGGGATGCGCAACTGGATGTCCCACGCCCTGGTCGGCCCCGACGGCTGGGTCTACGCCGGCATGTACTCCTACCCGAACCTCATCCGCTTCCGGCCGCAGCAGGGCAGGATCCTGGTGGAGGATCTGGGTCCCGGCCTGGCGAGGGGGACGGGTGCCGGGGAGCCGGAGCTGCCCGCGGGGGCGCTGAAGTTCGCGTTCGCCAGCGGCTCCCCCGTGGGCCTGATTCTCAAGGGACAGACACTGTACTACTGCCAGCTGGTCTACCTGGGGCCCAAGGAGTTCGTCGGGGCCTACGTGGCTTCCTACGATCTGGGCAGCGGAGAGAAGCGCTTCGTCGGCTCCCTGGGGCACAGGGGCTTCAAGCCCCTGGTGTGGAAAGGGGTGGCGGGGGACGACGGCCGGTTGTACTGGGCGGACTTCGACGCCGCCCCGCCGAGCCTGTGGGCGGTCAGCGTGGAGGAGTGAGAGAGCCGATGAGCGAGCCAAACGAAGCCAGCTTTTTTGAAGAACCGGTGGATTTCGGCCGGCCGATCGTGACCCGCGGCCGGGTGTTCAGCTTTCCTCTGCGGTCGCTGATCCGCAAGTCCGGCATCCCGGCGGGGAACTGCCCCTCGATCGTCTGGGACCCGCAGAACGCCGCCTTCTACGGGCTGGTGGTGGGGGAGGAGCCGCACCTGTTTCTCTTCGACAGCAACTCCACCGTGGAGGACATCGGCGCGGTGGGGGATGCTCCGGCGGGGCACGGGTTTCTGGTGTTCGACGGGAGGGACCGGCTACTGTGCAGCCTCACCGATAGCGCCGGGGACACCCGCCTGTTCGTGCATCCCCTCACCCAGGAGCGGCGCATGTACTCCCACATGTGGGGCCACTTCATGTTCGGCCCCGTGGAGCAGCTGGGGGCGCCCATCCCGCAGGAGCGGCTCGTCGCGGGCGCCGCCGCCTTCGGCCCGGCGGCGGGGGCGGGAGGCGGCCCGGCGGCTGCCGGCGGCACGGGCACCGGCACCGGCACGACCGCGACCGGGCGGATCCTCCTGCTGGCGAGCTCGGGCGGTATCTACGAAGCCGACCTGGACGCGGGCAAGATCGAGCGCATCGCCGCGGTGCCTCCCCAGAACCTCTCCCCGGCCCTGGCCTGCGATCCGGCCACGGGACACCTCTACGGCGTCTCCGGCCGCGGCAGGCTCTGGCGCCGGGACGGCTCCGCGCTGGAGGTGCTCGAGGCCCGCATCCCCACCATGAAGAACCGGGACTACGTGGCCTCCTGCAGCAGCCTGGTCTGGCACGCCGGCAGGCTCTACGGCTCCACCCTGCAGGATGCCTATCTGTTCGAGTACCACCCCGAACAGGGGCTGATCAGGAACCTGGGCCGGCCCGACGAGAACACCGAGATCCGGGGCATCGACGTGCTTGCCGACGGACGGATCTTCGGGATCACCGCCACCCCCGGCCGCGGCATGGGACACCTGTTCTGCTGGTCCCCGAGAAGCGGCTTCTCCGACCTGGGGGTGATCCACGGCTGGCAGCCGATCAATGACTTCGCCTACGAGCCCTTGTGCATCCGCGCGGGGGGCAGCGGAGACTTCCTGATCGGCAACGGCGAAGGCAGGAGCAACGTGTTCCTGTTCTGCTCGCCCCCGGAGGGATAAGGTGGAGCAGACCGCGGGCATCGGCAAGCCCTCCGGCGGCCGCATCGCGCGCCTGATCCTCGAGAAGTACAGCATCCTGATCCTGGTGATCGTTGCCTCCGCGGCCTTCGCCCTCTTCAACCCGCGGTTCATGACCCTGGAGAATCTCGTCAATCTCTCTCGCCAGATCGTTCCGCTGGGGCTGCTGGCCTTCGGGGCTTCCTTCGTCCTGATCGGCGGAAATCTGGACCTCTCCGCCGGGGTGGGAGCCACGGTGTGCGGGGCGGCCCTCGGGGTCACCTTCGTGGCCACCAAGAGCATCGGCCTGGCCCTGCTGGTGGGCCTCGGAACCGGTCTGGCCATCGGCACGGTCAACGGCCTGCTCATCACCAAGGCCGGCTTCGGCTCGGTGATCGTGACCCTGGCCATCATGACCATGCTCCAGGGAGGCATCCAGCTGCTCCTGGCGGGGAGGATCGTGTTCCTCAGTCATCCCGTGTTCGCCTTCATCAGCCGGGGTGCGGTCGCCGGCATTCCCTTCACCTTCATCATCCTCCTGGTCTTCTTCCTGCTCGCCTGGTACCTGCTCAACCAGACGAAGTTCGGCGTCTACCTCTACGCGGTGGGCGGGAACCGGCGCAACGCGGAGGTGGTGGGGATCCGGGTTCAGCGGGTGCGCTTCGTGACTTTCCTGCTCTCGGGGCTGCTGATGAGCGTCAGCGGGATCGTGCTGGTGAGCCGGCTGGCCCTGATCTCCCCCAACCTCAGCGGCTTTCCGCTGCTGTTGAACGGAGTGTCCGCCGCCGTGATCGGCGGCATCAGCGTGACCGGGGGGCGGGGACGAGCGGGGGGGATCTTTCTCGGGATCATCTTCATCGGCGTGGTCAGCAACGCGATCAATTTTCTGAACGTAACGCCGGAGGCCCAGGATCTGTTCCGGGGCCTGCTGGTGGTGTTCGCGTTGATCTTCCAGCAATTGACCATACGCAGGCGGCAGGCCCTCACGGCGTGAAGCGCCGGGAGGGCGCGGCCCTGGCGTGAAGGAGGTGTGCAGGGGAGAAAGTCAAACCGGACTGGACGAGCGGGAGCCTGCGGCGCGCTTTGTCGCCGGGTTTCGCTTCGTCGAGGCAGAGGCGGCGCATTCGTGCGTCAGCCCCTGAAACCAGAAACCCGCGCTCGCAGTCGAGCGCAGGCGCTCTGCGGGGAGCCGGAACGCTTCCCCGGAAGCGCGGCAAAAAAGGGAGGACCTATGAAAGGTACCAAGAGACTGCTGCTGGTGCTGTTGATCGGCGCTCTGGCCGTATCGGTGGCCTTCGCCGGCGGCAAGAAGGAGCCCGGCGGCATGGCCGCCGAGGGCAAGCCCGTGGTCGGAGCGGTTATGGTGGACGTGACCAACCCGTTCTTCATCCAGGTCATGGACGGCGGCAACCAGATGGCCGAAGCCCTCGGGGTGGATATCATCTGGAAGAGCTCCGAAGGCAGGCTGGAGACGCAGCTGGCCCTCATCGAGAGCTTCATCGAGCAGAAGGTGGACTGCATCTGGATCGATCCGCTGGATCCGGAGGCGGTAAAGCCGCCGATCCGCAAGGCCCTGGCGGCCGGCATCCCCACGGTCACCGGCGCCAACCTGGTGGAGGTGCCGGGCAACGTGTCCACGCCGTTTCCGGCCTACGACGCCTTCTACCAGCTCACCGGCATGATCGCGGCCTACCTCAACAACCGGGGCAACGTGGTGTACATGTCCGGAATCCCGGGCAACTGGATCCTGGACTCCTACCAGGCCGGCTTCGAGGACGGCATGAAGCGCTTCCCGAACATGAAGGTGCTCTCGATCCAGCCGGCCAAGATGGACCCGGCGCTGGCCAACCAGATCATGGAGAGCTGGCTGACCACCTATCCCAAGGGCCGCCTGGACGCCGTGGTTTTCACCACCGACCCGGACATGTACGCGGCTATCGAGGCGATGAAGAACGCCGGGCGGGTCGGGGAGTTCGCCCTGTTCAGCCAGAACGGCGACCTGCCGGCCGTGGAGATGATCCAGAACAACGAGAACGGGGTCAAGATCGACCTGCTCTCCCACGGCATCCGCATCGGGGCCTTCAACCTCATGATCGCCGCCCGCCTGGCCAAGGGCGAGGAGATGCCCGAAGTGCTGTGGTTCCAGTACGTCCCGGTGATGACCAAGGCCACCTGGGACACGATAGTGGCCGGGGGCTACGAGAAGGACGTCCAGAAGGGCGATCCCTTCGGCGAGGACTACATCACCCCGCAACGGGCCCAGGAGATCATCGCCAACGCGGCCTCCGAGTTCCGGAACTGGGAGCCGCCGAAATAGCAGCGATGCAGTGAAATAAGCGCTGGAAGGGATCCGGCCCGAGGCCGGGTCCCGACCGGCGACCGACCACCCGGAAGCACAGCATGGGATCGTTCAGGCAGTTCGCCCGCTACAGAATCAAGCTCCTCACCCTGATCGGGATCGCGGTTCTCCTCATCGCCGTGTTCTCGTTCGTCAGCCCGTTCTTCTTCAGCGCCAACAACTTCGTCAACGTGATCGTCCACAGCTCCATCCTGGCCATACTTGCCATCGGCATGACCTTCGTGATCATCTCCGGGGGGCTGGATCTGTCGGTGGGCTCGATCATCGCCTTCTCCGGGGTGCTGGGGGTGCTGCTGTTCCGGCAGACCGGGAGCGCGGCCCTGGGGCTGGCCGCCTGCGTGGCAGCCGGCTGCCTCATGGGCCTGGTCAACGGCCTGTTGATCGGCTACATGGGGATCAACGCCTTCATCGCCACCATCGCCACCCTGGCCGTCTACCGCGGAGCCACCCTGATGATCACCGGGGGGCGGACCATCTCGGTCACCGACCCCTCCTTCAACTTCCTCGGTCAGGCGCAGGTGCTGCAGGTGCCGGTGATCATCCCCGTGCTGGCCGGCCTGTACGTGCTCTTCCACTTCGTGCTCCAGCGAACGGTCTTTGGTCGGAGCATCTACGCCATCGGGGGCAACCCCCGGGCCGCCCGGGTCTCCGGCATCCGGGTGCGCTTCATGACCCTCATGGTGTACGCTCTGTCGGGGACCCTGGCCGGGATCTGCGCGGTGTACGTCATCGGACGCCTCAGCTCCCTGCAGCCCTGGGCCGGGCAGGGAGCGGAGTTCGAGACCATCGTGGCCATCGTACTGGGGGGAATCAACATCGCCGGAGGCGAGGGGGACCTGCTGGAGTCGCTGGCCGGGGTAGCCATCATCGCCATCATCCTGAACGCGCTGAACCTGATTCCCGCCATCGATCCCTTTTACCACTACGTGGTCAAGGGCGCCGTGATCATCGGGGCCATCGCCATCTACGAGCGTTTGAACAAGGTCACCGCCCGATGACGCGCTTCAGGCGGGTGAGGGCGGGAGCGAGCACCGGGATGAGAGGCCGGCAGAGGGGAGCAGGGCGTGGCTAGTCATCAGGAGCTGCAGGTTCGGGACATCGCCAAGAGCTTCCCGGGGGTCAGGGCCCTGGAGGGGGTGAGCATCGCCTTCAAGAGCGGCCGGGTCCACGGGCTGGTGGGCGAGAACGGGGCGGGCAAGTCGACGCTGGTCAAGATCATTGCGGGGGTGTACCGCCGCGACGGCGGCACGGTGCTGATCGACGGACAGGAGGTGGAGATCCACGATCCCCGGGCGGCCAACGAGGCGGGCATCAGCGTCATCCACCAGGAGTTCAGCCTGTTCCCGGAGCTCAACGTGGTCCAGAACCTGTTCATCGGCATCGAGGACACCCAGCTCGGGGGCACGGTGCTCAACAAGCGGGCCATGGAGCGCCGCGCCCGGGAGGTGCTGGGCCGGGTCGGGCTCTCGGTGGCCGTCAATCTGCCGGTCAAGTACTTCTCCGTGGCGGAGCTGCAGCTCATAGAGATCGCCAAGTGCCTCATGCGGGATGCCTGGCTCATCATCATGGACGAACCGACTTCCGCCCTGTCGGAATCGGAGAAGAACACCCTCTTCCGCATCATCCGTACCATGAAGGAGGAGGGGCTGGCCATCCTCTACATCTCCCATCATCTGGAGGAGATCACCGAGATCGCCGACGAGGTCTCGATCCTCCGTGACGGCCGACTGGTGGGAACCTACGAGGTCGGGGAGGTGTCGCAGCAGTCCATCACCAACCTGATGGTCGGCAAGGACATCGAGCTGGTGTTCAACCGGACCCGGCGTCCCCTCGGCAAGACCGTCCTGGAGGTCCGCGATCTCTCCCGGGAAGGGCGCTTCCAGGGGGTAGGCTTTGCTCTCCACGAAGGGGAGGTGCTGGGTCTCTGCGGGCTTCTCGGATTCGGTCATGCAGCCGTGTGCGAGGCCCTGTTCGGGCTGGAGCCTTACGATGCCGGGAGCGTCGCCCTGGACGGAAAGCCCCTGGAGCTCTCGGGACCGCTGGAGGCGATGAAACAAGGAATCATGTACGTCCCGGAGGACCGCAAGCGCGAAGGCCTGATCCCGGTCATGGACACCGAGGAAAACCTCACCCTCATGTCCCTGCACTGGCTGAGCCGCCTGGGCTGGATCGACGTGGGAGAGCAGAGCGAGATCGCCGGCTCCCTGATCGACCGGCTGTCCATCAAGGTGTCCAGCCCCCGGCAGACCGTGGACAACCTGAGCGGGGGCAACCAGCAGAAGGTCGTGATCGGCAAGTGCCTCTCCCGCCCTCCGAGGCTGCTCATCCTCAACGACCCGACCCGGGGCATCGACGTCGGGGCCAAGGAGGAGATCTACCGGATCATCGACCGCCTGGCCGGACAGGGGGTGGCCATCATCATGATCTCCTCCGAGCTGCCGGAGTACATCGGGCTGTGCGACCGGCTCCTGGTGTTCCGCCGCGGCAGGGTGATCCGGGAGTTCGCCCATCCGGAGTTCGATCAGAAACAGATCCTGGCCTCGATGCTCGGCACCGCAGAAGCCACCCCGGCAGAGGGAGAATCGCAGTGAACTTCGACCTGCCCTACGAGATCGCCATCCCCACCCGCATCCACTTCGGGATCGACCGTTCGCTGGAGCTGGGAAGGCTCCTGGCCGACCGGGGCCTGGCGAGTGCCCTGGTCTGCACGGACCAGAACCTGGTCCAGGCGGGCCTCCTGGAAGGGATCGAGGGCTCCCTGGGACAGGCCGGGATCCGCTTCACCCGCTACGATCGGGTCCGGGAGAACCCCGACCTGGATGCCGTGGTGGAGCTGCAGCGCACGGTGGGGGACGACCGGTTCGACTGCGTCGTGGGCGTGGGCGGAGGGGGTCCCATCGACGTGGCCAAGGCCGCCGCGGTGGCAGTGACCCACGAAGGGGACATCCGCGACTACGTGGCCTACACCACGGGCCAGAAGCGCGCGATCGGAGAGAAGGTCCTGCCGGTCTTCGCGGTGCCGACCACCGCGGGCTCCGGGGCGGAGGTGTCCCCGGTGGCGGTGATCGTGGACCGGGAGATCCACACCAAGGTCGGCTTCTTCTCCGAGGCGCTGTTCCCCCGGGTTGCGGTGGTGGACCCGCGTCTGTGCGTCAGCCTGCCCCCGCTGCCCACCGCCGGGGCGGGCCTGGACGTGCTGGCCCACGCCTTCGACGCCTTCGTTTCCCGCAGGGGCACTCCGTTCACCGACGCGCTGGCCACGGGAGCCATGCGGATCGTGTTCGCCATGCTGCGCCGGGCGGTCTGGCAGGGGGATGACCTGGAGGCGAGGGCGGCCATGTCCACGGCGAGCATCATGGCCCTGCTGTCGATCTACTTCGGCAAGGGCGGCGCGGTGCACACCATCGGGGAGCCCATGGGCACGATCTGCGATCTGCCCCACGGGTACGCCTGCGGCATCGCCATTCCGGCGATGATGGAGTACCTCCTCCCGGTGTGCCGGAGGCGCTTCTCGCAGATGCTCGCCGTGACCGGAGAGCCCGGAGAGCCCGGGGATCTCGGGCAGGACGAATCGGCCCGCGCCTGGCAGTGCATCCACGAGGTGCGGAAACTGATCCGCGACCTGCGGGTCCCCTCCGCCGCCGCCATGGTACGGCGCCCGAACCTGGAGGCCCCGGACCTGGACGTCCTGGCGGAGGCCTCCGCCGCTCACCTTGCCGTGGACCGGGTGCCCATGCCGGTCCCCCGGGAGGACTACCGCCGCCTGTATGCGGAAATCTTCAGCGAGGGCTACCTGGAATCCTGAGGCGCCAACCATGAGGAGCAGACCATGAAGCCGTTCACCTACACCCCGTCCGAGTGGGTTCCCTTCCGAGACGTGGAGGTGCTGGAGCGGGTGCGGAAGATCCGCCGGAAGGACATCGACAGGCACCCCAACCCGGACTTCAAGATCCGGGTGGTACCCGACGACCAGGTGGAGTTCCTCTTCGTCACCGACATGTACTACCGCATCGCCACCGCGGCCGAGGAAGGGAAGACCTGCACCCTCATCCTCCCCAACCCCAACCACGGCTACATCAAGCTGGCCCACATCCTGAACCGCTTCCGGGTCGACTGCCGTCATCTGCACGTCTTCATCATGGACGAGTACGCCGATGAGCAGGGGAACGTGGCCCCGGAGTCCTTCCCACAGGGCTTCATGCGCTCCTTCAAGGCCTACTTCTTCCGGGAGCTGGACCCGGAGCTGCGCCCTCCGGAAGCCCAGATCCACGGCCCCACCACGGAGAACATCGGCCACTACGGCCGCATGATCGCCGACATGGGCGGTGCGGACGCCTGCTACAGCGGCCCGGGCTGGACCGGGCACCTGGCCTTCATCGAGCCCGACGCGCCGGAGTTCGACGCCCCGCTGGAGGAGTGGAAGCGCATGGGACCCCGCATCGTGACCCTGAGCCCCTTCACCGTCGCCCAGAACTCCCTGCACGGCAGCTTCGGCATGAGCGGCGATCTGGCCCTGGTGCCCCCGAGAGCGGCCACCATCGGGCCGGCGGAAGTCATCGGGGCGAAGTACAGGATGCAGCAGCACGCCCTGGCCGTGGCCGGCACCGCCGTCTCCTGGCAGCGCTTGGTCACCCGGCTGGTCCTCCACGGGCCGGTCACGCCCCGGGTGCCGGAGTCGCTCCTCCAGACCCTGCCCACCGACGTGCTCGTCTCGGAGAGCGCGGCCCGGGACATCGAGCCGCGGTGGGACTTCGCCTACTAGGCACGGAGGGAGGAGGGATTTCCATGCTCATCCGCAACGCCACGGTGCTCCACGTCGACCGCCTCGAGCAGGGAAGCGACGTCCGCTTCGGAGGCGACGGCCGCATCCTGGCCATCGGACCCGGGTTGGCGGCGGATCCTGGCGAGACGACCGTGGATGCCGACGGGCTCCTCGCCCTGCCCGGCCTCGTCGACCTGCACACCCACGGCCTCAAGTCGGTCTCCGTGCAGGACGGCTCCCTGGTGGAGTACGCGAAGCTGCAGCTCGAGGTGGGCGTCACCACCTGCGTGCCCACGCTCTACGGTTCCCCGGAGACGAACCGCCGCCGCCTGCAGGAGGCCATGGCGGAGACCCGGGACCTGCAGGAGACGCCGAACGTCCTGGGCTTCCGCCCGGAGATCATGTACGTGGCCAAGACCGGCGCCGGCTCCGCGGGCTCCCTGAGCGGGATCGAGCCGCAGGTCTCCGAAGGGCTGTACGCCGCCGCCCGAGGGCGCATCCCCGTCTGGGACGTCTCCCCGGAGCTGCCGGGGGCCATCGAGTTCATCCGCTGGGCCCGCGACAAGGGCATCCGCGTCAGCCTGGCCCACACCGGGGCCACCGTGGAGCAGACCCGGGCGGCGGTGGACGCCGGGCTGTCCCTGGTGACCCACTTCTACGACACCTTCGACCTGGCCGAGCAAGGCGACCCGGGGGTGTACCCCGCCGGGGTGACCGACTACGTGCAGATCGAGGACCGCCTGAGCGTGGAGATCATCCCCGACGGGGTGCACGTGCACCCGTTTCTGGTGGAGAAGACCCTGCGCTGCAAGGGCCTGGAGCGGGTGGCGTTCGTCACCGACAGCCTGCGCGGATCCGGCAATCCCCCGGGGGTGTACGAGGGCCTGGCGGCGGGGGAGAAGATCGAAGTCACGCCCGACCGGGGCATGCGGCGCGTCGGCGACGACACCCTCTCCGGGTCATGCCTGACCCACCTGCAGAGCTTCCGCAACGCCGTGCGCCTCTTCGACCGCTCGCTGCGCGAGGCCTCGATTCTCTGCTCCCGCAACCCCGCCCGGCTGCTGGGGCTGCCCAAGGGGCTGCTGGCCGCCGGCATGGACGGCGACCTGATCCTGCTGGATCCCGACCTGGAGCTGGCGGCCACCGTGCTGGCCGGCAAGCTCGTGTGGGAGGCTCGCTGACGTCGCTGTCCCCCCGGGGGGGAGCCGGGCCTGCGCAAGCTGGGCTTGAACCTGACCTGTGACCCGAACTTCGCCAGTAGGGACCTGTTCGTGGATTGACTGAGTCTGATGACTGGCTATTCTTGATCCATGCTGACCGTCACGATTCGCGAGGCCAAGACCCATCTGTCAAGGCTGATCCGGAGGGCTCTCGCGGGTGAGGAAGTGATCATCGCCAACGGCAGAACACCCCTGGTGCGTATCGAGCCCCTCCGCGAAGCCCTGGGCGAGCGCAGGCTCGGAGGAGCGCGGGGGGTCGTGTCGCACATGGCGGAGGACTTCAACGCGCCGGAGGGCGGCGGCCGCCCTTCTGGACGGAGCCAATGACCTGTTCTTGAGCGCGGCCAGCTACTGGGAAATCTGCCACAAGCTGTCGATCGGGAGATGGGCACGAACCGCATCGGGTGGCTCGCCCTCAAGGAGCAGCACATGCGCACGGTGGTCGGGCTCCCGTGGATCCACCGGGACCCCTTCGACCGGCTCCTCGTGGCCCAGGCCCGCTGCGAAGCCATGGCGATCGTCACCTCCGACGAGAACCTTCGCCCGTACGGGGTCGACACCGTTTGGTAGACTCCCTGGACGAAAAGGGGGGTCCGCGCGGGCTTCGAGCAGCCCGGCTTCAGGCACCCCTGTGCAGGCCGCCCGGCTTCAGCCACTCCCAACCAGTGCCTTCAGGTCCCTCACGAAACGCTCAGCGTCCACGTCCTCCGGGGGGCCCAGGCAGGCCAGCAGCGCGGCGGGGATGTCCGCGGCCCGCTTCTCCAGGGCGCCCCCCTTGGCGGTCAGTGAGACCTCCACGGAGCGCTCGTCCGCGGCGCTCCGCCTTCTTCTGACCAGTCCGGCCCTTTCCATCCGCTTGAGAAGCGGCGACACGGTACCCGTGTCCAGACGGAGTCTCCCCGCCAGGGCCGCGACCCCCATCTTCCCTTCTTCCCACAGAACCAGGAGCACCAGGTACTGGGGGTAGGTGATTCCGAGGGGCCCCAGCAGCTCCCGGTACAGCCTGGAGATCTTGTGCTCCAGGCTGTAGACCAGGAAGCACACCTGGTTGTCCAGTCGCAGCTGGGGCAGGCTCATCCCAGCAGCCTCTCGATGTCCTGGCGGAGGCGTTCCGGCGGGGTCGTGGGGGCGTACCGCTTGACCCGGCTGCCGTCGGGCCAGACCAGGAACTTCGTGAAGTTCCACCGGAGCGCCCGGGAGCCCAGCAGCCCGGGAGCCCGTTCCTTCAGGAAGGCGATCAGCGGATGGGTCTGCGGGCCGTTCACCGGGGCTTTCCTGGTCAGCGGGAAGGTGACGCCGAAGTTGAGCTTGCATACCCCGGCCATCGCCTCGTCGCTCTCCGGCTCCTGGTTGGCGAACTGGTTGGAGGGGATCCCGATCACGGCCAGCCCTTTCGGTCCGTACTCCTGGTGCAGCGCCTCGAGACCTTCGAACTGGGGGGCCAGCCCGCAGCGCGTGGCCGTGTTGACCACGAGCAGGGGGCGCCCCTTCAGGGTCCCCAGGTCCAGGCTCTTCCCGGTGGAGAGCTCCAGGGCGAAATCGAAGGGCGAGGAATTGGCGGACTTGGTTGCTTTCATGGATACTCCTTGCCCACAAATATATTGTTCACAATATAAAAAGTCAATGAAAAGCCAAGCTGACCCAGCTGCCCCGGCGCTCCCGGAACCGAACGCTCAGGAGGGCGTACGCCCCTGGCGGGGCTCCCTGTGTCTGACCCAGCCGCGGAAGAAGGCCGAAGGCCGGATGGAGAAGCCTGCCCGGCGGGCCTCCAGGCGGTTGACCGGGGGGTCGATCTCCACCAGTCCCCCTGAGTACAGCACGTCGTGGGCGAAGCGGGCGAATCTTCCATAGAAACGCTCGATGTGCTCCGGCTCCCGTCCGAGCAGCAGGACCTGCCAGAACAGGCGCAGGGTCTCCACGGCGTAGTCCCGCACCGGCTCCATCCGCTCTCCCCGGTGGCACAGCAGGTCGAAGGCCGTGTTCAGCAGGGTGAAGTCCTCCTGCTCTTGGGTTTCGTCGTACAGGTCCTCCAGCCATCCGGGGAGCTCCTCCAGCTCCTCCGGCGGAGGATCCACTGCCTCCTGGATCCGCGTGCTGGCCTCGCGTCGCTCCCTGAGGTCCGGCAGGAGCTCCTCGTACAGCCGCCGCACGCGCGGGCTGTCCAGGAAGGTGAACAGGCCGTGGTCCCAGGGGGAGAGGCGGAAGCTCCCCCGCACCGCCGGGGGCGGCGGCGCGTACCCCTGCAGCCCGCCCACGATCTCGATCTCCAGCGCCTTGTCCTGGCGCCTCACGAACTTCTCGAGGTCCCGGGCCGCTTTCGGGCTCAGGCCGTGCTCGGCGGCCAGGGCTTCCAGGGAGTACGCAGTGCCCTCGTTGAGGTGGTCGCTGAGCTGCGCCAGCAAGGCGTTCATCCTGTCCAGGTGCCCCTGCTCGTCCGGGCCCGCTTGCGGGAGCTCCTCTTCCTCGAAACGCCGGACGTACGCGCTGGCAGGGTCCTGCTTGCCCAGGATCTCCCGGGCGGCGATGCTCATGGTGATGGTGGCCCGCCAGGAGGGCCGGGCGGGCACGGGCACCTCCGGGCCCAGCAGGTCCCGCAGCTTCGCGTACAGCCCGGGGGTGCTGGCCTGCACGGCCAGGCGCCCGGCCGCGGCGTCGTGGTAGGCCGCCGCCAGGCGCAAGGGGCTGCGCTCGCCCTTGAGGCGGCAGCGGACCAGCCCCTCCACCGCTTCGATCTCCAGGCGGCCTCGGCAACTCGCGGGGTCGAAGCGGTCGAGCGGAAACTCCGCAGAGCACACCTCCACGAGCTCCGTGCCGTGGGCCACCAGGGGTATCTCGGTCCAGGCGTCCAGCAGCAGGAAGCTCCCGGGGCTGGAAG
>Ga0068714_10003441_pt1 | contig 18776 bp, 14 predicted proteins | sample MTBNYHSulfiMetaG_FD_62988 | JGI IMG/M metagenome (GOLD analysis project Ga0068714, IMG submission 62988) | Enrichment culture microbial communities from rom New York Harbor, USA that are MTBE-degrading - MTBE-NYH (New York Harbor Sulfidogenic)... | ecosystem: Environmental > Aquatic > Marine >... | reverse complement strand
CGCCGCTCCATCGCCCGGGGAATCGGCCTGGTCACCGAAAACCGGGGGGCCGACGGCATCGTCCAGTGCCTCTCGGTCCGTAAGAACCTGAGCCTGCCCATCCTGGACCGGATCAAGAGCTGGATCTTTGTCAAGGACGGCCAGGAGAAGGCAGCCTGTCAAGGGATCGTGGAGCGGTTCGGGATAGTGGCCGCCTCGCCGGAGCAGGAGATCCAGTTCTTGAGCGGCGGAAACCAGCAGAAGGTGATCCTGGCCAAGTGGATCAACATCGAGCCCAAGCTGCTGATCCTCGACGAGCCCACCCGGGGGATCGACGTGGGAGCCAAGGCCGAGATCTACGACCTGATGCGGAAGCTGGCCCAGGACGGGACCTCGATCATCATGATCTCCTCTGAGCTGCCGGAGATTCTGGGGATGAGCGACAGGATAGTGGTGATGAATGACGGCCGGGTGACCGGCGAGCTTTCTCCGGAGGAGGCCACCGAGGAGAAGATCCTCATGCTGGCCACCGGCCAGGGGAGGGGGCAAGAGGAGGCCGGTCTTGGGTCGTAGGTTCCTCTCCCAGCACGGGACCACCCTGATCGTCTACGGGGTCCTGCTGGCCCTGGTGGTCACCGCGGCCCTGCTCTCGGAAACCTTTCTCCGCTACCGGAACATCGAGAACCTGCTCCGGCAGGTGGTGGCCCTGGGGTTGGCCAGCATCGGCCAGACCTTCACCGTCCTAACCGCCGGGATCGACCTCTCGGTGGGCTCGGTGATCAGCCTGACCTCCTGCCTGACCTCCGGGATGATCAACGGCCAGGCCTCCATGGTCGCCCCCATCCTGGCCCTGGTGGTGGTCCTGTCCCTCCTGATCGGCTTTGTCAACGGCCTTATCATCACCAGGACCGGGGTCCACCCCCTGATCGTGACCCTGGGGATGATGTCCGTGGTCCAGGGGGGGCTGCTCCTCTACACCAAGGAGCCCACCGGCTCCCTGCCGGCAAGCTTCGACTTTCTGGCCTGGGGCAAGGTCTGGTTTCTGCCTTTTCCAGTCATCCTCCTCCTGGCCGTGGCCGCCATCTGCATCATCCTCCTCCGCCGGACGACCTTCGGCCGCTACGTCTACGCCACCGGCGGGGACGAGAACGTGGCCCGGCTCTCGGGGATCAAGACCGACCGGGTCAAGATCGCGGTCTACATGATCTGCAGCCTGACCGCGGCCCTGACCGGCATCTTTTTGGCCTCCAGAATGGGCATGGGCGAGCCCCTGGTGGGGGAGAGCTACATGCTGGACTCGATCCTCCCGGTCCTCATCGGCGGGACCAGCCTGACCGGCGGGGTGGGCGGGGTGGGGGGGACCATCGCCGGGGTCTTCATCTTCATCATTCTCTCCAACATCCTCAACCTCCTCCAGGTCTCGGCCTACTGGCAGTGGATCGTCAAGGGGCTGATCATCATCGCCGCGGTTTCGTTTTACTGGAAGGACAAGAAGTAAAAACCGTTCAGAGTCTCCCCTCGGGCCCGATTGAAGGCTCTGAAACGACTTCCATGAGTCCGGGAGAGGCCTTCCACGGCCCAAGCGCCATTAAATAAAATATTTTTTCTTGACACTGAAAAAAATGGATTGAAAATGACGGCTTCTATCCCCATCCCCTGCGGGACGAGAGGCGGTCATGGCCAGAAACAGCAGGCTCCTCCTTAAGATCCGGAGCCATCTCCCCTCCTTCAACCCGGCCCTGAAAAAAATCGCCGAGTATATCCTGGAAAACCCCAAGGAGATCAAATTGATGCGGGTCAAGGACCTGGCCGGGTGCTGCGGCGTGTCCGAGGCCACGGTGACCCGGTTCGTCCACACCATCGGCCTGACCGGCTTTCAGGAGCTGAAGATCGTCCTGGCCGAGATCACCTCCGAAAAAACACCGGCCCAGGAGTTCGTCTACAACGACGTCACCAACGGCGATTCCCTGGAGACCATCGTCCAGACCATCACCTTCAACATCATCCGGACCGTGGAGGACACCAAGACCCTGATCGACCCCCGGGAGATGGAGAAGGCCGTGACCGCCCTTAAGCGGGCCCGGAAGATCGATATTTACGGCGCCGGCGAGTCCTACCTTTCGGCCGAACACGCCCGGATGAGGCTCTACCGGATCGGCAAGCGGTGTCTGACCTATGCCGATCCCAGCCAGCAGGCGGTCTCCGCCTCCCTGCTGACCCAAGAGGACGCGGCCATCGGCATCAGCAACTCCGGGAGCACCGTGGCCACGGTCAGGGCCCTTAAAAAGGCCCGGGAGAGCGGGGCCACGACCATCTGCATCACCAACCACGACCTCTCCCCCCTGACCCGGTTTGCCGACATCAAGCTCTTCACCTCCACCCAGGACTCGGCCTTCTTCCAGCAGTCCATGGTCTCCTGGATGGCCCAGATGCTCATCGTCGATGTCCTTTACGCCCGCCTGGCCGTGACCGAGTTCGAGGCCTCGGTGAAGATGATCCAGAAGACCGCCGCCTCGCTCCTGGAGCAGCACGAGGACAACCCGGCCCTGTTTTAACCCGGATGTTTCAGGATCGATCTACTGCGGGGTCCATCTCCTGGTTACGACGCTTGAGTTCGGCATTTTGGTTCTCGACATACGTTTCAGGTATGCCTGCGTCCCAAAATACCGAACTGCTGCGCGTCTCACCGACGGATCTGGCCCCCTCGCGACGATCGCTCTTGAAATATCCGGGTTTTAAGCCCTCCCTAACCCAGTTGCTGAAGATCGGAGTAGATTTCTAGGTAATTGGAAATAAATTTCATTTGCAACGTAACTAAAAAATTAAATTTCTTGACCCCACGTCTCGGGGCTGGATAAAATCTTCGGAGTCTAAAGCCGGTGATCCGCGCCGGTCATCAAGTCAGAAACCCTGGCCATAAACCCTGGAGAGAGCCATGAAAGCCCGCCTGATTCCGGTGTATTTCCTGCCCGGCCGGGACGAGGAGTTCGACCGGCAGCTTCCCCGGCTTGAACAGCAGCTGGCCCAGGAGGCGGAGCTGCTCCCGCCCGCGGCCCTGGGCTCGGACCTGCCCCAGGCCGAGGCGGTGGTCTTCCCCCAGCTTCCGGGCCAGGCCTACCAGCGGATCGAGGACCTCAAGAAGATCGACCTGCCGCTGATGGTCCTGACCTCGGAGTTCGGGACCATCAACATGTGGGACTGGGAGATCGTCAACTTTCTTAAGGCCCACGACCTGACCACCTTCGCCCCCTACAGCCTGGAACAGACCAGGACCATCTGCCGGATGCTGGGGGTCAAGCGCGGGCTGCAACGGACCAAGTTCGTGGTCATCCAGGACAGGCCCGGTGAGGCCGGCCACCAGGCCGATATCTTCCGGCGGATGTACGGCTACCAGGAGCAATGCCGGGTCGATCTCCAGAACAGGTTCGGGGTGAGGATCGAGAAGCTCAGCTTCCAGGAGTTCGGCCGAAAGACCAAGGAGATTCCCGACAGCCGGGCCGAGAGGTCCATCGACCTGGAGCGCTGGCCGGCCGAGGGGGTCACCCCCCAGGCCCAGGTGGCCGCCCAGAAGTTCTACCTGGCCCTCAAGGACCTCCTGGCCCAGGACCCGGACATCGGGGCGGTGGGCATCAACTGCCTCAACGAGTCGTTCTACTCGGACTCGACCCCCTGTCTGGCCTTCTGCCGCCTTTTCGAGGAGGATGGGCTGATCTGGGGCTGCGAGGGGGACCTGGTCTCCATGGCCACCGAGTACATCGTTCACAAGTCCCTCAAGGCCCCGTTCATGATGAGCAACATCTACCCCTTCCTCATGGGCATGGCCGCCTTGAAGCACGAGCGGATCGAGAGCTTTCCGGACATCGCCGAGCCGGAGAACCACATCCTGGTGGCCCACTGCGGCTACTTCGGCCTGGCCCCCCGGTGCTTCTGCACCGACTGGACGCTCCGGCCCAAGGCCCTGGCCATCGTCGAGGAGACGGCCACGGCGGTGGACGCCCGGCTGCCCAAGGGGGACCTGACCCTGGCCAAGCTGGACCAGAGTTTTAAGAAGCTCCTAGTGGTCAAGGCCGAGCTCACCGACTACGTCCAGTACCCCGGCTCCGACTGCCGCAACGGGGGCATCCTCAAGGTCAGGGACGGGCGGCGGATGATGAACTCCTTCTACTCCCACCACAACATCCTCCTCCCCGGGTTGTGGGACCAGGAGATGATCAACCTGGCCCAGGTCTTTGACCTGGAGCTGGAACAATATTGATTGAGCCCGGACATTTCATAAGCCAATCTACTGCGGTGGCCATCTCCAGGATCTGGCCCCCTCGCTACGATCGCTCATAAAAAATCCGGGCTGAAGGCCTACCATGGATCTGATTGAAAAACCCTTCGGCGAGCTGCCGGACGGCCGGGCGGTCAGGATCTACACCCTTAAGAACGGCCACGGCCTGACCTTGAGCCTGACCGACCTGGGGGCGGCGGTGACCTCCCTGCTCCTCCCGGACCGAAAGGGCCGGGCGGCCGAGGTGGTCCTGGGTCTCCAGCGGCCGGAGGACTACCTGGACGACCCCCACAACCTGGGGGGGACCATCGGCCGGGTGGCCAACCGCATCTCCGGGGCCGAGTTCAGCCTCCACGGCCGGCGCTACCTCCTGGCCGCCAACGCCGGCTCCAACCACCTCCACGGCGGCCTGAAGCGGTTCAACAAGGTCCTCTGGTCGGCCGAGCCAATGGAGGAGAGGGGGGCCCAAGGGGTCCGGTTCTCCTACCTCTCCCCGGACGGCGAGGAGGGCTACCCGGGCAACCTGGAGGTGGCGGTGACCATCCTCCTGACCGAGGCCGATGAGCTGGTCTTCCGCTACCTGGCCGAGACCGACCAGGAGACCCCGGTCAACCTGACCAACCACGCCTACTGGAACCTGGCCGGGGCCGGCTCTGGCCCGGTCCTGGGCCACCTCCTGGCCATGCCCTGCGACCGGTACCTGCCCCTGGGCGACGCCCTGATCCCCACCGGCGAGATCGCCCCGACCGCCGGAACGCCTTTGGACTTCAGCCGGGAGAAGCGGATCGGGGCGGACATCCAGGCGGCCGGCGGGGGGTATGACCGCTGCCTGATCATCGCCGGCTCGGCCCCCAGGGACCAGGCCGGCCTAAGGCTGGCCGCCCGGGTCCGGGAGCCGGCCAGCGGGCGGACCATGGCCGTCTACACCGACCAGCCCGGGGTCCAGCTCTACACCGGCAACTTCCTGGATGACCTGGCCGGGGCCAAGGGGGCGGTCTTTGTCCGCCAGGGGGGGCTTTGCTTGGAGACCCAGAACTTTCCCGACGCGGTCAACCGACCCTCCTTCCCCTCGCCCTTTTTAAAGCCCGGGGAGAGGTACCAAACGACCACCGTTCACCGGTTCGGAATAAGCGGCGAAGGGTAGGGTCCATCGCCGGCCGAGCCTCTGGGTGGGGAGAAAAAATTTATTTTTATTTATCCTAATTTAGTAAAATAAAATTTCTTGACAGGCTCTTGGGCCTGACCTTTAATGAAACGATCGGTTTCAACAGCAAACTAACCCCGTCTTTTCCGGGCGGGCGGCGATTTCCGAACACCCAGCTTCAGGGGAGGGATGGGAGATGAAAGTAGGAATCGACAGCTACTGCTACCACCGTTTCTTCGGCGAGGTCTACCCCCAGCAGAAGAAACCGCCCCAGGGGATGACCGTGGAGGGCTTCATCAAGAGGGCCGTCGAGCTGGGGGTGGACGGGGTCTCCCTGGAGTCCTGCTTCCTGCCCCGGTTCGAGGCCGGCTACCTGAGCGAGCTCAAGGGGCTCCTGGACGAGCACGGCCTGGACCGGGTCTACGCCTGGGGCCACCCGGACGGCCTGGAGGGGGGCAAGAACGAGAAGGCCTGCGAGGAGATGATCCAGCACATCGACTACGCCGAGGCCATCGGGGCCGAGGTCATGCGGGTGGTGGGCTCGTCGCTGATGTTCCGCTTCGAGGACCACGGGCCCCAGATCGAGAAGCTCTCGGAGATGTTCACCAAGGCGGTCAAGGTGGCTTCGGGCAAGGGCATCAAGCTGGCCGACGAGAACCACATCGACTTCGACTCCAACGAGATGTTGACCCTGATTAAAAACGTCAACTCACCCTTTTTCGGGATCAACTTCGACACCGGCAACTTCCTCCGGGTCCTGGACGACCCCATCCAGGGGATGGAGAAGCTGGCCAAGCACACCTACGCCACCCACGTCAAGGACCTCAAGCCCCAGAAGGGGGTCCCGGTCAACGAGTGGTTCTTCTTCTCCTCCACCCCCATCGGCGACGGGCTGGTGGACAACCAGAAGCTGGCCCAGATCCTCAAGGACAACGACTACCAGGGCTTCCTGGCGGTGGAGATCGACTTCCTCCACCCCGACTACCACAACGACGAGGACGCGGCCGTGGCCCGGAGCGTCGAAGCCCTCAAGAAGATCGCCAAAAGTTTGAGCTAAGTCGTCCCCGGGAACAGACGGCAGGGAGGTATGCCGATGAAGAAACTCAACATCGCCCTCATCGGGACCAAGTTCATGGGGAAGGCCCACTCCAACGCCTGGAAACAGGCCCCCTACTTCTTTGACCTGGCCCTGGAGCCGGTCCTGAAGGTGGCCTGCGGCCAGGACAAGAAATCGCTTAAGGAGTTCGCCGCCCGGTGGGGCTGGCAGGAGACCGAGACCGACTGGCGGAAGGTGATCGAGAGGGACGACGTGGACGTGGTGGACATCAGCGTCCCGACCCACCTTCACCATCCCATGGCCGTGGCTGCGGCCCAGGCCGGCAAGCACATCTTCTGCGAGAAGCCCATGGCCGTGTCCTTTGACCAAGCCAAGGAGATGTACGAGGCCGCGGAGAGGAACGGGGTCAAGCACTACCTCAACCACAACTACCGCCGCTGCCCGGCGGTGATGCTGGCCAAGCAGCTCATCGACGAGGGCCGGGTCGGCCGGATCTTCCACTGGCGGGGGGCCTACCTCCAGTCCTGGATCGCCGATCCCAACTTCCCCCTGACCTGGCATCTGCAGAAGGAGTTCGCCGGGGCCGGCCCTCAGTTCGACCTCAACTCCCACAGCCTCGACCTGGCCCGGTTTTTGGTGGGGGAGATCAAGGCGGTCAACTGCATGACCAGCCGATTCGTCCAGGAGCGGCCCCTGCCGGGCGAGGGCGCGGGGACCTTCAAGTCCTCCACCGGCGGCGGGGGGGAGACCGGTAAGGTCACCGTGGACGACGCCGCCTTCATGGTGGTGGAGTTCGAGAACGGGGCCCTGGGCTCCTTCGAGGCCACCCGGTTCGCCCCCGGCCGGAAGAACTACAACTACTTCGAGATCTACGGCAGCAAGGGCAGCCTGATCTTCGACCTGGAGCGGATGAACGAGCTCCAGTTCTACACCGCCGCCGACCCGGACTACGCCCAGGGCTTCCGGACCATCATGGCCACCGAGCCCAACCATCCCTACATGGGCCACTGGTGGCCGCCGGGACACATCATCGGCTACGAGCACGAGTTCGTCCACGCGGTGGCCGACTTCATCGAGGCCATCGCCCAGGACGGGGCCATCAAACCCGACTTCCAGGACGGGATGAGGCTGATGCAGGTCCTGGAGGCCGGGCTGAAGTCGGCTCAGGAGGGGCGGAAGCTGGTTTTGAGCTGATCAACCCGGGGGGCCTTTTCCCGGAGGCCCCCTCGCGACGATTGATCATGAAAAATCCGGGCTAATAGGCCACCTCGCATCAACTATGAAAAAAGATACAGGAGAGCCGGGGAAGATGATCGACGGCAAGCTGGGCATCTGCGTCATCGGGGCGGGCCGGGCCGGGCTTATCCACATGGAGGACTTCGCCTGGGGTATTCCCGAGGCCCGGCTGGCCGCGGTGGTGGACCCGGTGGAGGAGGCGGCCCGGAGCGCGGCGGAGAGGTTCGGGGCGCCCAACCGTTACCCGGACTTTGGACCGGCCCTGGCGGACCCGAGCGTGGACGCGGTGGTGGTGGTGGCCCCCACGGTCCATCACCACCGGATCGTGGTCGCCGCGGCCGGGGCCGGCAAGCATATCCTCTGCGAGAAGCCCATGGCCATGGACACGGCCCAGTGCCGAGAGATGATCCGGGCCGCCCAGGAGAACGGGGTCAAGCTCCAGATCGGCTTCATGCGCCGCCACGACGCCGAGTTCATGGCCGCCAAGGAGGAGATCGAGTCCGGGCGGATCGGAGAGGTGGTCCTGGTCAAATCCCTGACCCACGGGCCCAGTGTGCCCAAGCCCTGGCAGTATGACATCGCCGCCAGCAACGGCCCCCTGGCCGAGGTCAACAGCCACGACATCGACACCCTGCGCTGGTTCACCGGCAGCGAGTTCAAGGAGGTCTACGCCCTGGCCGGCAACTTCCGCTGCCCCGAGGCCAGGGCCGAGTTCCCTGATTTCTACGACAACGTCATCATGACCGCCGCCTTTGAGAACGGGATGCAGGGGTTCATCGACGGGGCGGTCTCGGTGGGTTACGGCTACGACGCCCGGACCGAGGTCCTGGGGACCAAGGGGGTCCTGACCGTGGGGCACCTCAACCGCAACGCGGTCAGCTCCTGCGGCCCGAACGGCCTGGTCTCGGCCCGGGCGGTGAAGAGCTGGCGGAACCTCTTCACCGAGGCTTACCTGCGCGAGGACAGGGACTTTGTCCGGTCCATCCTGGACGACCGGCCGCCCAAGGTGACCGGGTTGGACGGGTTGATGGCGGTCAAGGTGGTCAACGCCGGGAACCGGTCGATCCGGGAAAGGCGGCCGGTCTCCCTGGACGAGCCTCTCTGATCAGGGCTAATCCGGGCGGTGGCCTACTTCGAGCCGGAGGAGGGCGGGGATGAAAGCCTTTCTGGGCGTGGACGTGGGCACCACCGGGGTCAAGGCCAGCCTCTTCAGCCTGGAGGGCCGGCTCCTGGGCCAGGCCCAGGTTCCCTCCACCCTCCATCATCCCTCGCCCGGCCTGGTGGAGCAGCAGCCCGGGGAGATGCTCGAGGAGACCCTGGAGGCCATCAGGTCCGCGGTCCAGTCGGCCGGCCGGGTCCAGGTCCAGGCCCTGGCCCTGGACGGCCAGATGGCCGGGTTGATGGGGATCGACCAGGAGTGGGAGGCCACGACCCACTACGACTCCTGGCTGGATACCCGCTGCAGCGACCAGGTGGCGGCCATGAGCCGTCACCGCCAGGAGGTCATCCGCCTCTCGGGCTCGGCCCCCGGCTTTTTTTTCGGTCCCAAGCTGCTGTGGTGGAAGGAGGCCCGGCCGGAGGTCTACGCCCGGACGGCCAAGTTCATCGAGCCGGCGGCCTTCATCGCCGGCAAGCTGGCCGGGCTTAAGGGTGAAGAGGCCTACATCGATCAGACCTACATCCACTTCACCAACCTGGCCGACAACAAGAACAAGCGCTGGGCCGAGAGCATCTTGAGCCTCTTCGGGATCGACCCGGACAAGCTGCCCCGGATCGTCTCCCCCACCGAGGTCATCGGCGGGCTCACCCGGTCCTGGGTGAAAAGGACCGGCCTGCCTGAGGGGCTGCCCATCGCCGCCGGGTGCGGAGACACCGCGGCCGGGCTTCTGGGGGCCGGGCTGGTCAGGCCCGGGGAGGCGGTGGACACGGCCGGCACGGCCTCGGTTCTGACCTTCTGCTCCGGCGAGTTCCGGGCCGACGACCGGCGGGAGACCCTCCTCTCCTGCCGGAGCGTGATCGACGGGCTGTGGTACTCCCTGGCCTACATCAACGGCGGCGGCCTTTGCATCGACTGGTTCGCCCGGGAGTTGGGCGGGGGGGACCAAAAGGCGGCTCTTAAGAGGCTGGAGGAGGCGGCCGCCCGGGTCCCGGCGGGCTCGGAGGGGCTGATCTTCTGCCCCCACTTCGCCGGCCGGAACTTCCCCTACCAGCCTGACTTAAGAGGCTCCTGGACCGGGCTGACCTGGAACCACCGGCCGGAGCACCTCTACCGCTCCATCCTGGAAGGCATCGCCTTGGAGTACCGCCACTACCTCAACGCCTTCACCGACCTCTACCCCGACCTGGAGACCCGGACCTTGAGGATCATCGGCGGGGGGGCCTCCTCGGCCCTTTTCTGCCAGATCAAGGCCGACTGCCTGAACCTGCCCTGCGCCACCTTGGAGGAGCAGGAGTTCGGCACCCTGGGCTCGGCCCTGGTGGCCGCCGCGGCCGTGGGCCAGATCGACGACTTGGCCGGCCTGGTCCGGAAGCTGGCCCGGGAGCGGCGGAGCTTCCGGCCCGAGCCCAAGCGGGTGGAGGCCTATAAACATCTCTTCAGGGAGTACCGGACCACCATCGCCGGGCTGATCGACATCTTCCGGCAGCGGGCCTCCGGGCAAGAAGGTTAGGACCCATGAAAGCCCTGGTATACCGTGACGGCCAGATCAGGCTGGAGGAGGCCTCCCGGCCGGTCCTCCGGGAGGGTGAGGCCCTGCTGCGGGTCAAGGCGGCCGCTATCTGCGGCACCGACCTGAGGATCATCAGCCACGGCCACCACCTCATCCCCCCCGGCCAGCCCCGTATCCTGGGCCACGAGGTGGCCGGGGTCATCGAGGAGAGCACCCCCGAGGCCGCCCACCTGGCCCCCGGAACCCCGGTGGCCGTGGCCCCCAACATCCACTGCGGCCGTTGCGCCCAGTGTCTGGACGGCCAGACCCTTCTCTGCCTGGACTACCAGGCCCTGGGCATCGGCTTGGACGGGGGCTTCGCCGAGCTGATGCGCCTCCCGGCCCAGGCCGTCCGCCAGGGCAACGTCATCCCCCTCAAAACCGGGGCCGACCTGGGCCAGGCGGCCCTCAACGAGCCGCTGTCGTGCTGCTTCAACTCCCTTCAGTACACCGAGCTGTCCCTGGGGGAGTCGATCCTCATCGTCGGGGCCGGGCCCATCGGGGTCATGCACCTCCTCCTGGCCCAGAAGATGGGGGCCGCCCTGACCATGGTCTCCGAGATATCGGACCGGAGGTTGGCCGAGGTGGAGAGGTTCGGGCCTGACCTGACCATCAACCCGGCCCGGGAGAACCTTAAACGAAAGGTCCTGGAGGCCACCGGGGGCCGGGGGACGGACGTGGCCATCGTGGCCTGCCCGGTGGCCGAGGCCCACAACCAGGCCCTAGAATGCCTGGCCCCCCGGGGCCGGCTGAACTTTTTCGGCGGGCTGCCCCAGGACCGGCCCCTGACCACCATCGACGCCAACCGGGTCCACTACAACCACCTCAAGATCGTGGGGACCACCCGCCAGTCCCTGACCCAGTACCGGAAGACCCTCAAGCTGGTGGCCTCTGGCAAGCTGGACTTAAGCGGGTTGATCACCGGCCGCTTCAGCCTGGAGGAGGCCCAGGAGGCCTTTGAGACCGCCCGGAGCGGCCGGGGACTAAAGAACATCTTCGAACTCTAATAGGGCTCGGCCCCCGGCCTGGACCACTCCTGAAAGATCCAGGAGGCGCCATCCACCGTGCCTGGGGTCATCTGAAGCAGCAAGCCCTGCTACTGAATCCCGTTTCAGGCCTTTTTAAGCCGAACCAACCCGGCCAACTAGCCAGGATTAGAGAAGGATCGGCACCGGTTCCCGAAGGATGATATTCCTTGACAAAAAAGGGTGTTGAGGGTAGTATTTTGTTTAATGGAAGTTATTTTCATTTATTGAAATAAAACCCAGGCCAGCAGCTCAAGCGCCGAAGAAGACTCAGGACCCGACCGGTCCCCAGCCAGCCCGGTCTTCACCACCGGGACATGGAGAAGGAGGAGTTGGGAGATGGCCCCTGCCAAGATGCGCGCCGCCTTTGTGGTCAAACCCGGCTTGGTGGAGGTCCGGGAGACTTCAGTTCCCAGCCCCGGTCCGGAGGAGGTCCTGATCAAGATCGCCTTCACCGGAATCTGCGGGACGGACATGGCCATCCTCAAGGGGCTCTACTCGGCCGAGCACCTGCCCCTGATCCCCGGTCACGAGTTCTCCGGTCGGGTGGCCGCGGTGGGCTCCTCGGTCTCGGGCCTGGCCCAGGACCAACCGGTTACGGCCGACATCAACATGGGCTGCGGGACCTGCTTCTACTGCCGCCAGAACGCGATTTTGATGTGTCCCCAGATGAAGCAGCTGGGCATCCACACCCACGGGGCCATGGCCGAGTACCTGGCCCTTCCGGCCAAGTATGTCCGGGTACTGCCGGAGAACCTGGACCTGGCCAGCGCGGCTCTCCTGGAGCCGGTCTCCTGCGTGGTCCGGGCGGCCCGGATGGCCGGCCTGACCTTCGGCAAGAGCCTGGCCGTGCTGGGAGCCGGGCCGGCCGGGTTGCTTCATCTCCAGATGGCCCGGATCTGCGGGGCCGCCCCGGTGGTGGTCATCGGCAAGCACCAGGAGAGGCTGGAAATGGCCCGGGAGCTGGGGGCTGACTACACCATCCTCCACGGGCCGGACGAGGCCCGGGAGCTGAAGAGCTGCACCCAGGGCCGGGGGCCGGACTTTTTGATCGAGTCCACCGGCCGGATCGAGAGCTACGAGGCGGCCTTCAAGCTGGTCCGGCCGGGGGGGAGGATCATGGCCTTCGGCCTGACCGAGGCCGGCCGGACGGCCCGGTTCGAGCCTTTCCAGGTGGTCCTCCAGGAGCTATCCCTGACCGGCTCGGTGGCCGGGATGGGCGAGGACGTCTACCAGGCCATCAACCTGGTGGCCCACGGCCGGTTCAACCTGGCCCCGTTCACCTCGGTCAGGCTGCCCCTGGAGCGGATCGCCGAGGGGTTCGACCGGGTGGAGCAGGACAAGTCGGTCCTCAAGGTTCTGATCTCCATGAGCTGAGCCGGGCTAAGACGGGTTAAGGGGGAATCGGGATGTCCATGAGGAAGCAACTGGATCGGGCGGGCGAGATAGACCGGTTGGAGCTCATCGCCACCCGGATCAGAAAAAACGCCATCGACCACATCACCAAGTCCAAGGTCGGCCATCCGGGCGGCTCGCTCTCGGTGGCCGACATCCTGACCGTCCTCTACTTCGGCCGCCTCTACCGGCCCGAAAGCAAGACCTGGGAGCGGGTGATGCGCTACGACCCGGCCGATCCGCTCTGGCTGGGCAGGGACCGGCTGATCATGTCCAAGGGGCACGCCGCCCCGGGTCTCTACGCCGCCCTGGCCGAGGCCGGTTTTTTCCCCGAGTCGGACCTCAAGATCTACAACAAGATGGACAGCCCCCTGGAGGGCCATCCGGCCATGTACCGGATCCTGGAGGAAGGGGGTCGAAAGGTCGAGCACGGCATCAAGGGGATCGACTTCTCCTCCGGCTCGTTGGGTCACGGGCTGTCCGTGGCCGCGGGGATGGCCCTCCAGGCCAAGGTCTACCAGTACGACTACCTGGTCTACGCGATCCTGGGGGACGGCGACCTCCAGGAGGGGATGACCTGGGAGGCGATGATGACCATCCCCAACAAGGGGCTGGGCAGGGTCTGCGGGTTCATCGACTACAATCGGCTCCAGGTGGACGGCTGCACCGACGACCTCAACTCCCTGGACCCCCTGGCCGAGAAGCTGGCCGCCTTCAACTGGGAGGTCAGGGTGGTAAGCGGCCACGACTTCTACGCCCTCATGGACGCGGTGGATCACTTCAAGCGGACCGCGGCCCAGCGGACCAGGCCGCTGATGGTGGTGGCCAACACGATCAAGGGCCGGGGCATCACCGAGTGCGAGAACGTCTGCCGGTTCCACGCCATGCCCCTGGACCTGGAGGAGTGGGGCCGGGCCGAGGCCGGCTTCCAGGCCAAGATCTCGGCCCTGGAGAAGAAGCTTGAAGGGAAGGCGGAGGTGGAGCCGGCCCCCCTGGACAAAACCACCCCGAAGGAGCCGGCCCAGGACCTGGAGCGGATCATCAAGCTCAACCCGGCCCGACCCTACACAGAGCCCACCGCCACCCGGATCGGCTACGGCCGGGCCCTGGCCCGGCTGGGGGAGTACGAGCCCATCTTCGTTCTCAACGCCGATCTGGCCGGGGCCTGCGCCTCCAGCTTCTTCTCCGAGAGATACCCCGAGGACGCGCCAAGGCCCCGGGATCGGAGGTCCATCAACCTGGGGGTTCAGGAGGCCAACATGATGACCATGGGCGCGGCCCTGGCCTCCTGCGGCCGGATCCCGGTGGTCAACTCCTTCGGCATCTTCTCCACCGGCCGGGCCTGGGAGATGGTCCGCCAGGACATCGCCTACCCCAGGCTCAACGTCAAGATCATCGGCTCCCACACCGGGGTGGCCCTGGGCGAGTACGGGGTCAGCCATCAGGCCATCGAGGACGTGGGGCTGATGCGGACCCTGCCCCACCTGACCATTATCGAGCCCTCGGACGCCATCCAGGCCGACCGCCTCTTCCAGGAGGTCCTGGCCCACCAGGGGCCGGTCTACTTCAGGGTGGGCCGCAACCCGACCCCCCTCTTCTACGCCCCGGGCAACCGGTGGGGGGTGGAGCCCAGGACCGATTTCAAGATCGGCCGGGGCTATCTCCTCCGGGAGGGCACGGACCTGACCCTGATCGCCTCGGGTCCGATCCTGGCCGAGGCCCTGGAGGTGGCGGCCAGGGTCCAGGAGAAGGTCAGGGTGATCGACATGCCGACCATCAGGCCCATCGACCGGGAGCTGGTAACAAAGGCGGCCGAGGAGACGGGCTGGGTCTGCACCGTCCAGGACCACTTCGAGAACGGCGGCCTGTCCGACGAGGTGATGAAGGTCCTGGTGTCCGGGACCACGGGGGTCAGGTTCGATTCCGTGGCCTTGAGCGGCTACGCCGAGTCCGGCAGCGCGGCCGAGCTCTACGAGAAGTACGGCCTGTCGGCCAACCGGATCATCGCCAAGCTGGGTCTGAGGGAAAAGTAACCCTCTTCAGGCCCCGGCCAGGGGGACACTCCGGGCCGGGGGAAAAGAATTGGGCCCGATCCGGCCCGGTCCGGCCGGGATCTGGTAAAATTGGATCAGACCGGAGTCAAAAAGACTATTCCTGGAGGCCCGGCCCGGTCGGGCCTGACCAAATCGTAACCAGCCCAGGCCGATCCGGGGAAACGGGCCGGCGCAGGGGGGAGAGGCCATGCCCAGACGATTGGGGATACTCACCGGCGGAGGGGACGTGCCCGGGCTCAACGCGGCCATCAAGACGGTGGTCTACCGGGCCGAAGAGGAGGGGATGGAGGTCCTGGGGATAAGGCGGGGCTGGGCCGGGCTGCTGTACTACGATCCGGACCTGGAGGCCGATCAGTCGCGCCTGGTCAACCGGCTGATAAAAAACGAGATCCGGACCATCGACCGCTATGGGGGGACCTATCTCCACTCCTCCCGGACCAACCCGGCCTCGATCAAGGAGGCCGAGTGGGCCAAGCTCCCCGCGGCCCAGGGCTGGGTGGATCTGGAAGGCGGCCGGCGGGACTACACCGCCCACGTCCTCAAGGTCATCGAGCATCTGGGGATAGACGTCCTGATCGCCATCGGGGGCGACGACACCCTCTCCTTCGCCGCCCGGTTGGATGAGGAGGGGGTGCCGGTGGTCTCCATCCCCAAGACCATGGACAACGACGTCTACGGCACGGACCTGTGCATCGGCTTTCCCACGGCCATCACCCGCTCGGTGGACTTCATCACCGCGCTCCGGACCAACGCCGGGAGCCACGAGCGGATCGGGATCGTCGAGCTCTTCGGCCGCAACTCGGGCGAAACCTCCCTGATCGCGGCCTACCTCTCCGGGGTGGACCGGGCCATCATCAGCGAGGTCCCCTTTGACGTGGAGAAGCTGGCCTGGCTCCTGGACGAGGACAAGGCCAACAACCCCTCCGGCTACGCCATCATGACCATCTCCGAGGGGGCCCACCTGACCGGCGGCCAGCCGGTGAACTACGGGGAGGAGGACGCCTACGGCCACCGCAAGCTGGGGGGGATCGGCCTGGTGGTCAGCGAGGCTATCAAGAAGCTGACCCCCCACGGGACCATGTACCAGCAGGTGGCCTACCTGATGCGCTCCGGGGCCCCGGACGCCCTGGACCGGATGGTGGCCATCTCCTTTGCCAACCTGGCCGTGGAGCTGATCAAGAAGGGCTGGACCGGCCGGATGGTCTCCATCCAGGATGGCAAGTACACCACTGTTCCGGCCCGGACCCCCGTCTCCGGGACCAAGCGGGTGGACGTGGCCCAGCTCTACGATCCGGAGACCTACCGGCCCAAGGTCTCCAGCATGCTCTCCAAGCCGATGTTTCTATACTGAGGGGAGAGGCGGCGGCCGGGGAGAGGGGTTTCCCCTCCCCCACCCCGGGGGAGGATTGTACCGCAACCGAAAGCCTGGTAAGTTTAATCAAAAACCATGAAGATCAAGGTCAGCCTGAAGCTGGTCCTGCTAAAAAATGAGCAGGAGCTGGAGGTGGAGCCGGGAACCACCGTGGGCCGGTTCGTGGAAGGGTTCCTGGCCGGCTGCGGCGAGGAGACCCGCCGGCTGATGAAAGATCAGGAGGGCCGCCTGAACGTCCTGACCCTGGTCAACGGCCGGGCGGTTAAAATGGAAGAAGAGCTCCAGGAAGGGGACCGGGTGGTTTTCGTGGGTCTGGTCTCCGGAGGTTAAAGGAGGTTTGCCAATGTCCTTGAAGGGGATCGTCAACCGGGTGGGGGTGATTGACCTGTCCAGCGGGAAGGTGGACTACGAGCCTCTGCCGGACGACCTGGTCCGGAAGTACCTGGGCGGTTACGGGATCGGGGCCTACTTTCTCTGGCAGCGCCAACCCCGGGGGGTGGATCCCCTGGGACCCGAGGCCTGGCTGGGGTTCACCACCGGCCCCCTGACCGGGACCGAGGCCGTGACCGGGAACCGGTTCACCGTGGTCGGCAAATCGCCCAAGACCGGCGGCTGGGGGGACGCCAACTGCGGGGGCAACTTCGGGCCGGGGATGAAGCGCTCCGGGTTCGACCACCTCTTCTTCAAGGGGATCTCGGACAAGCCGGTGGTGGTCTTTCTGGAGAACGGGCGGGCCGAGATCTCCCCGGCCGGGGACCTGTGGGGCCTGGGCTGCGTGGAGACCGAGGAACGGCTCCTGGCCAAGTACGGGAAGGACGCCGTCGTGGCCTGCATCGGTCCGGCCGGAGAGAGGGTTTCCCTCCTGGCCTGCGTCATCAACCACAAGGGCCGGGCGGCCGGGCGCTCCGGCCTGGGCGCGGTCATGGGGGCCAAGAGGATCAAGGCCATCGTGGCCATGAACAGGGGCGAGGTCCCGGTGGCCGACCAGGAGGGTCTGAAAAAGCTGAGGCAGGAGGTCATCGCCGGCTACAAGAAGAACAACCCCGGCTTCGACCTCTTCCACAAGTACGGGACCGCCGGGGTTACGGCCAACACGGTCCTCATGGGCGACGGGCCGATCAAGAACTGGGCCGGGACGGTGGACGACTTCCCCACCGTGGAAAAAATCAGCGATGACAGCGTCTACGCCATCCAGGAGAAGCCCTACGGCTGCTGGCGGTGCCCGGTGGCCTGTGGCGGTCACGTCAAGGTCAAGGAAGGACCCCTGGCCGGGGAGGAGGGTCACAAGCCCGAGTACGAGACCTTGGCCGCCTTCGGCTCCATGTGCCTCAACGACGACCTGGCGACCATCGTCTGGGCCAACAACGTCTGCAACGACGCCGGCCTGGACACCATCTCGGCCGGGACCACGGTGGCCTTTGCCATGGAGCTCTTCGAGCGGGGGATCGTGACCAAGGACGACCTGGGGGGCTTGGACTTGAGCTGGGGCAGCACCGAGGGGATCATCGGCCTGACCAAGCAGCTGGCCAGCGGCCAGGGCCCCGGGGCCAAGCTCTTCGGGGACGGGATGAAGGCGGCCGTGGAGAGGCTGGGGCCCCAGGCGGCCCAGTACGCCACCCACGCCGGGGGGGAGGAGCTGGCCATGCACGATCCCCGCTGCAAGCCTGGGCTGGGGGCCAGCTACGTCATCGACGCCACCCCGGGACGGCACACCCAGTGGTCGGCCTGGAACGTGGAGGACGGCTTTGTCCCGGCCGGCTTGAACCCGCCGCCCATCAAGGACAAGTACAACTACTCCGGCAAGGGCCGGACCCACTACGTCATGAGCAACTTCGGCCACAGCCTCAACGCCGCCGGGGTCTGCTGGTTCGCCACCTCCGTCGGCCCGGCCCAGGCTTTACCTAAGGCCATCTCCCTGGCCACGGGACTCAAGCTGGGGATGGAGGACCTCCAGGAGATCGGCTCCCGGCTGGCCGCCCTGAGGATGGCCTTCAACCTCCGGGAAGGGATCAGCAACGTCCGGGACTATAAGCTCCCGGACCGGGTCTTAGGATCGCCGCCGCTGCCCTCCGGGGCCACGGCCGGGGTGACCGTGGACAACCGGACCGAGATCAACGACTACCTGACCGTGGCCGGCTGGAACCTGTCCAACGGCTGCCCCAGCGAGGCGACCCTCTCCCGGCTGGGGCTGGACTTTGTCCTGGCGGCCATCGGCGACCAGGCCCGGGGCTAACCCGGGCATTTCCTGAGCCGAGTCAAAAGGGCGCCGGAGGCTCCTGCCTCCGGCGCTTCGCTTTATCGCCTTTTTAAATAGGGTCTAGTGCGTCCACGTCTCGCGCCTTGCCTCTGCGGTCAACTTAGCCCGGATATTTCATGAAGAACGCCAAAGAGGAAGATGAATTAGTAAACATTTTACGTAGATACATCGAGTTAGAAGTTATTTTCCGTGGTAACAGTTTGTAACCTTTGCCAGGTGGGGAATCTTTGGCGGTCTTCACCCTGCGGGCGAGTCGATTTGGCCGCATCTGCTGCG
>Ga0068714_10003440_pt1 | contig 18780 bp, 15 predicted proteins | sample MTBNYHSulfiMetaG_FD_62988 | JGI IMG/M metagenome (GOLD analysis project Ga0068714, IMG submission 62988) | Enrichment culture microbial communities from rom New York Harbor, USA that are MTBE-degrading - MTBE-NYH (New York Harbor Sulfidogenic)... | ecosystem: Environmental > Aquatic > Marine >... | reverse complement strand
AGAAATCAATCCTAACTGGGATAAGAACTCCAGCCAGGGGGTTTTCTTGAGATCAAGGACTAATCCACCGATGATCCCTGCAATCAGCTCCCCGATCGCTATGGGAATAAAAAATTCCATGCAGATAAATCCTGAAACGACAATGAGAAGCGGGACGACGATATTGTTTAGCATGAAAAGTTATATTGAAAACCTAAAAATAATTTTTTTATAATACATCGTATCCAGGGGTTGTCAATAAGAGAGTCCATTTTTAACCATGGAGCTTGGGAAAGCACTTATCAACGATGAGAATCACAATATTGACGAATGAATACCCACCCCATGTTTATGGAGGGGCTGGCGTTCATGTCGAATATCTTTCGCGAGAGCTGGCCTGCTTGGATGAGGGAAGGCACGAAATCCAAATCTTCTGTTTTGGCGATCAAAAAGAATATTCTCTCAATAAAAATGTGAAGGGAGTCCCCCTCCCCTCCGAACTCCTTCTTCAGGACCTCCGTCATCCAAAATTATTGGGCACACTTTTTCGGAATATCTTCATGATCGGGTCTTTGGGAGAGACCGATGTCGTCCATTGCCATACCTGGTATACCCATCTTGCCGGATGCCTCATCAAGGAAATCTTCAACGTCCCTCTGGTCATCACGACCCATTCTCTCGAACCCCAACGTCCCTGGAAGGAAGAGCAGTTAGGTTCTGCATATAGGGCAAGCTCCTGGATAGAAAAAATAGCTTACCAGGAGGCCGATGGGGTGATTGCTGTCTCCCTATCTATGAAAAAGGGAGTCCATGACCTTTATCAAGTCCCCTTTGAAAAAATACGTGACATTCCAAACGGAATTGATGCCAATCAATATCAACCGAAGCTCAATCCATCCTTGCTCACTTCCTATCGAATCAATCCTGACAAACCGTTTCTGATCTTTGTGGGTAGGATCACCCGGCAAAAAGGGATTATCCACCTGGTCAACGCGATCAAATACATTTCACCGAATGTACAGATTGTCCTTTGCGCAGGCGCCCCTGATACTGAGGCGATCGGAAAGGAAATGGCGGAAAGGGTTGAAGAGGCTCGAACCCAAACCCGGAATGAGATCATCTGGATACGTCAATGGGTTCCCAAATCCGATCTCATCACTCTTTACAGCCACGCCTCTATTTTTGTGTGTCCTTCGATCTATGAACCCTTTGGAATCGTAAATCTGGAGGCCATGGCCTGTGAAACGCCAGTGGTCGCTTCGACCGTTGGTGGAATTCCTGAAGTGATTGACCACGGTGAAACCGGATTATTGGTCCCTTTCGATCCCTTGGGAACTGAATTCTGGGAACCAAGAGATCCAGAAAAATTCTCTAAAGATTTAGCAGAAGCTATAAATTGTCTCTTACTCTCACCGGAAAAATTAAAGACAATGGGTATCAAGGCCCGGGAAAGGGTCGAAAAACATTTTAGCTGGAAAAGCATCGCTCAACAAACATTAAAATTTTATCAAGCGTTAGCAGCTTGCTGAAAAAAGCCGATTTTCATCGGTTGCTCAAAAATGCTCAGATGCAAGGCTCCCCTGCCATCGCCGAAGCGGCTACGCGCAGGCAGGCGAAATCCTGAGAGTGGCGTTGCGACGAATAAGGAGCGACATCTTGCCACGCCGACGAGTTGGTAAGTCGGCCAGAGGCGTACTCGGAGGTACTCCGCAACGACGAAGAATGAGGGGAACGCCGCAGATGGGCGTTTTTCAGCAGCCCGTTAGTCCGTCAAGCCTTATGTCTTAAAGTTTTGTGGGAACAATGTTTTTATCTTTTCCCCCCAAATACCCAAAGTTGACCCTCCCAAAGGGGGAATGCTATAATCCAGATGAGGAAAGGTACCATGCACCTGTTGAACCCACAACAAGAAGAACTGCTCAGGAATGAACGAAAGCTCCTGAATGACCTTCAACTGGCTTTGTCGCGGCTTGGAATGGAGCAAGAAGATCAGGAAGCGCTCCAGCAGTCCATCCAGCAACTTGATGAATTCTTTCTCATCGTGGTCGTGGGAGAATTCAATTCTGGGAAGAGTGCCGTGATTAATGCCCTGCTCGGCCAAAGACTACTGGAAGAGGGGGTTACCCCCACCACCACGAAAATACACCTCCTTCGCTATGGTGAGCAGCAACAACGGACTGTCATCAGTGAGCGTCAGATCCTTCTTACTTCTCCGGTGGAATTCCTCTCTGAACTCAGCATCGTGGATACTCCGGGCACCAATGCCGTTATCCGTGAACACGAAATCATTACCTCCCGATTTATCCCCCGTTCTGATCTGGTTTTATTCATCACTTCGGCCGACCGCCCCTTTACGGAAAGTGAACGGGTATTTCTGGAACATATCCGGGAATGGGGAAAGAAAGTGGTTTTTGTGGTCAATAAGATCGATATCTTAAAGAGCGATGAGGAGAAAATCCAGATTGAATACTTTATCCAAAAAAATGCTCGCCCGTTTTTAGGAGACACACCGGAAATCTTTTCGGTAAGTGCCCGCGATGCCCTAAGCGCAAAGCAGGGAGACCCGAGCCTTTGGGAGAAAAGTCGTTTTGGACCGCTTGAACGATATATCCACGATACCCTGGAAGAGGGCAATCGGTTTCGCCTCAAGTTACTTAACCCCCTTGGGGTTGGGAGCCGTTTGGCTGAAAAATACTTGGAAATGATCTCCTCCCGGCTCCAGTTTCTCAAAATCGATTTCAATCTCCTCGATGATGTGGAAAAACAGCTCAACCTATACAAAGAAGATATGCAACACCATTTCACCTCTCGAATGGCAGAAATTGGGACCCTCCTTTATGAGATGGAGAACCGGGGTCAGGTGTTCTTTGATGAGACATTCCGCCTAGGGCGTGTTTTCGATCTCCTTTCCAAATCCCGTGTTCAACAGGAGTTTGAACGACAAGTGGTGGCGGACACACCCCAGCGCGTTGAGGCGAAGGTAGGAGAGATCATCCACTGGCTGGTGGATTCAGACTTAAAACAGTGGCAAGCCGTCACCAAACATCTGGCCGAAAGGAACCGTTCGCATAAGGGATCTATTTGGGGAAACATTGGGATGGGTAATTTCTATCGTGACCGCCAAAGCCTTATGGATACCATCATTCGTGAAACACGGCAGGTGGTTGAAACTTATGATAGGACCCGGGAGGCAAAAGCCATCGCAGAAAGTGCCCAGACAGCAGTTGCGACATCGGCGGCCCTTGAGGCCAGTGCAGTGGGACTGGGCGCAATTGTGACCACATTGGCCACCACAGCCGCAGCCGATGTGACTGGGGTCATTATGGCCAGCTTTATGGCGGTATTAGGTTTTTTTATCATCCCTGCCCGGCGTCGACATGGGAAAACCAAACTGCTGGAAAAGATTTCTGCCGTTCGCACCCAACTCATCCATTCGTTGCAAACCCATTTGAATAAAGAAATCAACCGGAGTTTGCAGCACCTCCATGAATCCATCGCTCCCTATACTCGTTTCATTCGCTCCGAACGGGACAAAATAACGAAGTGTCAAACAGAACTCCAATCTTTTCGTGCGGCGATGGTTCGATTGAAAGGAGAATTGGAAGAGATATATTGAAATGGGAAAGAAATCATATTATCTTGAACCTCATTTTTAGGGGAAGGGTGTATGGGATTAAAAAGAAAAAAGAGTCGACACATTACAGAGGACACAACGACTACTTTACGAACATCCATAGAAAAGATTAACGGGGCCATGATCAAGCATGCCCGAGAGATTGCTCATGAGATCGAGGCCAGTGCCTTCTTGGTCTATGTTGACTTAATTAAATCTCGAAAAAATATGGAGGCTCTTATTAAAGGAGGCGGATGTATTTTGGCGGCAAGGGTCCAGGATGTGATTGATGACCTCAACGTGATGGGGGGTCTAAAAGACCGAATCATCCATGTTCCCTATCTGAATTTGACCCGTCTTAGCCAGGTAAAGGTGGGAGCCATACTGGCCCTTTCCAATCGATTGATTAAAATAGGAGACCGTTTGGTCTGCCTTTCCGGTTCACTGAAGACTGGCATCCTTGATTTTCTAATGGTCATCGAAATAGGAGGAGAATTTGAAGCCCTTCTGCCCAAGGACCCTGCCCTACCCAACCAGGCGGAATTCTCCCACGTCTTTGATCGGCTCTTAACCCTCTCAATCGAGCTTGCAGGGGAGGGAAAGGAGGGAAAGCCCCTCGGCACGATCTTCGTTTTGGGGGACCATGAAAAGGTCGTCGAACTTTCGAGCCAAATGGTGTTTAACCCCTTTGCGAATGTCCCAGAAGGAGAAAGGAACATCCTCGATCCCGGCCTCAAGGAGACCATTCGGGAATTTGCGAGTATTGATGGTGCTTTCATCATCCGGGATGATGGGGTCGTCCTTGCCGCAGGTCGGCACCTCAAAGCCTCAACAGAGGATGCTGATCTTCCACAGGGATTGGGAGCAAAACATCGTGCAGCAGCAGGCATCACCGCATTGACGAATGCCTTAGCCATCGTGATCTCTGAGTCAACCGGTGATGTGCGGATATTCAGTAAGGGTAAAATATTTATGGAGATCGAAAAGGCGGCCAGGGAACAAGCCACCAGTTGAAAAAGAAATATTTCCCTATTCTCAACTCGAAGGCCACCCCATTTATTTCGTGCTAGGCAAGGTGCAGCCCTTGCGTATCATTGGGATGGGTTCGCTCAACCTTTAAAGAAAGGAGGTTATGACGATGAGAAAATATGGATGGAGGACAAGCTTTTACTTTATCGCAGCCATTGTACTGGTAGGAATGCTGCTTCAAGCCTCTGCGCAGGAAAAGGCCAAACCAGAAAGCACCCCCAAAGAAACGAGTGTTTTGACGATTGCTCGGTTGGTCGTCGGAACTGGGGTAGAGAATTTAGAACCCGCAGGAGTGGCCGAAACCTTTCCCGCCTCGACTGAAAAGGTCTACTGTTTTCTGGAGGCGACCGACATCACTCAAGACATGGAGGTTTCTTTCGTTTGGTTTCACGGTCAGAGTGAATTGTTAAAATTCAATCTCCCATTGGTAAAGGGTTCAAGATGGAGGACCTTTGCTTTTAAGAATTTATATGGTCAGAAAGGGGATTGGAGGGTAGAAATCAGGGATGCAGAGGGGAAACCTCTCAAAGAGGTTAAATTCAAAGTGGAGTAAAATCGGACCTGAAATTGAAATCAATCTCCAGATCATCGGAAGGCCCCAGATTGTCGGCAGGCCATAGAGGCCGAAAATCTGTGATTGCGATATGGCATGCGGGTCCTGGAGTAATCATTTTAACTTAACGGTTAACCAGGAAAACAATCTTTGAGAAGACAATAATTCTTATCACTGAATTAACAAGCACATCTGGAAGTGACCAGGGGATCGTTCGTTACCAAGTGGTCCCCGTTCAAAAGTTTATCAATAAACTTCAATCTTTCTCGCGGTCGAATTTCTCTTCCAGAGGAGGATTCGGTAACTTTGCTATTTTTTTTACGGCTTCACCTCAATCTTCTTTCAGTCCCTTTCTAATAGGGACCCCTTCATTCAACCAGGCCAACACCACATCCTTCCATTTACAAAATGCCTCCCCATCCCATTCGCCGATCGGTTTGCCGGTAGGAAAGGTCTCTTTTTGAGGATTGATGAACTGGCCGTTCTTTGATAACCTATCATCGAGATGGGGGCCGGTTGAAAAACCGGTCGATCCCACATACCCAATGATCTGTAAGGGTGGGGATATACGGGGTTTACTTTTCATTGAAGGTCCTCCGATGGATATCATCTGTCCTACCTTCAGTTATATTAAAAAGCAAAACAAATGCCAGAAATAGAAAAAAAATTCCTTTTGCTTCAATAGATTTTGGAATTATTAAGGAACCAAGAATTTTATTGAATCGTGGATAATTGGAACAAGGGTGGCAAAATGCCACAGAGGAAGGATGGTTTGGAGTTTAATTAAGATCAAAAATTTTTATGGACAATTTTTTTCAATATGGTAAAATATTTACCAATTAATTCGAGACCCATGAATCATCAATTGTTTCATCGTTTTTGGCTGCGAACCCCTTTCGTCCCCCCTTAGAAAAGGGGGGAAGTGGAAACTATTGGTCTATGGAAATTGTGTTCGAAATTGATTAAGTCTTCTTAGGTGCCGAATCTTTTATCTCCCTCTCTCTACAAACAGGTTTTTATAGATTCTTCCACCTAAAAACGGGTAAAAGAGTAATTCGGCGCTTATTTTGTTTTTAGAATCTTAATTTAAATTTTACATAAATTTCAATTTTTGATGAGTTCAAAAAAGTCGAAAAACTGTCACTTCTATGGAAGCAGGAGTCCAGAACTCTTTGAATTTCCTGGGTCCCCGCTTTCGCAGACAAAAATGGAGAAATCGAGACTTTTACGAGACCATCAATTTTTTTTAAATTATGATTAGCGTTGATTAATTCACATTTCCATTTGCTCAGAAAATAGGTTTCGTCCAGCGGTAAGGGTAAGGATGTTCGCCCTGTACCATATTAGGTTCAGGGCCAGTATCGTTAAATGGTTACGTCGTTGTGACTCGAAACCGAGTTGTCCGTCTTCAAAATCTTTTAACCGTAACCCCTTTGACAAAAGACTAAACTGGCCTCGTAACCTAACCTTAACCTAAAAGCAGGGGGTAAAGGACATGGTAAAAAAATCTGTTCGTGCCAGGTCGCCAGTGAAGAATGAAAAGAAATCCCCCACTAATAAAAATTCAAAAACATATGCATCACTAAAACGGAACCAATCCTTTCCTGTCGTCGGAATTGGAGGCTCATCTGGTGGATTCGAGGCCTTTAAGACATTAGCGGAAAATGCCCCGGACGTCATTTTTCGGGTAGACCGGAATCTGCGATTCGTTTTTGTGAATCGTAAAGTAAGTGAATTCACGGGTATACCGAACGAACAATTTTTTGGTAAGACACTTCTAGAGTTAGGACTTCCGAAGGATTTCAGCATATATTTAGGTAAGCAGGCTCAGGAGGTATTTGACCGTCAGATTTTAAGTGAATTTGAGTTCAGTTTCAGCGGACCTGAAGGGCCACGATGGTTTCACGCACGCATCGTACCAGAATTTGATATTCATGGAGATGTTGAAACGGTTCTCGGGATTGCTCACGATATCTCGGATCTTAAGAGGGCAGAGTTGTCCTATAGGGAGGAACGCGCCTTTCGAGACAGTATCATGAGCTCTCTTCGTATCGGAATCACTGCTGTTGATCTGGAAGGCCGGCAGAGTTACGTCAATCCCTCCTTCTGCGAGATGGTGGGCTGGAGTGAGGAAGAGTTAGAAGGAGCAAAGCCCCCATTCGTCTACTGGCCGCCCGAGGAGATGGAAAATATTACTAAAGCTTTTCAACAAGTTCAAAGTGGAGAAAATCTTACAGGCAGTATTGAACTCCGCTTTCGGAGGCGAAATGGTGAACGCTTTGATGCATTGGTATTATTTTCACCACTCAAAGAAAGTCAGGGAAAGGTCTTCGGCTGGATAGGGTCCATCGGTGATATCACCGAGCAGAAGAAAAAGGATAAAGAGATTCAAAAATTGAACCGGGAGCTCGAGCAATATGTCATCGAGCGCACCGCTGAATTAGAAGCGGCTAACAAAAGGCTTCAAGAAACCGAGCGAAAAGCGCGTTTACAACTTGCAGAGCTTGAAACCATCTATGATTCAGCCCCCGTGGGTCTATGTGTATTTGATCCACAACTCACTTACCTCCGTATTAATAAAAGGCTGGCAGAGATTAATGGTCTTCCCGCCGAAGACCACATCGGGCGTACCCCCTGGGAAGTAATTCCGGAACTTGCTGATCAAGCTGAGGCCTTTTTGAGGCAAATCATAGAAACTGGAAGGCCTATGTTGAATGTGGAGATTAGCGGTGAAACACCAGCACAGCCGGGAGTGCTTCGCAGGTGGATTGAACATTGGATTCCTCTAAGTGATACCGCAGGAAACCTAATCGGCATCAATGTCGTAGCAGAAGAAATCACCGAGCGCAAAAAAGGAGAGGAAGAGATTAAAACCTTGAATGAGGATTTAAGGCGCCGGACTGTTGACCTTGAGATGGCGAACAAAGAACTGGAGGCATTCACTTACTCCGTATCCCATGACCTGAAAGCGCCCTTGATCGTTGCCAGCGGGTTTTGCAAAAGATTATTAGAGCGTTATGTTGAAAAGCTCGATGATAGGGGCAGACACTATCTTCAACGATTACAGGAAGCGTGTCAGCAAATGGATCTCCTCATCGAAGACTTATTCAAATTATCGAAAGTGACCATCAGCCCGATTAAGTCCAAGCTGGTCGACGTTAGCGATCTGGTGAAATTGATCGCAGCACAACTTAAAGAGACACAACCGGAGCGGAAAGTAAAATGTCTCGTCGAGGAAGGATTAACTGCAAATGGTGATTCTCGACTTCTAAGGATAGCACTGGAAAACCTGCTCGGTAATGCCTGGAAATTTTCATCAAAAAGCAAGCGGGCAACGATAGAATTTGGATTGGCAAAAAGGTTTGGAGACGAACCGACCTATTTTGTTCGCGACAATGGTTGCGGTTTTGACATGTCGATGGCAGATAAACTCTTCAAGCCCTTCCAGCGTTTACATCCGGATGAAGAATTCTCCGGCACAGGGGTCGGTCTGGCAACGGTTCACCGGATCATTACAAGGCATGGCGGCCGGATCTGGGCCGAAAGTACAATTGGAAAAGGTGCAACCTTCTTTTTTACTCTGCCCACCTGATGTCTTAGAAAAACGCAGAGTGCATAGGACATGGAGTAGTCAGAAAAATCGTAATGCGTGAGGTGTAAGTCGTTAGTGGTAAGGAAGCGACTTACGGCTGTGAGGATAAAAAATGAAAGACAAGTCCCATAAAATCTTGGTGGTGGATGACGATTTAAAGATGTGTGAATTGCTCTATGAGATTCTACAAGACGAGGGGTTTTTCGTTACGACCTCTGGAGATAGTCTAAAGGCATCGGGAATACTCAAGAAAGAGGACTTCGATGTGATCCTTACCGATCTTAGAATGAGAGGAATGGATGGTATTGATCTCCTTGAGGAAGCCAAGAAAGTATCACCCCTGACTCCGGTGGTTCTTCTAACGGCCTACGGCACAATTGAATCGGCCATCAAAGCCATAAAAATGGGTGCATATGATTATGTTCTCAAGTCAGATCAAATGGATGGAGTTGTCCTGGCCGTCAAGAGGGCACTGGAACAACGGCTTCTTAAGAAGGAAATCGTTCGTTTAAGAAGGAGGATGGAATCCGATTATCCGTTCCGCGATCTTGTTGGAAAGAGTCCTTCAATGAAGAAGGTTTATGAGACCATCGAGATGATCAGTGATGCCTTCTGCAACATTCTGCTTACCGGGGAGAGCGGAACGGGCAAGGAATTAGTAGCAAAGGCTATTCATTATCATAGTGAGAGAAAGGAAGCCCCATTTATTGCGGTCAATTGCGCTGCCATTCCTGAGACGCTCATCGAGAGTGAACTCTTTGGGTATAAAAGGGGTGCTTTTACCGATGCAAAGTCAGACAAGAGGGGGCTTATTTTTGAAGCGGATGAAGGAACGCTCTTTCTGGATGAAATCACGGAGATGCCTCTTACCTTCCAGGCAAAATTGCTCAGGGTCATCGAAGGACGAGATGTTCGACCATTAGGGGACACGATATCCTACCCTGTCGATGTAAGGATCATTTCAACTTCGAACCGCGATATTAAATCTTTTATCCGGGAGGGTAGATTTCGGGAGGATCTCTACTATCGATTGAAGGTGATCGATATCGAATTGCCTCCCCTTCGAGAGCGGAAAGAAGATATTCCTTTGCTTATCCAACATTTCATTGACAAATTTAGCAAAGAGATGAAAAAGAAGATCTCAGGGATTTCCGGAGAGGCCCTTAAGGTTTTATATGACTATTCGTGGCCCGGAAATGTTAGAGAATTGGAAAACGTCATTCAGAGGGCGATTGTCCTTAGCCAACATGAGACACTGCTTCCGGTCGATTTTCCCGATTGGATCATCGGGGAAGAGAGGGATGGAGAGTTCCTCGAGAAAGCTATTCAAGAAAAATATTCCTTTCATCAGTTGCTGAAGGAGTATATCAAGAAGATGATGGTTGAAACTGGGGGCAATAAGACAAAGGTTTCCGAGATCCTTGGAATTGATCGAAAAACCCTCTACCGAAAGCTGAAGGAATTGTAAAGACCTTCCTTTTTGACGCCTGCGCCTAATCGTTTAATTTTAAAAAAATAGGGAAAAATTGTTTTCAAATGGGGTAGGGTGCAACATGTGGGGCATACTGCCCCAATTCTTCTTCTCCATTGAACTTCTTTTTTCTTCTCTTAAGCCATGGAAGTTGCTGGATTAATATCAAGAAAACGTTATTCCTCATTCCATCCAATCCATTGGCATGTATTTTGTTAAATCCGATAATAAGACGGCGATTATATGAGGGTATGGTTAAAATGGATTTGAAGGATCCTATGAAATGTCCTCATTGCGGTAGTTCTATGATCTACGAAAAATTCTATGGTTCTCAAGAACATTTTTGGGGCTGGAGGTGTATCCTTTGCGGTGAGATCATTGATAAGGTAATCATGGAAAACAGGAATGGTTCCAGACCAATGAAGGGAAAATGATATGGGATAAGAGGAGAAAATTAAATAGGGAACCAGTCCTTGGCAAAAAATGCTGTCTTTTTGAAGAACAACATCGGACAAGGAGAGTCCTATAGGAGAGATATTCATGAAAAAAAGAATCTTGCTTGTGGATGATGATGAGGGGCTGAGAGATCTTTATAAGGAAGAACTGGAAGATGAGGGATATGAAGTGCTCACGGCCAAAAACGGAAAAGAGGGGCTTCAGAAGTTGGAGAAAGAGAAACCCGATCTGATTGTTCTCGATATCGTTATGCCCAAAATGGATGGAATGGAGGCTCTTGGCCGCATCATTGGGAAAGATAAGACCATGCCAATCATCCTTCACACCTCTCATCCGGGTTACCAGGAAGATTTTATGAGTTGGGCAGCGGATGCCTATCTATTGAAGTCAACGAATCTGACAGAGTTGAAAGGAAAGATCCGGGAGCTCTTGGAGAAAAGAAGGCAGAGTTCAAAAATATCCCGGAGAGGTGGATCTGGCGAAGGGACTTTTGAAAGAAAAAACTTGGGGAAAAAATAATGTGAATTTCGGGAGGTGAAGTTTGTTTGGAAAACGGATCAAGTTATTTAAAATCTTCGGTTTTGAAGTGGGAATCGATTGGAGCTGGATCATTTTGGCCATTCTCGTTGCATGGTCCCTGTCGGTGGGGCTATTCCCTGTCCAGTTTAAAGGTCTTTCTACCCAGACGTATTGGTTGATGGGAATTGTGGGAACTCTTGGACTCTTCTTTTCAATCGTTTTCCACGAAATGTCTCATTCCCTTATTGCGAGAAAGTATGGAATGAGGATAAAAGGAATAACCCTTTTCATTTTTGGCGGTGTAGCTGAGATGGGAGATGAACCGGGTAGTCCCAAGGCAGAATTCATGATGGCAATTGTGGGGCCCACATCGAGTATCTTCATCGGCCTCGTCTTTTACGGGGTTTATATCCTTGGTCGTCAAAACGCTTGGTCAGAAGCGTTCAACGGGGTCGTCCAATACCTTGCCTTCATCAATGGCCTATTGGCTGTTTTCAACCTTATCCCTGCTTTCCCTTTAGATGGGGGACGGGTGCTTCGTTCGATCTTATGGGGTTGGAAGGAAAACCTTAGATGGGCCACGCATATCTCTTCCAAGATCGGGTCAGGGTTTGGCATTCTCCTGATCGTATTAGGTGCATTCCAATTCCTGAGAGGAAATTTCCTTGGCGGCATGTGGTGGTTCTTGATCGGGATGTTTCTTCGGGGGGCTGCCAAAACATCCTATCAGCAACTTCTTTTACGGAAAGCCCTTGAGGGGGAATCTGTTAAACGCTTTATGAAGACCGATCCGGTCGTTGTCACCCCATCCATAACGGTGGGCCAGCTCGTGGAGGATTACATCTACAAATATCATCACAAGATGTTTCCGATTGTAGAGGAAAAGGACAGGCTCATCGGTTGTGTGACGACGAAACAGGTGAAAGAGATTCCACGTGAAGAGTGGAGCTCTAAGAAAGTCGTAGAGATTGCCGCTAAATGTACGGCAGAAAATACCATCGACCCTCGGGTTGATGCCATGAAAGCCCTCTCGATTATGAGCAAATCTGGTCTCAGCCGCCTCATGGTAACCGAGGGAAATCGCTTGGTTGGGGTGATTGCCCTGAAAGATATGTTGAGATTTCTTTCCTTGAAAGTGGAACTGGAAGAGACATAGGAAGATGCTGTTTCTGTTGTTAATGCCGGAGGTTTCAACTTCCTATTAGGCTCCTCGAGCCGGAAAAATGAGGGCATGGAGGACGCTTTGGATGAAATGAAAAAAGCTTTAAAGCGTGTGGCGTCAAGATTTAAAAAGAAGGTAGGGAACCTATCCTGAAACGCCATTGGATGAAAGGAATGATGACAAGAGATGCGGTTAGAGAAATTTGGTTTATGAATGAGACCTCAAAGAGGAAGGAGGTAACATGGCTCAGGAAATCTATGATACAATCATCATTGGAGGGGGGCCGGCTGGTGCAGCGTCAGCGGTCTATACGGCAAGAAAAAAGTTAAAAACATTAGTGATCACACAAGACTTTGGAGGACAGTCGGTGGTTTCCGCCGGGATTCAAAACTGGATCGGTGAAGAGAACATCACCGGTCTTGATCTAGCAAAAAAAATGGAAAATCATGTCCGGGCTCAGGAAAGGATCGAAGTGAAATCGCCGGAGAGAGTGACCGAGGCTAAGGAGGGACCTGACTGTATTTTTGAAATAACCACGGAAAAGGGTGAGACCTACCGATCTAAATCACTGATTATTGCTTCAGGAGCTCGTCGTCGGAGACTCAATGTGCCAGGAGGAGACAAATTTGAAGGAAAAGGGTTAGCCTTCTGCTCCACCTGTGATGCTCCTTTTTTTAAAGACATGGATGTGGCGGTTATCGGGGGAGGCAACGCAGCACTTGAAACGGTTATCGACCTCTTCCCCTATGCTAAAAAAATCTACCTCCTCATTCGAGGTGAAGATCTGAAGGGCGATCCGGTCAGTCAGGAAAAGGTGAAGCAGTCATCCCAGGTGAGATTGATTCAAAACGTGGAGGTTCAGGAGATCCTCGGCGATAAGACACTGACCGGTTTGCGATACAAAGAAAGAAAGCAAGGGGAAACAAAGGAATTATCCGTGGGAGGTGTATTTGTAGAGATCGGCTCCGTCCCAAACTCGGAATTCATACGGAACCTGGCCGAAACCAACGAGGCGGGAGAGATCGTGATCGACCACCTCACCGCGAAAACCTCAAAAGAAGGCATTTTTGCCGCAGGAGATGTGACGAATGACCCGTTTAAACAGAATAATATCTCTGCCGGTGATGGGGTCAGGGCAGCCCTCTCCGTATATAACTACCTTCAAAAAATTAAGAAGCATAGCCCTTGTGAAGAAAGGGATACGAATGATACTATATGAATTATAAGTGGATTAATTTTGTTCTCCTAAACGTAAAAGGAGGAAGGTGTATGAAAAGGGAACGAAACGTCAAACAGAAACGGAAGAGGAAGGGGATGAGAGATCACCCGGCAGAAGGGAGGTTTGTGAACATCCTGATCGGTGGGGAGGCTGGACAGGGGCTCCAGACCGCAGGGGCCATCTTCGCCAAAAGCCTCGTGCGGAGTGGCTTTTCAATTCATGTCACCCAGACCTATGAGTCACGGGTGCGAGGGGGACATAATACTTTTTCCATCCGCATAGGGTCTGAAAAGGTGTTGGCCGGGCAGGAGGCAATCGATATTCTGATTGCCCTTAATGAAGAAACCATCGACCTTCACCTGAAGGAGCTTACAAAACATGGTCTTATCATCGGTGATGGAGAGTGGAAAAGAAAAGAGACAAACTGGATTGGGCTTCCCTTCAAAGAATTCCGAGAAAAGACTTACTGGAATACAGCTTGCATAGGGGTGGGTGCGGGTTTGATCGGCCTTGACGAACAAGTCGTGGCCAAGGGCATTGAAGATACTTTTGGCAAAGAACGCTCTGAAGAGAATCTTAAGATTCTTAAAACGAGCTATCACTGGTTGAAAGAACAGGCCTTTGAGTGGAAAAAGTTGCCTGACATTCCAAAACCGATTAAACGTCTCGTGATGAACGGCCATGAGGCCATAGCCCTTGGCGCTATTTCTGCGGGTCTTAAATTCTGTGCTTTCTATCCTATGAGCCCCTCCACCTCGATCGCCCAAACCCTCATTGACTATGCAAAGGATATGGACTTGGTTATTGAACAGGCAGAGGATGAAATTGCTGCCATCAACATGGCAATAGGAGCCTCTTTTACGGGCGCTCCCAGCCTAGTTCCTACCTCAGGAGGCGGTTTTGCGCTGATGGTTGAGGCGGTCAGTTTGGCTGCCATTACTGAAACCCCGGTGGTCATCGTTATCGGCCAGAGGCCAGGGCCTGCAACCGGATTGGCCACGAGAACAGAACAGGGTGAACTATGGTTCGCCTTAAATGCAGGCCATGGGGAGTTCCCCCGGGCCATTTTTGCTCCAGGGACGATAGAGGAATGTTTTTATCTTACGCGAAAAGCCTTTGAACTCGCAGAAAAATATCAAGGACCAATGTTTGTCCTAACGGACCATTTTTTAGCTGATTCCTATGGGGATATAGAGCCGATAGATGTTTCGACCCTTTCCTCTGTAAGACCCGGAGGTGACCCCTCCTCTGTAAAGGCACCTTACCTGCGTTACCGGATCACAAAGAATGGTATCTCTCCTCGATTGCTTCCTGGTCTCAGCAAACACCTGGTCATTGCTGATAGTCACGAGCATTCGGAAGGCGGCCATTTAACAGAAAACCTTTCTATTCGTCCCAAAATGGTGGATAAACGACTGAGAAAGGGAGATGGAATCCGTTCCGAAGTGATCCCCCCAGATTTTCAAGGAGATAAGAAGGCCGATATACTGCTCATTTCTTGGGGATCGACCAAGGGGGCCGTAGAGGAAGCTGCCATTCAATTGAGGAGTGAAAAAAAGAGAGTGGCGACCCTTCATTTCTCCCAGGTGTGGCCTTTGATCCCTGATCAATTCACAAAGCATCTGGAACAGTCAAAACAGGTGATCTGTGTAGAGGGCAATGCCACTGGTCAACTTAGTCAATTGATCCGGAGGGAGACAGGATTTGTCATCAAGAAGAGAATCTTGAGATATGACGGTTTGCCGATCACATCCCAATATATATTACATCATCTGTAAATATCGGGAAACGACATTCAATGTTCTTATCCTTTGCTTTGTAAGTAGGATTCTTTGATAGGATTAAAGGAGGAAATTATGGTAGAAATCAAAGATTATGGCGAATACAAGACTGCATGGTGCCCGGGATGTGGAAACTTCCCTCTTTTGAACACAGTGAAAAAAGCGCTGGTCAAGCGAGAATTGGAGCCTCACCAGGTTCTCTTTGTCGCTGGGATCGGTCAGGCCGCAAAAACTCCTCATTACTTAAACGCAAACCTCTTCAATGGTCTCCATGGCCGAGCCATTCCGGTGGCCACAGGAGCAAAGCTGACCAATCCCGGACTAGTCGTCATCGCAGAAAGTGGTGATGGATGTATCTATTCCGAAGGAGGAAATCACTTCCTGACAGCCATTCGTCGAAACATTGATATCACCCTCTTAGTCCACAATAATCAGGTCTATGGCTTAACCAAAGGCCAAGCGAGTCCCACTTCGGACCAAGGACTCATCACAAAGGCTCAGCCCGAAGGCGTCCAAAATTCACCTTTCAACCCTCTTGCTATTGCCATTGCTATGCATGCAGGATTCGTTGCCAGAGGTTATGTCGGATTAGAAGACCATCTGGTGGAAATTCTTGTGCAAGCCATCGGTCATCGGGGATTTTCCTTGGTTGATATTTTACAACCCTGCGTATCGTTTAATAGGGTGAATACATATCAATGGTATAAAGACCGGTGTAAACCCCTTCTTCCTTCCTACGATCCAACGGACTGGGAGGCTGCCATCCGACTGTCTCAGCAATGGGGAGATGAAATCCCTGTGGGGGTGATCTATCGAAACGAGAAGCCTTCTTTTGAGGAACATTTCTCCGCTCTGAGGAAGGGACCTCTGGTTGGTCAAGAGTTGGAACGAGGCCGGCTGGTGAAGATCATGGAAACTTATACGTAATAATACTTCAGACACGATAGGCATCAAAGCTGGCTTTTTCTATTATTGTATGAATGTATTTTACTTTTACAGGCTCCTGGTGTACCAAAATGCCTCACTTTGAGGTAACTTTCCCCAGATAGCTTAACCTTTCCGTGTGTTAATACTCTAATTAACTTATTGATAATAAGCATATTTTTATATATTTGTATTTGGCATTATTGCTGCATTAATAAAAAAGGAAGGGGTTCAATCACGAGGAAAAGAATAAAAAGAGTTTCAAATATTGGAGTTGATGTCAAAAAAATAAATACTGCTTACGATCTCATTCTCTACCATTTTTCAAGCCCGAAAAGGAACAATTACTTTTTTGGCAAAACCGAATAGATGGAGTGCAGGATTGGGTAGACTTTTGCGATAAGATTACGAGACAAGGAGGCATGGCTGTATGGATTTGTTATCCAAAGAGGAACTTAAGGGACTTATTCAAAAAAAAGACACCCCATGTATCTCTATCTATATGCCTACGTATCCCACCTCACCCGGGGCCAAACAGAACCCAATTCGATTCAAGAATCTGATTCGAGAGGCTGAGGAGCGTTTGAAGATGAGCGGTCTTCTGGTTTCAGAAGTAAGGAGATTATTGAAACCGGCTAAAATGCTCTTAAAGGATAGTATTTTTTGGCAACACCAGGGCAATGGGTTGGCTACTTTTATCTCTTCTGAAATTTTCCGTCATTACTGTCTTCCGGTTACTTTTAAAGAGTTATTAGTGGTCACTGACCGCTTTCACATCAAGCCCCTCCTCCACTTCTTCAGTAATGATGGGCGTTTCTACATCTTGGCCCTCAGTCAAAACGAAGTCAGGTTGTTTCACGCTACAAGACACATTATCAATGAGATACAGCTGAAAGGAATTCCAGGCAGTCTCGCGGAAGCTCTTCAATATGATGATCCTGAAAGACAGCTCCAGTTTCACACCCGCACCCCTGGAACTTCAGGCGAGAGGGCTGCCATTTTTCATGGCCATGGCGTAGGCATTGATGACGCCAAGGACAATATCCTTCGATACTTTTATCAGATCGATCATGGATTGCATGATTTGCTTAAAGAGGAACAGACTCCCGTCGTGCTGGCAGGGGTGGAATATCTTTTTCCCATTTATAAAGAGGCAAATGCTTTTCTCAATCTAATGGAAGATGGAATCACAGGAAATCCTGAAGGGTTGAGACCTGAAGAATTGCATCGGCAAGCGTGGGACATTGTGAAGCCCTACTTTTTAAAGGCTCAAGAAAAAGCCGCTGAACAATACAGGCAATTTTCAGGAAGTGAACGGACCTCCCAAGATCTTAAAGAAATCGTTCGGGCAGCTCACGATGGCAGGATCGATCTTTTGTTTGTTGCTGTTGGCATTCAAAAATGGGGAACCTTTGATCCAGATAGGCTAACGATCCATCTCCACCAAGAGGCAGAACCTGGAGACGAAGACCTATTGGATTTGGCAGCGATCCATACTCTTTTAAATGGAGGAACAGTCTTTGCCGTGGAACCAGAAAAAGTGCCTGATCAGGCCCCTCTCGCTGGTCTATTTCGTTATTGATAGGAGCTTCATTTATGAAAGGAAAGAAAAGGGCGAATTGGGATGCCCAAATTGATGTAGAGAAAATGAACGTTGCCTATCATCTTATTTCAAAAGGATTTCCGGATGTGATCAGGGATACCTATCTCCGCGGTAAGACCGAATTCAGAGACTTTCTTTACGAGAAGATGGGCTGTTCCTTGCTGGAGGCAGAGGTGCTGATGGATGCCCTGGAAAAGAATGGAAAGATCGAATTTAGAAGATTTCGCAAAAACATGCGCTATGGGGTCTGGGAAATCCATAACAAACCCTAAAAGAGGAGGAGAGAGTGATGTTACCTTTTAAAAAAATTCTTTGTCCAACAGATTTTAGTGAACCATCCTATGAGGCCATTAAGGCAGCGGGCGAATTAGCTTACCACTTTGGTTCGGAACTTCACATCGTCCACGTGATTGCCTCAGTTCCTATCGTCCCTGTGCCTATAGGCCCAGAGCCATCCGCTTTCAATGTTTCCTTGTATGAGCAAGAATTGGATGCTTCCTCAAAAAGGGTACTCGAAGAGGTGGTCAACCAGCTTGAATCGAAAGAGCTGAAGACACGATTGATTGCTCTTCGGGGAGATCCGGCAGACGAAATCGTACGGACTGTTGATGAGGAGAATGTGGACCTGATTGTCATCGCCACCCGGGGACGCACCGGATTGGATGGCCTGGTCTTTGGCTCCGTGGCAGAGAAGGTCGTCCGGCTTGCAAAATGCCCTGTGCTCACCATCACCGGGGGACCTTCCGCAGAGACCGTAAAAGAGGTCGCTGTAGAGAAAGGAGAAGAAGTGAAAATGCCAGAGGAAAAATCCGAAAAGAGAAAAGCCTACCAGGAAAAAATAGAAGCCCAACTGAAAGAGTGGGGGGTTAAGATTGATGA
>Ga0068714_10003438_pt1 | contig 18782 bp, 15 predicted proteins | sample MTBNYHSulfiMetaG_FD_62988 | JGI IMG/M metagenome (GOLD analysis project Ga0068714, IMG submission 62988) | Enrichment culture microbial communities from rom New York Harbor, USA that are MTBE-degrading - MTBE-NYH (New York Harbor Sulfidogenic)... | ecosystem: Environmental > Aquatic > Marine >... | reverse complement strand
CGGAACTGGCTCATGTACAGCCGGTGATACGCGCCATGGCGGGCGAGCAACTCGTCATGTCCTCCCTGCTCGACGATCCGTCCCTCCTCGATCACGACGATCCGGTCGGCGTTGCGGATCGTCGAGAGCCGGTGCGCGATGACGAAGCTCGTTCGCCCCTTCATCAGCTCTTGCAGCGCCTGCTGGATCTCCACTTCGGTCCGAGTATCGACTGAGCTCGTGGCCTCGTCGAGGATGAGGATTCGCGGATCAGCGAGGATTGCGCGGGCGATCGCGATGAGCTGGCGCTGTCCCTCGGACAGGTTCGCGCCTCGTTCGGAAAGCCCCGTCTCGTAGCCTTGCGGGAGACGGCGAATGAACCGGTCCGCGCTCGCCAGCTTCGCTGCCTCGACGACTTCCTCATCGGTCGCATCCAGCCGTCCGTAGCGGATGTTCTCCATCACCGTCTCCGCGAACAGGAACGTCTGCTGGAGGACGATCCCAAGCTGTCGCCGAAGGCTTGACTTGGAGATCGTCCGCAGATCCCGCCCGTCGATGAGGATCGATCCGGCGTCGAGATCGTAGAACCTGGTCAAGAGGTTGACGATCGTCGTCTTGCCCGCCCCGGTCGGGCCGACGAGCGCGATGCGTTCGCCCGGCCGGGCCGACAGCGAGACGCCGCGGAGGACGGGAACCCCTGGAACGTACGAGAAGTTGACGTTCTCGAATGCCACCTCTCCCGCCACCCCCGGCAGATCGAGCGCGTCCGCAGCATCGGTGATGTCCGGTGCGGTGTCGATTGTCTCGAAGATTCGCTCCGCGCCAGCGAGCGACGACTGGATCTGGTTGTAGAGGTCCCCGAGTTGGCGCAGTGGCTCGGCGAATCGACGCGAGTAGGTGATGAACGTCGCGATCAGCCCGATGTTCGCCAACCCCTTGACGGTCAGCCAGCCCCCGAGGCCGGCGATCACGGCGACGTTCGCGTTCGACAGGATCCCCATCATCGGCATGACGAGCAGCGCGTAGGACATCGCGTACACGCCGACCTTCCGCACCGCGGCGTTCGCCTCGTCGAATGCCCGCAATACGCGCTCTTCTTGTCCAAACGCCATCACGACCCGCTGGCCGCTGTAGGTCTCCTCCAGCCGGCCGTTGAGCGTTCCGAGGTTCCTCTGATACGCGCGGAACGCGCCGCGCGTTTTCTTCCCGACCGCGGCGACGAGCACGACCATGAGCGGGAGGAACACCATCGAGGCGAGCGCCATCCAGAGGTTGAGCGCGAACATCACGGCGAGGATGCCGACGAGCGTCAGCAGCCCGGAGAACAGCTGCGTCACGTTCTGGCTGAGCACGCGGCTGATCGCATCCATGTCGTTCGTCAGCCGGCTCATCAGGTCGCCGGCGGAGCGGGAGTCATAGAAACGCAGCGACAGCGTCTGGAGATGGGCGAACAGCTCCTGCCGCAGCGTCCGCATCGCCCGCTGTGCGGTGGTCGCGATGAGCACACCCTGTCCGGTCTGCGCGAGCCAGGCGACGAGATACGAGGCGAGCATGAACACAATCAGTCGTCCGATCGACGCCACGCCCTCCCGCGCGACGATCGCATTGATCGCGCGTCCCATCAGGTAGGGCCCCAACAGCGCCACTGCGGCGCCGAACGCGGCGAGCACGAAGACGACCGCGATCACCCTGCGGTGCGGTCGAAGGTAGCTCGCCAGCCGGCGCACGGTCCCCTTGATGTTCTTTGCCTTCTCGAACCCCATGCCCATCCGTGCGCCCGGCCCTCGCCCCGGGCGCAGCAGGAACTGCCCTTGGGGGGAGCGGTCCGTGGAACGCTGAGGCGGCCCGGAGGTCATTCGGCGGCTCCTTTCGGCGCCATCCCGAGCTGCGAGCGGTAGATCTCGTGGTAGATCGAACTCTTCTCGAGCAGCTCGGCGTGCGTGCCGACCGCCGCGAGGCGCCCTTGATCGAGCACGAGGATCTTGTCGGCGAGCAGGACGGTCGAGATCCTTTGCGCGACGACGAAGCGGGTCGTCACGTGTGACGATTCGGCGATCAGCCGGTCGAGCCCATCCTGAAGGCGGACTTCCGTCTCGATGTCGACCGCGCTGGTCGAGTCATCGAGGATGAGGACCTTCGGTCGCGCGACGAGGGCGCGGGCGATCGCCAGCCGCTGCCGCTGGCCGCCGGAGAGGGTGACGCCGCGCTGGCCGATCGCGGTATCGAGACCCTCGGGGAAGGAGCGTACGAACTGCGCCGCCTGGGCCGCCTCACACGCGGCGAGGATCTCCTCGTCGGTGGCGTCCGGGCGCCCGTACGCCACGTTGTCGCGGATCGTCCCGCCGAACAGCACCGACTCCTGCAACGCGATCGCGATGCTCGATCGCAGTGAGCGCAAGGTGAGGTCGCGGACGTCGACGCCGTCGAAGGTGATCCGTCCGTCGGTGACGTCGTAGAAGCGGGGGATCAGGTGGATCAGCGTCGACTTGCCGGAGCCGGTTGCGCCGAGGATCGCCACCGTCTCCCCGGGCTCGGCGACGAAGGATACGTCTTGTAGAACAGGGTTGCCCCCGTCGTAGGTGAACGAAACCCCCTCGAACGCGATGCGACCGGCCGGGTGTTCGAGCGGACGGGCTCCGGTCCGCTCGACGACCCGCGGTTCGCTGTCCAACACCTCGAGGATCCGGCTCGCTGAGGCGTCGGCCGCCGAGATCGGGCCGAGCATCCCGGCGAGCATCATCATCGGGAACAGGGCGAAGGACAGGTAGTTGATCGAAGCCACGACCTCGCCGACCGTCATTCCCCCGGACAACGTCGTCACCCCGCCGATCCATACCGCCCCGGCGACGGCGAGGTTGAGCACGAAGATCATCAGTGGCAAGAGATAGGCGAGCAACCGCATGACGGCGATGTTTCGCTCCATCAGCTCGACGTTGGCGGCGTCGAACCGCTCGACCTCGCGGTTCTCCCGCACGAACGCTTTGACGACGCGCACGCCGGCGAGGTTCTCCTGCAGGACGGTGTTTAGTCGATCGAGCTTCCGCTGCACCCAGGCGAACATCGGCCGTGCCTTGCGGGCAAACCAGATGACGAAGAGGAGAATGATGGGAACGAATCCAGCCATCATCAACGCCAGCTGTGGGCTCGTCAGAACGAGCAGGACGACGGAGCCGACGATCCAGATCGGCGCGCGGGTGAGGATGCGCAGCGACATCTGAACGATCAGCTGCACCATGTTGACGTCGCTCGTCGAGCGGGTGATAAGGTTTCCCGTTTGAAGTGCGTCGAGGTTGGCGAACGAGAAGGTCTGAGCCTTGCGGACGAGCGCGGCGCGGAGGTCGTGTGCGAAGTACTGGCCGACGCGCACGGAGAAGATGTTGTTCGCGACCGCGAACAACGCCGAGACGAGCGCCGCGCCGAGCATGAGCAACGCGGTCGTCACGACGACGTGGAGGTCTCCGGCGACGATTCCCTGGTCGATGACGCGTTGCGCCAAGCGCGGGATGAGTAGGTCGCCCGCAACCATCCCGAGCAGGAGGATCAGCGCGACGATCGCCTGGCCGCGGTACGGCCTGACGAACCGGTACAGCCGGAGGACAGAGCTCATCGGGCGGACCCCCGCTTTCGGAAGAGCGCCGCGTCGTGCCGGCAGCCGCAGGCGAAGTGGTCGTAGAGCTTCTGGAGTAGCCGATGGAGGGTCGCCCGCTCCTCCTCGGAGTAGATCGACGCGAGCTCCTCTTCCATCTCGTGGAACGCCGCTTGCGTCTGTTCGTGCAGATCCTTCGCCTTGGCGGTGAGGCGCACGCGGACGACTCTTTGGTCCTCCCGGTCGCGCTCCCGCGTGATCCAGCCGTCGCGTTCCATCCGCTGGAGCATGTTCGTCACAGACGCCGGGCTGATGCGCATGGCGCGCGACAGCTCCCGCTGGGGCGCGCCGTCGCGATGCCACAGATGGATGAGGACGAACCCCTGCCCCTTGTGCAGTCCGAGCTTCTCCATGCGGCGCCTCATGCGGTGTCCGGTCATCCGGCAGACTTGGGCCAGAAGCTGGGCCACGCCTGCTTCATTTCCCGGAGAGTGCATCGTCGGACCCATGGCGTGGCGAAAGTATCCTCATTAATTTTTAGGTGGCTAACTATAGCGAGGGCGACCCCCTTCCTCAAGGGTGCGCCGGGGCAATACGCGGCGCAGAAGCCTGCGCATCGGCATCACCGAAGCACGAGGCGGCCGACCGCGTCCTCGAGGAGGCTGCCGAGGTAAAGAGCATTGCCGACTCGCAGGACGGAGGAGACGCCGGCGTAGTGCCTTCCCGAGGGATCCTGGAGGTTGTGGATCACCCTCCCCTGCGCGTCGAGGCCGAGGACGAACCCGTAGCGGGGCGCGGCGCCGCTGAACCAGGCGAGCGGCAGTCTGGCGGCGATCCTGCGGACCCAAGGACGCTCGAGCGACCAGTCGACGAAACGGTTGCGTGGGGCCGCCAGTGCCAACCAGAAGATCCCTTCTGCATCGCACGAGATGCCGTCCGGAAACCCGGGGAGGTTGTCGATGAACGTGTCGTGCTCACCTTGACGCGGTCCGGTCAGCCACAGCCGCCGCACCCGGTACGCCGTCGTCTCGACGACCAACACGAACGTCCCGTCCGCGATCAACGCGACGCCGTTGGCGTAGTACAGCCCGTCGAGGAGGACCTCCGTCTTCCCGGTGCCGGGATGGTACGCGAGCAGCCGACCGTTCGGACGATGGGCAAGCAGGTCAAGCATCGTATCGGTCGTCTGCGTCGACGACTCGCTGAAGTAGATGGTCCCGTCGGCTCCGATGTCGAGATCGTTGACCAGCCGGAGGGGTGACCCGTCGACGTCCGTCACGAGTTCGGTCACCTCGCCGAGATCGGAGACCGCGATCAGGCGCCCGTACAGGTCGCAGACAATCAGGTCACCGCCAGCATCGAACGAGAGCCCGAGGGGGCGTCCGCCACACTCGATGGCCGTCGTCACGCCGTCGAGGGCGGACCGGCGGATGATCCTGCCGTCCTCCAGCCCGCAGACCACATCGCCCGCTTCGGTCACGGCGATGCTTTCAGGCGCTGGCCCTACGCCGAGTCTCTCGATGCCGGCAAGCCGTTCGTTCGGCGCGTAGTCGCCGGCGAGCGCTGGGGCTTCTTGTGGCGTCCAGCGCGCTGGCGAGATCGAAACGGGCCAGAAGAGGAGATAGGCGACGAACAGGCCGAGGGCCGCCGCCAGCCCGATCGAGCTCCAGGACCCTGTCATCTGCTCCTCCTGCCCTCTTCACTCGAACGGGGAGTGTCCCCGCCGTCGGCGCAGGCGCGATACGATCGCGTCGAACTCTGAGCGCTCGATCTCGAGGCGTTCGATGAGATGGCCGATCGAAACCTCGATGGCGTCGTGAGACGGGCTGTTGGCTGCGACGATCTCCCGGGCGCGTTCCTTCGTGATCGCCCCCTGTCTGAGCATCGCAGCCACGTCCGGCAGCACGCGGCTGATGCCGTGGCGCTGCTCGTACAGGTGCGCGCAGACATCGTGGATCAGACAGTCTCCGTGGCCGAGCCCGGCGCGATGGGAAGGCCACAGAAACCCGATCTCCGACCCCTCGAGGTGGCGGATGATCTCGTCCTCGTCGTACGGTTCGAAGAGGAAAAACGCGAGGAACTCCGGGACGAGCTGCCCGGGACGGAGCCCAGAGCCGAAGAGCTCGTGCAGGATCCGGCGTTGCAGACGCACGTTTCGCACCAGGTAGAGGAGGAAGAGCCCCATTCGTCGCTCTAGTGCAGCGTAGCGTCTGCGCAGGGTGTCCGGCGAGTAGGGAGCGAGGTTGCCGCGGAGGATCGGAACCCCCGGGTCTCTTGTGTTCGGGTACCAGTCTCGGAGCATCTGCATGGGGGACCGGCCGTGGATGAAGAAGGGGATGCGCAGGTCGCGGCATCCGCGAATCGAGAGGATGTACCCACCGATCGAACACGCGATGCACGGATCTCCGAACCGCCGAAGGGTTGCGAGGTAGAACTCCCGAAACGCTCCCCAGTCCGGCCGGTATACGAAGTGATCGACCCCGGATGCGTGGACGACCCGACGAACGTTCATCCACGCGTTGTCGGTGAGGAACCCGTTGTCGAAAGTGATGGCGAGCGGAGTCCGGCCGTAGTCGGAGGTCATGCGATGAAGGACGTAGGTGCTGTCCTTCCCGCCGCTGAGGCCGACCGCCGCGTCGTAGTGAAACCTGCCTCGATCCCGGTCCAGCCGATCCAGGAGCAAAGGGCGGTTCGCCTCGACATCCAGCACGAAGGCTTTCGTCGCGTCCCAGTGACGGCATCGATTGCACAGCCCGGACCCGTCCAGTTCGGTATGGAGGACTCCCTCAGGAAGAAGGCAACGCCGACACTCCCTCACGCTCGGCGTCGCACGATTCGCTCGGGCCTCGTCGTCTTCCGCTTCTTGGCTCCTGCCGCTTGAGTCGGAGGGTCCGCGTCCGCCGTTCCGCTTCCCGTCCGACCGACTAGCGGTCCCGTTTCCCCTGGAGGGCATCATGGATGCCGAAGATCGCCATGATCACTTCGCACAGCACGCGGACGGCGATCGGACCGACCAGGAGGACGAGCAGGCCGTTGATGACGCCGAGGCCGACGCGGAAGGTCGCGGCGGAGACGATCATCCCGATTCCCTCGACGGCGCAGACACCGATTCCGATCCAGAAGAGAATTTGGATCACGATCGGCGCATAGAACTTCCGGAATGTCAGAAACTCGAGCATGGTCACTCCCCTCTCCGATTCCTCTTGGAGGATTTGTATCGTCACCATACTGCGGACGAGGCTGATCGCCAAGTGGGGGGGAGCGCGAGCCTCTCGACGGGCGATCTTGTGCCGCATCTCTCGCTACCAGGAGTGGGAATCGCGATGGGGGTTGGTGTCTTGACAGCCTACCTTGAGCCCCCTACACTCCCGCCAGCCGCGCCGGAGTGGCGGAATTGGCAGACGCGCAGGATTCAGGATCCTGTGAGGTTCACCCCTCGTGTGGGTTCAAGTCCCACCTCCGGCACCCCCCCACGGCGTCCGAGAGGCTTGTGCTTCGTGCCAGCCGGTTTACGTTGTGGCGGCCCAGAGCGCCAAGCCGACGAATACCGCTTGCAGCAACCAGAATCGCAGTGTGACCTTCGTCTCCGGCCACTCGAACCCCGGGAGGAAGTGCGGGACGCGTGGGCGGGCGGATGCTTCAAAATGGTGGTGGAGCGGGGCCATCTTGAACAAGCGCACGCGAGCGATTCGGTACCCTAGGACTTGGAGGATGTCGGATCCGGCCTCGAGCACGAGCACGCCGGCGACGATCGGGAGGAAGAACGCCGTTCCGGTCGACAGCGAGACGGCGGCGACAATCGCCCCAAGCCCGAACGAACCGACGTCGCCGAGGATGATCCGAGCCGGATGCGCGTTCACCCACAAGAAGCCGATCAGCGCGCCCATGAGCGGAACGACGATCGCTGCTGTGGCGGTCGACGGGGAGAGGGCGAGAAGGCCGATTGAGATGAGGATCGTCAATCCTCCCGCCAATCCGTCGAGACCGTCGGCGAGGTTCATGCTGTTTGTCGTCGCGAGGAGGCTCGCCCAGACGAGCGCGCCGGCCGCGAGGGGGGGCAAAGCCACCTGCGCCGACGTGAAAGGGATCCGCTGGGGGATATCGAGCACGTCGCGAAACGCGAGGAAGAGCGCGATCCCGGCGAGGCTTCCCCACAGGATCTTGGCGCGACCGCTCAAACCCGTCGAGCGGCGATGCCTGAGGGAGGCGAGGTCGTCCAGCAGTCCGATGGCTCCGTGGAGGGCCGCAGCGGCGAGAACGAAGCCGATCGGCCGGGTCCAGCCGACCGAAGGCCAGAGGGCGCAGACGCCGGCCGCCCAAGCGATCAGCACCAGCGCGCCGCCCAGCGTCGGGGTTCCTGCCTTCGCCTTGTGTCCCTCAGGTCCCAGTTCCCGGATTTGCTGCCCGACGCCGCGACGACGCATCCACCGGGCGAAGGCCGCACAGCCGAGCGCGGTCAGCGGGGCGAGTCCGATCGAGACGGGCAGGATGAGCGGGCTCACGCGATGTCCGTCTGTCGGAGCTCCCCGTCGCACTCCAGGAGGAGACGCCGGATCCGCGAAAGGTCCTCGCCCTTCGGTGCGGCGAGGACCTGCTGGACGAGCTTGAATAGCTGATAGGCGGTCATCAGGCAGAACCCATGGGAACGGCATCCGCGGAGGACCTCGGGCGCGAACTGCGTCGAGCGACGCTTCGGATCGAGTTCTCGCGATCCATTGACGACGAGGATCCCCTTTCGCGGGGCGTCCTCCTCGGTGACCGAGCGATCGACTGCGCTCAGGAGGTTGCGGTAGGGAGGAAGCCCGACTTCATCCGCTTCGGTCCCGGCGACGGCCGCCAGGGCGTCCCCTTCGCTCGAACGCAGCGTCAGGAGGTCTGCGTCCTGCTCGACGTCGAACCCCAGTGCGCGGAACGAGTCCGCTGCGGCGGGAAGTAGGGAGAATCGGCCGCGTGTGTACAGGATCCGCTTGAGCTGTGTCTTCCGCTCGAGCTGCTTCGAGAGCTCGTCGAGTTTCGCCGAGAGCGCCGCGCGGCGGTCCCGTAGCCGGACGACCTCGTCTACGAGCTCCTCCTCCCCGGGGAGGGGATACGCGGAGAGCCAATCTGGTTCCGAGAAGAACGCCGGTCGGGCCACCGCCTGCTCGACTGCCTCCAGGAGGACGGCCGCCTCTCGGGAAGGGGAGATCCCCGACGTCGAGGGCACGAGGATCAGGCGTCCTTCGCGAAACGGAATCTCGAGTGCGACGACATCCCCGGCCCGATTGCGCGCCAGCACGGTCGCGAACCGCTCGATGGGCGTCGAAAGCAGGTCCTGATAGACTGCGTCGTAAGCGAGGTGGCCCTCGAACTGCTCCAGATACCGTTCGAACGGGCTGCCGGACTCCTCGAACCGAACGTCGCGGCCGTGCCTTGGCACGAAGCGGCTGTTGGCGGGGAAGCTGAGCTGGTGCTGGCGATCGACGAGGGAGACGCTTGGCAGCCAGCTGTAACGGTCGATCCGCTCGGACGTCCCCTCCTCGGCGAGGATCTCGAGCGGCTCGCCGCGGGGGCGAAGCCGGCAGACGAGCAGGCCGCCGGTCTTGAGCAGCAAGTCCTCCGCCTCTGCACGGCGATGCCCCATCCATGCGCTCAGCGTCTGGCCGAAGCCGCGATCCCTTTGTCGATCGGTTCTGCGGATCCCATCTCCCCCCGGCGCGACGTCGAACGTCCACCGATGGGCGATCTCCGCCGGGTCCAGGAAAACGGCGTCGTAGGCACAGAGAGAAGGCCGTCCGAAGAAATCCTCCCGCTCGATGCGCGGATCATCGAGGCGCCAGTCGAGCGCCAGCAAGCGGTGTCTCATGGTGGGCGGATCTTACCTCCCGCTTCGATCGGGGGGCAAACGAAGGGGGGACCGCCCTCCTCCCGGCGGTCCCCCACGCGGACGATCGGACCCTACGGCCTCTCGAGCGCCGAGATCGTCGTTGTCCAGTAGACGAAGTGGCTCGTCGCCGTGTACATGACCGTTCCGCCGACGGTCACCGCGTTGCCGATCCGGAAGTCGAGGCTTGGGGTCAGCTCCGCGGAGCTTCCGCCGGGCAGCCCGACCACGAACGGCGACGTGGGCGGATGGACCATCGAGTATCGGAGGTACACGAAGCTCGGCGACGTATCGAGATCGCCGTCTCCGTCGATGTCCAGTTGGAGGCTAAGCCAGATGCTCTCCGAGTTGGGGACGCGGAAGGTGTGGTCGATGTTCCCGGCGCGGACCGAACCCTCGTAGACGAGGGTCTTCCCGCCCTCCGTCGGCGTCGGGATGATCCCCATCGGGGCGGCCGATGCGGAACTCGGAAGCTCGGACGCGGTCTGCCCGACGTTCTGGAATGTCCCGTCGGTCCGCAATTCGATCCGGTAGTTGTGCGGCGTGGTCCACGTCGAGGCGCCGTTCACCGTGACATGCCAGCTGTCGGTGCCCCAGACGAAGAATCCCGGAGTCGATCCCATCGGCGGCTGGGTCCCAGGCCAGACGCCTCCTCCGCTCGATACGAGGATGGGCTGAGTTGTGGAGGCCGAGAGGCCGTCGTTGTCGACGACGGTCAGCCGGACGAGAACCGTGCCCGCGGTCGCGTAGGTGACCTGAGCCACTGTACCGGTCAGGTCGGTCGAGCCGTTGCCGTCGAGATCCCAGAGGTACGAGACGATGGTGCCGTCCGGATCATATGACGATTGTGCGTTCAGGAGAATCGGCTGCCCGACCGTCGGCGTCGAGGGCGAATACGTGAACGACGCCACCGGCGGCTGGGCGGTTGTGCCCACGATCACGGTCTTCGACGTGCTGTGGGTCGAGCCGTCGTCGTCCCGCACGGCTAGCGTGACCGTGTACGTCCCCGCGGTTGCGAACTGGTTCCAAGCGACGACATCCGTGCCGCTCTTCCCGTCTCCGAAGCTCCACGAGTAGGAGACGATCGACCCATCCGGATCTGTCGACGCGGACGCGTTGAACTGGACCCACTCCCCCACCCGCGGGGTCGGCGGCGAGAACGTGAACGAAGCCATCGGGGGAAGGTTGCTCGTCCCGACCTGGACGGTGCGGGTTGTCGAGTTCGTCGCCCCGGCGCCGTCGCGGACGGTCAGGGTGGCGACGTACGTCCCCGGTGCCGAGTACGCATTCCAGGCCACCGTGTTGCTGCCGCTCTTGCCGTCCCCGAAGTCCCACGCGTACGAGACGATCGTGCCGTCCGGATCGGCAGAGGCCGAGGCGTCGAACTTGACCCAGCCCTGGACGATGGGGTTCGGGGGCGTGAACGAGAACGTGGCGACGGGCGGCTGGTTGACCGGCCCGACCCGGACGGTCTGGGACGTCACGTTCGACGCCCCGGAGTTGTCGGTGACAGTCAGGGTGACGGTGTAGGACCCACCGGCCGCGTAGCGCTGCCAGTCCGTGCTTCGGTTCCCCGTCGCGCCGTTGCCGAAGTTCCATGCGTACGAGACGATGGTGCCGTCCGGATCGAACGACGCTGTGGCGTCGAATGCCACCCACTCACCGATGCTTGGGTTCTGCGGGGAGTAGGTGAAGCGAGCGGTCGGCGGTGAGTTCGCCGGGGTCGTCCGTTCGAGCTGGGCGTTGATCGTCCTCGTCAGCCCCCCGATCGTGAAGACCGACGCCGTCCATGTCGTGTATCCGGGCTTGGAGACCGCGACGCGATGAAACCCCTGGGGCACGTAGAGCGTCCGCGGCGTGTAGCCGACGTACGTCCCGTCGATGCTGATCGTAGCGCCGCTCGGGGTCGAGTTGACGGTCAGCAGGCCGTACGACGTCGGCGTGCCGGAGACGATCTCGAAGCTGGTGAAGTTCCAGCTTCGTTGCTCAACGGGGAGGATCCCCAGGATCTGCACCTCGATGCTCTGCTGGAACGCCGCTGGGTCCCCCGACATCTGAGCAAACGGCTGCACCGGGGTCGTCGTCGCGAGGATCTGGAGGTACTCCGTTCCGGTCGGCGGTCCGATGGTCCATCGGGGACCATATCCCGGAGGGGGCGGGAGGGTGTGCTCCCCCGCTTGGACGTAGTTGTTCGGGCTGGTCGACGACGGGTACGGGAAGAGCGGATTCGCGATCCCGTCGGGCTGGATGTCCCAAATGTAGATGTAGGCCGGCCTGCTCACGCTGTACTTGATCGTGATCGGCTCGCCGAGTTGGTACGCGGCCTTGTCGACCCAGATCCGCACTTCCAGTTCGCTGTCCGGCGGCGTCGGGATGATCCCCTTGGGAACCACCGGAGCTTGAGCCGTCCCGAGGACGGCGCCGAGCGCAAGAACGCACAGGACGATGGCTCCGGTCCCCCAGATTCTCGCTTTCATGGTTGCCTCCCTTTCCTTCGCTTCACTTCACTTCCTCATGCGCTCCTTGTCTTCCGCCCTTACGTTACAGCGCAGAGCGCCATTCGTGTCAAGTCCGCCGGCTCGATTCGCTTCAGCGCGAGATCGACGTCCTCAGGAACGAGGATCGCCCCTTCGAGTGACAAGAGCCGGGACCGGACCTCGCGGTAGAGGGTCTCTCCCTCGAACGGGCTCCCGCCCCCCTCGAGATAGTCCGCGACCGTGCCGGAGATGTGGGTTACGAGCAGATTGAAGCGGGGGGTGGGGAGGGCGGTCGCGACCGCCTGAGGGCTGCCCGGAGCGACGCTGAAGATCCCCTTGGCGATCAACAGGTCTCGCGTTTCGCCGAGCAGGATCAACCGCTGCTTCAGGCTCTGCTCGATCTTCGGAGCGCCGACCGCGCGGGCCAGCCCTTCCAGCCCCTTCGTCACCAGCCCGTCCACAGGAAGACCGTTTTCCAGCGCGATCACGGTGTGAAGCAGGAGCGATTCCTTCTCTTGAGCGGAGAATGGCGAAGCGGCGAGCCGTTCGATCCATTGAAGGGTTTGCGGCGCGGGGAAGTCCTCCTGGGCCAACCCCGATTCGATGGCAGTGAGAACTCGCTGGATGTCGGAGACGGGGATCGATTGGATCGCGCGCGCAAAGTCGGAGAGCGCGATTTCGGCCGCGGCGAGCAACCCAGTGCCGACCAAGAACAGCGTGCAAAGAAGCGCTCCCCCTCGAATTCTCGATCCGATCATGCACCGTCACCTCCTCGTCCGACGTACCGCACGGAGCTGTACTCGCCGAAGCTGCGGACGTATTCGTCGGCGAGCGGGTCCTGTCCCCACCACCGGCCGTCGATGACGAACGCGTATTCGTACCGACCCGGCGGAAGCGGGATGCTCGCCATCCAGATCCCATCTTGATCTTCGTCCGACAGCGCGGTGGGCTCCCACGAGTTGAACGTTCCGACGACTGAGACATTCGTCGCGTTGAGCGCCGGCAGGACGAACACGACCTCCTGAGTCCCGTCGGGGTTCCGGGATGGACTGAGACGCAGCGCCGGGGCGCCCGGATCCGGTGCGAGCCGGGTCGCGACGAAAAACCCGAATAGCAGGCAGACCGCCGCTGTCCCCCCGACCACGCAGACCTGACCGATTCGCCCTCCCCGGCTCGGGGCCACGAGCTGTCTGAACCAGTCGGAAAGCCGCAGACGCGGCCTGCGATCGCCGAGCTCTGCGACGACGTGTTCCTGCAGCCCGGCGAGCGCGGAGGACCTCTCAGCCACCTCCTGGCGAAGCGCCTCCCGCAGGATGTCGTCCAGTTCGTTCGATCTCACGATGCATCACACTCCTCCAGCCGTTGCTTCAACATCGCCTTGCCGCGATGGATCCTCGTTTTCACCGTGCCTTCCGGGATCGCCAGGATGTCGGCGATCTCTCGGTAGGAGAGGTCGTTGTAGAACCTCAGCACCAAGGGGGCGCGGTACCCGTACGGAATGTGAGTCAGCGCCTCCCGCACGTGCGCGTGACGGTCCTCGCGCGCGACGACCGTCGCCGGGTCCGGTCCGCCGCGGATCTGATCCGGAAGCTCGACGACCGGGTGGTTCCGATGGTAGCGGAGCCGATTCCGACACAGATTCGCGGCGATGGTGAACAGCCACGTCGAGAACCGCCTCTCCAGGTCGTAGCGGCGCAGGTTGACATACGCGCGGATGAACGCATCGTGCGTGATGTCCTCTGCGTCGGCTCGGTTGCGGAGGAATCCGACACACAGACCGAACACGGCATCCTTGTAGCGGGAGATGATCTCTCCCCAAGCTTCGGTCTCTCCTGCGAGTGAGCATCTCAACAGACTCACCTCGTCCTGCCCACGGTACACGGTTCCCGCTGCCTCCTCGGTGAGCAATATACACGCTATGCCGCGTCCCGGTTTCGGGGTAGGCCGTGGCGAGAGGCGCTCTCAGCCTTGGCCTCTCCAGCGACAGCGGGACGCTCGGGCGCCGGACGGGCGCGGCGCGCTGTTTGGTGCACAAGGGAGACGAGGACGACGGCCGCCATCGCGGCGAGCAGCGGGGCGTCGCCGATCCGCGCGTAGAGCGACTGCGCCGCAGAGCGCCGGACGAGGCCGGTGAGCACCGTCTCCTCCGATGTGCTCGCCCGAATCCGCCCCCGTCCGTCGACAATCCCCGAGATCCCTCCGTTGGCCGCTTGGACAACGCTCCGCCGTGTCTCCACCGCGCGGAACACGGCCGCGGCGAAGTGGGCTTCGATCTCGGAGCTTCCCGCGAACCACGCATCGTTGGTCAGCGTGACGAGAAGCTTGGCCCCGTTCCGGACGAGCTGCCGGGAAGCGGTGGGGAAAGTCGATTCGAAACAGATCGGCGTGCCGATCCCGTCGAGCGGATCGTAGCTCGTGCCGCGAGAGAGGTCGATGGGGAGGAGGCCCTGAGCCCAAGCGCCGAGGCCGATCGCCTCGAGGAGGGCCCGCCCCGGGATGTACTCGCCGAACGGGACTGGGCGAACCATGTCGTACGCGCCGACGACGGATCCCTCTGGGTCGACGAGGACCACGCTGTTGAAGATCTGGCCGCCCTTCAGGGTGCCGGTCCCGAGCAGGAGAGAGAACTGCCCGGCTCGGGCGAGCTCCGCGAAGCGGGAGAACAGAGCTTCCTCGTCGAGGAGATAGCTCGGGAGGAATGACTCGGGGAAGACGACCAGATCTGGATCCGTCTCGATCGCGCGCTCGCCGAGACGCAGGAACCTCGTGGCAAGCGACTCGAGGTGGCGGCCGTCCAGCTTCACCTCCTGCTCGACGTTCGACGAGACGATCGCGACCGCTAGGGAGACGCCCCCCTCCGACCCGGACGGCAGCCACCCGAACGACGCCTGGACGAGAACGAGGACGAGCGCCGAGAGGAGAAACCGGCAACTTCTCCGACGCCAGGCGAGGTAGAGGGCGCCGTTGACGGCCACCACGAATGCGGTGATCGACCAAGAGCCGAGGAAGGCGGCCGATTGAATCAACCACGGGACACGGAACAACGCTTGATGCAGCATGGAGAACCCGATCCCCAGGACCCCGAGCGTGCGCACCCACTCCGCTAGGACGAAGAGGGCCGGGGCGAGGATCAACCACCTCCAGGCGTCGGCTCGGCCCTTCCGTAGGGTGAGCAGCCAGCCGGCGACGCCGAACGGAAGCGCCAAATAGGCCACCAGAAGGAGGTAGCCGGGCACGACGAGCGCGTTGAAGCGGAACAGCGTGAGGACCCACCGCACGTCGATGGCGAACAGCGTCAGGCCGAACAGGTAGCCGCAAAGGAAGCCGCGCCGGCCCTCCCATGCGCGGAATAGGGGAATCAACGCGATGAAGACCAGCGGGGCGGCGCCGAATCCGGGCATCGCGAGCGCCGCCGACGCGCCGCCTCCGATCGCCAGCCAGGTTTCCCTCCTGCGCATCCAGCCCATATACTTCACATGATATCGCGGAAGGAGGAAGGGAAAATGCATCCCGTCCTGGTCCAGATCGGGCCGCTATCGATCCGCTACTACGGCCTCATGTACGTCCTTGCGATCGCGATCGGCTTCTGCTTGCTGCGGGGGGAGGTTCGCAGGAAAGGACTCCCGCTGTCGACCGAGAACCTGTTCGACCTCCTTCTATTGATGGTGCCGATCGCGATCATCGGTGCCCGGCTCTACTACGTCGCGTTCCACTGGGACTACTACGGGGCACATCCAATGGATATCGTCAGGATCTGGGAGGGTGGGTTGGCGATTCACGGGGGGGTGCTCGCCGGCGCCGCGGTCGTCTTCTTCTACACGCGGGCGAAGAAGGTCTGCTTCTGGCGGGTCACCGACGCACTGGTTCCTAGCCTGATCCTCGGTCAGGCGATCGGCCGGATCGGCAACCTGATGAACGGGGACGCGTTCGGGACGCCGACGACCCTTCCGTGGGGGATCCGCTTCCCCCTTGACTCGCCCGTCGGCCGCGAATACGGAGCGGTCGCGACGCACCCGTCGATGGTGTACGAGATGCTGCTCAACCTCGCGATCTTCGCGTTCCTGTGGTGGTGGGTTCGGAAGCGCAACTTCAAGGACGGCTTCTCGACCGCGCTTTACTTCATCCTCTACGCAGTCGCGCGGTCGATCGTCAGCTTCACGCGGGGGGACAGCCTCTGGCTCGGTCCGATCCGCGCCGCTCACGCGATCAGCATCGCCTTCGTCATCGTATTCGGATGGCTGATCTGGTGGCGGCGGCTCTATCGGAAGCGCACGGATGCTACGGGCTGAACCCCTCTCCCAAGTAGACCTTCCGCGCCATCGGATCGGCGAGCACGGCATGGGGAGGACCGGCGACGATTTCCTTGCCTCGGTCGATCAGCACGGCGTGGTCCGTGATCCGCAGCGTGTCCCGAACGTTGTGATCGGTGACGACCACGCCGATCCCCCGCTCCCGCAGCGACAAGATCTCGCGTTGCAGATCGGCGATCGAAATGGGGTCAATCCCTGAGAACGGCTCGTCGAGCAGCACGTACCGCGGGGAGGTCGCCAGGGTGCGTGCGATCTCCAGCCGCCGCCTCTCCCCTGAAGAGAGGGTCCGCGCTTGTTGCGCCCGGAGCGGTCCGAGCCCGAATTCCTCCAGCAGTCGCTCGCGGAGCGCGGCGCGCTCACGCGTTGACGGGAGCCACTCCAGCACCAGCTCCAGGTTCTCCACGACGCTCGCGCGGGAGAAGACCGATGGCTCTTGGGGCAGGTAGCCGATGCCCAGTCGAGCGCGGCGGAAGAACGGGAGTGTCGAGATGTCCCGGCCGTCCAGGAGGACGCTGCCCGCATCGGCTGCGATGAAGCCGATCATCATGTGAAAGGTCGTCGTCTTCCCCGCCCCGTTCGGTCCGAGCAGGCCGACGACCTCTCCCGGACGCACTTCGACCGACAGGCGATTGACGACCGGATGGCGCCGATAGACCTTGACGAGCGCCTCGGCCCTAAGGGTCATCGGGATGCTCCGAAAGATCGAGGTGAACGCGGCCGACCACCGATCCGGCTGCGTGAATCCCTTCCTCGTCCAGTCTGACGGATGTGGCCAGCAGCTCGCCTGAGGGCCACTCCCCGACGACGCCGCCGGACAGAAACGCCGTGCCCGAAGCTGGATCGACTTCCATCGACTCGCAACGAAACGACTCCCCCTCTTCGGATTCCGCCACGACGCCGCCGCGAAGGATCGTCACGTCGTCGTGTCCCTCGGCGCGATCCGCGCGGATTATCCATGTGCTCTCCCACGAGACGGAGACCTGAACGCTCCCCCCGAAGCTCGCCGATCCTGTCCTGAGATCGTACTCGAACTGCGCCGCCGACAGGGTGAGACGGTCGGCAGAGAGCTCTACGGGACCGGCCGCCAGCTGCTCGGCTGCCTCGTGCCACGTGAGGGCCTCCAGCCGCATCTGGGATCCCCCCGAGCGCTCGATTCGGACCGCGCCGGTCAGCCGGCTGACACCGGACGCTCGTTCCAACCGATCTCCACGGACGCTGAGTTCCGGGCCATCTGCGTCGTAGAAGTCGACGCAGACGTTCTCCAACGTCTGGTCCGTCGCCTCGATCCGACCGCTGTCGGCCTGGATCTGCCACAGCAGGGTTCCGTCTCCGGTGTAGCCGAACAGCGAGATCCGGCTTGCGGCCGTTGCGTGATCGGCTTCCCGGGTCTCGCGCGGCAGGAACAGCACCACCGCGAGGAGTCCTAGGAGGAGGGTCGCGAGGAGGCTTCTCGGTCGAGGCATGCGCGCACGAATCCCCGGAACAAGGGGTGCGGTGATAGAAACCGTGAAGAGAACTCCGGATGGAACTGCACGGCGACGTACCAAGGATGGTCCGCGAGCTCGATGACTTCGACGAGTTGGTCATCAAGTGACGTTCCCGCGATCCGAAGCCCTTTTGCTTCGAGCGGGGCGCGATACGCGGGGTTGAACTCGTAGCGGTGACGATGCCGCTCGGCGATCCGCGGGCTGCCGTAGCAGGAGGCGGCCAGGGAACCCTCCTGCAGATCTGTCTCGTAGACCCCGAGGCGCATGGTCCCTCCCTTGAGGGCGACGGCGAGCTGCCCCTCGAGCAGGCTGATGACCGGGTGGCGCGTGTCGGGGTCGAACTCGGTGCTGTTCGCTCCGTCCAGGCCGGCGACATGGCGAGCGAACTCGATGGCCGCGCACTGAAGCCCGAGGCAGAGGCCGAAGTAGGGCAGCCCGTTCTCGCGCGCGTACCTGGCTGCTTCGATTTTCCCGTCGATGCCGCGGTCGCCGAACCCTCCCGGGATGAGCACCCCGTCGACGGTTGAGAGCTGCCCGGTCGAGCCATCGCGGAGCACCGTGTCCGATTTGAGCCATTCGATGTCCACGCCGACGTCCTCGGCTGCGCCGGCGTGAAGGAGCGCCTCTCGGATGCTGATGTAGGAGTCCTTCAACTCGATGTACTTGCCGACGATTCCGATGCGGACCCGGCGAGCGGGGCTTTCGATCCGACGAAGCCGCGTGGTCCAGGCGGACAGGTCAGGGCGGAGTTCCTTGTCGAGCGCCAATCCGTCAGCGATCGAGCGTGTCAAGCCGCACCCGTTCAAGTGAGCCGGCGCATGGTAGATCGTCGGCAGATCGGGGTCGTCGATCACGCTCTCGATCGGAACGTCGCAGAACGAAGCGATCTTCCGTTTGACCGCATCCGGTAGGGCGACGTCGCACCGCGCGATGATCATGTCCGGCTGGACGCCGATCGCCCGGAGCTCCTTGACGCTGTGCTGCGTCGGCTTCGTCTTCAGCTCTTCCGACGTGCTCAGGCGAGGCACGAGGGTGACGTGGACGAAGAAGGTGTCCTCTCGGGGGAGTTCGTCCTTCATCTGG
>Ga0068714_10003436_pt1 | contig 18782 bp, 14 predicted proteins | sample MTBNYHSulfiMetaG_FD_62988 | JGI IMG/M metagenome (GOLD analysis project Ga0068714, IMG submission 62988) | Enrichment culture microbial communities from rom New York Harbor, USA that are MTBE-degrading - MTBE-NYH (New York Harbor Sulfidogenic)... | ecosystem: Environmental > Aquatic > Marine >... | reverse complement strand
AATCCTCTTGCCCGTCATGTAATTACCATACAGGTAATGACAGTCTCCGGGGTGTCACCCGCCCACCAGCACGCCGTCCGCACCGCACTGAAAAGCCTTCAGGACGTGATGAGGAGAGACCGTGGCCGAACACATCACCCGGATGATCCGCATATTGGCCGGGTACTGAAGCCGGCTGACCCCGGCCAAATCGGCCGCGCCGTAGGCGCACCAGTTGCAGAGAAAGCCGATGATTTTGGGTTCGAAAATCATTCCTTCCATGAGCCCCTCCTCATTCAGATCGATGAAACCCCAAAGGCCGCATGGATCTGCGCATAAAGCTGTTTGTGGTTAAAGCCCATCAACAGAACCGCCTCTGAAGGACAGGCCGCCGCGCAGGCGCCGCAACCCTTGCACAGAGCTTCATTGACTTCCGCCGCAGTTCCTTGCTCGTTCATGGAAATCGCACCATAGGGACAAACATCAATACATCCCAGGCAACCGGAACATTTTTCCGCGACGATCCTTGAGGTTACCCCGCTTATCTGGATATTCTCTCTGCTGAGCAACGTCAGGGCCCTGGAAGCGGCGGCCAGGGCCTGAGCGATGCTTTCGTCCACCGGTTTCGGGTAGTGGGCCATGCCGCAAAGGAAAAGCCCGTCCGTTGCGAATTCGGAAGGGGCCAGCTTGGCATGGGCTTCTACGAAAAACCCGTCCTCGCTCACGGGCACCTTGAACAACCTGGCCAGCGCTTCATCCCTGTCAGGGACGATGGCGGAGGCGAGCACCAGGAGATCGACATCAAGGAGGAGGGATCGCTCAAGAATCGGATCAAGGACCCGGATTTGCAGCCCTTCCTTCTCAGCCTGAACGCGAGGCTTGCCGTCCAATTGGAAGCGGATAAAGACAACGCCCCTTTCCCTGGCCTTTTGATAAAGAGACTCCCTTTCCCCGTAGGTTCTGATATCTCGATAAAGCACATAAACCTTCATATCCGGATTGAGTTCTTTCAAATGCAGGGCGCTGAGCATGGTGTGCGTACAACAGACCCTGGAGCAGTAAGGTCGCCCCGGCTCCCTGGAGCCCACGCACTGAATGAAAGCCGCGGCACTCAGGCCGGCCAGGGAAGGATCCCTCTTGATGAATCTGTTGTCCAGCTCAAGATGGGTCACGATCCTGGGATCTTGGCCGTACAGGTATTCATTGGGTTTGAATTCCCGGGCGCCCGTTGCGAGTATCGCGATGCCGTGATCGACGGTGATCTCCCTGTCCCCCGCCTTGAGGACCGACGTAAAGTTGCCCACAAACCCGTCAACCTTGTCGAGCCGGGTTTCCACATGGACTTCGATCATGGGGTCGGATTCCACGGATCGGATCAAATCTTCCAGATTCCGCTGGATGTCTTCACCCTGCCATGTCTTGAACAGGGATCGAGCCTGACCCCCGAGAGAAGCCGTCTTTTCCACCAGGACGACAGGGTAGCCGTGGGCTGCAAGGCTTCTTGCCGCGACCATACCCGATAGGCCTCCGCCCACCACCAGGGCCTTCTGTTTCATGGCCACTTCTTGTTCCATCAGCGGAGCAATGAGACTCGCCTTGGCCACCGCCATACGGACAAGGTCTTTGGCCTTTTGCGTGGCCCCTTCCGGATCGCCTCCGTGGACCCAGGAGTCCTGATTTCGGATATTCGCCATCTCCAGAAGATACTTATTCAAGCCGGCCCGGATCAGGGTTTCCTGAAAAAGGCTTTCATGGGTTCTCGGGGTGCACGCTGCGACCACGATACGGTTCAGCCTCTGTGTTTTGATGATGTCCCGCATTTTCTCCTGCGTGTCCTGCGCGCAGGTAAAAAGGTTCTCTTCCACATAGGCCACACCGGGCAACGTTCTTGCATAGGCGGAGACTTCCGGCACGTTGACCACACCGCCGATATTGGCCCCGCAGTGGCAGACAAACACCCCGATCCTGGGGGCTTCTCCACCCACCTCTTTTTCCAGAGGCCGCAGAAAGCTTTTGGTCCGGCTGTGGCGGACCGGCGCCAGGTCCTGTGTGGCCGCACAAGCCGCAGCGCCCGCCTCAATGACCGATTGGGGGATATCCTTGGGCCCCTGGAAGGGACCGCAGACATAGATCCCCTTCCTGGAGCTTCTCACAGGGCGAAACGAGTCGGTCTTGCAGAATCCCCCTTCCGTGAGATCGACGCCCAGGCATTCGGCAAGTTTCAGTGTTTCAGGCCCTGTCTGCAGGCCCACAGAGAGAACCACCATATGGAATTCCTCTTCCGTGCGTTGGCCTTTCTCATTGACATAGGCAAGGGTCAGGTCATCCTTTCCGGCCACCGGGTTTACCGTTTCGACACGATTGCGGATAAATCGAACCCCATGCTTTTCCCTGGCGGACTCGTAATATCTCTCAAAGTCTTTGCCATGGGTCCGCATATCCATATAAAAGATCGTCGCATCGAGGTCGGGGCCCGCATGTTCCTTGGCAACCACGGCCTCCTTGACGGCATACATGCAACAGATGGAGGAACAATACGGGTTGCGGGCGCGATGAGGGTCCCTTGAACCCACGCACTGGATCCATGCAATGCTCCGGGGGGCTTTGTGATCCGACGGACGGCGGAGATGGCCCTGGAAGGGTCCTGTGGCGCTCAGGATTCTTTCAAATTCCATGCCGGTGACCACATTCGGGAACCGCTTATATCCATAAGCCTCCAAGGTGGCCGGATCAAAGATGTCGCTCCCCGGTGCAAGGATGATGGAGCCGGTTCGGATTGATCTTCTTTGCTCTGATTGTTTGAAATTGATGGCCTGGGCCGGACAGAGTTTTTCGCAGGCCCGGCACTTTCCCTTTTGGAAATAGATGCAATGGACCGGGTCAATGGCATACTTGAGAGGCACGGCCTGGGCATACCGGACATAGGCCGCCTTGCGGGTGCTCAGGCCAGCGTTGTATTCGTCCTCCACCTTGTTCGGACATTTCTCCGCGCAGGCCCCGCAGGCAATGCAGCGGGTCATGTCCACATAGCGCGGGCGGGTGAGAACGTCCACCGTGAAATTCCCGGCCTTCCCGCCCACGCTCGTGACCTCGGACAGGGTCAGGAGCTCAATGTTGAGATGCCGGCCGACCTCGACCAGTTTGGGCGCCAGGATTCACATGGCACAGTCATTGGTGGGGAAGGTCTTGTCCAGTTGGGCCATGGCGCCGCCTATGGCCGGCGACCTCTCCACGAGGTACACGTAGAACCCCGAGTTCGCCGCATCCAGGGCAGCCTGCATGCCCGCGATGCCGCCCCCCACCACCATGACCGAGCCCTGCAAATCCTTTGTTGCGGGATTCTCTTTCATGCTGCGCCTCCCTGCCGTTTTATCACCAGGCCTCACGCTCAAGGCGCTTGTAGATGAACATGAGCTGCTTCTGCGTCAGTTCCCCCACGTTCTCATTGATCCAGCGCAGGTCCCCTGACACGATGGCCGCCTTGGCCTCATTGGAAAGATGATAGCCTCTCAGCACTTCCGAGCCGGTCTGCATCAGCTCTCGCCAGAAACGCAAATCCTGGGAGGTCCGGTCCAGAACGCGCGTGACCTCACGGCGCTGGATGAGGCGCTCCTCCTCGGTCGCAGGCGGCGCAACGCTCAGGGCAGGTTGAGCCTCTTGTTTCATCTTCGCCGCCTTGCCCACCGCTCCCATGAACTCATCCATGGTAAAAGGCTTGGGCAGGTAATCCAGGGCCCCCAGTTTCATGGAGTCCACGGCGGTGGGAATCGACGCGTACCCTGTGATGACGATGATCTGGGTTTCAGGCCTTGTCTCCTTCACGGTGCGAAGAACTTCCATCCCATCCACATCCGGCAACATGAGGTCCGCCACCAGCAAGTCAAAATTCTTCGTTCCCAACGAACCAAGGGCCCTCAGGCCGGTGTCGGCCAGTTCGACCTCATAGCCTTGTTTTGAGAGCACCATCTTGAGACCTTGGGCCAGGCTGGGTTCATCCTCCATCAGAAGCACCCTGGGCCGCCCCGGCTGTTCCTGCTTTGCCGCTTCCGCAACGTGCATCTGCGGCCTCATTTCGCCGCGCGGTGCAGGAATGTCCGGGGCCTGTTTCAGGTAAACTTCCTTGCCTCCCTTGAGGGCCTTTTCCACAGCCTCCTTGAAATCCTCGTCCCAAAAGGGTTTGGGCAGGTAGTCGGACACGCCGAGCTTCATGGCATCCACGGCCGATGAGATGGACGGGTAGCCCGTGATGACGATGGTTTTGGTTTCCGGCCGCTTCTCCTTCACTTCACGGATGATGTCCATGCCGTCCATGTCCGGCAGCCTCAGATCCGCCACGAGGAGGTCAAAGCCTTTCTTTCTCAGGGCATCCATGGCGCTGTGACCCGTGGCCGCGGTGTCCACATGATACCCTTCCTTCTCCAGGATCATCCGGAGCCCCTTGGCCAGGCTTGTTTCATCCTCCATCACAAGGATTTCCGGCGCCTTTGTTCTGACTTGTTCTTGAATCTGTTCCATGACCATTCCCCCTTTCCCCGATTGGGCCGGGACACTTCTGCCCGTTTGCCCTGAGAAGATAGCAAGATCGGGTCCACGAAAAAGACCGGGGGAATCCAGGAGCAGCCATTCATGTTCCAAAGTTTTTTCAAATAGTTAAGCACTAAAGGGCAAAACGGCGGGATAGCCGTGAGTTCTCCAACCGTATGGGAGCATATACGGCTAAGACCGGACAAAGGCGCTAACGGCTTATTTTATTTAAACAACTTTTGGCGTATAAGACATTTATACGGTTGGCGAGGGTATTATTCGGATTCCTTCTTCTTGGCCTGCCCGCCGGCGCTTATCCCGTGCTTTTTCATGAGCGCCGAGAAGTTGGACCTTTGCATTCCGACCTTGGCTGCCGCATGGGTGATGTTGCCGCCGGACCCCTCCAGGGCCTGCATGAGGAAGGCCTTTTCCATGTTGGTGAAGGCATGCTCCAGAATTTGCTTCTTCACCCTCTTTGCGCCTCTCAGTTGTTCCATGGTCGCCGGGACCCTGTCCTCTTCGAGCGACCGTCTTGCCTGCAGGTGATGCATCAGGTCAAGAAAGCTCAATACGCCCTGGTCCGTCATGATCACAAGTCGTTCCACCACGTTCTTGAGCTCCCGCACGTTCCCGGGCCAGGGGTGTTTGACCAGCACCTCCAGGGCGTCGTCCGTGAAACCCTGAAGCCTTTTGCCTGTCTTCCGGCAGAACACCCGCATGAAGTGATAGGCAAGTTTGGGAATGTCGGCCTTTCTTTCCCTCAGGGGCGGCAGATGGATGGGAAAAACATTGAGGCGATAGTAAAGGTCTTCCCTGAAGGCGCCGTCGTTGACCATTTGTCCCAGATCTTTGTTCGTCGCAGCAATGATCCGCACATCGGTGGTCAGGATTTGGTCCGAGCCCACCGGCTTGTATTCCTTGGACTCGAGAACCCGCAGGAGCTTGGCCTGCAATTCCGGGCTCAGGTTCGCCACATCATCCAGGAAAAGGGTTCCTTTCTTGGCCGCGGCGAAAATACCTGCTTTGTCCTGCAGGGCGCCCGTGAAAGCGCCCTTCACGTGCCCGAAGAGCTCGCTTTCGAGAAGCCCCGGAGCCAGGGTGCTGCAGTCGATGGGGATGAAGGGTCTTCGAGATCGCTCACTGTGGCTGTGGACGGCTCTGGCGAAAAGCTCCTTGCCTGTGCCGCTCTCCCCATAGAGCAGGACTGTGCTGTCTGTCGGAGCGACCTTGCGGATGGCTTCGAAGATTTCAAGGATTCTCGGAGTCTCGCCGATAATGTTTTCGAAGCTGTAACGGTCCAGAAGTTCCTTGCGGAGGTAGAGGTTTTCCTCCATGAGCCGCTTCTTCTCCGCTCCCCTTTCCACGGCAAGGACCAGCTGGTCATCGTCAAAGGGCTTGGCCAGGTAATCCAGGGCCCCCAGTTTCATCGCCTCCACCGCATTCTGCACCGTGGAATAGCCGGTCATCACCACGATGTGTTCCCCGGGCTTTTCTTTCTGCACCGTCCGCAGGATCTCCATGCCGTCCAGGTCCGGCAGTTTCATGTCCAGAAGGGTGATCTCATAACCACCGCCCAGAATCGTGTCGAGCCCTGCCTGTCCGGTCATGCGGACATCCACGATGTGCCCTCTTTTGGACAGCACGCTCCGGCAGGCCTCGCAGATGGAGCGCTCATCGTCAATGACCAGGGTTCGAATCGGTTCCATGCCGATCAACTCCCTTTCGGCTCGCAGGGCAACCACACGACCATGCGCGTCCCCTTTCCCGGCTCTGAAAAAACGCTGATTCGGCCCTGGTGCTTTTCAACAATCCCGAAGTTCACCGGAAGTCCAAGGCCTGTACCCTTTGGCTTGGTGGAAAAAAAGGGCTCGAAGATTCTGTCCTTGTATTCCTCGGAGATGCCGATCCCGCTGTCCTCGATCTCTATGACGACACCCGCCCTCTCCTCGTCTTCCCGGGTCCGGATGGACACCACGCCTTCACCCGGAATCGCCTCCATGGCATTGACCAGGAAATTGATAAAAACCTGCTCCATCTGGTTTACATCCAAAGGGATTTCCAGGAGGTGGGGCGATAAGTCCTTGTCCACGCGAACCCGGCGGAGGCGAAACTCGTTTTCCAGAATGGTCAGGGCTTTATCGAGAATTTTATTCACATTGGCCGGGGTTTTTCTCGACTCCCTCTCTCTGGAGAATTCGAGCAGTTCCTGAATGATGCCCCGGCACCGGACCGTCTCGTGCACAATGATCTCAAGACCTTCTCTGTGTAGACTCTCCTTGGGAAACTCTTTGAGCATGCTGGTGCTGTAAAGGAGAATGGCCGCGAGGGGGTTGTTGATCTCGTGGGCTACGCCCGCGGCAAGCCTGCCTAGGCTTGAGAGTTTTTCGGTCTTTACGGCGAGTTGATGATAATCCACGCGCTGTCTTTCAATAAGCATGGCCTTGTCAATGGCATAGGCGCACTCCTCCGAAATGGCCTCTGCAAATTCCAGTTCCTCTTTTGAAAACTTCCGGGCCTCCGGAAAGAAAACGCGAATCAGGCCCACCACATCGTCGGCAAGCATGAGAGGAAGATCGAGCATCATCCGTATCCCCTCTTCCCGCGCCTCCCTGGGGTACTGGACCCGGGGATCCGTTTCAACATCCCTGATGATAATCGGCCCCTTCTGGTGGATTTTTTCGACATAGAGCCTCTTTCTGGTCACGTGCCCTTTGGCAAGATATTTCTCGCTTAAGCCATAGGCCGCACTGAGTTCGAATTCATCCGTTCTCAGGTTGAGAATTCTCAGAATGGACCCCTTTGCGTGGAGGGCTTCTGCTGTACCTCTCACCACAAGATCGAGCACTTCATGGACCTTTGTGCTGGTGTGGACCGATTTGCTGATGTTCCTGAAAACCCGGAAAAGGGTTTCGATGTCGGCTTCAGCTTTCATCGCAAGCCTCCTCGATGTTCCAAGAGGGAAATCACCCGTGCCTCAAATGGCGCAACCCCCTTTGAAAGAACCATAAAAAAACCCCGTTTCCGAGCAAGAAAACGGGGGTTTTTCGGATCCTGAGCCATGGCTGATCCTTTTATGAAAAGGTTCGCTGCCTGCCTCCCGTGCTCCTGTACAAGCGCTTTTGAAAGGACGATGGGCCGGGAGGCGCTTTGGCTTTGTTGTCGAGACATGTTAGCAGGCACCCCATTTAAAATCAAGAACAACCTTTAAGGGTTGCCTTTCCCAGGTTTTTGAGGTTGCCAAGGGGCCCTTAAAATGGAAAAATGGCGCCGGTTCGCCGTTCAACAAACCACGCAACCTGAGTCAAAGGGTTCTTATGGCAAAACCGGACAAAGGAAAAAGGCGGGTCAAAACCATGTCGCCGCGCAAGAGTCCAAAAGGCCTGATGGCAGAAGAAGCGCTGAAGAAGCTAAGCTATGATCTTAGGGAACGGGTCAAGGAACTGAATTGTCTTTATGCCATCTCCGAGCTTTTCGAGAAACCGGAGATCTCCCTCGATGAAATTCTTCAAGGGACCATCCATATTGTTCCTTCCGCTTCCCGGTATCCTGAGATCACCTGCGCACGCATCATCTTTGCAGATCGCTGTTATGAAACCGAAGGGTTCCTGGATACGGCATGGAAGCTGTCGACCGAGTTCGTTGTGAGCGCGGAGGAAAAGGGTCTTCTGGAAGTATGCTACCAAGAATCACGACCTTCCTTTAACAAAGCTCCTTTTCTTCAGGAAGAAGTCAAGCTCTTTAAAGTGATTGCCGACAAGCTTGGAAAAATCCTTTGGATCAAGCTTGCGGAAAATTCACTGAGAGAGAGCGAGGAACGCTACCGCACACTGGCCGAGCATGTGACGGAGGGGGTGACCCTGCAGCAGGAAGGAAAGCTCCTTTTCATGAACGCTGCTTTTGCTGAATTGTTCGGCCTGAAGACCGGGACCCAGGCTGCGAAAGAGCCGCTAACCCATCTCATTTCAAAGGGCTCGATTCAATGTGCCGAAGATGTGCTCAAGTGCGACGAAAGAGGCCCGGACCGGGAAAAGCACTTTAGGACTCGGTGCACTGCCCCCGGCGGCAAGGAATTCTTTGTGGAGGCAGAGCACATTGTCATTCAGCTCAAAGGCAAACCCGCCGTGCTTTCCACCTTCCGCGACTGCACCGAGACGGTGCGTCATGAGATGGCCATGCAGGAGGAGGCCGAACTCCTGCGGCTTGAAAACATCCATCTCAGATCCTCCATGAAGGAGCGCTTCCGCTTCAGGAACATTCTCGGCAAAAGTGAGGCCATGCAGGAGGTCTATGAACTGATCCTGAAGGCCGCCCATTCGGACGCCAGCGCGGCCATTTCCGGCGAATCGGGAACAGGAAAAGAATTGGTGGCCCGGGCCATTCATGAGCTGAGTGGAAGACATGACAAGGAATTCGTCACGGTCAATTGCGGCGCCATTCCCGAAAACCTTCTTGAGAGCGAGTTCTTCGGTCACAAGAAAGGCGCCTTCACAGGGGCCTATGCCGACAAAGCAGGATACCTTGATATCGCCGACGGCGGCACTTTGTTCCTGGATGAAGTCGGAGAGCTGACCCTCAACATGCAGGTTAAACTCCTGCGCGCCATCGATGGAGGTGACTACACTCCCGTAGGGAGCAGCAAACTCAAGAGATCAAATTTCAGGATTATTGCGGCCACCAACCGGGGCCTGATGGAAATGGTCAAAGAAGGAGGGATGCGAGAAGACTTCTACTACCGCATTCACGTCATCCCGATCACCCTGCCCCCTTTGAGGGAAAGACTAGAGGATATCCCCCTTCTGGTGGATCATTTTCTGAGCCTCTACCGCCCTGCCGATCAAAAAGAAAGGCGCATTCCCTCAAAAATGCTGGATGTTATGTTGAGCTACCTCTGGCCCGGGAACGTGCGGGAACTGCAAAACGTCATCCGCCGATATCTGAGTGTGGGCAACTGGGATTTTCTCAATCAGGGACAAGGCGCCCGGGAAACGAGTGGAACCGACGGCTTCAGCCTGAAAGACGCAGTTGAGGACCTGGAGAAAACGGCTGTTAAAAAGGCCCTTAAGCAAGCCCGGTGGAACAGGACCAGGGCCGCTCAGATCCTCGGCCTATCCCGGAGGGCTCTTTTTAGAAAAATGCAACGGCTTGAGCTTTAATAGCCCATTTCGGGCGATTTCGCTCATACTGAATTGTGCAATGATTTCAATTCGGTAAACCATAGGCTTTTCTCAAAGTGGGCGAATATGGCCCATATTTCTTTTTCCCCTTTCTCTTCCAGCGGCCATTTACTGCAAGAAACTATCATGATATCTGAATCTTAAACCCCACACCCCTTTCCTGGCATGCTTGTTGCGGCGCTTTTCACCTATCAAGGTGGATAGAGATGAGGCCATGAGAGTCTTGGTCGTGGAAAAAGATGTTTCCCTGGGTGATTCCATCAAAGCTTTCCTGCAAAATTGGGGGCATGAAGCCCAGCATTGCACCCGGGGAAAAGACGCCGTGCGCATGTTCAAAGGCGGCTTTCACGACCTGGTGATCATGGAGGTCATGTTGCCCGACATGAAAGGGGAGCACCTGATTTCAAAACTCAAGGAGGTTTCGCCGGACGCGAGGATTGTGGCCATGACCGGAAATAATTCCCGGGAACTGGAAGCCCGGATTCGCGAAAGGGGAATTCTCTACTATATGGTGAAGCCTTTTGAGACGGATAACCTCAGGTCCCTCCTGGAACATCTCTCAAAAAGGTATGCCAAGCCGCCCGCATGGGCAGAATGGGGGAATTCATCATGAAGAATAATCATGCAGAAGTTTATCCGGTGTTGGACAGGGGAATCTGTTCGAGCTGCGATCATGCCCTGGTCTGTCGTTTGCACGGGGAGGATGAGAGCCCCATCTTTTTTTGCGAGGAGTTCGCCTGTGTTCCTGAAACTCCCAAGTACTCGAGGCCCCATTTGCACAGCCTGCCCGGCCGTTGTGAAGGCCGGGTTCCCGTAAGAAAATCCGAGCGGTCCAGGTTGTCCTATATCGGCCTGTGCCGGACCTGCGCAAACCTCTCCGCCTGCACGCTTCTGAAACCCGGCGGTGGGACATGGCAATGTGATTCTTACGAAAAAGACCCAGACTGTGAGCGTCCCACGACCCACGGCAAAGAAGGAGAAAAAACCGATGAGCGAAAGAAACACCTCCTCCCGTAAAGAGAGGCAACCGATGTCTTCCCTGGTGCGAGGCGCTGATCCCGTTCTTCGCGAGGAAGCCCGCAAGAACCTGGGGGTTCAATATCAGAAGACCTCGGAGAATTTGGACTGGCTTTTTGCCAACATGCACCCTTACTTTTTCATTACCATGAAAGAGGAAACCCGGGCCATTCTCAATCTGGCGGCTCGGCTTCACGACATCTCAACGGAGAAGAAAATCACCCTCACCGATCAGGACGGCCAATTGATCGTGGCCCGCGCGGATGTGCCCGGCTCCATTTACGACACCTTGAAAGATCTCCGGGAGCGGGACATCTCTTACGCAGAAATGAGCCACTCCTATCGTCCGATCCCCGGGATCGGAAGGGACCTGGAAATTATGCGATTTGAGTTTGCCCGCAAGACCCCTGAGGAAATTAACCTTGCGGGCAAGGTCAATATTCCTTTGCGAATCCGCGATACCGTCCTCAAAATGATGAAAAAACTCTATCCCAAGTTTGACTTCGGAGAATTCCAATCGGTCCTGAGGCTGCTCTGGCTCAACAACCCCTCCTACCTCCTCATTTCACCTCCCGAGAGAATCGCCCGGGTCATGCACCTCTATCAGCAAGGCAAGCGGCATCAAGGGCTCTACCTGGACGCGGAAACCAAGAGCGACGAATCCGAGCAAAAAGAGTCGCGCATCCTCTTTTCCGTGGGAAACCCTCCGCACAAGGGTTTTCTTACCCAGGTGAGTGAAGTTTTCCAGAGGCTCGATATCGGGGTGCGACGGTCCTACACCTTGATCATCAACACCGGCGTGCATCCCTACTTCCTGGGGACCTTCTATGTCCTGACCCATAGCGGGCAACTCGTTGAAAAGGATTCGGAACTTTTCGGGAAATTGAAAACCGAGCTCTACAACACCCAAATCCTCTCTGCCGCGAGCAGGGCCTACACCCATTTCATTGCAGAGCGTCTCATGACCGGCGAAGAGGCTTCTCTGACCAATGCCTTCATCACCTTCTGTCACACGGCCCTTGCCCACAGCCAGCCCGATCGTTTCGACGCCACAGCCGTTCGAGATGCCTTCCACGTTGAACCGGACATCACGTTCCGGCTCATCCGCCTGTTCCAAAAACGTTTTGAGCCGGGTGTCAAGGACCGGGAAAGGGTGTACCGCAAGGCGCTCAAAGAAGCCAGGGACGCCATCGACGACTACAACACAGGACACCGGTATCTGGACGATGTTCGAAAGACCATTTTCCAAACGGCCCTTTCCTTTATTCACCACACCCTGAAGACCAATTTCTTTGTCCCTGAAAAGCATGCCCTTGCTTTCCGCCTGGATCCCGCCTTCCTGAGCGACCTGGGCCCGCAGTTCACATCGGACCTGCCTCAGGCAAAGCCTTTCCGCATCACCTTCTTTTTTACCCGTCATGGCGCCGGATACCACATCGGTTTTTCAGACATCGCCAGAGGCGGATGGAGAACGATCATTTGCAGGAACAGGGACGAAGGCACGACCAACTTGAACAGCCTTTTCCGAGAGGTCTTTGTTCTGGCCCATACCCAGCACCTCAAGAACAAGGACATCTATCAGGGCGGATCGAAGCTCACCGTGGTTCTTGACGCAACGGACCTGGATTCGCCTCTCCTGGTGACGCAGCGTCTTTACAAGGTGCAATACGGGGTCATCAATGCGTTCCTGGATATCTTCGTGACCGAAAAGGGCAAGGCCAAAAACCCCAACATCGTCGACTACTACGGCCAGGATGAGCCCATAGAGCTCGGGCCCGATGAAAACATGCATGATGCGATGATCGAGCACATCGCCCAGCTCTCGTTGAAAAGGGGCTATGTTCTGGGAATCGGCATCATGTCCAGCAAAAGGGTCGGGATCAACCACAAGGAGTACGGCGTCACCTCCAGGGGCGTCTTCAAGTTTGCAGAGATCGCCATGAAGCAGATCGGCATCAATGTCTATGCCGATCCCTTCAGCATCAAGTTCACGGGCGGGCCGAACGGCGACGTGGCCGGCAACTGCATGCGCCTCGTCCTTGAGCGCTGCCCCAAAGCGCAAATCCAGTGCATCGTGGACGGCACGGCAGGACTCTACGATCCCCAGGGCGTCGATCGCAAGGAACTGGCGCGATGGGTGCTCAAAGAGGACCTGGACCACTTCAATCCTAAAGCGCTTCACCCCAAAGGTTTCATGCTTTTTCGCCATGAGCGCCGCCAGGAAGGGGTGAGAGAGCTTTACAGGAAGGTCACCGGCTCGACCGGAAGCCTGCAGGAAGAATGGATTACCGCCGACGAGTTTTACAAGGAAATGGATGATCTGCTTTTCCGCGTGCCTGTGGACCTCTTTCTGCCCTGCGGCGGAAGGCCGGAAACCATTGACGGCGCCAACTGGCACAGGCTTTTTGAAGGAAACGGCAAACCGGGCGTCAAGGTGATCACAGAAGGCGCCAACTCCTTTATCACCCCAAAGGCACGAGAGGAAATCCAGAAAAAGGGCGTCATTGTGCTTCGCGATGCATCGGCAAACAAGTGCGGCGTCATCTCTTCATCTTATGAGATTATTGCCAATCTCCTCATGTCGGAAAAGGAGTTCCTCACCCACAAGGAAGTCTATGTAAAAGACGTTCTGTCCATCCTTGAAAAAAGAGCGGAGGAAGAGGCCCACCTGATTTTCAGGAGGCACCGAGAAAATGCCGGCGCCAAGCTTTACACGGAAATCAGCAATGCCGTCAGCGAAGAAATCAACAGGCACTACAGCACGCTCTTTGCTTTTTTCCAGGACCGGCCTGAACTGGCCGATCAACCTGTGTTCCAGAAAGCCATCCTGGGGCACTTGCCGGCCTTCATTCAGGGGACATCCAGGTTTAAATCACGCATCAAATCCCTGCCGCCCAAGATCAAGTACGCCATCCTGGCCAGTGAAATCGCTTCAGCGATCGTGTACCGCGGTGGTTGGGAGCCTCAATTCGAAAGCAGGCTCAAGACCTACTTGAAAGAGCAATATGCATGAGTTTCAGGGAAAAGAAAGGGGGATGAACCATGCGCCTAGCCATACCCAAGGAGATTTTACCGGAGGAAAAAAGAGTTGCAGCAACCCCGGAGACCGTGAAAAAATACGTGGCATTGGGTTTCGAAGTGTTCGTGGAGGCCTCGGCAGGGGAAGGTATCGGACGCAGTGACGGCGAATACGAACAGGCGGGCGCGCAGATTGCAGAGGACGTGGAAACTTTGTTTTCCCAAGCCGACGTGGTCCTCAAAGTCAAGCAACCCATATTCAATGAAGCTTGCGGCAAGCACGAAGTGGACATGCTGCGCGAAGGGGGCCTGTTGATCACCTTTCTTCACCCCGCAGCCCCTGACAGCCATGACATGGTCCGGAAGCTCCGGGACAGGCGGATTACCTCCCTGACCATGGACGGTATTCCCCGGATCACCCGCGCCCAGAGGATGGACGCCCTCACCTCCATGAGCACGGTGACAGGCTACAAGTCGGTCCTGATTGCCGCCAATGAAATGCCCCGGTTCGTCCCCATGATGGGCACCGCCATCGGCACGGTGCCCCCTGCCAAATTCCTCATTGTGGGCGCGGGGGTTGTGGGGCTCCAGGCCGTTGCCACGGCCAAGAGGCTGGGAGGCGTTGTCAAGGCGGTGGACATTCGCGAAGAGGCCCGCAAGGAAGCTGCGAGTTTGGGCGCCAAGGCGGCCGGTTTCGAAGTGCCCCGGGAACTCGCTGCCGGGGAAGGCGGCTATGCCAGGGCCTTGCCTGAAGAATGGCTTCAAAAAGAGCGGGAAGCGCTTTCGCCTCTGGTGGCGGAATCGGATGTGGTGATTCTGAGCGCCCTGGTGCCGGGCGAGATCGCCCCGGTGCTGATTACGGAAGAAATGGCTTCGATGATGAAGATGGGGGCCGTGATCATCGATGTCTCCATTGATCAGGGCGGCAACTGCGCCATCACGGAGCGGGGACGGATGAGTTATAAAAAGGGACTCCACATCTGCGGCATCCAAAACATCCCCGGCCGATTGGCCGAGCACGCCAGTTGGCTCTACGCGATGAACATGTATCACTACGTCGAGAACCTTTTCAAAAAAGGCATTGAAACCCCTGACCTTGAAGACGAGATTGTCCGGCACTCCCTGGTCACCCATGAGGGGAAGATCCTTTACCAGGGGGCCCTCAAGGCCATGGGGGAGATTTAGCCCTTACACGCCAAGCTTGTTTGATCAAGATCCAAGGGTGCAGTGTTCAGGGGTTTACCCGCCTCCGGCGGCGCCAAAGGCGACCAGGGTTCAGTGTTCAGGAAAGAAGGGATGTGCCTGCGCAAATTTCACATGGAGGAACCCTCTTCACTTATATTCCTGAACGCTGAACACTGAACACTCAACTGAAGGAAATCGCAAATATGTTAAGCTGGGTTTCCCGGAAATCCGAGGTTTGAAGCAACATGACCGAATTATTGATTTTGTTTCTGGTATTCGCTGTTTCCTTTATCGTGGGCTACTTTCTCATATCCAGAATACCCCCCCTGCTCCACACCCCGCTCATGTCCATGACCAATGCGATTTCGGCGGTCACGATTTTAGGGGCTGTTTTGATTTTCAGCGTGGAACTCGGGTTCTATGAAAAGCTCCTGGGGGTAACGGCCATTGTCATGGCCACCTTTAACGTGGTCGGCGGGTTTGTGATTACCGATCGAATGCTCAAGCTGTTTAAGAAGAGAGTGCATCCCGAATGAACACCTGGTTGAGTCTTTTGATTGATCTCCTCATCATTTGTCTGTTCCTTGGCGGCATTTCCCTCTTCTACCGCCCCAAAGAAGCCCGCACCGGGAATCTCATGGCCGCAGGCGCCATTTCAGCGGCTTTTTTGGCCGTCCTATTGAGGAATCCCTTTCAGGAGCCGCTCATCATCATCATCGCCGTCGCTCTCGGTGCAGGGGCAGGGTGGCTTGTGGCCAGGGCCGTCAACATGATTCAGATCCCTGCCATGGTCGCCTTCCAGCACGGGGCCGGAGGGATCGCCGCTTTCTTGATCTCTTATGTTGAACTGACCCGGGCGGCCTCGGTCCCCACACAGGTGGTCGGAGAAGTCTCCGGGTTTCTCGGTCTCATTCTCGGTGCGGCGACCTTCAGCGGCAGCATGGTGGCCAGCGGGAAGCTCGCCAACTACCTGAATCAGAAGCCGATCAATCTTAGGGGGCACTCCCTTTGGCTGCTGGGGCTTGCCTTGGTGATCGTTCTGGTTGCCCTTATCACAGTTCTGTCCGGAAACCCGGCGAGAACCTATCTCCTCATTGCCCTCATAGGACTTTCCATCGTGCTCGGGGTTGTGTTCTCCATCCGGATCGGCGGTGCGGACATGCCCATTCTCATCTCCTTTCTGAACGCCACAGCCGGGCTGGCTGCAGCGTTTTGCGGCATCATCATCCAGAATCGATTGCTCGTGGCTTGCGGTGCAACCGTGGCCGCATCAGGAAGCATTCTGACCCACATCATGTGCAAGGCCATCAACCGGGGTCTGACCAAGGTGTTCGTGGGAATCCAGCCACAGGGAAAGCCAAAACCCCAAGATCTTTTCTTTGAACCCCCGGCAGAGGGAGAGGTACAAGCGCAACCTGCAAAGACGAAGCCCTCTTCCGAGGACGGTTTCTCCCGGGCGGTTCGCGCAGCCGGAGAAGCCGCCAAGGTCATCATCATTCCGGGCTACGGCATGGCCCTGGCCCAGGCCCAGTTCAAGGTGGTGGAACTGGCACAAAAGCTTGAGAGCATGGGAAAAGACGTCCGTTTTGCCATCCACCCTGTAGCGGGCCGCATGCCCGGCCACATGAACGTCCTGCTTGCCGAGGCGGAGGTGGACTATGAGAAGCTGGTGGAAATGGATGACATCAATCCTGAATTCAAAGAAGTGGATCTGGCCCTTGTGGTTGGCGCTTGTGACGTAGTGAATCCTGCGGCCATTGATTCGGAGGGGACCCCTATTTCAGGCATGCCGGTGCTCATGGCGCACGAGGCCAAAACCGTGGTGGTGTGCAACCTGGACGAAAAACCCGGATATTCCGGGGTGGAAAACCCCCTCTATAAAATGGACAAGACCGTCACCCTCTTCGGCGATGCCGGTGCCACGGTTGAAAAGCTCCTGGCAGGATTGCAGGCAGGGGAAATTTGACTCTGACACCCCGTGACTTCACCTGACTGCTTTGGTCTCTCTTTCGTAAATCATTCCTCCGGCCCCGTCCGAGACCTTTCTCAATTTCCAGTACTGGCCTCTGATTTCATCCAACCGGGCCTTGATGTCTTTGCAAGCGGTCATGGCTTCGTTGTTGAAGTGAACGATCTCATCAAAATAGTAGCGGATCCCTTCAACAAGGTCATCCGGGTTGCCTTCTTTTTCAGGGTCCAACAACCTTTCGATGTCCACCTTGAGGTCGCCCAGAAAGTCCCCGGTGGCGCTGATCCCCATCATGGTAACGCTAAGGGGCGAGGCCAGATCATCGGCAAAACATCCGGCAAGCATCCCAATGGACTCGAGCTCCTTTTGCCGCACCGCTTCGGTGATGTTGTGCACAATCCCCTGATAGGAAATCACTTTTCCGCTCTCATCCCTTCGGGCGATGACGTTCAAGTCGACCTCAATGGTTTCCCCTCTCGTATTTCTGAGCATCACCCTGCTCCTGGTCGCTTCTCCTTTTTCCGCCATCGCCTTGATCAGCGCGTCTCTCACGCTTGGATCGACATGAAACTCATTCATGTTCCTGGACATCGCTTCCTCCCTGCCGCCCAGTCCAAGCAGTTCGAGGCCTGCCGGGTTGACGTCGATGAAGCTCCCGTCGGGCTTAAGAATATAGATCATGTCTTTGGAGCGTTCAAAGATTCTCCGGTATTTTTCTTCATTGACCCTCAATTCATCGAGGGCCATTTTTTCCGTTGTAATGTCTTCGATGATGTGATTGACCCGTCGGACCCTGCCCTTTTTCAGGTACTCCACCCTGCCGTAGTCCAGAACCCATCGGATTTCGTTGTTCGGGCCAAGGACCCTGTAGGTGAGCTCCCCTATGCCTTCCTCGTAAAGGTTATTATAGTGGTTGAGGACCCGCTCCTTGTCTTTCTCATAAACGAAATCAAAAATGCTTCGCTTTTTGTCGATAAAAGCTTCTCTCGGAACGCCGTAGAGCGCCTCTGAAGCGGGATTGATCTCGACCAGGTGCCTGTCATAGAAGGCGGCATCCCTCACCTCGGCCTGATCGGCCTCTTCGTTGTAAGAGAATGAAAGGACCACATGGCGCATGGAATCGATGATGCTTCTCAACCTGGTGTGAAGTCGTTGGGTTTCAGCGGCCTTCTGACCGGCTTGGTCGTCAACGCAGGTGCCTGCCTTTCCTTTCTGGTCCTGTTGCATGGACTCCCTCCAATGGATAGCGTCGTGCCCGAAAAAAGCTTCCGATGTGTAGGTTGGCCGAAGCTATGTGAATTTTATTTTCACTTTAAATCAACCTTGACAGTCTCGTAAAAAGTCCGGAAAACGCCGATATGTCATTGCGAGCGAAGCGCGGCAATCTCATAACTCTTTGAATCGCAGAGAGATTGCCACGGCGCGTCGCGCCTCGCAATGACGGTGTAGGACTTTTTACGAGTCCATCAACTTTGAGTATTCTCTCGACACTTCAGGGATTCTGTATCTTCTCCCCTTCACTCTGATGAAGGAACGGTCCTCTTCGAATTCCAGGAAAGGGGAAAGCCTGATCAGCGCGTGCTCGCTAAATTTTACCCGGTCCTCCCCGGCGCGCATGTAAAGCTCATCGTCCTGGATGAACAATTTCTTCGGGCTGAGTTTCATTTTTCTTCGTGTATTGAGAATCAGTTCGATTCTTTCACCCTTCACGACATCAAAGGCAAATAAGGGCGTGTCCTCGTAAGGGAAGTAGACTTTCTCCTTGAAATCACGATGTTTCTGCATCAGGTGAAAGCCCCCCTCGTCTTTTCTGATGGAGGCATGGAAATGCTCGATGATTTTGCGGTGCAGGAATTCCCCCTCCTCACTGTGCCAGCGCCCTCTGCCGTCGAGCCTGAACGCGGCCTGATCTCTTG
>Ga0068714_10003435_pt1 | contig 18790 bp, 14 predicted proteins | sample MTBNYHSulfiMetaG_FD_62988 | JGI IMG/M metagenome (GOLD analysis project Ga0068714, IMG submission 62988) | Enrichment culture microbial communities from rom New York Harbor, USA that are MTBE-degrading - MTBE-NYH (New York Harbor Sulfidogenic)... | ecosystem: Environmental > Aquatic > Marine >... | reverse complement strand
GCCAGCGAATTCAGGTAGCGGGGCTGCTGGAAGGCCAGCAGGTTGTCCTGAGTCCACTGGTACGCCTCAGCCGACCAACGCCACTGCTGAGCCGGGCCGGCCAGAAGACGCATTCCCCACTCCATCGCAGGTAGAAGAACAGTGGCATACGACCGGGTAACGATGGGAATCGGGTCGGCGATCCAGGCGGCCTGTACCCCGAGAAGCGCCGAGACTGCCAGGGCGAACAACAAATAGTATTTGCTTCGTAGCGAAAAACGGGCTAAAACCTTTCCGGTGCGGGTGGTAAGGACCGATTTGCCCTCTTGCCGGCTGCGGACCACCGGCTGGGGAGCGTGCGTGATCTTCTCAAACAGGTCCAGCGTGGTGCCCAAGGGACATATCCAGCCGCAGAATATGCGGCCGAGGAGCACGGTGGCGGCCAGAAGAGGAATCAGCAGCGAGACGCCCTTCACCCACTGGCGCTCGGCCAGGGAGGTCGCCAGCAAGGCCAACGGGTCCAGCCGCAGGAAGAGGTCAACAGGAAGATAGGGAAAGAGTCCCTCCCAACGCTCCCGGAAGACCGTCATGAAGAGCAGGAACAGAAACAACGCGAACATCAGCGACTGGACAATACGTCTGAGAGTCATCGCTTCAAGTCCTTCAAGTCCCCTGAACCGGCGCGGGTTTCGCCCTGAATGATTCGATCCGTTGTTCAGAAAAGACCCGATTTGTAAATAAACATTTATTTCGGCTCTAACCAGTGTATCACAAAAAACTGTTAGGTCAACTTATTTTACATTGTATCGTTCATTATTGTTGAATCTTTACATTTCACTACACGTACACAAAGCCAGGCACGCTGCGGAGGAATCACTCCTAAATGATTGATATTCATACGCTTCGGGCTGAACTTCGCCCACACCTGGAGAAACGAATCAGGCGGGCTGCCACCTTACAGACCCAGTTGGAGCGCATCAGCGACTTATACCGAGAAGGCTGCGAGAACTGCCGGGACTGGAAGCAGATGGTGGAGAATATAGCCAGCGGCTGGGAAGGCCGCAAGCCTCCGTTGCTGATCCCGAGGCTGCCGGACAGTCCCGGGCGAGTGTACTCCGCCTCGCTACCGTCTGGGGCCTACCGCTGCCTGGCGACCGACGGCTCTCAAATCCTACCCAGCCGGCATGAGATACCCGATCTGGCGCTCCTTCAGGTCGCTCGCATCGCGATTACCTATCGGAGCAACACTCGCCCGAGGCTTGAGAAAATCACCCGGCTGCTCACGCCCGAGCAGTTGGAAACAGCGATGAGCGACCCTTTCGAGCGTCCGACTTTTGCCCAGTTCGTCCAGGACGAGCGGGACAGCGCCGAGCTGGAGCAGCTGGCCGCCCTGAGCGCGGAATATCCCGCCGAAGCGCCGGGAGTGGCCCTGCTCGATGGAACGCTCGTCCGCTGGAACCTCGAGGACCGAGCGTCCGCCTGGAAGGCGCTCCAGCTGGGGCGAGTCCGCGAGGCTTTCGGCCGCCTGCGGGAAAGCGGGACGCCGGTTGTGGGCTATATCAGCCGGCCCGGCAGCCGGGATGTCATTCATGCCCTGGCCATCTACCGCTACTCCCGACAGCATGGGCGAGCGCCCCGAGAGCCGGCCGAGGTCCTCCAGGCCAACAAGGAGTTCAGCGAAGCGGGCGATTTCGGGCTGGAAATCACCGACCGCCTGCTATTTGATCGGCTGCTGCCCCCCGCGCAGCGCTCCGGATGGTTCGCCTCGGGGTCGTATGTCCTGCGGGACTACGCCCCCGAGGATCGGATTCTCTTCTGCTATCTGAAGACGGACTCCGAGGTCGTTCGCCTGGAGATCCCCGCCTGGGCCGAGCCGCACAGCGAGACGCTGCACCGCCTGGTACTCGACCAGTGTCGAAAAGGGCGCGGCTACCCGATCACCCTGTCCGAGGCGCACGAGCAGGCCGTCATCCGAGGCCCCGACCGCGAGCTGTTCTACCGACTGGCGAGCGAAGAGTGGATGCGCCTGCGCCGGGAGAGCGGTGTCCCCAGTCCCCTGCCCCGCCCTTCGCCGAAACAGCAGCGCAAGCGAAGGCCGGTGTTATGAATACCAAGAGCTCATGAAGAAGGCAGCGTCCCGATGAGATCGATCCTTAACGGCTGGCAACGCAGAGTGATTTCGAGTATGATAGGGCTCAAAGTAAAGCCCTCGGAGGTCCGCAGCAATCAGGGCCTCGGCATTCGGGTGTGAGAGACGATGAGAGATGACTTTCGCTTAGATACTTTTGAGGACATTAAGGCAAAGATTGTCCCCCTGCTGCTGCCTAGCGGGGCGACTCGCATCGCGTTGTACGGTTCGGCGGCCCGTGGCGAAGACACGCCCCAGAGCGACCTGGATCTGCTGGTGTCGTTCCGCAAACCGCTGGGGCTGATCGCTCTCGCGCGGTTGCAAAGGCAATTGTCCGAAACGTTAAACCGCAAAGTCGACCTGGTCACCGAGGGGTTCCTGAGCCGATATATTCGCCCTCAGGTTGAGAAGGAAAAGGTGATTCTCTATGAAGAGTGACAGGGTACTCTTTCAACACATCCTGGATGCCATCGCACAGATTGAGCAGTATCTCACCAACAAGTCGTTCGATGAGTTTGGCGAAAGCAGGTTGCTCCAAGACGGTGTTATTCGCGAGCTGGCTATCATAGATGAAGCCGCACGTCGAGTCTCCCTTTCAATGAAAGAGCGTTATCCGGATATCCCTTGGGCTGATATCATCGGGATGCGCAATATTCTTATTCACGAGTACTTCGAAGTTGACATTGCTGAAGCATGGGAGACTACGCGGGTCGATCTACCCGCGCTGAAGGAACGCATTCTAAGGATAGAAGAGCGTGAGCAGCGGCGTCTCGAAGGAGACGGCGCCTGATGCCAAATCTTGCTACAAGCTTTGTGAACAGGAAAGCGTGAGCAGCGACGCATCCCGGAAACCGATTGCCGAAGTGATCCAGAGCAGCACCCAGCGGGTGGTTGCCCAGTGCACCCAGCGCAAAGACCGGCCCCCGATTGCGCTGCCGCCGCCCTTCGGCTCGCTGGTCCTCATCGAAGGCGAACCCGAAACGGTCGGCGTCGTCTGCTCGATCACCACCTCGGGCTACGATCCGGCGCGCCGGCCGACCGCGCTGGAGCTGCCGCTGAACAAACTCTATGAGGAATATCCCGAGCTGCCCGAGCTGCTTGTGACCGAAATCGAGGCGATCCCCATTGCCTGCGCCGCCGAGGCAGGTTTCATTCAAGGCACCCCGCCGACGCCTCCGCCGCTGCACGCCGGGGTGCACCCCTTTCCCGCTTCCCGGCTCGGCGCGCTGGTGGACGATCTCCATTTCCTGCGCCTGATTTACGATGCTTCCACCGCAACCGGCGAGGAGCTGCTCGTGCAGACGCTCAGGCAAATGTTCCTGCAAGCGCCCTCCTTGCAGACCCGGCAGGAATGGCTGCTGCGCGTCGGCAAGGAGCTGGCCCGCGTGTCGAAAGAGGATTACGACCGGCTCCGGTACATCCTGGAACGGCTGGAAAGGTAGAAGATGACTCCGCCGAACACCCGCAAGCGGCTCGGGACCATCACCCACGGCTCGCTGCTCGAAGGCCTCGAGATGCGCCTGCTGCCGGAAGTGTCGGTCGAGGAATTGCGTGCCGGGAAATTCGTCGTCGTTGAAGGAGACACGCATCGCTTCTTCTCGATGATCACCGACGTCACGCTCAGCGCGGAGCCGCCTGATATCCTCCGCTCGCCTCCCGCGAAGCATCAACTCCTGGCGCGCGTCCTGCACGGCGAACAGACCTACGCCACGGTCAGCCTGCGGCCGATGCTGATGCTCGATCACCGAGACGCCGCTCAGCCCGATTGGTCGGAGGAGCATCTCCAGCCGGTCAAGACGATCCCCGTTCACTTCTCCGAGGTCACGGAAGCTACCGAGCAGGACGTGGCGAAGATTTTCGGCCGGGAGGAACGCGACGCGCTTCACAGCCGGTTTTTCCATATGGGCACGCCGCTCGATATGGACACCCCGGTCTGTATTAACCTGGAACGTTTCATTGAGCGCAGCAACGGCATCTTCGGCAAGACCGGCACCGGCAAATCGTTCTTTACCCGGCTCGTTCTCGCCGGGCTGATTCGCAATGCCAAGGTCGTCAATTTCATTTTCGATGTGCACAACGAGTATGGCTGGGGCTCCCGCCGGGAAGCCGGCGCAGGCAAGAAGCAATTCGCCAAGGGCCTGAAACAATTGTTCCCGGATCGGGTCGTTGTGGCGACGCTCGACCCGGAGTCGGCCAAGACCCGCGACGTCAAACCCGACCTGGACGTGCGCATTCCCTTCTCCTCCATCGAGCCGGAGGATATTGTTCCGCTGGCGGCCGAGCTGAACCTGCCCCCGGCCGCCCCCGAGTCCTGCTACTGCCTCTATAATCGATACCGGAAGGAATGGCTCTCAAAGCTGCTGCATTACGAGCAGCAAGAGCTCAAGGAGCTGGCCACTGAGGTCGGCGCTCATCCCGAGTCCATCTCCGCCCTGTACCGCAAGCTGATTCGACTGCGAAATCTGCCTTTTATGAGCGAGAAGGGTAAGGACGATATCCGGAAGCTGATTGATTACATCCAGGAGGGAAAGCACGTGGTGCTGGAATTCGGCCGGCAAAGCAGCCTCGTGGTTTACCTGCTGGTGTCCAACCTGCTCACGCGGCGGATTCATGAACTCTATGTCGGAAAGACGGAAAAATACCTTGCCACGCAGGATCTCAAGGACGAGCCGACGCCCTTGATCATCACCCTCGAAGAAGCCCACCGGTTCCTCAACCCGGTGGCTGCCCGGCAGACGATCTTCGGCACTATCGCCCGCGAGATGCGCAAGTATTACGTCAACCTGCTCATCGTCGACCAGCGGCCCTCCGGCATCGACGACGAGGTCCTGTCCCAGATCGGCACGCGGATGGTGGCCCTGCTGAATGACGAGAAGGATATTGCCGCCGTCTTGACCGGGGTGCCCGGCGCGCCTTCCTTGCGCTCGGTGCTGGCCGGACTCGACTCGCGCCAGCAGGCCCTGGTTCTCGGCCACGCCACGCCGATGCCGGTCGTCATCCGCACGCGGAACTATGACGAGGTCTTTTACGAAAGCCTGGCACCGATGAAATCCGCCGGCGCATCAGTGGAGGACTTTTACTAACTCCAAGACCGTGCATAGCGAAAGGCAACTGATTATCGGTACGAAGCCCACCGCTCGACCGCGGTGGTGGGCGCGAGATCCAGCACGCGCACATCGTCAATGTACCAACCGTCGAAGTTTTCATAGCCGTCTGCGTGCAGATGGAAACGCAGCCAGAGAGTGGGTTGCCCCCGGTAAGGCGACAGGTCTATGGTCTCCAGCAGCCACCAGTCGGCCGAGTCCGAGTAGCGGGCCAGGGGCGCCGACCAGTTCACCCCGTCGGTGCAGGCTTGCACGTCGGCATAGTCATAGACTGTCCAGCTGGCGGGTTGAAGATCATAGCGATGCCAGAAGCGCAGGACGGGTTGCCCGGCCCCCGCGAGGTTGATCAGGGGGGAGATCAGATAGTTATCGCCGGGGACATAGTGGCCCGCCGGGCTGTCCGTCCAGGAAAAGCTGCCGCTCTTGGCCAGGAGCGAGGTACGCGCCCAGGATGAGCCGGCAAGCACCCGCCACGCGCCGACGCCGGCTTCCATATCATCCCGGAACAAATCGGCCGGGGCCTCGGTCTGCCCCACCGCTTCATTGGACAAGGCCGAGAGATTGCCGGCGTCGTCAATCACTTTCATGCGAATGAAATACTCCCTCCCTTCGTCGAGACGGAGCAAGGTGCACAGCTGCGGCGTTCCCGCCGGGGCGGGCGCCGGCTCGTCATACGCCCGGATCGCCTGCTCCCAATTGGCCTCCGAAATCGGCCCGGTCGCATAGCGGATGTCCAGGAAGCGGGCTGTGCCGACATCGCCGTCATCGCCTGGAGCCGTGAACCTCAAGTTCAGCCGGTCATAGAGACCCCGGCTCACGCTTAAATCAGCGACGGCCGCAGGAGCGATGGAGTCAACGGCGAAGACTGTCGAAGCATTCAGCCGGCCCGCCGCGAGCGCCTTGAGAGCGAAGGCGCTGCCCGGCTGCGCCCCGCCGAGGATCCGGTACTTGACCTGAAGATTCGTCAGGCTCGGCTCCCAGGCCCACAGCAAAGCCGCGACCCCCGCCACGTGGGGGGAGGCCATCGAGGTCCCGCTCTTGGTGCCATACGAGCCCCGGTTCGTGGGATAAGTGTTGTAGATACTGTCGCCCGGGGCAAAGAGGTGAACCCGGTTAGGCCCGATGCTGCTGAAGCCGGCGACGTAGTCGTTACGCGTGCTCGCCCCGACGGATATCAAGGCATCAATATCGTAATTAGCCGGAAAAGAGGTGAACCAATCATTGTTTTCCCCGTATTCGTTTCCGGCGGCGCAAACGAAAAGCCCGCCGGCCGAGGTAAAACTGTCAATCGCCTGCTTCAGCGCCGGGTCGTCATACTGGTCGCCCCAGCTGGCGTTGATAATCCGCGCTCCCATATGCTCGGCATAGTTGACCGCCTCGACCAGATCGGCGCTGGTCGAATCCCCGGACGCGTCAAAAGTATCCAAGGGCATCAGCCGGACATTCCAGCAGACCCCGCTGACGCCGACCCCGTTGTTGCCGACCGCGCCGATAGTTCCCGACACATGGGTGCCATGGGAGTGGTCATCCCAGGGATCGTTGTCATTGTCCCTGAAATCCCAGCCGCGCCAGTCGTCAACATATCCATTGAGGTCATTGTCAATGCCGTCAAACGGGTCGCTCTCGCCGGGGTTGGTCCAAAGATTCGCCAGAAGATCCGGATGGGTATAGTCCATTCCGGTGTCGATGACCGCGACGATGACTTCATGCGCGCCGGTGGTCGTCTCCCAGGCTTCAGGCGCGTCGATATCGGCATCCACTGTTCCGCCGCTCTGGCCGGTATTATGTAAGGCCCACTGAGTGGAGAACTGCGGATCATCGGAGAAGATGTCGCAGAGGTGATAGAGATAGTTGGGCTGAGCGCTCAACACGCCGGGCATCCGCCGCAACCGAACGACAGCTTCGGGAACGGACTCCTTGCCGGCAAGAACCACCCGATAGAGCCGGGGAGCCTGCCAGCCGGCGGCCCGCCCCTCGGGAAAGACGCCCGAGGCCGAAAGACCTTGGCCGGAAAACCAGGCTGAGCCATCGTGGATAGCGGGGGAAAGAGTGACCAAAACCTCGCCGGGTATGTACCCCGGGCCGGCCGGAGCGAACGGCAAGCCGACGAAGAGGAAAATGATCAGAATGAACCCGGTCTGCAAACCTCGGGGGACTGAGCTGTAGATCAAGAACGACACAATTCCAGCAAATCTCCTTGTCTTCAAAGGGGGCAGAGCGGTCTCAGCTCATGCAACGCCGCCGCCGACTTGATCACCTTTCGGCGACGCCTCTAGTCGCCTTGCCCGCTCAGCCTTCCAAAGGTTCTCCCCGAAGGTCCTCGTCGTCGTACCTTTCCTCGCATTCTTCCAGCAAGGTGCGCCTTCGGGGATCGCCTCGCTGCCGCTGAGTCTGAGCGATGAGCTGCAAAAGGCGTTCCCCCTGGGGCGAGCCGGGAGCCTTCTCCAGCAGGATTCGGCTGTAATACTCCGCCTGCCGGAGATTGCCCAACCGGAAGAAGCAGGCCGCCATGCCATAGAGCGCCTCCCGGTTGTCGCTCTGCAGTGACCAGGCGCTCTGATAGAGCTGCAAGGCCTCGCGGTAGAAACCGTTGCGGGCCAGTTGTTGCGCCTCGGTCAGAAAATCGCTCGGCCTCTTTCTGCGGCTCCTCATGGAGGCTCACCGTCCGGAAGGAACTGTACACGGAGCCGGCCCGGTCGTCAACGCAATCCGCGCAGGGTTGCGCGACCCGCCTGAAAGGATAATAATTCACTTGCCAGACTCGAAGGGAGACCCTATCCCGATGGAAGTTAGTGCTTTTCGCGATTTCTTGCACCCTCGACGATCCTGCCAAAGGCGATTGTTTTCGCCGGTCCGCGCGCAGAAGGCCGCCGCGCGGCTTGGGCTGCTGTTCGCAGTGCTCCTTATCGGCACGCTCTCGCCGGCAAGTGGAAATGAGAATCCCGGCTCGCTATCCGTTCGCCCGGCGACCGGGGACCTCCGGCTCCTGTTCACGGTTCAGGGTCGAAAGATTCCTCTGCGGCTGTATGTTCCCAGCACCTATGATTCGACGCAGGCATACCCCGTCGTCGTCGCCCTCCATGGCGGCGGGGTGGACGAGAACAGCTACTTTGACCGGTACGAACAAGGGAGGATCAAAGAAGTCGCCGAGGCAAAGGGAGTCATTGTGATCTGTCCCCGTCGTCCGGCGACCACTGTTCCCGAAGAAGCGCTCTGGACGCGGGCCGCGCTGCAGGAAATCGCCGGGCGGTATCGTGTGGATCCCGAGCGAGTTTATCTCTTGGGGCACTCGGCTGGAGGCACCAGCGCGCTGTATCAAGCCGCCGTTGGCGCTCACCCTCTTGCGGCCGTGGCTTCGCTCGCGGGGGCGGGCTTTCTGCACGACTCTTGGCAATCGCAGGCGAGCGTGCAAGTTCCGATCTTTCTGGGGGCGGCTACCGGAGACGAGATCGTCCCCCTGGATCGGATGCACCGAACTCGCGACCGGCTGGAGGCCGCAGGCGCCCCGGTCACGTTTCACGAGACCCCCGGCAGCGACCACAACACGTTCGTCGCGCCCTTATTCGAGAAGGTTTTCGACTGGTTCCTCACGCACCGACGCCTGGGCGCCACCCTGGGAAACTCCGCTGAACAAGGGCCGGACAATTAGCTTGATTTCTCCCGGCCAAGTTGATAAGAATACTTCTTAAGGGGTGTGTCTTGCGCAAGCAAGTGTGGGGCTTCCGTGAGAGTTTTTTACTTCGAACCTGAAAACCGCGCCTATCGGAAGAGCTTCCTGGATGGTCTGCGGCAACACAGCCGGCACGAGGTCGTTGCCTTCACCTTACCGGAAGGTCGAACACCGTATGCGCGCCGCAGCGCTCTCCTGCCTTTCCTGGAACAACTCTCCGGGATGAAGGCCGGCCAAGCCGCGCCGCTGCCCGCCCAAGAAGAAAGCATCTCCGCCGCCGACCGGGTGGATGCCTTGATCACCACCGACGCGCAAAGCCTGTGCGACCTGTACGCGCTCGGCCGGCAATGGCTCAGCGCCCTGCCCTCGGCCTTATTCTTTCACGAGCGCTCCTTTCACATTAAGCCGTCGCAGCGACCATCGGATCTGCAGGCAGGGTTGAACTTGCTGTATTCCATGCTGGCGGCCGACCGGCTTTTCTTCAGCTCCTCGCAGCATCAGCACGCCTGCCTTGACTCTTTGCCGGCCTTGATCCAGCCGATCCCGCAGTTCCGGGGCAAGGGGCGCATCCTTCAGTCCTTGAGCGAGAAATCGCGCATCCTGCGGCCCGGCATCGCCTTGCGCGAGCTGGACCGCTGGCGGCACGAACTGAAGTACAATTCGCCGACCATCCTGTGGAACCAGCGGTGGGAGAGCAGCAAGCGGCCCGACGAGTTCTTCCGCATTCTCTATCAACTGGCCGACGAAGGCCTGGACTTCGGCGTCGTCATTTGCGGCGCCCGCCCCGAACCGGACGGCGATGGAGGACGGCCGATGACCGACCCGGTCTTTGACGAGGCGCGCCACCGCCTCGGCGACCGGGTGTTTCACTTCGGCTATGTCGGCTCGCGGGCCGAATACGCCAACCTGCTGTGGATGTCCGATATCGTCGTCTCCACAGCCGAGATGGACTACTATCCCACGGCCATCATCGAGGCCATCTTCTGCGAGTGCTTTCCCCTGCTGCCCAATCGGCTGGAGTATCCCAAGATCATTCCGGTTGCCCAGCAAAGCCGGTTCCTCTACGACGCGCCGGCACAGTTGCTTGAGAAGCTGAAGTACTTGCTGCTCGACCCTCTGGAGATCCGCAGCGCTCACTTGCGAACCGATATGCTTGCTTATGACTGGGAGAAGGTCATCGCGGAGTATGATCGGGCGCTCGTCGAACTGAAGCCCGCCTTTCGAACGGACGTCATCGCCTCGCCTCACTCGCCCGTGCCATAAGTCTCTTTACAAAGCCATCCCTTAAATGCGCCGCAAGGCTGGAGCGGTGCGCAGATTCTTCAGCCGCAAGGTGAAGAATTGTCACCGAAAGGCTCTTGACTTCCGGCGGCAAGCGAGTCATATTTTTTAGTAACGCGGAAAGGAGGTGGTCCACTTATGATAGAAGGCAGTAAGTCAAGCGTAGGTGGCTGCGGAGGTGGGGACGGGTAGGCCTTAAGGCTCCACACCGTGAATGCATGGGGAGTACGCTCGTCAGTTTTCCCTGAGCCATCCGAGGGAAGAGGCGAGCGGAGCCTACCACCCGGGGTCGCCCGGGATAAACGCCGCGAGGCGACATCTCGGGACGGGTTTCTCTTCCGAAAGCCCATCGGGCTGAAGGTCGTCCCCATGTCTCCAATCCCAACAGTACACCGGTTCGGGGTCGGACGCCCACAGGCATCCGGCCCCGAATTTGTTTTATGCCCCGTCTCTTGCCGCCGTTGCCACTGATAACCCTCTCTGATACAGTGATGAATCACGAAACGAAACAGGTGATCGATCTTTGGACTGCGGCGGCTTGCCGCCGCTTTCACCCACGCGATCTTTAAGGAATTCGCAAAGCGCAGGCAAGCCTGCGCACTCCAAAAGAAGGAGAAATGTCGGTGTCTTCCATCCGCAAAGTCAAAGGGGGCGTGACGGCGGCTCGAGGCTTCAAGGCCGCCGGCGTTCGCTGTGGCCTGAAATCGAAGGGCAAAGACCTGGCCGTCATTTATTCCGAAGGCGAGGCCGAAGCCGCCGGGGTCTTCACTACGAACCGCTTTGCCGCAGCGCCGGTTCGCCTCTGCCGCCGGAGACTCCAACGCCAGACCTGCGCGCAGTCCATTGTGGTCAATGCCGGTAATGCAAACGCCTGCACCGGAGAGCGGGGCGACGCAGACGCCGCCGCGATGGCCGAGCAGACCGCAAGCCACCTGGGGCTTCCGCCGGCCGAGGTGCTCGTTGCGTCCACCGGGATCATCGGTGTGCCGATGGACAGGAAGAAAATCGAGCGGGGCATTGCCGCAGCCTGCCGAAGTCTCAGCCGCAAGGGCAACGACAGCGCCGCCCGGGCGATCATGACCACGGACCTGGTTCCCAAGCAGGCCGCCCGGAAGCTACTGCTCGGGCGTCGGAGGATTCCCGTTCTGCTCGGGGGCATCGCAAAAGGCTCCGGGATGATCCACCCGAACCTGGCCACCATGCTGGCCTTTCTCACGACCGACGCCGCGATTGACGCCAAGTGTCTGCGCCGCGCGTTGCGAGCCGCGGTCGAGGACAGCTTTAATATGATGACCGTGGACGGCGACACCAGCACCAACGACACCGTGCTGCTGCTCGCCAACGGACAGGCGGGAAACCGGCGCATTACAAATCCCAGATCGCCGGACTACGAGCAGTTTCTCTCCGCGCTGAAGGATCTATGCCAGGACCTTGCCATCCAGATTGCCCGGGACGGCGAGGGGGCAACACGCCTGATCCGGGTTGTCGTCGAGGGAGCCAGATCGCGAGAAGCCGCCCGAGTCGTCGCCAAGAGTGTCGCCGGCAGCAATCTGGTCAAGACCGCGGTGTTCGGCGGCGACCCGAACTGGGGGCGTATCATCTGCGCCGTGGGTTATTCCGGCGTCCCCATCCGGCCCGAGCGCGTCAGCCTGTGGATCGGCCGCACCCTGATCGTTCGTGGCGGACAACCCCGGCGGCAGGCCACTGCCGAAGCCGCCCGCAAGGCCCTCGCGGGAAAAGAGGTGTGCCTGCGCATCGCTCTCGGCCAGGGTAAAGCCTCGGCGACCGCCTGGACCTGCGACCTGACCTACGACTACATTCGCATCAACGCGGAGTATCACACGTAATAATAAGTTCGGAGGAGCTGTTCAAAAAGCTGTTTTCCTGTCATTCCGAGCGAAGCGAGGAATCTGACTCCCAAGGCAGTTTCACCCAAGAACTTCAGATTCTTCGTCCCGATGAATCGGGACTCAGAATGACAGGTTGAAGCGTATCCTCCGCCAATGGAGCAGGTAGGGTGCAACGGGTTGCACCGGTTGTCTCTCGTCCGCTCAATGCAGTTGTTAGAGGTTGAGTTGTTGCTGAAAGTAGGATGCGATGTTCTTCCTGGCCTCTTCAGATGCCAGTTCTTTCGCCTTCTTGTGTGAACAGAGTCCATAGACCTTAGCCGTTACCTCACCCTCAATCTGTCCATTTACTCTATGTCCACTTGGGGACTTTACGGTGGTGAACCCACAATGGTATGTCATCATGAAGTTCTTCACGAGAGGCAAGGCATTGTTTCCCGAGTAGACGGGTTCCTCCAGTGTCGCTTCAATCTCGATTGTCGGTGCGTTGTGGTATGAATGGGTGTGACTGTGAAGCGTCTTGTTCTTGTATTCTATGGCCACGTGATAACTGAAGTGGTTTTCCGGACCTCGCTTTGTCTGACTCTTACTGGATGTCTACGACGTGGACAGGATCGATTTGTATAGGTTGACACCAACAACACCGATCTCGCGTAAAACGACAAGGCACAGAAGGAGGCAGCCAACAACAAGCAGCGCTAGCTTCTTTCTCCTCATATCATTCGCCTTTAACAATGATTGTGCAGTCCGTATAAAACTGCGAATTTCCTACGAGGGTCCCCAGCAAGAGCAGGGCAGACACCAAACGCTGCCTTGCCAACCGCACCATTTTATTATCCCGACCGCTGAATACGCTGTCAACTACTCCTCCCGGGCGTCCTGGAGGTCCGTTCGGGCCGCGCCGGGAGTGGTCGTCTGCTACACGGAGGATGCCGGCATCCGCACGGGGAAGAAATTCGTCGAGGCGGGCGTGCAGATCGCCGCCGGGGTGCCCCTCAAGTGCGACGAGCCGGAGGACTTCCCGACTTTCCGTATCGGCGTGTTCGGCCTGGACAAACTTCAGAACGTGGATCGGACGGTCAAGACACTTGAGGAGGCGCTGGAGAGAATGGGGTAGCCGGGCAGGGGGCGGCGCCGAGGTAGCGAAACCTTCAGTGGTCGTGTTCGGTTTCTTGTTGCGCATCTGCTTGGATGATCTCATCGATGTTCACCCGGATTATTGACTCGTTGTCCTTCCGAACGACCCAGAGAACCGCTACAGGCCATGGCGATGGCTCGTCCTGATTTCCCCCTTCCAGAGCTTGGACCTCCCGGCCGCCAAAGACGAAGAAGCCCGCTTGCTCAAGTTCCTCCAAGGCTTCAGTCAATTGGAACGATGCTTTGACCTGAGCCGCTGGCTCAAGCTCGTCCCACATTTCTCCCCAATCCCGCGCAGATTGGAGAAACTCGCCGACAAGATCGACCTCCGCTTGGTTCCGCAGTTCGTCATGGTTGGTTGATCCTGCACACGCGTTTCCGATTACATCCAGAACCTGTCTTCCGGTCCTGAGGCGGGACAGGTAGGCGGGGATGTTCTGTTTGACTCGGCGGACTCGCACAGGCTTCGTGGGCGTACTTCCCTTCATCTTCTTCGCGACAGCCACTTCGTGATTTGACTTCATCTGCCGGAGAATGTCAGCGGTGTAAGTGTCCTCCTGATCATCAACCATCTTGTGATGAGTACGGCAAAGAAGGATTAGGTTTTCATATGAATCGAGCTTCTCTTTCGGGAAGGAAGAATCATACCGGGGGCCTCTTTCGCGTCCGGAAATGATGTGGGATTCCTCGGCTACTACAGAATCGTCGTCCTGCCCAGTCGCGTCGATCACGAGCTCATCCTTACAGATCGCGCATTGGTTGCCGGAGCGCGCCCATAGAATCTTGCGTGTTTTGTCAGAAATGCCCATGTGTTATCTCGCGCCCAAATCAATATCAATAGGTGACAGTCACCTAGTCTCTATTTCGTTTCTTCACGCGTTCGAGTACCACTCGTTCCTGACTTCGGCGAACTCTTTTGGCGACTCACAGATCGCTTTCCACGCGGCCACGGAACTCGGAATACCATCGCCTCGTCGCTTGTAATGCAAGAATAGAACATGGGCCAAGCGTGCTGATGCTTGTCTGAATGCCAGCTTCTCAGCAAAAGACAGGCTGCCTATTTCAGCAGCAGGATCCGTGTCATCTACAAGCGCCTGCAGTCCCCGGAGCGTAAGATCCTCTGAAGGATCTGTGAACCGCTCGGGGTGCTTCCTGATCACTGTTGCCATCATGTCCAATGTGGCATACAGGCCGGTAATATACCGATACATTACGGACTGCGATGCTTGCCGCAGAAGCACGCCGATGTCTTCCTCGCTGACTACGGAACTGTCCAGCCTCAGCAATCTTAAGATCGCCTTGAGACCATCGACTACCCGTACATTGTCGCTGGACACCAAGGCATCCTCAATACGTCTGATCACGATCGTCTTTGTATCGGGAAAGAGATGAAGGCACGCAGCAGCTGCTCGCAGGCACGGCAGGCCAGCGTTGTCGAGTTCAGATAGAAGACGATAAAGGGTTTGGCGTGTGGCCTCATCAGCCTTCGGCGACAGCGCAGGTGCTACAGCTTCTGCCACCGCGTCTACAAGCTTGCTGAATCTTGCTTTGAATTCATCCTGAACCGAGAGGAAGGGCGAAGGCTTAGATTCGCCAGTCAGCCGTTCCTTGTCAGCATCCCACCACTCGATCAGTCGGCTCAGGATCGTTGTCATTTCCTGCTCCGTCCATTGAATAGTTGCGGCGGAACCGGCCAACTCAATGCACATCGGGATTTCACCATGTGTGAACCCTACACCCTCATTCGGTTTTTGCTTTTGGATTGGAAGGGGGCATTCTCGGATATAATCTTTCAGGAGTGGAACCGGGTCAATCCCCTTAGGGTGCGGGAGAGTCAGGAACGCGAACTTGTAGAGACCGGTATCTGTTGGCAGGCCCAGGTCATCAGTGAGGGACCACAGTGCTTCTCCAAGGCGGTCGACCTGATCTCCGACCAAGAGCCCTAAGTTGTAGAGCCGCACCAGCACCATCGATGCCCACTGGCGGGAGCCTGCGATTTTACTGCTCGTACTCTCCAGCAGACTGTCTATCCTCGTCCCGTCAATCTCAGGCTTTGGAATCCCTACGAGGGCGTCCTTCTCGATGCTCAGATATTGGAACGGATTAACCAACTCATTGGCGACGATTGGATGCAGATTGGTCAGCACGGGGAACTGAAGCAAGGTGGTTATGCTGTCGTAACGTTCTCTGTGGGTGAGACTAGCCAACAATCGCTGTACCAGATGGCTGATGCCGCGGTACTTCGCCCTCTGATTCGAAGCGTATACCGACAGGAGAAAATCTAGCAGCGTGTGCTTTGCTCCCGACGAGCACTTGCAGCACAGTCGGGAAAGGATCTCGGGGATCACTTGCGCAAGCAGAACGCCGAAGTTGTCAGTTCGGAACTGGTCTCCAGCCTGGATCTCCTGCTCGCAACCCTCTAGCGCCCGGAGATACTGATCGACAAGCCCATCAACATGAGACGTCTCCATCCGATAAAGGGCTTGACGGTTGAACACATGCTCAACGGTCTTCGCGTCTCCCGTTCGGATCATTGTTATGACGGCCCAATGAGGTGAGGTCCGGGAAATCCGAGGGATTGCGCCTTCTGCGCTCTTCTTGCTCAGTGTCATGCCTGTGATTCTAAACGGAGCGCCCACCTCCTCGGAAAAACGGAGAAAGGCATACGCGGACAGTGCATCGTGGGTCCATCCGCCGAAGTGATGTGTGCGGGTGACCCGCCCGATGTCGAACTCCCTCTTCTCGGTTACTTCAGCTTGCGCCGAATGTGGCTGCCCTAACGCCATCTCGAATAACTTCAGCTCGTTCCATGGATCACACTTGTATTCCTTCAGGGCATTCCAACGGTCGGAGAACTGTTTCCGCATCTCCTCATGGCCCGACCAGCTTCGCGCCTGGAGAGAACGAGAGTCCTTCGCGAACCGAAGCAGAAGCATCGTGAACGACTCTTCGGACACCAAGGAGTAGTCGGTCGTGACCGGGTTCAGATTGAGTTTGGTACGGATTCTCTCCAGAGCTGTCTCGAGTATTCTCTCGGCTTCTTCAAGTTGGCCGATCTCTGCAAGTACTGCAGCTCTCTTCGTTTCCCAGAACGGAAGCGCTTCGTTCGATGGCCACGCCTTCAGTAAACGCTTGAGCTCCGGCAGCTCCAGCGCGAACAAGGCTTGCAGCGCGCACTCGTAAGACAGAAATGCCGCTTCTTCAGCCGAGAGGTGCTGGACAAGGCCGTTGAGAGCGCTTTCAGCCGCCCGCCACTTCTCGATAAGACCTTCCTCCCTATAGAAACGCAACATTGACAGCGACAGCTGGAGCCACATGTCCCGCATCTCTGGCCAGGGTAAGTGAGCATGTTCGGGTTGGCTTACAGAAATCTCGGCTGTTGGCGGCGCTTGTCGATTCGCAAAGGGCCAGTACCGCTGCAGAACGCGCTCAAAGAAAGGATACAGGTTGTCGAAGATCGGACAGAGGCACTTCTCCAGACGCCAGTTCAGTTCGAACGCGAATTGAATATCCAGCGGGACCGGGAACTGGTCCTGTACGGACACAGAACTAGCCCAGATCTGTGTGAAGATCCACAAGGAGTTCCGTTGGTCCTCAGGCACAACGACCCATCCCGGAAAAGAGAGTCTTGCTTGCCTCCACTCTGGCAGAACTGCTCTCAGCTGACCGATCTTGTCGTTCTTGTTCGGATCCGGTGCCATGGTGGTCTGCCCACGGGGCCAGTCGGTTCGGTTGTCTTGGTCCTTCCGTGACAACAGGTACCGGCAGAAGCGATCCAGTGCTCGACAGTGATCCTCAGCAACAGCCGGGGAGCCGTCAAGATCGACCAAGACGATATCGCGTTGCTCAAGAAGCTTCTTCTGCGCGCTAGACAAGGAGAAGACGCCAACTAGGTACATTTTCGGGGACTTCCCCTTGCCAAGATTGTCACGAATCCATCCGGTCCACTGAAGGAAGTTCGGATCATCGCCGGAGAACCCAACAAGACAAAGCGTGTTTTCCAACAGTGCTTGCTGAACTGTATTCACGAAGGGCGCGAAGTTCTTGGGGTACCGCCTGTAATCTTCTTCCGTGATGATGAAGGGCCGTTCGGAGGGAAAGCTACCGTGCAGCTTCACGATGCGCGGCTTCTGCGAGTATACAATGTCGTCGGTATTGACGACAACATCGTATTTCTGGGAACTGACCGATGCACAGGCCCGTTCAAGGAGCGTGTCGTAGTTCGTCGTGAATACGTCAGTCCACGGCAGTTCTAGCAGACGGACGTGAAGTGGCGACGGCTCGTAGTCCTTGTCCGGGACATGCTGACGAAGTAATTGATCCAACGCCGGGCGTCCAAGGGCGGCCTCCACTTCGTCGGCGAGCTTCAGAGGGTTGAGATACTTCTGATCGCCCGTTGGCACACAGCCATGGATCTTCTCATAGAAGAGATCGCCGAGTTGTGGCCAGTCGGGGAAACACTTGCAGGGCATTCCGCTGGGCTTGGCGTTTCGGCTGAATCCAGCACCGACCATCACGGCGGCATGACCCGACCAGAGACGTTTGGCGATCTCATCGAGATAAGGCCTGATCGATTCGTTAATTGGTATGTCGTTCATCGTAGTCATCATGCGGGTACTGCTGCTCGTGGTTCTGTCCATTCCCCCTTTTTTGTGCCAGTTTCTATGTCACGATTAACTGTCTTTCTGTGTGTTGGAACTGCTGCTTAGGGCTTACGGTCAGCGGGGCTTGACTGTTCATCGAAGTTCATCTCCCTGCGAGATGACACGAAAAGCTGTAATGAGGCACAGAACAGCATCTTGATCATGCCGATTATGGGAAGGCCTGTCAAGTGCTTTCTGGTGTGCTGTCCCAGGGGCAATTAAACCGGTGCAACACGCTGCACCCTGCACACTGGATTCCCGCCTTCGCGGGAATGACAAGACCCTGTGGTTAGTGGACACTCCCCTGAATTGTCACCGGGCCGAGGAGGCCGGAGGGGAGGAGTTGCCACTCGGGGCGGAGGGTGATGTTTGTCCGGGTGTAGCGCTCGTGCGGGGGCAGGTCCCGGTCGCCGACGAGGCGATTCCTCCAGGAGTTGACAACACTGGCCTCCAGAGTGTTCTGCCCCGGCTTGAGAGTTTCTGACACATCGACCCGGAAGGGCGGGGTCCAGAGGACGCCCAAGTCCTTTCCGTTCAGCTTCACTCGAGCGATGCCGATATCCCCCACGTCGCCGATGTCAAGAACGTATTCGCCCTCCTCCTCGAGCTTCTCATCGAAGGCGAACGTCTTCCGGTAGGTTGCCTTGCCCGAGTAGAACCGGATGCCCGGTTCAGGCCGCTCGGTCCAACTGACGGGGGTATCGAAGGTGACCTCTTTCGGCCCGCCCCACTCGGGGTCGAACTCCACCTGCCAAGGCCCGGCGATTTCCTGAACCGTCGTGTAGTCCCTGTAGTTGAAGTGACCTGCCAACGGGCGCAGAGACGGAACTTGGCTCCTGAATACGACAAACAGCGAGCCGTACGGGCCGAACCTCAGAGGAATCTCCGTTCTTCCGCCTATCGGCGTAAAGGCGACCTCTTTCCGGATCGCGCCGGTCAAGGGGTCCCAGAGCTCCGGCGCTTTGTTCTCCACCCGATACCGGGCCAGGACGTCGACCGGC
>Ga0068714_10003434_pt1 | contig 18794 bp, 15 predicted proteins | sample MTBNYHSulfiMetaG_FD_62988 | JGI IMG/M metagenome (GOLD analysis project Ga0068714, IMG submission 62988) | Enrichment culture microbial communities from rom New York Harbor, USA that are MTBE-degrading - MTBE-NYH (New York Harbor Sulfidogenic)... | ecosystem: Environmental > Aquatic > Marine >... | reverse complement strand
ATCATGCAGTTCAGCTGTTAAGCTTGCAGGCCTCTTGGTTTTGCATTGTAAAAAGGACGCTTCGAATACATCGGGATGATAATCCTCGCCCCTGATTTCAGTGCCTGGATTGATACTCTGAGCAGGCCATTTCGGAGATTCAGATGCACATAGCAACAACGCATGTCAACACGGATTTCGATGCTCTGGCTTCTCTGGTCGCTGCAGCCTATCTCTATCCTGGAACAGTGGGTGTGCTGCCCCGTCAGGTCCAGCCGGATGTTAAAGAGTTCCTAGCCATCCATAAGGATTTGTTCAGAATCACATCGAGAAACGACATCGATATTTCCGATATCACCAGGCTTATCATCGTCGACACTAACCGCTGGAATCGTTTGGATCTTATGAGCGAGCTACAGGAGCGCGCCGATCTCGAAATCATTTTGTGGGATCACCACATGAAGGGCGGAGACATTGAACCGTCCTGGGAGTGTCAGCAGGAAGCGGGAGCGAATATTACGCTCATGCTGCGCGAAATGCGCAGGCGGGAGATCGCTTTCGCGCCCATGCAGGCGACCTTGTTTCTGATGGGCTTGTATGACGACACCGGCAATCTGACTTATCCTTCCAGCACTAGCGAGGATGCCCATGCCGCCGGATATCTTCTGGAAAACGGGGCCGACCTCAATGTCGCCGGAGCCTATCTAAGTAAGTCTCTCGATTTGGGACAAACCACCGCACTGACACTGATGCTGGAAGGCTCGAAAATCTTTCGGATTGGCGGCTACAACGTGGGCATTTCTTTTCTGCCGGTCGAAAGAGGCCTGAACATGCTGTCATCGGTTGTGACTAAATATAAGGAGCTCAAAGGATTGGATGCAGCCTTCGGCATATTCTGCACTGACCGGGACAGGTGTCTGGTAATAGGGCGAGGCGGCAGAGGCGACATTGATGTTGGGGCTGTGGTGCGCAAACTCGGTGGAGGGGGACATCCTGCGGCTGGTTCAGCGATGGTCAGAACGGAACATCCCACCCATGTCTATCGCCAAGTGGTGGACCTGTTAACCCGAACGGAGCAACCGCGGGTGAGGGTCAAAGATATCATGTCTGAACCGAAGCTTTCTCTATCCCCTACCATCAGTGTGGCTGAAGCCCGCCGGTTCATGGAGGATCAAGGTATCCAGGCTGCAGTGGTTGCAGACAACGGCAAACTGGTCGGTCTGATTTCTGTTGCGGAGCTTGCCAAGGCAAGAACCGATCCACAATTAAAAGCTCCAATAAAAAGCTTTATGAAATCAGGATTTCCCATTTTGCATCCGGACCAGACTGCAAGGGATGCGGTTCATCTCATGAGTGATTCGGAAAGCGGACTACTGCCGGTGGTCGATCAGGAGAGAGTCCTCGGCGCGGTCACCCGCTCGGATCTGATGCTCTACATTTATGAGCTCTAGGAGACTGTCCGACAATATGTAGCTCATAGCTTCAGCCCTGCTTTGACAGGCAGCCCCATGGGCTGCGCCACATGAAAAGCATATTCTCGGACAAGCTCCCGGGTGCCAATGGACAAGGCAAGCCGTTACCTTCACTGATTGGTTTGCTTTGTCATCTGTTAAGCCTCGGTATCAGGGTGGCTGTGCCAAGGGCAGTGGTCAGGACTTTCGCAGTATTCAGCAGGAACGTAAATGGGAGGAACCGCATCGTTGATCCAGTAGACTTGAGAATGAAAGGCCAGTTTGATGAAAAGGGTCGGTTCCGAGATTCTACTCAGGCCGCCGTAAGTACAGTAGCCAATTCCAGGTCTGGCTTTGCAGATATCCGGCAAAAAATAGCGACACAGCTTTTTCATGAACCGACCGGCTCTCCATTATGAGGGATTCATGCTGGTTACCGAGCCATAAATCGTCTTTTTTGTCTATAGGCATTACTGCCCATTTTATGACTGTAAAAAGTACCCAATCAACCACGCCGAGGAAACAATACCCATCAACCGAAGTGCTCTTTCCAACATGGAGACGAAGAGACCATGACTGAATATGCGGAAGGATCAGTGAGTCATCAGATTGCTCTACCTGATGATTTGTCGAATAAACTGGCCGATATTGCCAAGCGCACAGGCCGCTCTCCCTCCCAGGTTGCAGAGCAGGCACTGCAGCAATTCCTTGGAAGTCACCAAGACACTGGGGTCGTTTATCTGTCGGCTCCCGCGAGTGCCTTGATGAAAGGGCTCTATGAAGAGAATACCACCATCGCAGAAGTTAAAAGGCACGGCGATTTCGGTCTGGGCACCTTCAACGATCTGGATGGAGAGATGGTGATGATTGATGGCATCGTCTACCAGCTCAAAGCAGATGGCCACACTCATGAAATCACTGACGCGGTCCAGACGCCGTTTGCCTGCGTAACCTTCTTTAAACCGACAACAGTCGAGGAGGTCTCCAGGCAACTTGACTATGCCGCCTTTAAAAACCTTCTGTACCGCCTCCTTCCTTCAACGAACATGTTTTACGCCTTGCGCATTGAAGGAGCATTCACCCAAGTGAAGGTATGGTCGGTCTCCAAACAGGAAAATTACCGCCCGATAAATGAAGTGACAACTGAAGCATTTGAATACAATGACGTGGAGGGAACCATTGTCGGGTTCTATACTCCTGATTTTATAAAATCCCTCAGCATGGCAGGATATCACTTGCATTTTTTGACAGCCGACCGAGAGCATGGCGGCCATCTGCAGTATTGCGAGCTCAAAAGTGCTCGGATTGGCGTTCAATTCGTATCCAAGCTGGTTCTGAATATGCCGATGACACTTGACTACTTGACCACCAGCCTGGCGTAACCTGCGGCGAGTCAACGGGGAGCAGAAAGTCCCGAGCTCTTCGAAAAATTCAGTGAAGGCTCTTGATTAATTTGAGACACCTGATACAATATCGTCGGAAAGCAACTCTTTCCTCCTCCGATCAGAGAGCCAGGTTTCCCCTCCTTCCTGGCTCTCTTTTTTTTCGGCCTATATGCCCGTGAATGCTTGCCGCAGTTGCCCCAGCCCAAAACAAGCATATCGGCAGCCAAATAGTGGACTAGGAGCTTGTCCGAGAACTGTCATTTCGAGCCGAAGGCGAGAAATCTTGTGCTTGCAAGTGGCTCATTTTACAGATTTCTCACTACGCTACGCTCCGTTCGAAATGACAAAAGAGGCATTCTCGGACAAGCTCCTAGGGCCTCTGCCAAATGAGATTTCCGTCTTTATGTAGAACCCTTATTCGATGAAACGGAATGGAAATCAGCTCGCCTTCGTAATTCCGCAGCCAAAAAGAGAACTTGTTGCCTTCTTCAAAAATGATTTCACTAAACGAGACGCGGATTATTTTCTGCTCGACGTGATCGAAATAGCCGATCTCGAAATCGCCTTTTGCGAATTCGGAGTCCCAGCGGATTCGATTTAATAAATCTCTAATCGGGATCATGCGATCTTTCGGCAAAGTAGGGGAACTGCCAATTCTCCGCTTATTGTATAATGAGCCTGCATGTATATACTTTAACTTTAAGAGATTGCATTGAAGATGGGAAGTCAAGTTTCTGTTTGGGGTGTAAAGACGATGCACAGCCATTTAATTCGAAAACTGCCTGTAGCGGCTCTGATTTCGTGTTCGGCCATACTGCTGTTTTGCGCAGGCAGCGGAATTGCGTCTAATTCCAGGCAACCGGGCGGCTTGCGCTGCAAAGGCCGGATTGTTTATATTGGGGATACCACATTTGATGTTTTCAGCAAATGCGGAGACCCCGATTGGTCCCATAGCTACGAAGTGGAAAGGGGGGCGAAAAGGGTTCAAGGGCCTCCCGGCAAGAGGGAGACTTTTTTTATCAAAGAAGCCGTACTTGTTGAAGAATGGACCTACAATCTAGGATCGACGAGATTTATTCGCTATCTGACTTTCGAGAACGGCGTTCTGGTGTCGATAGAAACCGGTAAGTACGGTTACTAAAAACAATTTTGGTCTGAATCCTGAACACGAGTGCAAGGTGACCTCATTGCGATACAGCGCTGGAGAAGAGATAGCGAACAGCATTACCCACGGTATCGGGCTTGTTCTGGCAGTGATTGGGCTCGCGGTGCTCACCGGCTCGGCAAGCATATACGGAAATGCATGGCACATCGTAAGCTGCGCTATTTTCGGCTTAACTCTCGTTTTGCTTTATACCGCTTCCACGCTGTACCATAGCATTCGTTCGACTCGCGCTAAAATCGTCTTGAGAGTTGTTGATCATTCAGCCATTTTTTTCCTCATTGCAGGAACTTACACACCATTTACTTTGGTGAATCTGCGCGGTCCTTGGGGATGGTCTCTCTTTGGCGTGATTTGGGGGCTCGCGGTCGCGGGTGTGCTCCTTGAAATTCTTTCCGCGCGAAGGTGGCCCGCGTTAGCCATTGGTTTCTATGTGGGCATGGGATGGGCCGTGGTGATCGCCGTTAAGCCCCTTGTTTCCACCCTTGCGCTCGGTGGTCTGATGCTGCTCGCCGGCGGCGGTTTGGCTTATACATCCGGAATAGCTTTTTACGTATGGCGGAAACTGCCCTATCACCATGCCGTCTGGCACCTTTTTGTGCTGGCCGGAAGCATACTGCATTTTTTCTCGGTTCTTTTTTACGTCATCCCGACACCGCATTAAGGGCCGCGTTGGAGGTTGCACCGTTTTTTGCTCACGTCAGGCTCGTTATCCGTTGGTTGCATTCCAGTGCGCAAGAGAGTATCAGCTACTCAAGCTTTTCTCCATTTCGGACTGCATGGATTCGACGACCGCAATGGGATCTTTCGCTTGAGCTATCGGCCGTCCGACCACAATAAAATCCGCGCCGTTGACTATAGCCTTTTGGGCGGTCATGATTCTTTTCTGATCGTCTTCCTGTATTTCGATATTTCGGCCGGGACGAATTCCCGGTGTTACGATGAGCAAGTTCTGGCCCAGATCATCTCTTAGCCTTTTGGCCTCGAGGCCCGAAGAGACCACACCATCGCAGCCAAGCTGCAGAGCCCGCCGTGCACGCAGCAGCACCAAATCTTCAACTTTGCCGGTAAATCCCATTTCGCGCATGTCATCTTCCCCGAAGCTTGTGAGCACCGTTACGGCAAGAATCTTAAGCGCGCCCTTTTCTCTAACCGCGGCACGTATGATTGGATCGTTCCCATGCACAGTGGTGAATGTCACGTTGCGGTCACGGAGTTGCCTGACTGAAAGGGCCACTGTTTCCGGAATGTCGAAAAATTTAAGATCGACCATCACCTTGTGTCCGCGCCCGGTTATCCAATCTACGATGGGGAACCAGCCGGCAAGGAACAGCTGAAGCCCGACCTTGTAAAATTTGACATGGCTTTCGAGACGCTTCACCCATTCTTGGGCCAAGTCGGGTGAATCGACATCAAGGGCAAAAATGATGCGTTCATTGAGAGGGATATCTTTGTGGGCCATAAGGTGTGTACCTCTGTTTTACGGTCAGAAGGGACAATCGCTTGCTTAATATGATTAGTCCCGAGCCTTGTCAATAGAGACCGGCAATAGAGACTCACTTGAACCTGCGGAGTGCAATTCGATCACGTTGACATTGTGCTATTAATCTTGCCGGTAAAAGAACCGGATGGTTATCCCATCCGGCCTTCATCTTCGCGAGACCAACTGTTAGTGACTTGCACATACTTGAACGTCTGAGCTAGATTCCGGTCTCCTTTGGAGGAAAAAGATCGGTCGTTTCCTCCCAATTACCGTCTTTGCAGATCATGCACTTTCCGTCGCCGCAGACCTCCGAATCGTGCCCATAGGTGTGCCCTTTGTACGAGCAAGTATCTTCCGTGAATCTTTCCATTATCTGCTCTCCTTCTGCCAGCGGCTCTTCTTAATAGCATTTCATGCTGCCTTGTGTCGATGCGGTCCCTACACGGCCATCAATTCACTTGATAACCATGCGCCATGGTTTTGCAATCCAGCGAGATTATTACACGGAAAAGGGTGGCGCCGGGATGTCAAACCGGGGGTTATCGGAAATAAACAGTGCGAGCTCACCGGGATAGCTGATAAAATATTATTTGAAACTGTCAAGCACCTATCGGTCTAGAACCGCCGCCTGTCTCATTATTTCCAGTCAGACCAAGCACGTCGGGAATCGAGCCGGTGAAATTGAAATCGACAAATTCTCAGCCTATTTCAAAGCCGCCATTGGACAGGCATGAGAGGAGGGGTGGCCAAAGTAATCTCGTTTAGCATCTGTTTTTTGTTTCTTCAACTACCTCTGAATGCAATGACGATGTTAAATCTACAGTGAAGAATCTTTAGAATATTTTTTCTTCTCTCCCTGGGCTATAGTTAATCCAATGCGAGAAAGATTGTTGACTTTGCCAGATAGATAGAAGTGGAGCAAAGGCGATGCTAGTAACAATCATCACACCTACTCCTGATGACATCAGCGCTTTTGGCGTAAGGTCTCTTTCATCTTATTTGAAAGGTTTTGGTTACAAGACGCGAATAATCTTTCTGCCTGGATCGATTAAGAAATCGGACCCTCAAGGCAAATACATGTATCAGTACAGTACACGGACACTTGACGAAGTCTCCGATCTCGTAAAGGGTTCCTGCCTCATCGGTATTTCGTTCATGACCTACTACTTCGATCGTGCGGTGCAACTGACAAAAGTACTTAAGCAACAGTGTAAAACGCCTATCATCTGGGGTGGAATCCATGCCACTGTCCGCCCCAAAGAGGCGCTCAAATATGCCGACATGGTTTGTGTCGGAGAAGGGGAAGAGACGCTGCTGGAACTGGCGAGAAAAATAGAGAATGGTGAAAATCACTTTCAAGTCAAGAACCTGTGGCTAAAGGAAAACGGTCACATCATCAAAAATTCTCTTCGACCTCTCATCAAGGATTTAGACAGCCTGCCCTTTTTCGACTACAGTCTTGAAGAGCATTACTGTTTTGACTACGCCCGGGGATATATTCGAGAGATAGACGATGCCTTGTTCCAGGAGCTTCTTCCGGTAAGACCGGATTTGGACGGCAACTTTCGAGTTTGTTACAGGACAATGACAGACCGCGGTTGTCCTCATAAATGTACCTATTGCAGCATCAGCATTCAAAAAGAGCTTTATGAGGGGGAGGGCTTTTTTAGAAAAAGAAAGGTCGACGGTGTAATCGAAGAGTTGAGATGCATCCTAAATAGATTTCCGTTTGTGAAGACGATTCAATTTTTCGATGATACTTTCTTTGCCCGAAACACCGCTGAAATTGAAAAGTTTAGTGCCCTTTATAAACAACACGTCGGGTTGCCTTTCCACGCTCAATGCAGTCCCCGAACAATCACTGAGAGAAAGCTTCAAAGTCTGGTGGACGCAGGCCTGATCTTCACAGAAATGGGTATACAGACCGGAAGCATGCGCATCAAAGCACTCTATAATCGGACGGAATCAAACGCGGAGACAATTGAAGCTGCTAGAATCATTCACAAGTACAAGAACAAGTTGTTGCCTCCGGATTATCATGTGATCCTGAATAATCCTTGGGAGACGGACCAGGATAAGTTGGATACGCTCAACTTACTGCTACAAATTCATAAACCCTATTCTCTGCAGCTTTCAACGCTTCAGTTTTTTCCTGGAACAAAACTCTATAACAAAGGCAAAGAGGATGGTTTCTTTAAGAATGATATCCGCGAAATCTATCGGGTTCCCTTCCTTGCCCCGAGAATCGGCTATCTTGATTTCCTGATTTATCTGGCCGGCAACCAGTGGATCTCCAGAAGAACATTAACTCTTTTGGCATCACCTCGTCCTCGGAAGTTGATGAATAGAGAATCGCTGATACCATTATTTCGCATCGGGTTCATCCTTCTCGAAAAAGGAAGACTGTTTGCCAAGGGACTGGAGGCACTTGCAGCCGGAGATTTTGCCAGAATCAAAAGATATCTCAAAAGGGCCGAATAGTGCCGTGTGCTCGTTGAGGGCACAGAGAACGTTTTGTCTGGCTTTGCCTTTCTGAAAATCGAGTGGCAGATTATTTTTTTTATTCTGACCTTTATGAAGCGTTACCCCATCCCGATCCTTTGATGAACCTGCAGAACTTGAGGATCAGTTACTTCCAGGATAGCAGATCATATATGAAAATTTCTTTCTTAAATCCACCTTTTCGGCCCGAATGCGGGAGATTTTCTCGAGAACAGCGCAGCCCGGCTATCACCAAGAGCGGGACTTTCTACTACCCCATGTGGCTGTCCTATGCGGCTGGATTTCTGGAGAATAGGAGGCACCGAGTTCAACTGCTGGATGCTCCCGCCTGCGGATTGAGTCTGAGCCAAGTTATCCAAGAGGTCAGATCTTTCGGACCGGAGCTTCTCGTGCTGTCTACGAGCACACCCAGCATTCGCAATGACTCAAGAATAGCGGGTCAACTGAAAACCTTGTTGCCAGATTCTTTCGTTGCACTGGTTGGTGTGCATGTGAGCGCCATGCCCCACGAAGCCCTCAATCTTAACAGACAAATAGATGCGGTTGTGGTTGGGGAATATGAACAGACCCTGGCCGAGCTTGCCGAAAGCTTAGAAGCCGGGCAGCCGCTGGTGGGCGTAGCGGGGTTGGTTTATCGATCCTCTGATGACGACATGGTACTGACGCCAGTGCGTAAAGTGATGGAGAACCTGGACTCAATCCCATGGGTGAGTCGAACATACAGGAAGCATCTCAACTACCGCAATTATTTCTATTCCGGAAATCGCTACCCTGTCGTGGTGTTTGTCACTTCAAGGGGATGTCCGAACAAGTGCAACTTTTGTGTTTACCCTCAGACCATAACGGGTCGAAAGTATCGAACCCGGTCAGTGACAGATGCTGTAGATGAAATGGAATTTATAATAAGGGAGTTTTCACCGCTGGGTGAAATCATGTTTGAAGATGACACATTTAACGTGAGTAAGAGTCGTACAATTCGATTCGCAGAAGAAATTCTTCGACGTGGTTTGAAGGTGAGATGGTCATGCAATGCTCGTCCCGACTTAGACCTGGAAACCATGATCATTATGAGCAAGGCAGGCTGCCGCTCACTCCTGGTAGGTTTTGAAACCGGGAGTCAAGCGGTTCTCAATGGGATGCGCAAGAATTCCTCGGTTCAGCATTACACAAAATTCATGAGCGACACCAAGAAGGCTGGTTTGCTGGTCAATGGTACCTTCATGGTTGGTACGCCGAATGAAACCAAACAGACAATGCGAGAGACACTTGCCCTGGCCAAGTCATTGAATCCAGATGTGGCCCAATTTTTCCCGGTAATGATTTATCCAGGCACAGAACTTTACGAAATGTATAGTAAAAAAGGCTACTTGATAACTGATAACTTTGACAATTGGCTGAATGAAAATGGCTTGCACAATTGCGTGGTCAACCTTCCGGGGCTAAAGGCCAAAGAAATGGTTGAATTTTGCGATGGCTGCCGCCGGAGGTTTTATTTACGGCCAAGCTATCTCAGCTACAAGCTTTGACAAAGCCTTCGCTACCCCGCAGAGGCTCTGCGGACATTAAAGGCTGTGCGGATATTTGCCAAGCACCTGTTTCTTGGCACCAGACTTTGAGCCGAGCCCGCGCATGCAATCCGTCAATACTTCAAAAAACGATTTGAGGATCAACCGACATCCCAGAAGCCACCTGATGACCGGAACTGATGTTGTGAGACACCAAGCCATGAGAGACCTGGTGGAGATCGGGAAAGAGAGCCTTCGTTGGATATACTGGTTTCCCTGGCGGCGAGTTGTTCAGTCTATGCCTCACTGGATGCGGCTGGCCACAGCCGGTTTTGTCGGGAACCTCTTTTACCATCTCTCTTCCGCCTGGCGGCACATTACTTTTTTGGAACTTAAAGCGATTTTTGGCGAAAGTCAATCCGCACACTGGCTTGATCGTGTGAGTCGATTGGGGGCGCAGCAATACTTTAAGGCACAGTTCGAACTTTTCGCCTACCCCCGCCTGGGCGCATCCGATGCCTGCAAACTCTTCCAAATAGAAGGACAAGAGTACCTGGATCAAGTTCTACGGAAAGGGCAAGGTGCTGTCATGTTACTGTCGCATCTTGGGGCAAATCAAATGATTATGCCCGCCTTGGGTTTCCGGGGATACCATATCTATCAGCTAAGCCGCCCGGCCAGGCCGGAAAACGATGAATACGCGGGGCGTCGTCTCAACAGGCTTTTTATCGATATTATTCGATTGCAGAGGACTTACGAAGAGAGCTTGCCGGCCACCCACATCGATGCCACCCGCGGTCTGTTGCGAGTGTTTCGCTGTCTGAAGGCGAACCAAATAGTTGCCATTGCCGGTGATGGTCGCTATGGAACAGGCTGGATAACGGCACCCTTCCTGCAACGATTGGCGACCTTCTCTCAGGTACCGTGGCTCGTCGCCCATCGTACGGGCACACCGATCCTGCCGGTGTTTGTCATTCGAGCCGATTATGGCTATAAATACAAAGTGATCATCGATCCGCCTGATGCGGTTGAAGGTCAGTCACCGGGCGAATTCATAGCGACTGGTTTGAGTTCTTACATTCAGCGCACTGAGGATTACTTCTACAAGTATCCGTGCCAATATGTTCCTTACCTATATTTAGCAAGACTTTATACTGAAGGACGGAAGAACCAGTTTTTTCTCGACTATTCAAACCTTCATCGCGTCGGCTGCAGGCAGAGTGCGACGGCTTCATGATTTCTGTTTTCGATCGCTAGGCGATAAGATACCGGGCAATCGATTTAAATCTGACTTCTTTTGAATGCCTTTTGCAATCTCCTGCGCTGGAGATGCCGCCTGGCAACAGCCGGCAACCGATAAAAGCAATCTGAGGTTAATCTGTGAAGGCACTACTGACGGTCCCTCTTCCTCGCCTGATTCAAGACCCTCCTCGATATCCTGACTTGGGATTGGGCTATCTGGCTCGCCATTTGGAAGCTAACGGCCATGAAGTATTCATTCACGGTTGGAACAGTCGATTAACTCCTGCGGAATTTAGTGGGATGCTGAGAGAGCTTGAACCAGACGTGGTCGGAATTAAGGTTTTTACTCACAATTTCAATGCCGTGCGGGCGACGATGGCCCTCATCAGCCAAACCCTCCCACAAACTCCTATCATCCTTGGTGGGCCTCATGTGTCGGCAACGGAACCCAAAGAGATATTTATTGACTTCCCAATGACCTCCTATGCGCTACGGGGAGAAGCTGAAGCGACTCTACCAACGTTGTTGATGCATCTTCAAGGGAGATCGGTAAGTCTAAACGATATCCCAGGCCTGGTATGGATGGAAAAACAACAGGTTAAGTTCAACAGCCCCGTTTGGACGAAGAACCTTGATGAGCTTGGACAACCCGCCTGGGAGAAGCTTTATAGCAATAGAACAGACCATAAGCTTGGTCGCTGGCAGCAGCAAAAAAGCGCTCCTTTAACAGCGTCACGAGGCTGCCCCGGGAGTTGTGCTTTTTGCAGTGTGCACAAGATCAGCGGCAACAGAGTCCGGTCCAGATCTGCAGAAGCTATCCTTGAAGAGATAGAATATCTTGCAGGAAGGTATCGTGTGCAAAATTTCATATTCATGGATACAAATTTTCTCTTTGACAGGGAATTGACTGTCGCAATCTGCGAAGGCATTCTTGGTCGTCAATTGAGAGTGAGTTGGGATTGTGTCAGCGACTACTCGTGGTATAAATGTGATCCACAACTTTACCGCCTTATGCACCGATCAGGTTGTCGGGTCATGCAAGTGGGAATTGAATCCGGTTCGGATCGTGTACGGAGGTGGTTGGGGCAGGTGGAGAGCGTTAGAGAGGTCCGGGAGCAAATCATGCTTTTGCAGAAATCCGGGATTGAGGTTAATGGTTGGTTTCTGATCGGTTTTCCGGATGAGACCAGACACGAGATTCAGCAGACCATCGACCTGGCTTTCTCAATGAATCTTTCCGAGATCTTTCTTGGCTTATGCTTTCCGCTTCCCGGAACCAGGGTTTATGAATGGCTCAAACAAAAATATTCAATTAAACAAATCGAATGGGAATCCTTTAATCTCATGAAGTCACCCTATCCTCTGGCCCATGTGTCATCGGAAGAACTGACTAAAATATGGAAATCGGTCCAGACTCGAATTTTCTGGCATCCCTCTGCCTGGCGCCCACAGCTGATCCCAAAAAGGATGCACAATCTAATCAATAAGGTGGCTAGAAAGCTTATGGTTTTGTGAAGCCGGACCAAGATTGCCAAATGATTTGGCGGTCAGCCGAAAGTGATCGGTGCGGCTTAATGTCCAATGATAAGATGTGGAACAAGCGAGGCGCATCTAGTCGGCTGAACAAGAAACCGTGGAGTCCATAAAAATGAAGATAACATTTGTCTCCCTAGGTCTTTCTACAGATGCGATAGGCATTCGCATACTTTCTTCATTGTTAAGACTAAGGGGCCACAAAACACAACTGCTCTTTTTGCCAACACTCGATGATTTGAGGCGCAGGACAACTCGGGCACGGTACAGCTACAGTAGTCGGGTTCTGGATCAAGTTCTTGAACTTTGCAGCGATTCAGACCTGATCGGTATTTCCTTGATGACTCATCACTTCAATATCTCTAGCGACTTCACTCGAACGCTGCAAGAAAGGTTGTCCGCTCCCATTATTTGGGGAGGCATCCATCCTACCGTATGTCCCGAGGAATCCCTGGAGTTTGCTGACATGATCTGCCTGGGAGAAGCGGAAAGCTCTCTACCAGAACTGGTTGACCGTATGGAGAACAATGATGATTTGACTGCAATCCCCGGAATATGGCTGAGGCAAAACGGACGAATCGTGGCGAACGGCGCCGGACCGTTGGTAGATGATTTAAATGAGCTCCCTTTTCCCGATTACAGCTTCAACGAGCACCACCTTCTAGAGGGGGAAGACCTCAAGCCGATGACAGCTGGAAGTTGGCTGCAGCACCTGCTTAGATTCTTCCCACCGTTCAATCCTGGATTTCCGCCAAGGCCTGCATATCAAATTCTGTCTGCTCGCGGTTGTCCATTCGTGTGCACATTCTGCGGCGAGACCCCTTTGAACGACCAGATATATGGCAGACGATACTTCCGGAAAAGAAACATTGTTAATGTTATCAATGAATTGGAAGTGGTGAAAAAAGAGTTCGATTTTATCGGCGAGGTATGTTTTTGTGACGACACATTTGCCAGCCGCTCTTTCAGCGAAATCGAAGAATTTGCTCAGAAATACAAGGAACGAATAAATCTGCCTTTCTATATCCTTGTGTCACCGGCAAATGTTACAAAGAAAAAATTCGACCTTCTCGTTGATGCCGGCTTGACAACGGTCGGCATGGGGATTCAGTCGGGCAGCGATCGGATTATAAAGCTATACAAGCGCGAGAGAGTCGGGCATGCTCGACAATCCCTCAACGCTGCAAAAATAATCAACAGCTACAAAGGGAAGCTTTTTCCTTATTACGACTTCATAGTTGAAAACCCTTATGAGTCCAGGGATGATTTGTTGGAGACCGTTCGTTTACTGATCAGGCTCCCTCGACCTTTTCGGGCCAGAGTTTATGCACTGAGCTTTTTCCCAGGAACACCGCTTTATACGAAAGCCAGTGCCGATGGACTTCTCTACGATGAGATGTACGACAAAACATTTGGCCAAAGAACGAAGGGAGGATACCTGAACTTTATCATTGATCTAACCAAGGCGAATGTCCCAGGGCCGGTACTGAAGTTAATGATAACGAAGCCTATTTTGCATTTGTTCAACAGGGCATCGGCAGATCCGTTGTTCCTTGGCATTCATCAAATGATCAAATGGATAATGATGAAGTTGAACATACACCAGTACGGGTTAACATAAGGCGGCATCTTCCCTGTTGAGTCTTGAGTCGTGGTCGGAGCGGGCGGCTCCCAAGGACAACGGCAACATAGCCATGATGTCGACTGTATTTGATGATGAGCTTCGAGGTGATCAGGCATTACGTCCGCGGCGTATACTGGATAGCACCTTATTCGCCTGTTCAATGCCGCTTCCAACAGCCCCAGGGGTCGTCACATAGATGAACCGACCTTGCCTTCCGGCCAGTCTGAGCCTTTCCGATTCAAGTTCGCTGATGATTTCCTTAAGTTTTTTTTCAAAACCGAGCCGATAAATCGGATAGGCACGTTGAACAGTAGTCGTATGCTGCTCCAGCACTTCACTCGGTTCAAACAGCTTTAGATCCTCAGTCAATTGTCGAACGACTTCTGAGTCGATCCCATCGAGCCCTTTTCCCGTCCCCGATCGGTAGGCTATTTCCACGGTCACCGCAGTATGGCCATCAGGCAACGAGAACGCCAAAAGTCTCTTCCATTTGTACTGGGGCTCAAAAGAATAAAGAACAAAGAAATCATGCACAATCACTTTGCGGTTCACGATCAAAAAAACCAGCCTCAAATCCATGTAAGAGAGCTCGCGGATATGATTCTGGCACCTCTTTGACATTGGCGGATTCAAGGCTGCAGCTAGCACCTCGATGGGCACTGTTGAGATTACATAAGCCGCAGTCAATGTCTTTGCGCTCATTTCGTGCTGATAATGAAGCTCTAAGCCCGACTCCCTGCGAATCAGCTCTTTAAGTTCGGCGCCGTACGCAATTGTAATTCCTTTGCTCATGCAAAGTTGAGCGAGTCCCTCGCTAATCTTACCTACGCCTCCGACAAAAGGATATGTGTCGGGATCTCTTTGCATGATGATTCTCTTCATCTGGCGAGGGGAGGTGGTTGCTATTCTGAACAGTCTGCCCGGCCTGGTCATGTCATGGATACCCTGCAAGCGATGCTCTCCAAACAATGGCGATAATTGCCCCGGCCGATTTCCTTGCATTTTTTCGATGTAGACTTCGAGTTGACTCACTTTCAACAGTAGATTTGTGAGTCGATAGCGAAGCCAGTCATGCAAATTGGCGCCATCCCATCCCAGACGGGTGCGTGCATAAGAATAGATATAGTCGCAAGCAGCCCAAGCCAAGGCCGTCTTTCGCTGCGACCAAAAAAGATCCTTGGCTAAGGGAAATTCATGCAACGCGCCTCGCAACCAGACTTTTTGGACCAGCTCAAGGGGCCGAAATAAATCAGGCAACAACTCGTTCAAATAATTGGAGCCCCTGAAAAGGAACACGCCGTTGTCCCACCAATATTGTTTGTGGCGGGTCGTTTGCAGCAAGCCTCCCGGATACGATTTTTCTTCGAGGACTGCGACTTCCGTTACGTCAGGAAGATTTGCCTCTTTCACTTGCAGTGCTGCAATTAAGCCGGTAATGCCGGCTCCCAATACGGCAACTCTCATCGGGTGGCAACCTCTAGATCGTCAGGCATTTCTCCATGGTCGTTCCTTGGCCTAATCCCGAAGCTCTGCTGGTCTGCGATAATGCATCAGCAGCTTGACTTTCCAACGCCGCAAGACGATTAAGACAGGCAAAATGGTCGGGCGATTGAACCAGTCAAGCACTTTGGGGTGAGTCAGGATACGCAGCAAAGGCAAGGGGAATCGCGTACCCGTAAGACTGAGCAGTAGTTTTAAGTAGATGTTTTGTGCCAGGTGGAATTGCTTTCGATAACTCTGTCTCCTTTCATCCTCAATAAAACCCTCCCTTTCAGCCAGAGCATAGAGGTCAGTCCCTGGAAGAAATACCAATGAGAATTGCTGGACCTTGTACGGAGGAGCGATCTGCATCAGCAACCGAAGAGTATCTTGGATGTCTTTGGTCTCCTCAAAAGGATTATCCAGTATGATATCGTACTTAGGGGGCTCGAGAGGCGGCACGAATCGGGCGAGGATTTTTCCTGCTTTTATGACCTTGCTGGCTGAAGCTTGTCGCTGGTAGAGCCGACAGGTCCTTTTGCTGCCACTCTGGATTCCCACCTGCACACCTTTCAAGCCCGCTCCAATCAATGTGCTCAATTTCTCCTCAGAAATCGCCAGCGGGCTGGCGAGGCATCTGAAAGGCAAGCCAATCTCTTGTCGATAAACCCTTGCGAAATCTTCTAGCCATGATCTGGGAGCAGAAAAAAAAGAATCATCGGAAAAAACAACCATGTTACAGAAGGGGAACCGTGTCTTGGCAACGACCAGCTCGCTAATCAAACGCTTCACACTTAAAAATCGAACATAGTTTTGACCTTTATAGAGTTGACGGAGAAAATTGTTGCAGCAATATGCGCAGTGATAAGGGCACCCCCTACTTGCCATCGTCTGATAGACAGTTTCTCCTCGCAGATGGTTTGCCAGCGGATTGAGGGTCATTAATGACGCAAAAGAAGCCTGGTCCATTGGCTTCAGCGGAAGCAGCCCCAGAGGAGCATAAAAGTCGTCTTCAATTTCATAGTCCGGCAGGGGAAAGAGGTCAAGATTCTGAACAAGCCGAGGCAAGGGATTGTGTAAGACTTTGCCGCTTTGTTTGTACGAAAGACCTGGAATTGCTGTCGTGGGAGATCCCGCTTCGAGAGTTTCGGCCAGTTTTGCCAACGATTGCTCACCTTCTCCTCGGCAGACGAAATGGGCGTGCTGCAAACATTCGTCCGGTCGAACTGTGGGATGAATGCCTCCCCAAACGATAGGAATGTTCAGGCAGTTGCGCAGGTAGTCCGTCAGTTGGGCAACTCTCTCGAAACAATAGGTCATGAGGGAAATCCCAATAAGGTCGCTTCCCTCGCAATGCGCGGCAACGCTTGCCATAAGCTCTGCAGGATATTCGTATATCGACTCCCTGAAATCATCTACTTCTTCCCGATGGTCGGGCAGAAATATCATCCTGACAGTATGTCCCATAAGTTTCAAGTAAGAGGAAAGAGACCTCAGACCGTAGGCCGTTACGTCGGAATAGGGTGATATGAGGACTACCTTCAAGTCGTTCTCTTTTAATGGATGTTGATCTTTCGATTTCTGAGATACCCGAGTATCATACCCTTATCACACAGCTACTGCATCGCGTCGATGATGATAAAGTCCACACCTGGAGCCCGCGAATTTCGGTCCAACTCAATGCGTTCTTTTTGTGGGAATTCACGTTCTTCCACTAATTCTCCCCTAAGCTTCTCATCAACTCTGTAGCAGCGAAACCGAATCTTCTCGCTCTTGGCAAAAGGCAGAGAATCGAGCGTAATCCGATAGTCTTTAGCCTTGATGTCCTCTTTTTCAGCAGCTAATAGCTCTCTTTCTATGGGATCAATATCGACATGAAACGGGAATCGCTCTGAACCGTTTAGCATTTGCATGAAGGGATAGTGGCTTACGGCGAGATACAAGCTTTGCTGATCTTTAGATAGCCCTGCCAGGGCAACGAAATGCCGGCTGTCGGATTTAACAGAGACCAAGTGGGGAAAATTTAGAAATCTGTTAATGCCCTCCATGGCAGAATAGGATGGTTTTTTGAGATAATTCTTGGTGATCAGAATAAAATCAGCGTCCCGTTCAGAATGCGGGTTTGTAACATCAATGCTGCAGCCACCGTTGCGAACGATTATGTAAGGTTCTTGCTTAAGCATTTCAATCATGGCAGCAGCATTGTGCGCTGCGGTCCAGACAGAATCAAAAATTGGGTTGTACTGACCTGGAGGAGCCGCAAAAAAATTCCATTCATTGACGGCGACTTTCGGAGTTCCAAAGATGGGGCTTAGGTTGGGATACGATCTTATATAGTTTTTAATAGTCCTGATTGGCAAACCGAATGAGATATACGGTTCGACGCCATAGTTATGGATTGCAAGGACATCAAGCGGCACTTTCTTCCTGTCACAATATTGTATGAATTCTTTAATCAGTTCGGTTGGCGCTTCCCCCCCTTTTTCACTTGGAAAAGCAAAGCCCGGCCCCACCGTAAGGACATCCGGATAGGCCGCTTTAATGGCTCGAGCCCACAGCTCAAAAGTCTGAAAGAGCTCCAAATAACTTCCCGACCAGAAGTGTCTGAATTCAGGCTCATTGCCAAACCTGAAGAGCCTGACATGGTTGTCGTGATGCTTAGAGATTTTCTGTACTTCCTTCACGTAATCCAAAATTTGCTCTTTGAAGGACTCCGGATCTTCAGGAACTTTCGCTACGGTCAAGGCGGGCATGACAGCCATGCCCAGTTCCAGGCATTTTTCGACCTGACCTAGTACCTCAAGGGCGGTATTCGCGAGGCGTGGAGCCGCGGCTTCAGCTGGCTTTAATGCAGACCCAAGCCTCAGATCATAGAGCGGCTCAATCAATGTAAAGCCGCCCTCTCTACACAGTGCGAGTCCCTTGGGGTCATTGAAAGGACCTGCGAATGCTCCAAAAGCGTACTCGGATACTGTGGCTGCAATTTGTGAGCAGTCAACCGTAATGTGTGCCCGCTTTTCTTCCGCGCAACCGATTTGAACAACTTGCGAGAAGGTAGCAGCCAAGATCAAAGCACAAAATCTTCGCATCATGTGCATCCCCAACAGGGTATGGTACAGAACTGCTCGCAACGCTTTTGAGTGATTCGAGATCCCTTCACTCAATTAAGCAGTTCTATTATAGATTCTCACTTTTACAGCGGTACCATCTGCGACCTAAACCGAGAAAGGATTTTTGACGCCTCAATTATCAGCTTGCTCGGCTGTACATACAAAGAGGTACCCCCTTAAGGAAAAATACTATATAATGGTTGAGTTGTCACCCCTCGTACCAGGGCAATCGCATGAAATCATGCCGCCCCGAGAAGCCGCTTTATGTACTCCAGGTCCCAACCAGCCCGCTTTCGGCTGGCTTTAATACCGATTTTCCGGTTAGGATCTTGCTTAATC
>Ga0068714_10003433_pt1 | contig 18795 bp, 17 predicted proteins | sample MTBNYHSulfiMetaG_FD_62988 | JGI IMG/M metagenome (GOLD analysis project Ga0068714, IMG submission 62988) | Enrichment culture microbial communities from rom New York Harbor, USA that are MTBE-degrading - MTBE-NYH (New York Harbor Sulfidogenic)... | ecosystem: Environmental > Aquatic > Marine >... | reverse complement strand
TCTCTTCTTGGTCATGAGGTTCTCCTTTCCCTGGAGATACCCCAAATGCCGCCGCTTGGCCATTGGCGGACCTTCCGGCTACGCCTCCAGGTCCGCCAATCGCCCCCTACCCGGATCAACGACTTTTCACTCCCGACCGTCCAACTCCATAAGGAGGCCAGGATAATACCCCCCTCCCCCTTGATCCCCCAAGGCCTGATCCGCCCCGGCCATGGTTCGTGGCCTTGCGCCGATACAATTTTTACCGCATAACGCAACTGTAGACTTTCGAACAAATAGATTGACCATTTCATTAGGGACAAAATAAAATATCCTCTATTGCGCAACCAGCAAAGGAGTTTTATAAAAGCTTAAAATAGATATTTAATACTAGAATAAGTTTATTAATTATTATTTAGTGATTAATAATTATTCATAATTTAGCCCGTGATGGTTGAAATGAACATGTGGATTAACGTCAGAACTAATTTTCTATTATATTTAATTGCACTTATATTTATTTTATTTTGTTTTCTTGGATGTTATGTCAAAAGAGAACAGCCGACTTTGATATCAGCGCCTCCTTCCGTTAAAAGTAGGTATACAAAAAAAGTACAATGCGATATTAATATTATTTACAATATTTCCTCGGAGCCACCCGGGGCAAAGGTCTATGCAAACGATGTTTATATGGGAGTTGCACCAATAACTTTCGATAATCACTCTGTATATGAAAGAATTGAACACTATGCTGAATATCATGACGGCAGAGAAAAATTAGTTAATATTGAATATAAATATGATAAAGAGTTGTTTTCAATAATCAAGATTTATAAAGATGGATTTATCTCAATGGAAAAAATACTTCATGATGATAATTTATATAAATGCATCGTCAATTTATGGAATAAAAATTATAATCTACCTTATAATCAAAACATGGAATGTCCCGATTACGCTATTGAATGTCCTATTAACATAATTCACAATTGGGCAGCATTTCTTGAGCCAAAGCCCAAACCTTTCCGTCTGCCAATAGAGATACATAAGCCAAAATAAATTTTATTTCTTTTCTTTTCATTACCGCATGGCGTTTTCTATATCTAATCCCCCACCCAAGCCGTGGGGATGTCGTTGATCAGCTCGTTCCTCTCCTGCTCCCTGATCCTGCCTTGAATTGATGGACACCCCGGTAAGCATATATGATGCTTGAGTATGTGTTCGTGACCAGGACGCCCAGGCAATACACGCGAGAGTTCAATGTTGAAGCGGTGAAGCTGGTAACCGAGGACGGGATGACCATCGCCCAAGTGGTCGGAGAACTGGGTATAGGACCGAATATTCTCCAACGCTGGAGGAAGCAGTTTACGGCTGACCCTGTCCAGGCCTTCCCCGGCCAGGGCAACCTGAAGCCGGAAGCCGAAGAGCTTCGACAGCTCCGCCTGGAGAATGCCAGGCTGCGCCAGGAGCGCGACATCTTAAAAAAGCCATCGCCATCTGCCCGGAGACCGTGAAGTGAGGTACCGGATCATGAAGGCTGACGCCGGACAGTTGCGGGTCGGGTGGATGGCCAAAGCCCTGGATGTGTCCATCAGCGGCTATTACGCCTGGCGAAAGAGACCAGAAAGCAGCCGGGAAAGGGAAAACAGGAGGCTGGAAGTCGAGATCAAGGCCGTCCAGGCGGCCTCCCGACAGACCTATGGCAGCCCCGGAATCCACGCCGAGCTCACGGTAAACGGCGTCTCCTGCTCCCGAAATCGGGTGTCCAGGCTGATGAAGGAACAGGGTCTCAAGGCCAAGAGTAAGCGGAAGTTCAGGGTGACCACTGATTCCAAGCATTCCCTGCCGGCGGCTCCTAACCTTCCCGGGGCTCCCGGGCCTGGCCGGAAGATTGGTCATCATTCGTAAAACGGGCCAACCAGTCGGCGATGGTCCGGCAAGCCAGACCGATATTGCCGATCATACAGTGGTTTTGGGCCTGGTCCCGAGCGCCGAAGATGTAATCGGTGACCGAACGGGCCCTGGTCAGGGCCCTGACTTGGAGATGGTGCATCTTCAAGGGGATGAAGTGGTCCTTCTCCCCCGTCAGGATCAGCACGTCCTGATCCACCAGCTCCGAGTTTAGGTTTCTTTCGTTCAGGTCCAACACCCGAGCCGCGGCATCCATGGGCGTCTCTGTCCTGGTGATGTGCATCAGTTGGTTGACCACCCACCTCAGGTTGGGGTTCACCCTCATTTTCAGATTGGTGAGGTAGTTCATCAGACCGCGCCGTTTGAAGGCCCAGGTGTGCATGCCCTGAAGGGGCTTGGGGGGTATCTGAAGATAGTCGTAGGCGATGCTCAGGGCCGCCACCCTGGCAATCCGCTTCTCATGGGCCGCCGCCCTGAAGCATAACCAGCCCCCCATGGAGATGCCCAACAGGGTGACATCCTTCAGCCGGAAGTGGTCCAGAACCGCCGCGGTGGGTTTTTCCCACCGATAGTCCAGGGCCAGGCCGCTTTTATAAAGGGCCGCACCCTGACCCGGGCCTTCGAAGGCCACCACCTCATAACCCCTCTCCCCAAAAAAACGGGCCAGCCCGTAAAACTCCTCGATAAAGGAGTCGAATCCGCCGTGCATTAAGATGACGCCGGTTTTTCGGCCGGAGATCGGGGAGAGCCTGAACGCCGGCAGGGAGGCATTCTCATACGGCACGGAGTGACGCTCAATTCGTTCCTCAGCATAGGCCTCGTAAAATAGCTCCCTGAAGCTGTCGTAATAGGGTTCCTTGTCCGGGTCCTGCGGCTCGGTGAAGAACTCGGCTCCGCGGTAGAAAAAGGCGGCCGCGGCCAGGTTGCCGTTTCTGCGGTTCGCCTCGGCCGCGGCCCTCATCACCGGTTTCCAATCGGCGTAGCCACGAATTTGCCCGGCCGCCTGGCGCACCTCCGCCAAGCTCAGAAATCCCAGCGAGTGCCAGCGGTTCAGTTGGAAATTGAGGATCTTCAGGCGATGGAGACGGTGAAAGCCGACCGGAAAGATCCATTGGTTTGAGCCCATGGCCTAATTACCATCCCCTCAATCTGGAATTGACTGTCCTCTTCTCAACTCACAACCAGCCCCTGGGCCGTCCTGGACCCGTTGAAACAGCCCTATTCAACCCTGAGCCGCTTTTCCGGGTCAAGGGCGGCGGTGCTCCCCCTTTTCCGGTCCGCTGGGACGGTGGCATGCTGTTCTCCGGTTCGCCTCGGCCGTTGCCGACCCTGACCTCCGGTGGCGCGCAAAGCGTGGAGTATGTTGGTCCGGGTCGTTTCCAGGGCGGTGGCTGTCCTTATGCCGGCCCGACCGGCCCGAGGTTATCTAGGGATAGCCCAAACCTGCCGGCGGTGAGCTTGTCCTCCTTCGAATTCCTCAGGACAAGCTCGCCAAGCGAGGGAAGCCCGTCCCGGGGAGTAAAAAATTCCTGGGCGAACCGGTGACCGGTTTGGTGTCCAGGAAGCCTCGACCGCACCACCGTCTAGGCTTTCTTCTTTTTGCGCCGGTAAAGGAAGGCGAAGGACCCCAACCTGTAGAAATATGGTAATATTCAGCGTTATGCGCTTCATGCCTGAAGCTTAAGATCGGGCGGGGAAGGAGGTTAAAAAAACCCTTTCCAGGAGAGGTTGTCGTCGGTCAGCCCGGCTCGGAAGCTCAACCGAAACCTTGACCAGGGGACCTCGTGGGGAACCAGATCAAGGCCCCAGCAGAGCGGTAACCCCCAACGGCAGGATTACTTCGCTAAAGCCATGAACCCAGCCCCCTCCGTTCCCTCCGCCGATACCCGGCCTGGCCCCAGGCATCCATCTGACCACAAGCTTGGGCTCCTTTTGCTTCTGGCAGGACTCGGCGCGGTTCTCCGGCTTCCCAACCTGGGAGAGAGCCTCTGGTTCGACGAGGTGATGTACTCCACCAAATATTTGATGGCCTCCTGGTCCGACCTGTGGCGGTTGTTCCTTTTCGACCCCCCGGCGCCCCTCTACCGGGTTTTCATGTTTTTCTGGACGACCCTGTTTGGCGGGCACGAGCTGGTCCTCAGACTGCCTTCCCTGCTTTTCGGGATCTCCTCCATCCTCCTGGCCTACTTGATTGCCGAAACCTCCGGCTCCAGGAAAGCCGCTCTCCTGGCCGCCCTGCTTCTTTGCCTCTCCCCGGTCCAGATCTGGTACTCCCAGGAGGGGACCCCTTACTCGATGGCCCAGTTTTTTCTGCTGGCGACCGTTTATCTGTATCGCCGGATCATGGCGGTCGGCTCCGACCGGAGACGATCCGTATTGTACCTGGTTTTTTTCTTGCTCTCCGTGTTCACCCACTATTATGCGGCCATTTTTATTCTTCCCTTGTCAATTTCAGCCCTCCCGGCGGAAAGCCGAACCAGAAGAAGAATCCTTGCGGTCCACCTTCTGGTCGTCCTCTGTCTCGTCGTCTTTCTGGGGATTAAGTATGCGGCTGGACACATGCGCACCGGCATGGACTTTTTACGTCCCTTTACCTGGTTCGAGTGGTGGATGCTGTTCTTCAACTGGTTCCTCCAGGGCAACTCCCTTTGGACCGTAAATCCATATGCTGCCCCTCGACTGGGGTTTCAATACTTGCTGGGCCGGCCGTTGCTGGCCGCGGTTCAGCTGTTATCCCTGGTTGTCTTATGCCGCGGCCTGATGCTGCATAGTAAGCGGACCGGTTGGGCAGGGAGCCGGGAGCTACTCCTGTTATTATTTACCCCCCCCGCGGTCATGTTGGCTCTAACCCAGATCGGCCTCAGGCATCTGTACATCGAAAGATACCTCTACCTGGTCCTGCCCTTTTTTTTCATCGTCCTGGCCCGGAGCGCCTCGGGATTTTCCCGAAGGAGCCCTCGAGTCGCCGCCACCTTGTTTCTGGCCATCCTGGGTGTGGCCTCGTGTGGAGCGTTTTTTTATAAAAACGACTCCTGGACCGTTTATAAGCAGAACCCAGACTGGCGAAGCGCGGCCTCCTACTTGGTTCAAAAAAATACGGCTCCCGGCGATGAGCTGGTGGTTTTATCCGTTACCCCGGCCGATGCCCTGAAGTACTATCTCAGGAGACAAGGCCTGGAATCCTTCCAGGCCCTGGAGGTTAACCCGACCGGGCCCTTCCCACCATTGCTGCCAGGAAATGGCTCGAATAAATTTTATTTAATCAAGAATCGCTATTGGAGGGGGGATTTTGACCAGGCGTTTCTTAAAATAAAAGAAAACCCCCGGATGAGGTTGGTCTCCTCACCCGCCTTCAAAGGCTTGGACGTGTATTTTTTCATCAGCAATTACCCATCAAATAATGGATAATTAAACGAGAGGGGCAAGGGTAAGAGGCATTATTAAGAAGCCTGGGCCGGACCCGGAGCCGATTCCGCTGATCGCTCCAGACATTATTTCCTTTCAAACGGAATCAATTTTTATCAACCCCTCCGGATACAGGCTCCTGGTCGAAAGGAAGCTGCCGGACAGTCCCCGGACCGGCCGGTCCGGTAGGTTGATTGCTCTGAACTCCCGACAACGCCCGGCCAGCCTTGGGGAAAGGGCCGGGGGCGACGATCAGCCGGCCCACCGGGAGCCCCGCTGCCGCGGTGAAAAAACGGATCGGCCTCGGGCTGACGGTTGCCGGGGTCCGGCCGCCCCCCGTCCGGCCGAACGGATTATGCCTGAGCTGACCCGCAAGGCCGTTCCCTCCGCCCGCAAACGGGTCGCCTTGACCCTCCGAAGGGCTCGGGTTCAACCTTGAACGGCTCCCCCGGTCATTTTTCGGAGAGGCTTCTGACCGCCCTCTCCTCGGCCTGTTCGAGGTGCTGCCTGAGCACCTTCCAGGCCCGGACCGGATCCTTTCTTTTCATCCACTCATTCAAGGCCACGTGGTGCTGCTTCCAGAAATCCAGGCTACGCTCCGGATGGAAGGAGTGCATCCCGATCCAGTCGCAGAGGTCCCAGATGCCGTTGAGGGCGGTGATGAGGTATTGATTTCCGGTCAGGGCGGCCATGTAGCGGTGGATGTTCCGGTCCGCCTGCTGGTAGGCCACCTCGCTCTCGGTGGCCTTCAGCTCGTCGACCAGCTCATCGAGCCGGGCCATCTGCTCCTCGGTCAGGAGCGGGGTTATCTTCCTGACCACGGCTCTTTCCAGCGGCCGGCGGAACTCGAAGAGCGAGGTCACCTTCTCCGCGTCCAGGGAGCGAAGCCTGAACCCTCGGCGGGGCAGGATCTCCACGAAACCCCGCTCGGCCAGAATGGTTAAGGCCTCGTGAACCGGGGTCTTGGAGACGCCCATCTCCCGGGCCAGGGCCGACTCCTTGTAGATCGCCCCCGGTCGAAGCCGCTGCTCCAGGATGGATTTCTTGATGAGGTCAAAGGCCACCTGGACCAGGGTCGGCATCTCGGGCGGCCTGTCCACCAGGTTTTTTCGGGTCATCTCCTGAGCCTGATATCTACCTTCATTGTCATCCGCTTGCCGGGTCGATTCTGGATAATGGCATATTATCCTTGAATGTCAAGATAATATGAGAGACAAAACCAGCTTGACAGGGCCTTTCAACCGATGGCAGAGTGAAGTAGATATTAGATCTACTTAATTTGAGAGGTGCGTTTTGGCAAAGTCGATGACCGGGCGGGAAAGGGTCATGGCCGCCCTGAATCACCAGGTTCCCGACCGGACGCCCATGGACCTGGGCGGAACCAGGGACAGCTCCATCGTGGTCGAAGGCTACGAGCGGCTCAAGGCCCACTTCGGGGTGGACTCGGAGACCACCCTCTGCGACCGGATGATGCGGGTCGTCCATGTGGACGAGGCCATTCTGACCGCCCTGGAGATCGACACCCGGGCCATCTTTCCGGGCGCCCCCCTCCGGGAGACCGGGGAGCGGGTCTGGGTGGACGCCTGGGGGGTGGAGCGGGTCCATCCCCAGGGAAGCTACTACTACGACCAGCGCAGCGCCCCCCTCCAGGGCCGGATGACCCTCTCCGATGTGGCCGGCCACCCCTGGCCCGACCCGGAGGCCCCGGGCCACGTCTCCGGACTCCGGGAAAGGCTCGCCTGGATCCGCCAAAACACCGATGCGGCGGCCATCCTGACCCTGCCGGCCCCGTTCGTCCACATCAGCCAGTACCTCCGCGGCTTCGAGGACTGGTACAAGGACTTCATCGTCAACGCCGCGCCCCTGGAGACCCTCTTCGACGCGGTCCTGGAGGTGACCTCCCGGATCGCCCGGCGCCAGCTGGAGGAGATCGGCCGGGAGGTGGATATCGTCATCTGCGCCGACGACCTGGGAACCCAATGGGGTCTCCAGATCAGCCGGGACCACTACCTCAAGCTCATCAAGCCCCGTCACGCGGCCTACTTCCGGATGATCCACGACCTGACCCCGGCCAAGCTCCTGTTTCACTCCTGCGGCTCCCTGGCGGCGATCATGGAGGACCTGGTCGAGATCGGGGTGGAGGTCATCAACCCGGTCCAGACCACGGCCGCGGGCATGGAGCCGGCCGGGCTGAAGGCCAGGTACGGCGGCCGGCTGTGTTTCTGGGGGGCCATGGACTCCCAGCAGGTTCTGCCCTTTGGAACGGTTGAGGAGGTGGAGCGAATGGTCGAGGAGCGGATCGAGCAGATGGGCCGGGGTGGCGGTTACGTCCTCTCCTCCTGCCACAACATCCAGCCGGACGTCTCGGTGGTGGACGTCTTGGCCATATTCGAAAGGGCCAAAACGTACCGACCCAGCTTTGCCTGACCGGCGGGAGGGGGGGAAGTCCGGCCCGCCTCCGGCGGCTTTCTGAAGGCGAAACGATCCGGAGCGATCAGCGGGCCGCGGGGGCGAACCTCCCCGGGGCTGGAGCGGTCCCTCCTTTTTTAAAGAGCCGCCAGGTTTCGGCTGATGGCGGAGGCAGGCTTGCCGTCGCCCGGAACCCGGGATAAAGTCCTTGAAGTCAGGAAAACCCCGGTTCTTGCCGGGTTGCCGGACACACCCCGCCCCGGCGATCACCCTGACCCCGGGAGGCCCGGAAGAAATGGCTGGGAAAGGCCTCGGTTTCTGGTCCGCCGCGGCCATCGGCGTTGGCGGCATGGTGGGGGGCGGCATCTTCGCCGTGCTCGGCCTGTCAGTGGAGCTGGCCCGGGGCGGCACCCCGGCGGCCTTTGCCATCGCCGGCCTGGTGGCCTTGATCACCTCCTACTCCTACGCCAAGCTCTCGGTGCGCTTTCCCGGCCGGGGGGGGACGGTCGATTTTTTGGACCAGGCCTTCGGCCGGGGGTTCATCGTCGGCTCGGCCAACGTCCTCCTCTGGTTGAGCTACGTGGTCATGCTCTCCCTTTACGCCTATGCCTTTGGCTCCTACGGGGCCGCCTTCTTCCCCCCAGCCTACCACCCGTTTTTCAGGCATGCCCTCATCACCCTGGCCATCCTGGTCCCCACCGTCCTCAACCTGGGCCGGGCCGGGGTAATCGGGCGGATCGAGATATACGTGGTCGCCCTCAAGCTGGCCATCCTGCTGTTCTTCCTGGCCGCGGGCGCGCCCTACCTGGACCCGGCCCGCCTGGCCCCGGCCGCCTGGGTGCCGGCCGTCCCCCTGGTCGCCGGTGGGTTCATCATCTTCGTGGCCTACGAGGGTTTCGAGCTCATCGCCAACACCGGCGGAGAGGTCGCCGACCCCGCCCGGGACCTGCCCCGGGCCTACTACGCCTCGGTGGTTTTCGTGATCCTGCTCTACGTGGCCATCGCCGTGGTGGCCGTGGGCGGCCTGCCCCTGGAAAGGATAATCTCGGCCCGGGACTACGCCCTGGCCGAGACGGCCCGTCCCGTCCTGGGCCGAGCCGGGTTCACCATGATCGCCCTGGCCGCCCTGCTCAGCACCTTCAGCGCCATCAACGCCACCCTTTACGGCACGGCCCGCCTGACCTACATCATCGCCAAGGAGGGCGAACTGCCCGCCGAGCTGGAGCACCAGATCTGGGGCCGACCCCTGGAAGGCCTGTTCATCACTTCCGGTCTGGCCCTGATCCTGGCCAACACCAGCGGGATAGGCTCCATCTCCACCCTAGGCAGCGCCGGGTTCCTGGTCGTCTTCGCCGCGGTCAACGGGGCCAACCTGCGCTTGGCCGCCCAGACCAAGGCCCACAGGGGTCTGGCCGCCCTGGGGCTGGTGAGCTGCCTGGCCGCCTTGGGAACCATGGTCTGGCAGAGCCTGGCCCGCGACCCGGCCCGGGGATGGGTCCTGGCGGCCCTTTTCGGCGGCTCCCTGGCCCTGGAAGGGGCCTACCGCCTGATCGGCACCAAGGGCCCGGGCAAAACGGTCAGACCCTCTAGCCCGGATATTTCACCAATCGACTAGGCTGCAGACGCCAAGCCCGGGACAAGGAGCCATGGTCACCCTCCGGCCAGGGTCGCTTGGGCCGGGCGGGCCGTCCCCTCCGCCTGGGGCCGGGCCGGGGCCGGAAGGGACGAGCAGGCGGCCGTCATCCCCCTTCCGATCTTGGGGGAAGGGGGCTATTATATAATGGTGGCTTGAAGTGTACCCGTCCCGGGTTTGGTTGAGGGGCGGTGGGCGGTTCGTCTGCCCGGGCTGGTCGGAATATGGCCTTGTGGGAGACCTAAAGAGGAAGACCATGAAACGTGGGGCTTTTTTGTTGGTGGTCGCGGTTACGGGGATATCCCTGGCGGGCTGCATGTCGTCCCGGGGACTGCCGGACTACACCGCCTCTGGAGCCTTGGCCGGGGCCACCACCGGCGCGCTCATCGGCAGCATGGCCCGGCATCCGGGGCCCGGGGCGCTGGTCGGGGGGGCTTTGGGGGCGGTGGTCGGCGGCCTTATCGGGCGCGATATGGACCAGGCCCAGGAGGCCCAGCTCAGGGCCCAGGCCCCCCGGACCCTGGAGCGGGTCGAGCAGGGCCGGCCGTTGACCGTGGCGGATGTCCAATCGCTGGCCAAGGCCGGAATCAGCGACGACCTTATCATCAGTCAGATCCGCAACTCCCGGACGGTCTACCACCTCACCACCGCGGACATCATCGCCCTGAAGGAGGCGGGGGTCAGCGACCGGGTCATCGACTTCATGATCAACACCCCGACCCGGATTTCGTCCGCCCAGGTCCCGGGCGTGATCGGACCCCCGCCTCCTCCCCCCGAGCGGATTATCGTGGTCCGGCCGGTTCCGGACTATTTCTGGGTGGCGGGGGCGTGGCTCTGGTTGGGGGACCACTGGGCCTGGCACCGCGGCCATTGGCACCGGCCGGGGCATCATTACCGTCCCCGCCGGTGGTAGCCCGGCCCCTGCCGGCCCCTCCCCGATCCACGCCCCCCCTCGCCCCGGGGGCGGGCCGGGGATCAGCTCCGGCCCCGGCCGTTATCCGTCACCGGTCCGATAAATTTTTCCGCCTCCCCCTCCTCCCCTTGCCGAAAGGCCCGGGTCGGGATAAATAGCCGTTGGACACTCATTCCCCTTGATGGATCAGGAACCGCCGTCCCTTTCCCCCAAATGCAGGAATCAAGGCTTGGACCGAAAAGAGATCATCGGAGTCGCCGCGGCCCTGGGCGTGGTTTGTTGCTGGTCGGGTTGGATCGTGGTCAGCCGGATGGGGGTGACCCACACCCTGACCGTTTACGACGTCGCCGGCCTCCGGTTCGCCGTGGGGGCGATGATCGTCACCCCCTGGGTGCTACGATCTCGAACCTGGCGGGGGTTGACCCCTTCCCGGGTCCTTGTCCTCAACATCGGCTCGGGGATCCCCTACGCCATGCTGACCTACTTCGGCTTCGCCCTGGCCCCGGCCGCTCACGGCGGGGTCTTTCTCAACGGCTTCCTGCCCATCTCCACCACCATCGTCGCCTGGATCTGGCTCAAGCAGCGCAGCCACCTGTCCCAGGTTGCCGGCCTGGGGATCATCCTCCTGGGCGTCTTCCTGGTCGGCTACGAGGGCTTCACCTCCCCGGCGGGCGCCCGGACCTGGCAGGGGGACCTCGTCTTCCTGACCGCCATCAGCCTCTTCGCCGTGTTCATGGTCGCGACCAGGGTCTGGCAGGTCACCCCGGGCCAGATAGTCTTTTCCATAACCCTGCTCGGGGCGGTGATCTATGTCCCCATCTGGCTGCTCTGGTTGGACAGCAACCTGGGCCTGGCGCCCAGGTCGGAGATAATTCTCCAGGGCCTCTACCAGGGAGTGGTCCCCAGCGTCCTGGGGATCTCCTGTTTGAGCGTGGCCATCCGGAACCTCGGGGCCACCGCCGCCTCGGTCTTCGTCTCCTCCGTCCCGGTCGTGGCGGCCCTCCTGGCCATCCCCATCCTGAACGAGGTGCCCGGACCGCCGGCCTGGATCGGGATGATCACGGTCACCACCGGGGTTTTACTGGCCTTGGACCTTTTCAGGTCAAAACGGGGGGTTTGATCTCCTCCTCCCCCGGTTCAGGGCCGGGGATTAAGATCGACCATCCTCGCCACCGGTTAAATCATCCAATCGGATTTAATGAGGAGGATGGAGTATTTAGGATAGCCTTTAAAATTCCGAGCCGCTTCCGGGACCTCTCCCGCTTTCCCCCCGGAGCTTGTGGCCTTTCAAACGGAACAAACCTCTGACAACCGCTCTAACGGAAGCGGATGATCCGTAACCTGTCTCCCCAGCCCCGCCACCTGGGCCAAGGGGCCCAAGCCGAACCAAAGGTCGTTCACCCCCGATTGGGCTTGACATTCGCTGTCAGTCGCTCTAATTACTAATTTAGTAATTTACTTATTTAGTAAAGGAGTTGATCGTGGACATTCCGGTCAGCCTGAAGCACAAGCCGGTGGTCGTGTCCGATAAATATGACCTTATCGATGGCCGAAAATCGCCAAGCACCGACGCCAAGGGTCTTTCCTTGGGGCTGGCCCAATGGAACGACCGGGGCAAGGTGGATATATCAGCCAAGATCTGGCGTCATACCGGGGAGAAATGGTCCAGGCAGTCCGAGGAGATGCCGCTTCACCGGGTCTTGGATCTGGCCATCCTGATCTGCCGGGCAAAGCTCTATTTTGCCGAGCGCTACCGTAAACAGGACGCCGACTACCCCAAGTTCCCTCTCATCGACCGGATCGGCCTCCAGGGCGGGGCCATGAACGTCTCCATATGTCTGGACAACGAGCACATCCAGGAGGACCTGGAGCTGTTCGACGACCGCCTGCACCAGGATGATGAAATAATAAGCGAGCGGCTGCGCACCCTCTCCGGGTTGCTCAAGCAGATGGCGTACTGAACCGGTCGAGCCGGGCCAGGTCCCTCCTCCTTGAACCCCCAAAGGGGGGTTTCATTCCCCGCGGCTTGCCGCGAGGCGCGGATAACAGTTTCCGCTGGTCTACCCCGCTGCTTGCGGCGGGGTAGTTGATTTGGATCCAGGGCCTGGCCCGGATTTTTTGTGGCCTTTCCGCCGGGGCCGGGGCCGGACCAAAAGCGATCTTGAAGATCGGCTGCTGGCCCAAGGCCAGGATGAACCAGTAGCCCAGGGGCCCGCCGCAGACCTCGCCGGCCAGGATGATGCTCCCGAACCAGGTGAAGCCCAGGGCAAAGGCCCCCGAACCCGATCAGGGGAATGAACAGCCAGAAGTAGAGGGGGCGAACAAGGGCGATCCGTTCCCGCTGACTCAGCGATCTTCGCTCCGGCCGGTCAGGGTCGGCCGGGGCCTCAGCCTCAACTCGATCTTGATCCGCCATCGGGCCGGGTTAATAAGGCAGCCCAGGCTTCTTCCAGTCTTCCGGGGGCTGATGATAGCACCCCGGGCCCGGCGCTTGGCCATCCCAAATGTAAAATTCGCGGTTTATCAGAGTCTTACCCGGTTGTTTTCCGGATCAGGAACTTACGAGCCGGTCTCATGCCTTGGCTCTGGTTCCAGGGGGGGCTTGGAGACAGGTTCCAGAAAGTAGCCCTTGACAACAATGCTTCGCTGATGTTATCTGGCGGCGCATGGCCCTTGTCCGGTAACAGAAGCCGCGCTTCAAGCGGCGATCCCGCAAGCCCACCGCCTCGACTTATGTCGTGGGGGGGTGTTGAGCTGCGGCTTCTGCTCTCCCAAAGCAATCCCAGTAAATGAAAACCAAGGGGTGAGTCTGCTCGCCCCTGCTCGAAGCCTCTTTAAGAAGCTTGAAGCGGTTTCAAGGCTTCCAATCGGGTTCGAGGGGAGATTTTGAGACCGCTTCTAAGGAGATACGGACAATGGAAAATCACCAACTCCCGCCCTTCTTCCATCAACTTTTCGACGCCTCCTTACCGCGCTTAGGGCCCGGTGACGACCTTTCCACCAGGAAGGCCTTGCAGGAGCTCCTGGCGGCAAGACCCCAGCGCCTGACTGCGCCGGAATCCGGCCATCTTAGAATCCTGGACCTCGGCTGCGGGAACGGGGCCCAGACCATCCAGCTGGCCAAGCTCCTGGAGGGGACCATCACGGCCGTGGACAACCACCAGCCATACCTGGATCGGCTGCGGCAGCGGGCCGAGGCCGCGGGAGTGGCTAATAAGATCCGGCCCGTCCTGAAGGACATGTCCCGATTGAGGCCGGAGGAGGGACCCTTTGACCTGATCTGGTCGGAGGGAGCCCTCTTCGTCATGGGCTTTACCCAGGGGATAGAGCTCTGCCACTCCCTCCTGGCCCCCGGAGGCTTGGCCGCGGCCAGCGAGCTTGTCTGGTTCAAGCCCGACCCGCCGGCCGAGTGCCGGGAGTACTTTGCCGGGGTCTATCCGCCCATGGCCGATATTGAAACCAACCTGGCGGCCATAAGAAGGTCAGGCTTCGAGATCCTGGGGCACTTCAACCTCCCGGAGTCGGTCTGGCGGGATAGCTACTGCACCCCCCTGGCGGATCGCCTCAGGTCCTTTCGGAAGGAGTATGGCTCGGACCCGGAGCGGAAGGAGATTATTGATTTCGTCCAGGTCGAGATCGAGATGTACGAAAAGTACTCCGACTACTACGGGTATGCGTTCTTTCTGATGGAGCGCCCCCGGACCTAGTCTTTTCGAACCCCTAACCCGGGACCCCATGGGTTTGATCCCATGGGGTCTTTTTTGATGTCATTATGGCATGTTAGCCCACGACAGACTTGATGATATGCCCAGTCTGATCAGATGGTGTTCTTACAGATCCGGCCGCCCTTCATCACCAGCCGGACCTTGTCCGGGTCGCAGAACAGGCCGCCGTCCTCCTCGGGCCTGCCGTCGACCACGATCAGGTCGGCCCACTTGCCCGGCTCCAGGGTGCCCATCTTGTCGGCCAGGCCGAACAGCTCGGCGTTGACCTTGGTGGCCGACTTGACGGCCTCGTAGGGGCTGAAGCCGCACTCGGTCTTGAACTTGATCTCCCAGCCCTCCATGCCCCGCATCTTGGCCCAGGCGTCGCTGGCCGAGGCGATCTTGAGCCCTATCCGGTGGCCCAGCTCGGTGGCGGCCATCTGGGCCCCCAGGGCGTCGATCTCGGAGGTCTTGCGCTCCAGGTGCTCGGCCGCCCCCCACTCCCGGCCGTGCTTCTTGATCATCTGGAGGACGGTGATGGTCGGCACCAGGAAGGTCCCCCGGCGCTTCATCTCCGCAGCGCTCTCCTGGCTCATGAAGAAGCCGTGCTCCACCGCGGTCACCCCGCATTTAACGGCCCGCTTGAGGCCCTCGTCGTTGAGGCAGTGGGCCCGGACCGGCCGGCCCATCTCCCGGCTTTCCTCGACGATGGCCCGGAGCTCGTCCTCCCGGAAGCCGGAGTCAAAGGGCGTGTCGTAGGGCGAGGCCCCGCCGCCGGTGGCCATGACCTTGATGTGGTCGGCCCCGGCCCGGAACTGCTCCCGGACCGCCTTGAGGCACTCGGCCACCCCGTCGCACAGCCGGGGGAAGGACAGCAGGCCGGTATCCTTGATGATCACCCCCTCCATGCTCATGAAGTCGGCGTGGCCCCCGGTCTTGGAGAGCATCCCGCAGGCCAGAAGCATCCTGGGGCCCTTGATGGCCCCGTCCTCCAGGGCCCGCTTCAGGGTCAGGTTGCCGAAGCCCATCTCGGCCACGGTGGTGAAGCCGCCCTGGAGGGTCCTTTCCAGGCCGTCCTTCATGGCCAGGGCGGTCAGGAGGACCGGCGCGGTGAAGGCCTTGAGCATGTCCATGTAGGGGATGGCCGAGTGCTGGTGGGCGTCGGTCAGCCCTGGCAGGATGGTCATCCCCCGGACATCCACCACCTGGGCCTGGTCCGGCGGGTGGACATCACCCTCGGCCACCTCCTTGATCAGCCCGTCCTCGACCACCACCGCGGCCGCCTCCCTGGGCTCGTCGCCCACGCAGTCCAGCAGCCGTCCGCCCTTGAGAAGGGTAATCATAGATCCTCCTGACCGGCCCGAAATTGGGTCCGGGGTTAGCGTGGCTAGAATTGGGCCGGGGGCAATACCAAGTTGCAGTTAAACTGCAACTCGGTATGCGCGTCCACGTGGACGCGCCGAGCTCGAAAGAGCTCGTAAGGCCGGCAAAACCACGCTTTTGCCGGCCGTCGGCAATCAAAGCCATCAGGTGGCTTTGATTGCGTTAACCATAAAAAGGAGCCCGCGCCCCCGGCCGGGGACGGACTACTTCTGGCGGACCACCTCGGCCGCGCCGTTCTTCACCTGGGCGATGAGCACGTCGGTGTGGGCCCATCCGGCCGGGTCCATGGAGAAGGGCTTGTAGACCCCCGGGAAATCCTTGAGGTTGCAGATGTAATCCCGGATCTTTACCCGCTCCTCCTGGAGCTTGGCCGGGTCGCCGGTCACCCCGGTCTTCTCGATGGCCGCCTTGACCGCGTAAATAACGTCGTAATAGGGGATGACGTACATGGCCGGCTTGGCCCCGCTGTGGGTCTGGCCGAACTCGCTGACAAAGGCCTGCCACTTGTCGCTCTGGTAGCCGTAATCGATGGTCGCCCCGATGATGTAGACCCCGTTGACCGCCTCGCCGCCGACCTGAAAGAAGGTCTCCGTGCTCACCGCGGTGTGGGCGGCCAGGTGATCGGGCTTGTCCCAGCCCCGCTTCTTGAGCTCGACGATCAAGCGGGCCGTCTGGGCCGACTCGGTCCCGAACATCAGCGCGTCGGGCTTCTTGCCCAGGGCCCGGATAACCGGGGCCGAGACGTCCACCGCCTCGGCGGCCACGTCGATCACGTCCAGGACCTTTTTCCCGGCCTCCTCGGCGTACTGGGCGAAGTACTTGGCCTCCTCGATCCAGACCGGGTTCTTGGTGTCGCGGAAAACGACCACGTTCTTGATGTCCGGGTAGAGCTTCAGCCAATCCAGGGTGGACTTGGTGATGAGCTTGATGTCGGCGATGAAGACCACCGCCCAGGGATAGACCTTGCCCACCTCGGCGATGGACGAGGCCACCGGGAGGCACATCACCTTCTCCCGGGCGGCGATGGCCCCCGAGGCCCGGACATCCATGGTGGACATGGGACCGATCACCACCAGGCTTCCGGACACGGCCTCCTTCATGCACGAGACCGACCGGGCCGGGTCATAGCCGGTGTCACAGGTCACCAGCTCGAGGGGCTTGCCGGCGATGCCCCCGGCCGCGTTGATCTCCTGGACCGCCTTCTCCACCGCCCAGGTGATCTCCAACCCGATGTGGGCGATGGACCCGGTCTTGACGGTGATGTAGGGGATCTGCCACTTGTCCACCTTCACCTCAGCAGCCCCCGCCGGTCCGGCGACAAGACCTATGATCAGCATCAATCCGAAAATTACCCCCAACTTCTTGGCCATGGCTTCCCTCCTCATGAAAAAATTCAGCCAATAATGAGCCAAGGCTCACTCTCCCGGCTGGTCTCCCAGGGCTGGAGTCGCTCCAGACCTGGGGGCCAGACGCCGGAGGGTTTCCTTGGTGATGACCCCTTTTGGACGCAGCACCAGCAGAAGGACGATGATTCCGCCGAACATGATGTTCCGCCACTGGCCGATCCAGGGCGGGGCGAACTCGGGAATGCTCCACAGGACCGGGCCGAAGATCAGGACCCCCCAGAGGGTCGACCGGCCGCCGACCAAAACCATGGTGAAGCCGTAGAGGACGAAGTTGAAGCCGAACATCTCCGGGAAGAGGGTCCCCACGTTGAAGGTGTACAGCACCCCGGCCACGGCCCCCAGGCCGCCGGAGTAGGCCTGGACGAAGATGCTTAAGCTTCGCCGGTTGATGCCCAGGGCGTCGCAGACCTCGGGGTCGTACTCCATCGCCTCCAGGGCCCGGCCGAAACGGGAGTTGGCCAGACGGTTCAAAAAGACCAGGTTGAGAACGACCAGGACGTAGGTCACGGTCAGGAGATAGGGCATCTGGGAGTAGATGCTGAAGCCGGCCGCCGCGCCGAGGAACTCCAGGTTGCGGATGATGGTCTGGATGATGAACACCAGGGCGATGGTGGCCACGGCCATGGCAAAGCCGCTGACGTTGACCAGGGTCAGGGAGAGCAGCAGGGCCAGGAGGAAGCAGACCGCCACGGCCGCGGCAAAGGCGACCGGAATGGCCCAGTGCAGCTCCCCGGTGGTGTAGGCCGCGAAGTAGCCGCTGATGGCCATGAAAAAGATCGGCGAGTTGTTCATGTACCCGGCCCGAAGGGGCAGGTAGAGCGACCAGCCCAGGAGGATCAGGACCCCCACCATGACCAGATAACCCTGCAGATAGGCGGACATTGCCATGGTCCCGTCTCCCCCGGCCCGCTTCAGACCTTGGACCCGAACAGGCCGTCGGGCCTGATCATAATGGTGAACATGACGATGCCCATGGCGATGGCGTCGGTCCAGGCGCCCACGAAGTAGCCGGTGATCAGCGATTCGATGATCCCCAGGAGGAGTCCGCAGACCACCGCCCCGAGGAAGTTGCCCATGCCGGCGAAAAGCATGACCGCCAGAACCTTGAACGAGAGCACCCCCCCCAGCGGCGGCGAGGTGAAGCCCAGGGCCATGGCCAGTAAAATGGCCGTCACTCCGGCCAGGAGGCCGGTAATGGTGAAGCTGAGCAAGGTCGCCCGGGCCACGGGCAGCCCCAGCATCCGGGCCGTGTCAAGGTTGATGGCCACGGCCCGCATGGCCCGGCCCTGCCTGGTCCGGTAAAGGAACCATCTGAAGAGGAGCAGGACCGCGATGCAGCCGGCGACCACGTAGATGTTGGCCGCCGAGATGTGGATCACCCCCATGGCCAGGTCCAGCCCGCCGCCGCGCATGACCTCCGGGAAGCGGACCGGCATGCCGTGGTAAAAGGAGTGGGACATGACCTCGGTCAGGATCATCCCGAAGGCCACGGTCATTATCAGGCATTCCGTGGCCGCTCGGGCGTGGCGCAGCCGGCGGGTCAGGGGCTCCAGGAGGATGGTCAGGAGGGTCGCCGCGGCCAGGCTGGCGGCCAGCCCCAGGAAAAGGTTCTCCCCCGCCAGGGACAGGACCAGCCAGGTGCAGTACATGGCCAGGACCACCACCTCGCCGTGGGCGAACTCGATGAACCCGGCCACCAGGAGGAGGAAGGTGACCGACACCGCGGCCAGGACGTAGATGGACCCGGTCATCAACCCGCCGATTATCTGGGCCAGAAATATCTCCACTGCTCACCCCGTTCCCGGATCTTGGCTAGCCGCCCAGGTAAGCCCGGCGGACGGTCTCGCTTTCCCTCAGCTCGGCGGCCGTTCCGGAGATGATGATCCGGCCGGTCTCGAAGACGTAGCCCCGATCGGCCACGGCCAGGGCCTGGCGGGCGTTCTGCTCGGAGAGGATGATGGTGTAGCCTTCCTCCTTGAGCCGGCCGATGGTCCTGAACAGCTCGGTGACGATGAGCGGCGCCAGGCCCAGGGAGGGCTCGTCGAGGAGCAG
>Ga0068714_10003432_pt1 | contig 18809 bp, 20 predicted proteins | sample MTBNYHSulfiMetaG_FD_62988 | JGI IMG/M metagenome (GOLD analysis project Ga0068714, IMG submission 62988) | Enrichment culture microbial communities from rom New York Harbor, USA that are MTBE-degrading - MTBE-NYH (New York Harbor Sulfidogenic)... | ecosystem: Environmental > Aquatic > Marine >... | reverse complement strand
CTGCTGACGGTGATGGGGCTCAATGATCACCCTTGACTGGAAAAACCCCCGTTTCACGGTTTCAGCCTCCAGTTGACAGTACCTCACAAACCCTCGGCTGTAATCGCGTGCCAGAAACGCCACCCTCTCTTCAGAAATCTCCACTATCATCTCAACGCCCTTAAAAACCAATGCTTTTAGCTTAAGTTACGGAAAAACCGATCCGAAACAAATCGTTCCAAACGGCTTTTATAACCACTGGCCGTTCAAGTCAATAGCCCCGGCGCGCCTTTCGACAATACGGCCTTTATCAAGGACCACAATCCGATCGGCCTCCTCTACGGTGGCAGACCGGTGGGCAATCACAACAATGGTCAATTTCCCGTGAATTTCATTGACGGCCTCTTGAATCCATCGCTCGCTTTCTGAATCCACGGAACTGGTGGCCTCATCCAGCAACAGGAGCGTTGGTCTGCGCAGCAGCGCCCGGGCCAGGGCAATCCGCTGACGTTCGCCCCCGGAGAGCCGCATCCCCCGGTCCCCCACCACCGTATCCAGACCTTCCGGCAGTCGGGAGACAAACTCCCGGGCCGCTGCCTGATCAAGCGCCGCCCAGATATCATCTTTTGTTGCCTCCGGAAGGGCCCATAGGAGATTGGCCCGAATGGTATCATGGAACAAAAAGGTGTCCTGGGGCACATACCCGACCGAATGCCGCCAGGGGTGGAGCAACCCATTTTTCAGGGGTTGGCCGTCAATGGTAACCTGGCCCCGTTCCGGCGAAAGAAGGCCCATCATCAAATCCCCCAGGGTGCTCTTTCCCGCCCCGGAAGGCCCTGCAACAGCGGTTATACCCCGGGCGGGGATCTCGATACTCACGTCCCGAAGGGCCCATGTTTCGCGGCTGCGGTCGTAGCGGAAAAAAACACGGGAAAGACGAATTTCCTTTTCCAATTCAACCCGTCTCACAATACCCGATGGGGCCGGTTCTTTTGACTTCTCAAACCGTTTTTCCATCTCAAGGACGGCTTGAAAGGAGGGAAGGGCGTTTATAATCCGCTGAACACACTGCTGCATTGTGGAAAACCTTGGCAGGAGACGGGCAAACAGAAAGACGATGATCAGCAGGCTGGCTGGGGGCATATGACGAATCTCCACGGCAACGAAAAAAAAGCCTGCCAGGGCCGCGGCAGCCCCGATTTCATAATACATGCGCGTCGCCGAATTGACCCTGGTAAACTGAACCATCTGGTCTGTGACGCCGTTTGTGATGTCCCGAAAATTCTCCTCATGGGCCGCATCCAGGCTGAAACTCCTGGCAATCTTCATGCCGCCCAGGTGCTCAGTGATTGCTGAATACATATCATTCATAGAACTCCGAAACACCTTTCCTGCTCCGTGGGCACGGCGATTGAGGGGGCGGAGCAAAAGGAGAAACCCGCCGCCGCAGGCCAATGCCAACAAGGTCATAGGAACGGAAAGGATCAGAGAAACGGCAATATGGACACCGGCAATGATGAGCGTACCACCCAGTTGCAGCAGTTGCTGGGTGGCAAAGCCCACGCGTTGGGTATCATCGGTCAGGGCGTGGGTTACATCCGAGGCCTTTGTGCGGAGCAGACAGAGCCATTCGGCCCGACAGAGCGACTGATACAGATGGTTCCTAAGGGCCTGGGTAAACCCGTATATAATCCGGGTGTCCAATACGGCCTGATACCGTTTAACCCCGGCGTAGACCGCTACAATGCCGACATAAACCCACAAAACCGTTCCAAGGTTCAAATCCAGATTGAACCAGGCGAAGATACGGCCGATATGCGCGGCAGGGCCAGCCGGCCCCTCAACCCCTCCCACTCCGATCAGACCCAGAAAAGGGATGAGCATGACGAGGCCTACCCCCTGGGTCAACCCCGAAAAGACCATCAGAGCAAGGGAGATCCAAGTCCGAATCCCTGCATATCGGAACAGGCTCCTGATATAGTGAGTCAGCATGTCGTTTTCGCGTTTTTATGTTGCGCCATTAGTTCTACCTCCGGTTTTTTTCAGATAGATCTCTGTTCCCCGAATGTACCAGCGAAACAACCAGGAATAGGGCCGTATCAAATAGTAAATTGGGAAAATAGCATCCGGCAAGGGAAACCGGCTCCAATCGCCGTATGAAGCGCCCATGTGGTGAAAGCAAAAACCGAGTTTGTATTTCTGGTCACTGCGAAGCATAAAGAGGTTAAATTTGCTATGCCAATAGGCGGGCGTGCTGGGCCTGTAAAAGCGCGGTTTATTATGCGTAATCAGATAAAGGGAGGTCTTGACAAGCCTTTCCACCCCTTTGTCTTTTTCTGAAAAGGCGCGAATCGGATCCGGCAGAGGAGCTGCTAAAAACAGATTTGAAAGGATAATCCCCTCTGCTACCATTCGACCGATTCCCAATCGCGAAGCATGCACCGTCAGGCGATGCCAGTCAATGGTGCCATGCTTTTTCATCAGACATGCGACGTCGTTCAGCCAAAACAGCCTGGACCAGGCGTGAATGGCCCCGTGGGTGCACAGTAGCAGTATCGTATGATCGAGGGAAAGCGCTGCCAGGTCAGCGCCGCCAAGCTTTATCGTCTGCCTATCTTTCCAAAAATCATGGAATCTGAGAGGAAAAAGATGACGAATTGACCCAAATCGCCAGTGAAGCTCGACCTTGATCCTTCTTTCTTGACTTAGGTATCCAAAATGGTGAATGCTCCGAATGTAGGCAAGTTTTTGTTTGGGAGTCAATTCAAAGGCGGGATGGGTTCTTCGGTAGCCTTCCTTAAGCAGAACCCCTTCAGCCTCCAACGCCTGTTCGGGAGCTACCATGATATCCAAATCGCCCACGTGACGTGAGCCGAGATCCCCGTAGGCTTTCAGAGCCAAGACAGGTCCTTTAAACGGCAAGGCCTCGATTCCCTTCTCCCCAAACCGATTCACGATCCGCACAAGTTCCGCAGACTTTGCCAGGACCTGCTGCGCATTCCACCGGTAACGGCTTTCCAAATCACCCAGCACAGCTTCGGGAATACGGTCCCCCGCAAATTGCTTCAGGCCCAGATACACCGGAGAAATGACCCGGTGTCGATTGACCAGTTTAATAAAGCTATCCCAATCGACAGGCCTTCTGCATAATGCACTGACCCCAGCATCTTCTACTCGTCCTAAGGCAGCCCGAAGACAGGAAATCAGCAGGCGTAGCTCAGAGGGCATTTTTGGGCGATCCATAATCCTCTCATCGGTCACAGCGCACTTGAATTGGCCGTCAGGCCCCAAAGACAGGATCATAGTATTCGTACCATTCGTCCAATTACCGGTCAAAATGCTGGTAATACAGGCGCGGCGTCACTCCAGATTTTCTCCAAAAAATGCCACAGCCGTAAACTGCCGGTGAAGCGGGGCCCCAGTAAGTATCCGGTCCCCGCAGCGTAACCAGGCATGGGCGCTCAGGCCCTTCTCCCCTTCTTTTAAAAGGCCCAGATAGAGGGTGCTGGGAATGTGACGCCGCTTGAGCATCATCTTCCCGGCCATGGCCTGGGCCAGGCATTTGTTTTCCCAGGGTGTGTACCGGCTTGCCGTGCGGACAGCCCAGGAAATCTGTAAGGGGACAGTCAATTGCGGCAGGGCATGGGAGGGCGTTTCCGCCATGGTGCGCCCCAGAAAGGGGGCAATGCGGCGAAAGGGGACCGTCAGTATGGCCAGCCGGGAAAGGGCAAGCCAGAACAGGGCCTCCAGAAAGAGGCGCTGTTCCAGGGAGGAACGACGGAAAAACTTAGCGGAGCTCTTCAACAACCCGAATGGTATTGTCCGAGGCAAGGTCGTTGAGAAACGCGAGAACATCCTTTTCACACACATCCCTTTCCACATCATAACGGGCCATCATCGCATCGCAGATATCCGAGACCTTGAGCGGGCTTCCCAGCAATCGCCAGATTTCGCTGCCGATCCCGTCCAACCCCGAATAGGTCCCTTCCTCGATGCTCATCATCACCACTTCGCCATCCACTTCAGAGGTCAACACCTCTTCGGACCGGGCCACCCGTGTGTTCAAATCCACCCTGTTTCCCATTGTCATCGCCCCCATCCTCCTCCACGACGAACCCTACCCAAAAAGCTCTGAAATGTCAATCGGTTTTATCCCTTTCAACGCCGGCCCCACACCCGGAGCGACAAAACGAAATCTTGACAACCTTCTCCGCTTTTCCCTCCAGCGTGCCAAAATTCCGTTTTGGCACTCCTGGTTTGCGGGCGCAATCCGCAGTGGAGATACATCTTGACAACGGTGTCACCCAATGGCACCATTCCGTTGCTTCAATGCAAATCCCTGAGCAATCCCCCATGAACCATCTGCGGCATGCGGGTCCCCCACCCGGTGTTGCCTTCAAAGAGGTAGGGTCCTTTCCCGGTTATTGCAAAATCCCAGGCAACGGCATAAATATCGCGGAAAAGTTCATGGGAGGCGATAGCGTTTTGCCGCATGCGACTCCAGAAGGGAATATCCCTGTTTTCAGCCCTTTTGTACCATTCGCCGTATGTCTTTTGCGTGGCCGAAGGAAGCCCGCCGGCATCCCATGCCACAGTTTCTCCACGGGCCGGATCAATGGGCAAAATGATATGAAACCGGCTGTCAGGGCTCAGTTTTTTTCCGGTCTCCGCATCCTTTAGGGGCCCGGGAATCTCCAGCATGGCCGCATAACAGCGGATGGGCTTTTCCTCCGGCGCTTCGGTGATGATGCGGACCGTGACGGCGTCGCGGGTTTCGCACAGTCCGGCCAGGTCCGGATGGTTTGGGACAAGGGGCTGAACCAGATACGGCTCCCGGGCCATGAATTCAAACAGGCGGACCTTCGGGACCCTTTTCGTGACCATTCCGGCCCGGGTTTCGAACACACTGAAACCGGACCCATTGTCGCCTTTTTCCACCACAAAGCACCCACGGCCGGCCGACCCGTGACGGGGTTTCAGAAACAGCCGGGGACAGGACTTGAGCCAATGGGACAAATCGATGTCGGCGCCGGGGTTCAGAAAATCGAGTGTGGGAACCACCGGTATGCCGTGCCGGCTCAGGATTTCCGCTGTATGTTCCTTGTCACCCAGGATTCGCGCGGCCGCGCCCTTCTTACCGTTGATGAGGTCTCGCCGGCGGTGAAAGGCAGCAACTTCATGGGTGAATACATAGTCCCATACCCTGGCATGTCGATCCGGCCCGTACAGACGGAAGGCGTAGATCTCCGAGGGCGGGATGGCATGGCGGATCGCCATGGACAGCACGCGCAAAATCTGCGTGACAAACCCCAGCCCCTCCCGGTCCCGAATGCCGGGGCCCCAGTGCCTGACCGCGCGAAAGGAGAACCGCCAGGCGGAAAAAAGCACCAAGCGAAGATAAAGAGACCCTTCCATGAAGAGGTAAACGGCAAGGGGCATGCGGGGCAGACCACTCAGCCACAGCCGGCGGTGGATGCGAACCCGGCGGGGTTGAAACGGCAGAAAATACCGCGGGCTGACCAGACCGTGGGGCAGAGACCGGTGCAGGACCTCCCGCTTTGCGAAATGGGACATCTTTCGAAGGATGCCGGTTATTCTGGCAGGCGTCATCATTTCAGGCTCATCGTGGATTATGTGACATACTGTTTTTGAAGCAATTGTAGGTGCGACTTCAGTCGCACCTACAGCACCAGCCAGAACATATTCGAAGCACGTTCTCACGCCAGTCCGCGATGAACCGTTTTTTTTGAAAGAAGACCGGGAAATAGGCTACTGACGTGGGCTGCGTCCGCACCCCCAGGAGTGCCAAAACGAAATTCCGGCACACAAAAATCAGGAAGATTTTTACGGCTGTTTGCCGGTAGCCAGGTAGTGCTGATCCATCGCCTGCCGTAAATACGATTTGATCACAGCCTGACGACTGATATTCAAATCCCTGGCAATGGCGTCCAATTCAAGGAGCATGCTTTCAGTAAAATCAAGGTTCACTCTCTTGACAGGAGCGTGCCTTTTCCCCTTGTTTGTAAAAAATTCTGAAACATCTTTGCCGTCCATTGCCAGTTCGGCGATATCGTCGGCGGTTACTTTATGCTTCTTCTTAGATGTAGTTTTCATATAACGTCACCTCCTGTTTCGTGGACTTCCAGAGCGTCACCAGGTAGTAATATTCACCCAGTTCATCTTCTCTGACTTCATAAATGACCGTGTAAAGGTTTCCCTTCGCCCACCCAATAGCACGGAATTGTTCCGGATCATCCGAGCGGCAATCCACATAATGATCATGAAGCCAAATCTCCCGAGCTTCCGCCAGGCTGAGATTGCGCCTCGGGTCATTTTTGAGCTTTTGACTCTTCTTCTTGTCAAATTTAAATCTCATTGTGGTAGGGTATAACTGTTACTCATTTTTGTCAATAGGGTGATGCACAGGGCAGCAATTCTCATTATGAGGCCGACCCGCTGTCAACATTCTGTGTGAGTGGCATCTTGCCACGACTTTTCGCGGCTCGGAAGCCGCTCCCACATGCCAATTTTCCCAAAATGAGAATTGCTGTGCACAGGGTGTGTCTAATATTGTGTCCGGAGGCACATGGGTTATGAATGATCAAGGCCGAAGCAGGTCAAGCAATTGGCGGGTGAGCGTCTCTGCCAGATCCGCGGTTTTCCTTAAAAAGACCGGCCGGCCATGGAATTTTCCCACCGGGCGCCCGATGCCGAAGTCATAACAGTCAGTCATAACCACCGACAATTCCGGTGGTTATGACTTGACAATATCGCCAATTGCGACCATTATACCAGTAAAAGGAGGTATTGGCTATGGATGCATTGCGATTTACGGCAAGACCAGTGGATCGTCGAATCATGATTGAGCTCCCTTCAGATATGGACGCGGACATTGTTGAGGTCATTGTTCGCTCCGCGAAAAAGGCATCTTCCAAGACAGGCAGATGGCGAAGGCCGCCAAAGATATTGCTGGGTACGGTCATCCATGATGATTTAATTGCGCCGGCTGTTCCTGAAGGCGAGTGGGATGCTCTACAGTGATTTTGCTCGACACGCATATCTGGGTTCGCTGGTTGATTTCAGATAACATTGGTACGGAACTGGCGGCACTCATTGAAAATTCAGAGGAGGTCTGCGTTTCTTCCATGAGTTGTTGGGAGGTTGTATATCTTGCAAAACGCGGACGAATGGAACTGCCGATCCCTGCACAGAAATGGGTAGATGTGGGGCTTTCTGAAACCCGGATGACATGTTTATCCATTGATCAGCGGATAGCCGTTCTGGCTGCTAACCTTCCAGACCATCATCGGGACCCTGCTGATCGGATTATTATTGCAACAGCCATTACACATGGCGCTCAGTTGATATCATTTGACAGACAATTCCGGAAATATGATGAACTCAAGGAATTGCTCTTGCCAAAGACGTAGCCCATCGCATTCCCTTCATTTTGAAACTCCGCACGCCGTCAGCAGTGACGTGTTCACTACATCCGCACAGTGGTCTTTATGTCAAAATTTTGTTTTGACACTCCTTTTCTCGAACTTCGATGTTTTTTGGTTTTTGTGACAGAAGACCGGGCAAAGCTGGGAATTGCCGCTTGAAAGGACATGCGAAATAACGTATATCCGGTCAAGCTGCGTTTCATTGTATCGAAAACATCGGGAGTGCCATGTTTTTTTTGAATTTACACCGGAAAAATGCTTGCCCCGGCCATGAAATTGCCCCCGGGGACGTGACGGGGCAGTTGATGCCCTTTGCCGAACCCGACAAAAGCGGGTTTTTCGAGGACGACCGCGTCCTGATGGTCCAGTGCATCACCTGGAACACCGCCCCTTCCAAACTGGAACCCGCCCCGTTTCATGATGCCGAGGCGAGGATTTACGGCGCCTCCTGGGCCAGAATCGACAATCGGGAGGAACTGGCCTGCAAACTGGGCATGTCCCCCAGAGCCGCCGACCGGATCTGCGACACCGAACTCATCTGCCGATGCTACCGCAAATGGAAAGAGGATTGCATCGCGCATCTGATCGGTGATTTCGTCTTCGTGATTTACGATAAACCGGAAAAACGGGTTTTCTGCGGACGGGACCACATGGGCGTCAAGCCTTTTTACTATCATCTGTCCAAGGATCGCTTTGTCTGTGCTACCAGCCTGGCACCCCTCAACCGCTTGAAAGATCTCTCCATTCACATCAGCCGTCAATGGATGGTGGATTACCTGACCCATCTGTCCATGAGTTTCAATGAAACCCCTTACCGGGAGATCCACAAACTCCCCCCGGCCCACACGCTCACGGTGACCCCGGAAACGCATCGACTGAGGCAGTATTTTCAGCTCTCGGCCGAGCCCGAGCTTGCACTCAAAGACTCCCGGGAATACGTGGATGCGTACCGGGAGCAACTGGAAACCGCTATCAAATGCCGCCTCGACACCACCTACCCCCTGGGCTCCGAGCTGAGCGGGGGTATCGATTCTTCCACCATCACCGCCTATGCGGCCAGATTTTTCCACCAGCCCCTATCGCGGCTTCATGCCTTTGCCTTTGCCAACAGCGAGCTGGAACCTCAGTATATTCTGGATCCGCGGCCCCGGGTTCCCGCTCCACCACGATGGACGTCCTTTCCGTCACATAATACCTGGCAATCCCGTCCACCCGCAGCAGAAACGACCCCGGACCCGCCTCATACCGCACCCCCGTGATCCTTGCGTCGGGAATATGGTCCGGCAGTTCACCGTACACAATCACGACATCGGGAACGCCCTTCACCGGGGCCATGTCCAGAAAGGCTATGTCGGACGAAATGTTCAGGCCGAAGGCATGATAGACTTTGTTTGTTTCAGAAGATTCGGACATTGGGTGAAGTGATAAGAAATGGTTTTTTTAAGCATAAAACATAGCGAAAAGGAGCTTGGGTTTCAAGGGAAATGTGACCGCAGGATATTGTGGTGGCGACAAGGGGCCTCAACACGAAAGTCCGAATGTAGGGCGCGGCCGGGTGTGTTGACGTTCTCGTGCGTTCCTGTGACGCCGAGAGGTCTGGAAACGGTTTGAATTTGAGTGGAGTTCCCATTAGGTCCGATGCTTTGTTCAAAAATCAGCATTGCAAGGACTTTGGATAAACCGGATCGACATATAACCACTTGATTGTCCGCATTTCCGTCCTGTTCGGACGCGAATGCCTGTCTTCTGTTTTGTTTGTTGGCAACTTGTATTCCTCCGGCTCAATACAAGCAGGCGGGTCAGACCGAGGAAGCTGTGACACAGAATAGTCGATGCTGTATTCGGTGACCTTTAGCGACCCGGTCACTTTGATTGGGATCGGGCTTTAACCCCCCATAACCCCAGGTGGCTGAGGATTATTTTTAATGACAGCTTCATGTCCTGTCACGCTGATGAGTTTCATTTTTGGCGGAGCACTTGGAACAGGTCAGAGGGTCCGCTCCAATGTAACCGTCAGGATGCTGGTCAATATGGGTAAGCCATGCACGATGCTTTTCTCTTGACTCTAACAATGCGATATTGATAGTTAAAAAAATATAACCGCTTAGACCCTATTCGCCACGGGGGATTTCGAAAACAACAGACTGCTTTTTGAGGAGGGGATAAATGAAAATCGATCTAAACAGCCGCATTGTGAGGTCCGACGGGCCGGTCTCGGCCCCAGTGGATGATGAACTGGTCATGGCCGATGTGGATGCCGGAAAATATTATGCTTTAAACAATGTGTCCACCGCCATCTGGAATGGGATTGGAAAGGAAATTACCGTCAAGGACCTCTGTTCCAGGCTTCAATCAGAATATGACGTGGATCAGGATCGATGTAAAACCGAGGTCCTGAAGTTTGTGAATGAATTGGACGCCAAAGGGCTGCTCAAGATTGCCGGATAAAGCCGCGGGTTAAGTCATGAGCGCCATTTTCGGGTTTGTCCATTTGGACGGCCAGACCGCATCCATGAAACATCTGGAAGACATGGCCTCAGCCCTCAACCACTGGGGGCCCGACGGAGTGAGTATAGGCTGTCATGGCTCCGCGGGACTGGGTCATGCGCTCCTCGCCGTCACGCCCGAATCCCCATATGAGACCATGCCGTTTCACAATCCCGAATCGGATCTGTTCCTCACGGCCGCTGCCCGGCTTGACAATCGGGATGACCTCCTGGATCTTTTTCAAATCCCCCCATCAGAGCATCCCACTTTCCCGGATGGCCGGCTGGTTCTTATGAGCTATCAGAAATGGGACGAAGACAGCCCAAAACATCTTTTCGGCGACTGGTCTTTCGCCGCCTGGCACGCCCGCGACCGCAGGCTTTTTCTGGCCCGGGATCAACTGGGTAATACCGGGCTCTATTACCATCACCGCCCCCCGCTGTTCGCCTTTGCCTCCCATCCTGACGGGATTTTCGCCCTGCCCGGCATCGCACGCAGCATCAACGAAAAACATATCGCCTCCTATCTCACGTTCATTTCTCTGGGGGAAAAGGGGGATACGTGCTGGAATGATATCCGCATGCTCCTGTCCGGTTTTGCCATGACAGTAACATCCGAACGGATCGAAACGCAGCCGCACTGGGAGATGACGAAACAGGCGCCTGTCTTGCGAGCGCGGGATGAAGATTATGTGGAGGGCTTTCTCCACCACTACCGGGCCGCGGTCAAAGCCCGTCTTCGATCCAGTCGCCCCATTGGGTCAACCCTGAGCGCTGGACTGGATTCCGGATCAGTTACGGCCCTGGCGGCCCAGGCCTTGAAGGCTGATGGCCGCAAGCTCACGGCCTTCACCTCTGTACCCCGTTACAAAGCCGATCATCTGGTCCCTGGCGCCCTGGCCGACGAATGGCCCCTGGCCCGTGCTGTTTCCCGGGAATACGACAACATCGAGCACCAGGCCATTGACGCGGCCCATGTCAGCCCCATCAATGGCATCGAAAGGGCCGTAGCCATCATGCGCGCCCCCCAGCATGCAGCAACCAATGAGTTCTGGATCATGGCCCTCCATGATGCGGCCAGGGAACAGGGGATTGGCGTGATGCTCACGGGTCAGTTGGGCAACGGCGGGGTGTCCTGGAGCGGGGGGAAAAACCGGATCCTGTGGCTCTTTGCCGAGGGGAAATGGGACGAGGGCATGAAGGCCATGGCCCAGTGGAAAAACCGAAATGGCCGTTCTTGGATACGCACTATTTCACACAGGCTGGTCAAGCCCATGCTTTTTCCCTATTACCAGCGCGTCCAGACATACCTTAACGGCTCAGCACCTCCCTGGGAGCAACACGGGGCCATTCATCCGAATTTTGCAGAGCGCATAGGTCTGCGAGAGGCTGCCAAAAATGAGGTGCGAAACAGCGGTTTCATTTTGCCTAACAGGCCCTTTGAGGAGCGCCGCCTGACCCTGATACGCAACGGCACCATGGTGGGCCCCATCTGGCATACCACTGGAACGGCCTTCAGCATGGAAGTGCGCGATCCCACCGCTGATATCCGCCTCCTTGAGTATTGTCTGAGTGTCCCGTCTGCGCAGGACGTCTTCGAAGGGGGCCAGCGCATGCTCATTCGGCGGACCATGGAGGGAATCTTGCCCCCGGAGGCTCAATGGAACACCATCCGGGGAAAACAGGCCGCGGATGTGGCGTTTCGGATACTAAACCATCGAGGAGAGATGGAGACGACTCTGGCACGCCTACATGCCCACCGGGATGTGCCCCGGTATCTGGATCTTCCCCGAATGCGTTGCGTCTGGCAGGAACTTCAGACAAATGTCACCCGCCGAACAGCCTACCGTACCGCAACCACTCTCCTGCGCGGGGTAATGCTCGGGTGTTTCATCGAGGACGCCAGGAGACTGAGTTAGACATGAGTCAGAGGACTGAATATCGTCATACCCTTTATGGCCTGGTCGTGTCGTCACAGATAGCCTGTCCCCAGCTTTACAAATATGACGGCAATGCTCCACCGGATGTTATCATCGAGAAAGGAATGGTTGCCGATATCGTCCATCCCGGTAAGTACAGAGGTTTCAAGTTTGAAGCCAGCGAACATGAGGTTATGATTAAAACCGATACCATTGCTCGGATGCTAATCTCCGCCGGAAGCCATATCTTCATCCAGCCCTATCCTGAAAGCAGCGATGATGATGTACGAATGCTTCTTCTCGGTTGGGGGATGGGGGCACTGCTCCATCAGAGGGGCATCCTGCCCCTGCACGCGGCTTCTGTTGTTCCCCCCACAGACGGTCCCTGCATGGCCATTTGCGCCAATTCAGGAACAGGTAAATCCACACTGACGGCTGCTTTTCTTCAGAGGGGATACCGTTTGCTGGACGATAACCTCTCGGCCATTCTTTCAGGAGATAAGATATCTATACTGCCCGGCTGTCCGGAATTAAAACTTGGTGAACAGTCCCTGGAGCTCTGGTCACGGGACTGGATAAGGGAGGTGCCCACCTCTCCGTGCAGAGATAAGATAAGCATGTTGCTGCCAAAGCATTTTGAAAAAAACGCTCAGCCGTTGGGGTCCGTTTTTATTCTTTCTACCGGAGATTCCTTGCGGGGACGGATCAAAACCCTTCGAGGTTCCGAAGCATTTTTCTTGCTTAATCAAAACATCTTTTGCTATCGATTTGCAGTGGGCATGGGGCGGCCCGAATGTCATTTCGAAACGCTTGCTAAGATTGCAAACCGAACGCCAATATTTTCGATTGAGCTTTCCAGGCCCAGGCCACATCCTGACCGATTGGCGGCAATGATCGAAGATTTGGTCGCGGTGAACCGAATATAAAAAAACAGTGTTAAATCGTGTAGGAGGTATAATGGGTAAGACAGCTATCAATCTTGATTCCGTCATAGCCAGAAACGACGACATAGTGGCAGGATTTGTGGATGCGGACTTCATGATGATGAGCATAGAAACCGGTGACTATTACCAGTCTAATCAAATGGGGGCTGAAATCTGGGAAATTCTTGAATCGCCCTGCACGGTTGCCGCCCTTTGTGATATCCTGGAGAGCCGATTCAAAGCCACGAGGGACGTCGTCGAGAGAGAAGTCACAACTTTTATAAGCGAACTTGCCGCGCAAGACATTATCAGAATAACAGAGTAATATGACGCGATTGTGCAAGCAGAGAATTTATGCCCTAAAGGGTGTTGCCGTGTATACCTTTTTGTCTAATGGTCTGATATGAGGTTTTGATGAGCCGGATCCTCATGTGCTGGGAATTGGGCGAGAACCTGGGGCATGTTATGAGGCTCATGCCCATTGCACGATCTTTGAGGAACAAAGGGCATCAAGTGCTGTGGGCTTATAAACGGGAACATACGGCCGCTGCCTGTATAGTGGAAAACGAAGGCTTTGCATCCCTGGATGCTCCGGCCTGGCCCCCTCCGGCGGAAGAATTCCCCCTGTCGCAGACTTACGGCCAGAACCTGCTCAAAAATGGATACAGGGAGAAGGGGGCGCTCCGCCGTCATCTGGACGTCTGGCAGTCGATATTTAGATCGGTTCAGCCCCACATGATGCTTGCCGAGCACGCGCCGACTGCTCTCATTGCGGCCCGTCATATGGGTCTTCCGCGTGCTGCAATTGGAACCGGTTTCAGTATTCCCCCCATGTGCAAACCAATGCCCTGCCTCCACCCGTGGATAACCGTGCCGATCCAAAAAATGGAAGAAAAGGAGGCCTTCTTTCTGGACAAGGTGAACCCGGCCTTTGAAGAGGCAGGATACAGGCCTTTGGAATCCGTTGCCGATATTTTTGACGGTGCCGAACGGCTGCTTTGCACTTGGCCGGAATTTGACCATTACGGCATTCGAATGAAGGAAGCATACCTTGGACCGGTTATCAGCGATCTACAGGGGCAACCTGCCCCCTGGCCTGCCCACGGACGGGAAAATGTATATGTTTATATGCGATGGAACCATCGGGCCTTTGCACCGTTGATGGCAACCCTGGACATGCTGAACCTGCCGGTCCTCGCCTTTGTCCCGGGAATAACCGAAAGCGATATCGACTGCCGCTTTTTAAAGAATATCCGTATCAGCCATGAACCGGTAACGCTCAACGATTTGAAAGAGAAATGCATCTTTGCTGTGACAGAAGGAGGCCATAATACCGCGTCATTGATTCTTCTCGCAGGTGTGCCCTTGCTCCTTTGTCCCACCCAGTTGGAACAGGCGGTGTTGTCGTATCGCCTGTCAACCCAGGGGCTCTGCCACATGATTAGTTATTTTGATACGAATCCAAATGTGGAGGCGAAAGTGAGGCAGGCGATCACGGATAACATTGTTGTTGAAAATGTCAGAGCTCTGGCTGTTAAATATGAAAAGGAGAATGACACCGGCCGCGTGGAACATATTGCCCGGAAATGCCTTGATCTGGTGTAGGCGAGTTGAAAATAGTGCTTTATCATCAACAAATTGTGCCCATTCCGAGTTCTGTAGGGATGGAACCCTCTTCGGTCTGCAATCTGAAATGCCCGCAATGCCCGGCTCGGAAGGATGTTGAGCATATGGACACGGGTTTCATGTCCATGGATGATTACATAGGTTTTCTGAAACGCTATCCGAACATCAGATTCATATACCTGCTCGGCCGGGGGGAACTGTTCTTAAACCCGTATATTCCGGAAATACTGGAGTTTTCCCATGAGCGTGATACCGTAACAACCATGGCCAATGGTTCCAATATGAATTCGATTTCTCATGAAGCGCTTCATGCCGTAGTCCGCTGTGGCGTAAGAACCCTCCGATGCGCTGTAGACGGCGTGACCCAGAAGGTGTATGAAAATTACCGCATTGGCGGCTCCCTGAAAACAGTCATCGAAAATATTCAAAAGATCAACGCATTAAAAGAACGCTATCGTTCGCCATGGCCCCGCATGGTTTTTCAGTTTATTCCCTTTGCCAGCAACGTCCATCAAATAGACAAGGCCGCACTTCTGGCCCGGTTGCTCTGCATGTCGTTTGACGTGCGGTTAAACAGATTTCCCGAGGACGTTCCCATGCTCATCGAGGAAAGGGAAAAAATCAGAGAGCATGCAGGTTATGCAGACCGTGACGAGTATTTGCAGCAAACAAAGAGGCATTATTTCCGCAGAGTCTGCGTTCAATTGTGGGTTGGTCCACGAATCCGCTATGATGGAAGAATTGCCGGATGTTCATGCAATAACAACTACGGTTTTTTCCCCGGAAACGCCTTTCAAAATGACTTTTTTGATTGGATGAATAGCGGACTATGGTATACGCTCGTGAAATGCTCATGGGCAGAAAGCCTCCCCGGAACGAAATTCCCTGCGTTCGATGCGATTGCTACCAGGCCATGCAACAGCACGGGAACTGGGTCACACCTGAAGAGGTTTTTGAGGGACAGGAAAGAATGGAACAGGATTTCTCATGACCGATGTACCGTCTCACTCGAACCGTAGTCAGAACCGTCAGATTCATCCCACTGCCATTCGGATCGAAGCGTGCTCCATGTGCCAGTTGCGCTGTGCCATGTGTCAGGCCATTGGTAATCAAAGAGACCTTGTCGGCAGGGGTGCTCTTGCTTTTGATGATTTCCGGGACATGGTCTGCCGCAATCCATGGATCAAGAAGGTGGAACTCGGCAACTGGGGAGAGGTCTTTCTCAACAAAGACATCCCCCGCATCCTGCAGTATGCTCATGAGAAAGAGATTGTTACGGAGATAGATGAGGGGGTGAACCTCAATGATGTAAGCGATGAAGCCCTTGATGCGGTGGTCCGTTTCGGTGTACAGAAAATCCGCTGCGCAGTGGACGGCATAAGCCAGGATGTGTACGCCAAATACAGGGTCGGAGGATCTCTCAAAAAGGTCATAAAAAATATTAAGAAAATCAACACGCTGAAGGAACACTACGGCTCTCCCACCCCCCGTCTAATTTTCCAGTTTGTGATCTTTGGCCACAATGCGCATCAGGCGGAACGTGCTGCACTTCTGGCCAGGATGTTGAACATGGATATAGAATTCAAGCTTGACTGTCTTATATCCAAAGGATCGCTTGAAATTCTCAAGACAGCGCGCAGATTGACGGGCTACGCAGATAGGGAAGACTATCTGAAACGGGAGAAACGGCACTATATGCGGCACCTTTGCTATGATCTGTGGCGTCGGCCCCAGGTCAACTGGGATGGCAAATTGCTCGGTTGCACTCGCAACATCTGGAAAGTCTTCGCCGACAACGTCTTTGAGGGTAAACTCCTGGATCATTTCAATAATGAAAAAATGACCTATGCCCGTTCCATGCTGATGAAACGGAGCGCGCCGCGGGAGGACATGCCTTGCCTCCATTGCGCAGTATTCGCAAGTATGCTACAATATGATCATTGGATTACAGAAGATGAGTTGGCGGGCATTGAGGACATGAATTGAGCTCTCCGTGTCGTCGAACTTTTTTGATTTGAGGAACACGTGGCGGGAGTTTGAAGCGAATCAAGAGTTTGTATACCAAAGGATTGATCCGGTAAGTTCTTTATCTGCACGGCTACAAAAGGACCCTGCAGGCGGTCCCCCAGTCTGAGAAGCATATCCGACGTATGGGGGCAGGGTAGGCTGTTTCAAACAAAGGAATCTTATAGTTACTCGATAATTTTGTTATTGGCCAATTGATTTCTTATTGTTAACCCAGCTTTAAAACCCAAAAAAATGGAGGAAACATCATGGAAGACCGAATGTCGAGGGACACAGAAATGGATGAATCCGGAACCTCTCTGGAACACCGAGCCGCGGAAAAAAGGCCCTGGCAAACTCCGACGCTGGCTGAAGTGGATTATCGGGAGACGAAATCAAGTACGTCTCCAGGAAGTACCGACGCAGTTACTTATTCATAGAATTCCTTCCAGTGCATTAAATAGTAGGGAATGATTTTCCTTCGCCGAAGCGGTGGTCCGGCTGCAACAGCTTCAGGTTTTCATCAGACGCCGGACGCTACGACGTTTAGGCCTCTGAGAATTGCGGCCGTAGAGGCTATACTAGACCCTATGAATATATCTACACCCATATCTTTCCAACAGCAGGATATATTATCCTTCCCTGCCTCATCCTATATGCTTTATGGGTTGCAGGTCCATAGCCAGTTGCCTTTACCCCTTGTCCCTGGCTCCAGCCAAGATCCGGATGTGACCATTCATTTTGAAGGCTTTATTTCCGGAGATGTTGACGCTTCACCGAGAAATGAAGACGGAGAATGGATACAGCAACATAACCATTGGATTCTTCGTTACTTGGGAAGAGAACGACATGTCCTTGAATTTCTATTTGATAGTGAAGGAAAACACATCCGCATTCGCCAGAGCAGTTTTGAGTGGCAAAACAGTGTGTTTGTTTTGTTAAGTTCAGCCTTTGCAGCAGCATTTCATTTGCAGGGGCAGCCTGTATTGCATTCTACATCCGTTGTAAAGGATAAGGAGGCATTTCTTCTCACAGGATTTAGCCGCGCAGGCAAATCGAGCCTTGCGGCAGCACTCGTGGCAGAGGGGCTTGCGCTTCATTCTGACGACATAGGCGCATTCAAAATCGAAAGCGACCGCCCTGAAATCCAGGCCGGTTACCCTCGTCTCAAAATCAATCATCAAGCGGCCAACGTCCTGGGATGGCCGCAAGAGTTCCTCCTCGATATCCTTGTAAGGGATAGAAATTCCAATGAAAAATGGTTTGACCTGTCGACCATAAGAAATGGCTTCCATGACAGCCCCGCTCCATTGAAGGCAGTATATGTTCTCTCCGACAGAAGCTTTGAGATTGATACGCCTCGCATTGAGGACTTTTCACCTGGGCAGGGCGCCTTGGCCCTTATCCGGTATATTTATGGAAAACCTTGGCTTGAGAAACCAAACAGGAAAGAAATGGAGCTTTGTGCATGGCTTGCCAGGACAGTCCCCATCTTCAGACTGACGCTTCCTGATGACCTAAACAAACTTCGGCAATCAGCCCGCGCTGTGATTAAGCATGTGGATGAGCTATGTGAAAAAAGAGATTTTCACCCGGGAAATTACAGACGACAGGATACCAGAGGTAGCGAACCTGCCGGATTGGTGGGGTAGAATTTTTCTTCACAACATTCCTTTTCTGCTTTTTGCACATAACAGATGGATACTATGGAAAGAAACGGGGACGGTCCAGAACCGTGCCAATCCATCAGATGACCAACGATTATAGATTATAGCTGTAACCCACTCGAGCACGGACGTAGTCTTCCTGCTTAAAGCCTTCCCGGGCGCCTCCGTCGCGGGGAACGAAGCCGTTTTGCTTGGCTACGATCCATTTTATCAAGTCAGATCAAATTGATACCATTAGCAACATAGCGCCCCACACGCTGAATTCCACTCATCCAGAGGCCCAGCCGAGAATCTCTCCTACGAAATAGCGCTCACCGCAGTGTTATCAATGGCCTAAATCAATAAACGATAGGATTAAAGGTGTGGAAATCGGGTGCCCTGTTCCGATTTGACGCTCATCAGATTTTACCGTATAGTGAGTATAAAACAGACCGGTGAGGGGAAAAACAAAAATGAAGACAAAAACCGGGTGGACATGGCTGATCCTGCTGGTCGTTCAGCTTGCGTTGGTGACATCCGCCAATACCGATGACAACACGCTCTCAACGGCGCGGAAAGGGATTTCTGAGACTCCACCGCATACAGAGAAGCGGGTAAAGGAGGGAGACATGACCGATACAGAGAAGCTGACTGAAGAACAGGGAAAATATCTGTTGGGGGAGGCCCGGAAGACCATTCAGGGGGCCCTTTCAGGTGAATCCCAAAAGGGGGAAGATGTCCATCTGGCTCCTGTTTTCAACCAGAAAAGGGGAACCTTTGT
>Ga0068714_10003431_pt1 | contig 18811 bp, 15 predicted proteins | sample MTBNYHSulfiMetaG_FD_62988 | JGI IMG/M metagenome (GOLD analysis project Ga0068714, IMG submission 62988) | Enrichment culture microbial communities from rom New York Harbor, USA that are MTBE-degrading - MTBE-NYH (New York Harbor Sulfidogenic)... | ecosystem: Environmental > Aquatic > Marine >... | reverse complement strand
TTTGGCGCCGCATTTCCTCTACGGTCCGCGAAGCGTGATCGAAATAATCGGGCGCCGAGGAAAACATGCCGGCAACCGCCGGCGAGCGGAACTTCAGGTCGGGAAGATAGATGTCGACGATGCCCTCGAGCGCGGCGATGGTGGACGCCTTTTCATAGCCTCCCGTGTTGAACACCAGCGGCAGGGAGAGCCCTTGCCCGTAGGCCAGGCGCAGGGCGCGCAGGATGGGGAGGAGGACATGCCCGGGCGTCACGAGATTGATGTTCAGCGCGCCCCGGGCTTGAAGGTCGAGCATCACCTCGGCCAGCTCCTCGTCCGCCACGGCGCGGCCCTCCCGGTTCCAGCTCAGCTGGTGGTTCTGGCAGAAGAGACATTGAAGGCTGCAGCCGGCGAAGAAGACCGCGCCCGAGCCCCGGCGCGGGGAGAGGAGAGAGGTTCTCTCGCGCCTCACGTCCTCCATGCCGCTGAGCGGCGGCTCCTCGCCGAAGTGCAGGAGGCCGCGCCCCAGGACGGCCCGGCCGCCGATCCCGCATTTCCCGAACGCGCCGGAGCGGCGGTCGACTCCGCATTCCCGGGGGCAGAGACGGCAATGCCGCTCGTGGGGCGACAGGAGCTCGAGGGCGGTCTCGATCTTGCGGAGTTTGAGTCCGATGTCCATGGCCGGAAGGGCGGTCATCCGTTCTTCCCGGGGAAAGGGGCCGGCCTCAGGGGCCGGATTCCGGCCCCCCGATTTCCTCCTCGAATTTTTGCAACGCCGGCAGGCGGAGAGAGTCATGGTGGGTCGCGTCGGAATGGAGGGGCGTCAGGCTGGCGTAGCCCCGGCGCACGGCGTCCAGGTCGGTGTCCGGATCCTCCCGGGCCTTCGGTTTTCCCATGCCGATCCAATAATAGGACCGCCGGCGCGGGTCCTGGGCCTCGATGATTTCCGGGAAATATTCCTTCCAGCCCAGGCGTGTCAGCCGGAGCCCTTTGACGGGCGGCGGGGGAATGTTGAGGTTGAGAGTGACGCCCCTGACCGGAGGTCCGGCGAGGAGGCGGGCCGCGACCCGGCGGGCGATTTCGGCCGCCGGGTCGAAGTTGTAGCGCCCTTGTCCGTCGTGGAGGGCCGAGACCGCCAGCGAGGGAATGCCGAAATATGTGCCCTGGACGGCGCCGGCCACGGTGCCCGAATAGGAAATGTCCTGTTGGCCGAGGTTAGGCCCGTGATTGATGCCCGAAACGACGAGGTCGGGCCGGCGGGGAAGGAGCTTTTCGAGCGCCAGGTAGACGCAATCGGCCGGAGTGCCCTCCACGGCGAAAACACGGGACTCGGCCTGCCGGACGCGCAGGGGAGCGCGGAGGGTGAGGGCCAGGGATGTGGCGCTTTTTTCCCTGTCGGGGGCGACGAGATAAACCTCGCCTATCTCCCGCAGGCGGCCGAAGAGGACCGTGACGCCCTCGGCCTCGTAGCCGTCGTCGTTGGTGACGAGGATGAGTTTTTGGGGGCTCAGATCGGTCATGGTTTCAGACGCCTCTTCAGGCCCGGATCATGATGAGCATCATCTTGAAGGGCGCGGCGGCCCGGACGGCGTGGGGCTTGCGGGCCGGCATGATGATCATCTCGCCGGAGCGAAGGGCATGGGATTGTCCGGAAATGACGATATCGGCCTCGCCCTCCAGCCCGACCACCAGGGCGTCAAAGGGGGCGGTGTGCTCGCTCAGCCCCTGGCCCACGTCGAAAGCAAAAAGCGTGACCGTCCCCGTTTTCCGGTCAAGGACCGTGCGGCTCACGACCGCCCCCGCCTGGAGACCCACCAATCCGGCCAGCTCCAGGCTGCGGCCCACGAGATCTTTGCCGTCTTCCGTCTTGCGGATGTTGTTCATCGGGAATATCTCCGTCGCTTCCGGCTCTTTGGAAACGGCGAACGGATAAAAATGGTCGGGACGGGCGGATTCGAACCGCCGACCCCACGCACCCCAAGCGTGTGCGCTACCAGGCTGCGCCACGTCCCGGACCCTGAAGAAGTGGAGATTTTACACTTTTTTGGAGTTTTTGTCCAGGAGGGAGAGCAGGTCCTGCAACTCGTCCCGGACCTGAAGGAGCGCTTTCTTGATTTTGTCCGGATGGAGATCGGCCGGCGTCCGAAGTCCGAATTCCTCTTCGATTTTTCTCTTGGCCCCCGCCAGGGTGTATCCCTTTTTGTCGAGAAGAACCTTGAGCCTCTGGATGATGGCCAGGTCCTTCTGACGGAAGATTTTTTTCCCCGATCCCGTCGACCCGGCGCGCAGAAAGGGGAATTCCTTCTCCCAGGCGGCGACGGTTTCGGCGTCGACCTGGGTCAGGCGGCTGACGTCTTCGAGGCTGTAGACAAGTTTTTCCCGGGACTTGGATGGCGACATGGGATCGGACCGGCTCGCAGGCTCAAGTTATCATGGCCTTCCGAAACCGTCAAGCCGGCGAATCGGCCCGCCGGGAGGCCCTAGCTCAGGAATATCTTTTCCAGCGCCGAGGCGGTCAACTGGTTTCTAGCCGTGATCTTGAGGCTGTCCCCGGTCACTTGGGTCTGGATGCACTCCCCGGCCCGGGTGCAGTCGTTGTTCGAGCCGGGCGCATATCCTTTGCACACCCGGAGCACGTCGGGGGAGATTTCGTCGATCAAAACGATCCGACCGTCGCCGCTCTGCAGCCGGCCGAGTTCGATTTTGCCGTCGAGGACGTGCAGACCCTTGGCGGCGAATTCGTCGGTGATGACCGCGGCGATGTCCTTGACGAACGTTTTGACGGCGGCGATCTCTTCCTCGGTCATCACCCCCGCGCCGGCCAGCGCTTCGAAGGTGATGAGCTTGTCCGTCTTTCCCTTGGTCCAGGCCTCGATGACCTGGGGAAGATTCCGGCAGGGCTTGACGAAGGGATAACGCCTCCAGAAGCTTCCCATGGCGCTGTTGCGCCAGGTCCACTCGAGGTTCAGCAAGGGGGCTGAGCCGGCGAACTGGGGCGCCTGCTCCGGCATGCTGATCGGCGCGGCCGGTTCGACGACCATGATGTCGTCGCGGACGGTGGCGATGTAGTGGGTGGGTATCTTTTTCCCGGCCAGAAGCTTGAAGAAGTGGGTGGCGAACCGGCAGGCGATGGCCCCCTTGCCCGGAATTTCGCCGACGACGTTGTCGTAGCCCGGATCGTAAACCGGACGGTTGTCGGCGTCCAGGTATCCCGTCCCCCGGTCGGTGAAGACGAACGCGTACTTGCCCTTGTGTTCGCCGTCCGGGATGCGGTAGATGTCCTTGGATTTCCCCGAGTAGACGAAGTTGGTTTCTGTCAAAATGCGGTCAAAATCCATGGCCTGACCTCCTGAAGATTCAGCCTATCATCCCCATTTTCGCCGCCGAGGGCAAGTTTTTCCTCCGGAATTCTTTCACCGGGGGGCGTACGCGTCACAGAGACGCCCTGTTTCCCGCAGATCCTCTCGACCGTCGGCCAAAGGGCGTGGGGCGAGCGCGTGATATAATAGACAGCCGAAAGCGCATGAAACCCCGGACCGAGCACACGCCCCTGGCCGAGCGGATGAGGCCGCGCACCCTGGAGCGCTTCTACGGCCAGGAGCACCTCCTCGGTCCGGGGAAGCTTCTCACCGAGCTCATCGAGGCCGGCCGCCTGGTGTCGCTCATCTTTTGGGGCCCGCCGGGCTCGGGAAAGACCACCCTGGCCTCGATGCTCGCCGAGCGGTTCGAGCTCGCGACCGTGTTCTTCAGCGCCGTGCTCTCCGGGATCAAGGAGGTCAAGGCGGTCATGGCCGAGGCCGAGCAGCAAAGAAAGCTCCTCGGCCGGCCGCTGGTGATTTTCATCGACGAGATCCACCGCTTCAACAAGGCCCAGCAGGCGGCCTTCCTGCCCTACGTGGAGAGGGGCGATATCATCCTCTTCGGCTCGACGACCGAAAATCCCTCCTTTGAGGTCATCGCCCCGCTTCTGTCGCGGATGAAGGTTCTCGTCCTCAATCCACTCTCCGAAGAAGCCCTGAGCCGCGTCCTGGAGGACGCCCTTCGGGACGAGGAGCACGGGCTGGGCGCTCTGGGCCTCGAACTCGAGGAGGAGGCCCGGAAGATGATCACCGACACCGCCAACGGCGACGCCCGCCGGGCGCTGAACGCCCTGGAGATCGCCGCCAGCCTAACCCGCTCGGGGAGCATCACGGCGGCCGACGTCCAGGAGGCGCTGCAGAAGCGCATCCTGCTCTACGACAAGAGCGGCGAGGAGCACTTCAACCTCATCTCCGCCCTGCACAAGAGCCTGCGCAACAGCGACGCCGACGCCGCCCTCTACTGGCTGGTCCGCATGCTCCACGCCGGGGAGGACCCCCTGTACGTCGCCCGCCGGCTCGTCCGTTTCGCCTCCGAGGACGTGGGGCTGGCCGATCCGCAGGCCCTGGCGGTCACGCTGTGGGCCAAGGACGCTTACGATTTCCTCGGCTCGCCGGAAGGCGAATTGGCCCTGGCCGAGGCCGTTGTCTACCTGGCCGCGGCGCCCAAGAGCAACCGCGTTTACGCCGCCTTCGAGAAGGTGAAGGATGACGTGGAGAAAAGCCCGTTCGAGCCCGTGCCCCTTCCCATCCGGAATGCGGTCACGGCGCTGATGAAGGACATCGGCTACGGTCGGGGATACGCCTACGCCCACGATTTCGCCGAGGGCACGACCGACATGGAGACCATGCCCGAACGCCTGCGCGGCCGGCGCTATTACGTCCCCGGCTCCATGGGGCGGGAGGCCGACGTCAAGAAGCGGCTGGAATGGTGGGCGGAGGCGAAAAAAAAGATCCGGCGACAGAAGGCCGGTAACGGGAAAGGGGACTGAGACGCTCAGTCCTCGGACTTGTCCTTGTCCCTGACCAGGTAGTAGACCTCCCAGCTGATGTCCGTGGCCAGGCAGTCCAGGCAGGACTTGGGCGTCGTGGCCAGTTCCTCGTCGGCGATCTTGTCCTTGATGAGGGCTTTGACCTTTTTCTTGATTTTGTAGAGCAGGATATAATTGACCATTTTGATAAGGTTTGTATGCTATCACGATCACCGCGCCCTGTAAAGAGGTTGAGAGGGACAACGCGGCACAGAAGAGGAGGGAGGGTCGAGGCGACATGCGCGGCGATTCGAACCGCGCCCGGCGGTGAGACCTTCCCTCCAATTCTGATTTCATCGTTCGCTTCGCGCTCGCGACAATCGATCGAAGAACCTGGTCTTATTGAGCCACCAGGCTGGAATTGATATGATAATCGGATCATGAGCTCTCCAGCGCGACGCCGGGCGGCTGCGCGGTTTGTCGCCGTAACGCTTGTCGCCGCCGTCTCGGCCTGCAGCCTCATCCGACGGCGGCCTCCGGCTCCCCTCGCGGGCCCGGTGTTTCCGCTGGCCGTGGCCGAAAAAATCCCTTACGAGGGACGGGTTGTGCCCCCGGTCGCCTTGGCCGACGGTCGCCTGTTCTTCGTTACGGACCTCGGTCGTGTCCATGCCGTCGACGTCGGCCCCGGCTTCCCGGCCTGGGACTTCAAGACTCCGCATCCCGTCTCGAGGCCGGTGGGCATCGGACGGAACCGGGTCTATGTCGTCGATGACGACCGGGAGATACATGCCCTGGATTTTGAGGGGCGGTTCTTATGGCGGAAGACATTGGACGAAACCGCCGCCGGCCCGCTGACCGAAGCCGGAGAGCGGCTTTATGTGGGAACGGACGAGGGGAGCCTCATCGCCCTCCGGACCGGCGATGGAAGCGAGGACTGGCGTTTCCGGGCGGGGCATGCCGTCAGGACGGGGGTATGTGTCTGGAGAAACCGCCGGGGAACGCCCTTCCTCCTTTGTGGAGGGGACGAAGGGAAAATCTACTTTCTGTCTCTGGGCGGCCGCCGTAGCGCCGATTTGGAGTGCGGCAACCGGATCACGCTTCCCCCGCTCCTTGAAGGGGACAGACTCTATGTCGCCGTCGAGGGTGACGCGATCTTGTGTCTCAACCTGGAGAAGCGGTCGTTGGCCTGGAGGGTCCGCCTGGCCGGAACTCCGGCGACGAGACTCGTCGCCGACGACCGGCGGCTGTTTTTTCTCACCGCCCAGGGCGTCCTTGTGGGCCTGGACAAAAAAAGCGGGTCCCTCCTCTGGTGGAAGACAATGTCCTCGCGCACGGCTTTCGACCCGGTCGTGGCCGGGGATCAGGTGCTTGCCGCCGCCCTTTCCGAACGCCTGGCCGGCTTCAGCGCCCGGGATGGCCGGGAAACGGGCTTTTTTCAAACGGACGGGGAATTCAGGGCCAACCCCGTCTGGGCGGCGCCCCGGATCGTGTGCCACGCCTCGGACGGTCGGAGCCAAGGCGAGGCTCTTCTGATCCTGCGCAAGCAGGTTCAGATCGCCCTGAGCGCGTCCAAGCCGTCGCCGATCCGAGTGGGCGAGGAGGTCGTGTTCAGCGTGACTCACGCCGGATTCCAAAAGCCGCGCTTTGAGTTCATCCTGAAATCCGCCGCGGGAGAGAGCGTCGTGCAGACGGCTTCGGCCCGCGATTCCTGGACGTGGTATCCCGATGAGGAAGGGGCCTACATCGTCCTGGTCCGCGTCGTCGAAGGCGAGCAAGCCCAAGAGTCGGCCCTGGATGTGCAGGTCGTCCGGTGAATGAAGGGAGAAGTGAGATGCAAAGAAACGAAGCTCTGGAATTGCTGAGCCGGCACCTCAAGAAACCGAACCTGGTCAAGCATTGCCTGGCCGTGGAGGCGTGCATGAGGGCTATGGCGTCCCGGCTGGGCCACGACCCGGATCCCTGGGGGCTGGCCGGCATCCTGCACGATTTGGACTATGAAATCACGGAAAAAAGCCCCGACCTTCACACGACCGAAACGGTCAAGATTCTGGAGGCCAGAGGACTCGCTCCCGAGATCATCCACGCCGTTCAAGCCCATGCCGGAAAGGCGCCGTGTGAAAGCCCTATGGACTGGGCGATCTATTCCGTAGATCCCCTGACGGGACTGATCATCGCCGCGGCGCTCATGCACCCGGACAAAAAACTCGCCAGCGTGGACCTGGAATTCGTCCAGAACCGCTACAAGCAGAAAGGATTCGCCCGGGGCGCGCGTCGCGAGGAAATCGAGGAGTGCCGGAACCTCGGTCTCGAACTCCCGGAATTCATCGGCATCTGCCTCAAGGCCATGCAGGGCATCTCCGCCGATCTGGGGCTGTGACATTCGCCCCTCATGGGGCCGGAGATCCTGTTGCCCGTCCGGCCGGCAAGCGCTGACGGCGTTCCGCCCTTCAATACGCCTCCCTGAAGACATGGATCCGGAATCCGGCCTCCAGGGTGCGACCCGCCCAGGGAAAGCCGGGATCGGTATGGAAAGCCGCGTCCAGGATGTTGGCCGCCTTGAGAAACACTTCGCCCCACCGTCCGCCGTAGGACAGGACGGCGTCAAAATAGGCATAGCGCGGAACGTCCAGGACTCGTCCTTTTGAAGAGTCGTACCAAGCGGACGCCGAGGCCGCCGTCCCGGAAACGGTCAGGCGGAAGCTCGGGAACGGCTCGAGAACGACATGGGCCCGCAGGGTGTGGCCGGGAAGAGTGTCCAGCGGCCGGTCGTCCGTCTGGTTTCGGTGGGCGATAGAGGTGTAGTTCAGGGCGGCGGTCAGCCCCTTGGCGGCCTTGCGCAGGCCGATTTCGATCCCCCGGATGAAAGCCTTCCCCACGTTGACGTAGAGCCGTGTTCCGTCCGGCTGCCGGAGGGAGTCGATCATGTCGCGGAATTCGTAGTTGAAAACCGTGAATTCCATGCTCATCCACCGTTCGAGCCTCGTCCCGAGCTGGAGAGCATTGCCGTCCTCGCTCAACAATTCGGGATTGCCGGACGAGGAGGAGTAGAGAGACCTCATCGAGGGGAACCGGGATTTCTTGGCTGCCGAGAGGTTGATTTCAATTCCCTCCCCAGGTCTGAACTGAACTCCCGCCAGAGGGTTGGCCTTGGAGGTTGTCGGGCCGGCGTGTTTGTCGAGCACGTCGAAGCTCAGACCGCCCACGAGCGTCAGCCGATCGGATGCCCGGAAATGGTGCTCGGCCCCGGCCGAGACCGAGCCCTGCCGATAGACCTCCCAGGGCCCTTCGGCCTCGTCCTGCGTCCTGACCCGGTCGGACTGCGCGTTCAGGCTGAGCTTAAGGTTGTGGACGCGGCTCAGGCGGAGGTCGGCCAGCCCGAACACGCCCCGCACGGCATTGTCGAACGTGCTCTCGGCTTCAAGAGACCGGAGCTCAGGGCCGTCGTACTGCTCGAGAACGTTGTCGTAGTGAACGGCATAGGCCCGGAAGCGGAGGAGCGATCGGCCTCCCAGGCCGACGAATCCGCCGGCGGAGAACGAAGACCGATCCCAGGACTTGAAGCGCCAGTAGCGCGCCCTCTGCACTTCCAGGGCGGGCGGCAGGCCGTAGGCGGAGCGGTAGATGTTTCCCGAAACGAGGATTTCCGAGTTGTCCGTCGGATAAAAATAGGCCTTGCCGTTGAGGTTGAACCGGCGATAGTCGCTCAGGCTCCGCAATTCCCGAGACCCATCCTCGGCCGGAAGCCGGAAGCCGTCGGATTCCTGGTAGAAGGCGCTTCCGTTCAGGGCGAGGCGCCGCCAGCGGATGCCTCCGCTGAGGTCGGCGCCGACCGTCCCATTTTGGCCGTAAACGCCGCTGAGCGCAAGCCGCGGCCTGTCGGCGGGCCTGTGGGTGACGACATTCACCAGTCCGGCCAGGGCGTTGGGTCCGTAGAGCACGGAAGCCGGGCCGGTCGTCACCTGGATGGAGTCGATGTCGCCGGCGGCCACCGTCTTCAGGTCGAATGTTCCGTAGTAGGGTTCGTAAATCGGGATGCCGTCCAGGAGAAGAACGATCCTTCGGGCGTCCATGCCGCGCAAAAGAAGGATTGTCTCGTTTTTTTGTCCGATGGACAGGTTGGCTCCGGGAGCCAGGGCCAGGACCTGTCCGAGGTCGCGAGGTTTCAGGCTCTCAATCTCGCGGGCTTCCATCCTGGCCACGGAAGCCAGGGGAGTGTCGCCGGGGGCTTGGCCGACGACCAGAATTTCCTCAGTGATCTTCGGCTGGGGCGGCTCTTCCGCTTTTTCCCGGGTTTCCTGCGGCAACAATGAGGAAAACGCGAGCAGCGCGCCGGCCAAGAGCAAGATGACGGGTCCGCTTCGACCCGCTGCGGCGTGATGACGCGCGGGGCGACGGTCGATGAGGCCTGAAGGAAAAGAAGGTGAGTGTTTCACAGCGGCTCCTTTTCAAAGATGGAAGGCGGGGCTGTTTCCGGCCCGGCCCTATCGGCCGGAGAGCATTGCGGATGCGCCGCTTTAGCCGCTCTGGCTCGGAGCAAGGGGATATCATATGCGAATCGCCCCGGGCGGGCAATCCGTTCGAGGGCGAAATCGCGAGCCAGCTTATCTCTTGCTGTGTTTGACGCCTTGACGGATGGCGCTGGGGACCGGCGCAGGCTGCAGTCCTCGGACGGGGAGGAGAGGCCTGGCAGGCGGTTTTATTGGAGTGCGGCCGCATGAGGCCGCTTTGGATGCGGCGACGCGTCGCCGCGCTGCGGAAATGCCACGGACTGGAGGCCGCGGGGGAATCGCCGGAAGTCAGGCGACCCCCAGGTGCTTCATGATCCGCTTTTTGACCTCGAAAGGCTTGATCTTCGGCCGGCCCAGGTCGGGCAGGCTGCCCGTTTTCACCCGGACGTGGAGGAAGGACGGTCCCGGAGCCGGATCAGCCAGGACCTCTTCGAATTCTTCGACGCTTTCGCACAGAACCGTCCGCCGGTATCCGCAGGCGCGGGCGATGCCCGTCAGGCACACGCTCGGGCTCAGGGTCGATTGCCTGCCCGTGGACTCGTAGGCGGCGTTGTCCAGGATGATGTGCAGGAGGTTCGGCGGCCGGTTGGCCCCGATGAGCGCCAGGTTCCCGAGGCGCATGAGCACGGCGCCGTCTCCGTCGAAAACGATCACGCGCCGTTCCGGCTGAGCCAGGGCCAGTCCGAGAGAGAACGAAGCGGCGCTTCCCATGGATCCGACCATGTAGAGATGGTTCGGGGAATCTCCGAGAGCGTAGAGCTCCCGGCCGGTGTAGCCGGTGGTGCAGACGACGATATCCTCCGGCCGCCTCCGCTTCAGATAGGCGGCGAGAATTTCGTGCCTCAGGGGAAGCGCTCCAGCTTCGAGGCGGGGAGCCGCTTCATGCCGAATGTTCCAGCCGGGAAGGGAAGCGGCGGGTTTCGGCTGCAGGTCATAGGCGGCCACGCGATCCTTGGCCATAACCAGGGCGTAGGGAAGTCCGCGCTCGGCCATCGAACCCAGGGCTCTGTCCAGAGTCGCCTCCACGTCATCGGCTTCTTTGGGAAAGGGCTCCCAAGGGATGCTCAGAACATCGAGCAGGTCGGTGGTGATCCGTCCCATGAGCTCGTGTTGGGGCTCGTCGGGAGGTCCGCCCGGCCGGCCGCGGTGAGTGACGACGAGCAGAACGGGAATCCGGAAGGGAAAGCACAGGGATGTCAGGGCGTTGACGGCGTTGCCCAGCCCGGCATTTTGGAAGATCGCCAGGCCCCGGCGGCCGCCCACGAACGCGCCGGAGAGAAGGGCGACCGCGTCCCCCTCGTTGGCCGCGTCGAAATAGTCGAACGCCGGGTCGTCAATGACCCTGTTGATGAGGGGCTTGAGGTAGGAGCAGGGCGTTCCGGCGACGAACGTCATCCGCCGGGCGGCGAGGCGTTCGAGAAAATCCCGGGCTTCGATCATAGCTCCAGCTGCTGGGCGGTGTGCAGGTCGGTGAGGGTGTTGACGTCCGCCCAGTTGCCCGTGACATATTGCACCCGGATCGCGGCGCCTTCGGCGACCATGGCGTTGAGCATGTCGATGATGCGCAGGTCCTTCCAGCCGGGCTCGAGGCGGTGAGCGGCGATGAAGGCCTTGGCCTTGACCAGGCCGTCGGTTTCGAGTTTGAGCATCCCCGTCCATTCGCCCTGGCAATCCGGAGGCCTTGGCCCGTAAACAGCGCTCCTCAGGACGATGTCGTCGTCGAACAGTGCGCTTGAATGATTGGGTTTCGAGGCGTAGACGTAATAGTTGGCGTCATCGTCCGGAACGCGGCCGGCGGACGAATCGACGATCAGGGCCGCGTCCCCCCCGGCTTGAAGGAGGATGTCCAGAAAATATTTTCGGTAAACGATGTCGCCGAAGAGGACAAGGCAGCCGGTGTCCGCTCCGTCGAGCGCCCGGGCCAGGGAGTCGAGCTCGGTGGTCGAGGCGAAGTCGGGGTTGGGCACGACTTCGACGTCCGGGAGGCGTACGGCTTCCCTTTTGTAGCCGGCCACGATCCGGATTTTCTTGACGCCCTTTTCCCGCAGGGCGTCCACGGAATGTTCGAGGATGGATTTGTGGCCGACGCGGAGCATGGCCTTGGGGATGTTTTCCGTCAGCCGTCCCAGGCTCCCCTGGCTGGCCGCCAGAATGACGGCCGTATACTCTCCGCCCTTGGCGGCCAGGTATTTTTTTTCGGCCTCCTTGAGCTCGTCGTCCCCTTGAAGGCGGAAGATCTCGCTCACGGGAACGATTTGATCCTCAACGGCCAGGAGATTTTGTTCCTGACGGATCTGGCGGGCGATTTCCTGCATTTTTCTTATGGCCCCCCGGACCAGATGATTGGCCCAGATGCAGACCGAGACGCGGCGCTTGCGGAATTCCTCGGTGGGAGTGGTGTAGTACTTGGTCGGAACGAGGACGACGGGATGGCGGCCGGCCCACTCGTCGAGGAAGGCGAAGATCTCGTCGGGGGTGGATTTTTTGGAATGGATGAGGATGGCGTCCGCACCGGCCCGACGGTAGGCTTCCGCGCGGCGCAGCGCTTCCTTGAGGCCCCAGCCGGCGATCAGAGCCTCCACGCGGGCGACGATGACGAAGTCCTCGTCCGCCTGCGCGTCCTTGCCGGCCATGATCTTGCCGCAGAACTCGTCCGTGTCGGCCAGCGGCTGGGCCGTGCCGCGCAGGAAGCTGTTGGTCTTGGGAAAGAGCTTGTCCTCGATGCACACGCCGGCGATTCCCCGCTGTTCGAGCTTCCGGACGAGGCGCATCATGTTGTTGAAATTGCCGTACCCGGTATCCCCGTCGAGAAGGATTGGGATCGTGGTCACGTCGCTCATGAATTCCATGATCTCCAGCACCTGGGTCCAGCTGGCCTCGTTGTTGTCCCTGACCCCCAGGGAGGCGGAAAGAGTCAGGCCGCTGCCCCAAATCCCGGCGAATCCCGCCTCCTCGACGATCTTGGCTGAGAGCCCGTTGTGGGCCTCCATGAGGAATTCCAGGGCGGGGCTGTGGATGAGGTTTTTGAGCCTGGTTGTTTTGCGGAGGGTCATAGGATCCTCCCGAAGTAGTCTTTCATTAGGCCGTTGAAGACCTGGATGTCCCGGTAGTCGATGGCGCCGATGTTGGCGATGCGGAAGGTGTCCTTTTTAGCGGCCTTGCCGGGGTAGATCGTCACGCCCCGGCGGTAGCAGTGATCATGGAATTTCGTGAAGCTGTAGCCGGGGACCTTGGGCTCGAGGACTGCGGTCAACAGCTTCGAGTGCTGCCAGGCGGGGAGAAGGCATTCCAGCCCCGCTTCGGCCAGGCCTTTCATCAGTTCCTCGTAACAGCGGACGTAGCGCCGGGTGCGGGACTCCTGGCCCTCGGCGAAGAACTCGTCGAGGGCCTGACGCAGGGCGTAAATGACCTGAACCGGAGGCGTGAAGGGGAACTGACCCGTCCCGCGGAGATGTTGATCCGCTGTATGGAGGTCGAGATAGAGGGTCCTCTTGGGAAAGTCCTTGGTCTTGGCCAGGGCGTCCTTGCGGGCGATGACGAAGCTCAGGCCGGCCATGCCCTGAATGCCTTTGTTGGATGCGGAAAGGAGGTAGTCGATGGGCATCAGACGCACGTCAATCGGCAGCCCGGCGTAGGAGGACATGGCGTCCACGATCGACATCAGTCCGAACTCCCGTCCGAGCTCGAGGAACTCGGGCAGGGGATTGAGCATCCCGGTCGTCGTTTCGTGATGGACGAGGAAGAAATGCGTCAGGCGACGGTCCCGCTCCAGGAGGCGCCGCGCTGCCCCGATGTCGGGGTAGTCCCCCCAGGCGAGCTCATAAACGGCATGAGGCAAACCGTGAATCTCGGCGATCCGGCGCGCCCGCAGGCCGTAGGCGCCGTTGTCGACAATGAGAATTTTGTCCTCCGGCCCGAGAGCCGAAGTCAGGGCGGCCTCCATGGCCGCCGTTCCCGAACCAGCGAACATGACGGCCGTGTAGTCCTCGCCCCCTTCGACGACCCGGACAAGTTTGCGCTCGACGTCGAGGGCCACCTCGCCGAAATCTCTCTCCCGGGGGCAGATGTCCGGCACGACGAGGGCCCGCTTGACCGTGTCGGTGGTCGTTGCCGGTCCGGGATTGAGCAGGATGTTACGCTTGATCATGGCCGTTCAGCCGGCTTGCGGAGGCGCGGCCCGACGACGCGCTCGGCCCTCTCCAGGTGCTCGGGGCCGTCGATTTCCGCCCAAGCCAGGTCCTCGACGGTGACGGTTTGGATGGGATGAAGAGGACTGACGTCCTCGAAGCAGTGCTCGTAGTCGTATTTCGGATCGGCGGTCATGGAGGCGTAGCGGCGGCACATGTGTCCGAACAGCGCCCGGCTGACCTTGGAAATGCCCACCAGCTCGCCGAGGAGGGGAAGGTCGAGGGGTTCTTTGGACACGGCCTGAAGTGTATGGTCCGCTCCGTAGACGAAGACTTCGTCTCCCGCGCCGGTGAGGCCGGAGAGGAGCACGAGGTCGCGCTCGGGAGAGCGCTGGAGAGTGTCGAGGGCGCGGGGCTCATAGAGGAGGTCGGATTCAAGAAGGAAAAAGTCTCCGTCAAACGCTTCCCGGCACAGAAAAAGGGAGTGCATGCTTCCCGTCGAGGCATAATCGGCGTTGAGAACGTATTCCACGGGCAGGGGAGCGCGCTCCAGGGCCCGGCGGTACTGACCGTCTTCGAAACCGACGGCCATGACGACCCTCTCGACACCCGCTCCGGCCAGGAGGCTAAGGGAGCGCTCGACGAGCGTTCCGTCCTCCCAGGGGAGGAGCCCCTTGGGCCTCAGACCGACAATCGAGCGGAGGCGCGTCCCCATCCCGGCGGCCAGGATGACTGCGGTCTTGATCATGAGCCTGAAGGACACTCTCCGTATTGAAATATCAATCTATCATGTCAAAAAGGCCAATGCAAACGGCGGCCGGATTCAAAGGGCTGCCGCCGGCTATGTCCCCACGCCCGTGGTGAGGAATCCGAATGCTCTGTTCATATCCCGGTGGTTGGCCACCAGCACCAGGGTGTCGCCCTCTTCGATCATGAAATCGGCGCCCGGACTGGTGAAAGACCGGTCGCCCCTGACCACGGCGATGAGCGTCGCGCCCGTCCTTTTTCTCAGGTTGATGGTTTTCAGCTTTTTCCCCGCCGGCCAAGCCCCCTTCGTAACGTAGAACGTCTCGGCCGTTCCGGCGGCCATGAAGTCGGCGATCCTCTCCAGGGACGGCCGGACGGCCGCGCACGAGCCGCGCAGGATGCCGTAGCATTCGCCCCGCAGAACCTTGACCTGGGCGTCGATGATGTTCTTGGGGATAAAGAGCTTTTCCAAAACGCGCGTGAATATTTCGATCGAGGTTTCGAATTCCTCGGGGATGACGTCGTCGGCCCCCAGGCGGAAAAGTCCGTCGATTTCGGAGGAATATCGCGTTCGGACGATGAGGAACGCGCTTTTGTTCATGTCTCGCGCGGCGCGGACCGCGCGGCGGGTCATGGCCGGATCGGAAATGGCGATGACCATCCCCTTGGCCCGCTCCATGCCCGCTTCCTTAAGGATCGTCCGGCTCGATGCGTCCCCGAAAATGATGGGCTCTCCGTCCCGCGCCGCCAGGTGCACGGTCTCGGGATTGAGCTCCAGGATGACGTAGGGAATGCCCGCCTCCTTGAGCACATGGGCCAGATTCCGGCCGTTGAGGCCGAAACCGGCGACAATCACATGGTCCTTCAGCTTTTTCCCGGATTCCCGTCCGGCCTTTGAGCCCCGGGATTTCCATTTCAAGGCCCGCGGCGTCCTCGCCGCCAGCGCCGGCGAGGCATGGATGACGAACGGCGTGGCCAGGATGGTGAGGATTGATGCCGCCAGAAAAAGCTGAAAGACATCGTCCGGGAGCAAGCCGTTGGCCCGGCCGACTCCCGCCAGGACGAAGGAAAACTCGCCAATCTGAGCCAGGGCCAGGCCGGTGACCAGGGCGATCCGGGGGCTGTGGCCAAGGAGCCTCGCGGTCAGGACGACGACGACCGTCTTGAGAAGGAGAACCGAGACCAGGATGGCGGCGATGACGAGCCGGGAGCGCCAAACGACGGAGGTGTCGAGCAGCATGCCGATGGAAATGAAAAAGAGGCTGTTGAATACGTCCTTGAAGGGCAGGATGTCGGAAACGACCTGATGGCTGTATTTGGACTCGGAGATGACCACCCCCGCCAGAAAAGCGCCCAGGGCCAGGGACAGGCCCAGGGAGGACGTCAGCCAGGCCATCCCCAGGCAGATGACCAGCGTCGAAAAAAGGAAAACCTCGCGGATCCGCGTCCCGACGACCAGTCGGAGGAGACGGGGCATGAGAAAACGGGCCACGAAGAACACGGCGGCGATGATCGCGCCGCCGACAAGGAACCGGAGCAGGATGGCCGTCGGCGAAGCGGCGCGGATGCCGGCCAGGATGGGAACAAGGACGATCATCGGCACGATGGCCATGTCCTGGAAGATCAGGATGCCGAGCGAGAGCTGCCCCTGCGGAGCGTCGATCTCGCCCCGATCGGACAGAATCTTGAGAACGACGGCCGTGCTGCTCAGCGACACGAGGAACCCGAAAAAGACCGCTTCCTTGACGGGCACTTTAAGAAGAAGGGCCAGAACGAAAACAGCGGCCGAGACGGTCAAGAGGACTTGGAGTCCGCCCCCCACCCAGAAGTTCCTCTGGATCCTCTTCAATCCCTCCAGGGTGAATTCGATGCCGATCGTGAACAGGAGCATGATCACGCCGATCTCGGCCAGTACGGAAATGGTTTCCGTATCCTTGACCACGGCCAGACCTCCCGGCCCGATCAGGACGCCGGTGAGGAGAAAACCCACCACGGAGGGGATCTTGATTTTATGGGAGGCATAAATGATGAGGACGGCGGCCGCCAGCAGGATGACCAGTTGTTGAAGAATCGCGAAATTCATGGACTTGGAATATTTTCCCTTTGGAGCTTATAGCACGGACGTCCTGAGCGGTCAACGCGCTCCTTGTCCGCCCGTTTCCCGATGTCAATTCCTCGACAAAATCGACCAGAAAGGAATGGGGGACGCCAAGGGCTTAGTTCCTCGCCGGACGGCCTGTTGGGTTATCCAGGCCGCCACGGCGAGGACATTGTCCGGGTCAGGATGTCCATCGATTCCAAATCGATGGACGCCGGCGGGCGGGAGCCCGGCGTTTGCCGGCCCACAGCTGCCAGTCGCAACATCCTTATTGGCCCGGAGAAAAGAAGCGATCGTTCACCAGATGACCGGCCGTTTTTCGGGCGGGCGGTAGAGCTTGTCTCCCGGCTGGATATTGAAGATTTCGTAAAATTTAGGAACGTTGAACGGCGCGCCGTTGACTCGAAATTCTCCCCAGGGATGGACATCTTCTTGGATCAGGCGTTTTAAGGCCTCATCGCGGATCTTGCCGCGCCAAAGCTGGGCGAATGACAGGAAGAATCGTTGTTCGTCGGTGAATCCGTCGATCGGCTCCGGCCTTTTCTTCCCCTCCCGCGAGAGGTGATAGGCATCCAGGGCGACGGTCAGCCCGGCATAGTCGGCGATGTTCTCTCCCAGGCTCAGCTCTCCGTTGACCGGAACACCGTCATGAGTGGTGAAGGCGCCGTACTGCTCGACCAGGAGCCGTGTCTGCTCTATGAACTTTTCGGCGTCCTCGGGCGCCCACCAGTCGCGCATGTTGCCGTCTTTGTCGAAATGACGCCCCTGGTCGTCGAATCCGTGGCTCGTTTCATGGCCGATGGCCATGCCGATCGCCCCGTAATTCATGGCGTCGTCGGCATCGGCGAAGAAGAACGGAGGTTGGAGGATCCCGGCGGGAAACATCATCTTGTTGTACAGGGGGTGATAGCCGGCGTTGACTTCCTGGGGTTTCAAGTCCCATTTGGCCGTGTCCACGGGTTTGCCGAACTGCTCCATGTTCTTCTCGAATTCGATGCGGCCCACGCGCTTAATATTGGAGACGAGGGATTCACGGCCGATCTCCAGTTTGGAATAGTCCTCCCACTTGGATGGATAGCCGACTTCGATCCTCATCCCCTCCAGCTTGGCCAGGGCTTCCCGGCGGGTGGATTCGCTCATCCAGGTCAATTTTTCAATGCGGCCTTTCATGGCCTTTTTGACGAAGAAGGCCAGCTCTTCCATCCGTGATTTGGCGGCCGGAGGGAAATACTTCTCGACATACATCTGACCCACCAGCTCTCCCAGGACGTTGCTGGTCAGATTCGACATCCGCTTCCAGCGCTCTTCGATCTTTTGGACTCCGGACATGACCTGAGCAAAAAAACGGAATTGTTCGTTCACGAACGGCGAAGAAAGATGGGAGGCGTAGGCGGCCACAAGATGCCAGCGGAGGTAGGCCTTCCAATCGGCCAAGGGGATTTCCGAGAGCATCGCGCCCATTTCCTTGAAGAAATCGGGTGTGGTGACGATGACCTCGCGGATGGCCGTTCCGCCCAGGTTGGCCAAGTAGCGCGTCCAGTTGAATCCCGGGGCCTCCGCCTGCAATTCCGCAAGCGTCCGCTTGTTGTACAGAGCCGGGAAGTTGCGGAGCTCAAGGCGCGTCTTGGAGTGTTGGGCCAGACGGGTTTCGATGGCCATGATCGTTCGGGCTTGAGCCGCGGCGGCTTCCGGAGCGTCGCCCAGGAGCGCGAGCATAGCCGCCACATGCTTAAGGTATTCCTCCCGGAGCTTGACGGAGCGGTCGTCCTCCCGGGTGTAATAATCCCGGTCAGGCAATCCCAGCCCTCCTTGGCCCAGGTAGAAGGAGTAAGCCTTGGCGTTCCGAAAGTCCACCAGGACTCCGGATCCGAAGAAAGGAACGAAACCTTCCTTGTGGAATTCGGCCACCAGGTCCTGCATTTCCTCTATGCTCTTCAGGCCGGCGATCCGAGCCAGGTCTTCGGCCAGAGGCTCGGCGCCCAAGGCCTCTATACGCTCCGTGTCCATGGCCGCCGCATAGAAATCGCCGACTTTTTGGGCGGCGCTTCCTTCAGGGGCCGCGCTTGAAGCTGCGGCCAAGGATTCAAACAGATCCCGAAGCCGTTCCCGGTTCTGATCGCGGACCTGGGTGAAAGAATCATAAGAGGGCTTGTCCTCGGGTAAAGCCAAGGCCTTGATCCACCGGCCGTTGGCATAGCGATAGAAATCGTCGCCCGGCTTGATGCTGAGGTCCATGTTCGCCCGGTCCAGGGCCGGCGCGGGTTTTTGCCCCGTTTCAGCCGGAGAGGCGAAGGCGGCGATGAGAAAAACGAATGCGAACAAGAGCCTAAAAGCCTTCGAGTCCGTTGTTTTCATGGTTTGCTCCTTTGTGATGTTTAGATTTGGTTCACATATTCCAGCGATATGTGGCTTTCAATAAGAAGATGTTATCGCCCGGGGCGGTGAACAGGTCTCCCAGGTCGCGGCGAAGCTCGAAGTCTCCGGGATGGGCGAAGTCGGCCCGGCTCTGGGTCCAGACGAAGTA
>Ga0068714_10003429_pt1 | contig 18816 bp, 21 predicted proteins | sample MTBNYHSulfiMetaG_FD_62988 | JGI IMG/M metagenome (GOLD analysis project Ga0068714, IMG submission 62988) | Enrichment culture microbial communities from rom New York Harbor, USA that are MTBE-degrading - MTBE-NYH (New York Harbor Sulfidogenic)... | ecosystem: Environmental > Aquatic > Marine >... | reverse complement strand
GTTTAGATGAAAAATCAAATTAAATTCTTTGCTATATTAGGAGGATTCCTGCTTTTCTACTTTTTACCACTGAATAGTTTTGGCTTCCGGAATCCTATTTTTGAAGCCCTGGCTATGTTGAATATGTATGCTAGAGAGCATGTTATTTTTAGTCTGATTCCGGCATTTCTGATTGCCGGTGCCATCTATCAATTTTTGGACCAGAATGCAGTCTTAAAGTATCTGGGGGCTAAAACCAATAAAGTCTTGGCTTATTTTGTCGCATCTCTTTCAGGTTCAATATTAACGGTATGTTCATGTACTGTTTTACCCTTGTTTTCCGGTATCTACAAAAAAGGAGCGGGGCTTGGTCCCGCTATAGCTTTTCTTTATTCAGGCCCAGCCATCAATGTGCTGGCAATTATTTTAACTGCCCGGGTACTGGGCTGGCAATTAGGTTTGGCCAGAGCAGCAGGGGCAGTGATATTCAGTGTAATTATCGGTCTTTGTATGCACTTTATCTTTCTTTTCGAAGAGAGAGAACGGCAGATCAACGGAGAATTACAGTTTGGTATCAGCAAAAGTGAAGATGACGGCAGAACCGGACTGCAGAATCTTCTCTATTTTGTCTCCATGATCGGATTTATGGTCTTTGCCAACTGGGCCAGACCTCAATTAGGAGATCAAAGCCTATGGGCTTTAATATTCCAGTATAAATGGTATTTAGCCATTGCCTTTGCTCTCTTACTCATCTCTATCCTGGTTTACTGGTTTCAAAAACAGGAGATTATTCCCTGGCTGGAATCTTCCTGGAGTTTTACCCTGCAGATATTGCCCCTACTCTTTTTAGGTATCTTCTTTGCGGGGCTTCTCTTAGGCAGACCGGGAGAGGAAGGATTGATCCCTTCCCGTTTTGTTGCCTCGTTAGTAGGAGGAAACTCTTTTAGTGCAAATTTCTTTGCCTCCTTTATCGGGGCTTTCATGTACTTTGCCACCCTGACAGAGATACCAATATTACAGGGACTCATCGGTTCAGGAATGGGGCAGGGGCCGGCACTGGCACTTCTCTTGGCCGGACCGGCATTAAGTCTGCCCAATATGCTGGTCATCCGCAGCGTAGTAGGAACAAAGAAGACCTTTGTCTATGTTGTGCTGGTGGTGATTATGGCTACCATAAGTGGTATGATCTATGGAAATATTATTTCATCAGTTTAATAAAATAGAAGGAGAAAAATGATGAAGATTGAAATTTTAGGAATGGGATGTCCCAAATGCAAGAAAACAACTCAGAATGCCCAGCAGGCAATTGAGGAATTAGGGATAGAAGCAGAGATTGTTAAGGTAGAGGAATTGGATAAGATCACCGCATATGGTGTGATGATGACCCCTGCTCTGGTTATTGACGGAGAACTGAAGGTGGCCGGTAAAATACCCAGCAAGCAGGAAATTATCAACTGGATTGAAGAAAAAAGTTAGAACATTCTAATACAAAACCATTGCCAAAAATGATTTTGAATTTTTCAAAGGATTAATCAATGCCAAATATGGAGGTGCATGATGTTTTCAAAAATAATCATTGCCACTGATCTTTCCAAGGCTTCTATGGAAGTTGTTCGATGTACCTGTGGTCTTGTTGCTCTCGGTACCAAGGAAATATTTCTGGTTAATTGCATTAGACCATGGGAAGCGGTTTCCATGGCTTATACTGTATCCCTGGATAACCTTAAAGATATGCTCAAGGAACAGGAAAAAATTCTTGTAGAACAGGGCTTTAAAGTGAAAAGTGATATTGTTTCCGGTTCGGCACACAGGAAGATCAATCGTATTGCAAAAGAAAATAATTATTCAGCCATACTGATTGGTTCACATGGGCATACCTTATCACGTGAGGTTCCTTTGGGTAGTGTGGCCTCAGAGATGATCCAGTATGCCCTGAAACCGATTATCCTGCTTAAGCTTGAAATAAGCAAAAAAGGTGAGGGAGAAGAAAATACCTGCAAGGTGAATTCTCCTTGCAGTGAATTTCTTTCTTCAATTTTGTATCCTACTGATTTTTCCGAGAATTCTGATGAGGCATTTCCCTATGTGGAGAAATTAGTGGAGAATAAAGCGAAGAAAGTGACTTTGCTCCATGTGCAGGATATGGTAAAGCTGGCAAAGAGTACCAAAAAGGAATTGGCAGAGTTTGACAGGATAGATAAAGAACGATTAGAAGCGATGAAAGAAAGACTTCTGAAAAAAAATAAAGATACAAATATTAAAATTAAAATATTACATGGAAAACCGGGCATAGAAATTGTCAAGTTTGCCGAAAACAATGCGCCTTCCCTAGTTGTAATGGGTAATCAGGGCAGAGGTTTTGTGAGGGATTTATTTATTGGTAATGTTAGCTATACCGTAGCCCGAAAAATCAATACATCGATAATGTTAGTCCCATCTGTAAACAGATAACAGAGATATCTTTTCAAGAAAAGACAGAGGAGGAATTAACAATATGAGTTTGCCTGAGAAATATGCCTATTGGAAAGGAATTCCCAGAGAAGAAATTGACTGGCATCCTACTATTGACGAGAGTAAATGTACCGGATGCGGCATGTGTGTCACAAGTTGTGGCAAGGAGGTTTTTGCTTATGATAAAAAAGGAAAGAAAGCAGTTGTAGCCAACCCATTCTATTGCATGGTAGGATGCACTTCCTGCAAGACCTGGTGTATTTTTGATGCAATTACTTTTCCAGAACCACAATATGTGAAAGATTTAATTAAGAATAAAAAAGTGCTTACCCTGGTTAAAAAACAGCTTGCCGAAAAATACTCCGGAGAATAATATGATACTACTTTTGTTTTGCTTAAGGAAATTTTAAAGAATATCCATACCAGTACTTAAAGAACAGAAACAATATAAATTTAAAAGGAGCAAGTAGATGAACAATAAGAAGACATATTTAACACTATTGATTATTTTAGTAATCATAGCGGTGTTTGGTTTAAAGACAATATTCAAAAATATTCCTGGTTCCTCACAGGAAATCATTCAAACAGAACAAATCACTACAGGTGATGATATTAAGGTAACCTTTTTAGAACTGGGATCAAAGGGCTGTATTCCCTGTGATAAAATGCAGCCTATTATGGAAGAAATTGAAAAGGAATATCAGGGACAAGTAGAAGTAATATTCCATGATGTAAAGACTCCTGCTGGCAAGCCTTATATTAAGGAATTTGGCATCAGGGCAATACCAACCCAGGTTTTCTTGGATAAAGATGGCAAGGAATATTTCCGGCATTTAGGATTCTTCCCTAAAGAGGAAGTAGTTAAAGTGTTGCAACAACAGGGAGTTGAGTAATGGCTGTAGCAATTTTTGAATGGCTAAATAGTTTAATACAATCCAGTTTTATTTTTGCCTTAATCGCCTCACTTATTTGGGGCATTTTAAGTATATTACTCAGTCCCTGTCATCTAGCCAGTATTCCTCTAATTGTAGGCTTCATCGGAGAACAGGGCAGAATGACTACCAAAAAGGCCTTTTGGCTGGCAACCTCCTTTTCGGTGGGAATATTGATAACTATTAGTGTTATCGGCCTTATAACCGGTTTGATGGGTCGAATGCTGGGCGATGTTGGTGTTTATGGAAATTATTTTGTAGCCTTAATCTTTTTTGTGATAGGCCTTCATTTATTGGAAATAATTGAACTACCATTTATAGGAAAAACTAATCAACCGGTTTTTCGAAAAAAGGGAATATTGGCTGCTTTTATTTTAGGGCTCATCTTTGGTATTGCCCTGGGACCATGTACCTTTGCCTATATGGCACCCATGCTGGGAATTGTATTTACCGTATCGGCAACCCAATTTCTTTTCGCAGTCTTGCTTTTATTATTTTATGGTATTGGGCATTGCTCAGTAATAATTTTTGCGGGTACTTTTACCGAGGTCATTCAAAGATATCTTAATTGGAATAAGGATTCTAAAGGAATGGTCATAGTAAAAAAATTATGCGGGCTGCTGGTTATCTTGGGCGGTATTTATTTAATCTGGACAGTATGAAAGGAGATTTAATATGGCTAAAGAAAAGCAAGGTGGATTAAACATCTTTGAACAATATTTGACCGTTTGGGTATTGCTATGTATTATAGCAGGCATAATTTTTGGCAGGATAGCTCCCGGCGTAGCTCAATTTCTTGATGGTTTAGCTATTTACGTAAATGGTGTACCGGTTATATCCATTCCTATTGCTATTTGTCTGTTTTTTATGATGTATCCCATCATGGTAAAGATTGACTTTGCCGAAGTGCTGAAAGCGGGAAAATCTCCCAAGCCGGTGGGATTAACTCTATTTGCCAATTGGGCTATTAAACCTTTTACCATGTATCTGATCGCCTATTTCTTTTTGGGGATTCTTTTTAAAAATCTTATCGGTGTGGATGCCACAGATCTGGTCAAGCTTCAACCCGGAGCAGACTGGGCAGTCGGCTCTATCCATGGAGCAGGCACTGTAGTACTTCATCAAGGCATGAAAATGCTGGAAATCCCTCTCTGGAGAAGCTACCTTGCCGGATGTATTCTCCTGGGTATTGCTCCCTGCACTGCCATGGTGCTGTTATGGGGCTATTTAGCCAAAGGTAATGACGGGCATACCCTGGTAATGGTTGCTATTAATTCGCTGTCTATGCTCTTTCTCTATGGTCCCCTGGGTGGATTTTTACTGGGAGTAGGAAAGATGCCGGTTCCCTGGCAAACACTATTGCTTTCTATCAGCATCTATGTCGCCCTACCTTTAATTGCCGGCTATTATTCCCGCAAATGGATTATCAGTACCAAAGGGGAACAATGGTTTAAAGAGAAATTCCTGCATACCCTTACCCCGGTATCCATTGTGGCCTTATTATTTACTTTGCTATTACTCTTTTCATTTAAAGGTGATGTTATTATAAGCAATCCTTTAACTATACTATGGATTGCCATTCCGCTTTTCATTCAGACCAACCTTATCTTTTTCCTGACTTATGGTTTGGCAAAGCTAATTAAACTTGATTACCAGGATGCTGCCCCTTCTGCACTAATTGGTGCCAGCAACCATTTTGAAGTGGCTATAGCCACTTCAACCATGATCTTTGGTTTAGCCTCCGGTGCTGCTCTGGCAACCGTGGTTGGAGTATTAATTGAGGTTCCGGTAATGCTGATGCTGGTATCGGTTTGCAGGAAAACACAGGGATTCTTTGCAACAAAATAAAGTAAGAGGTAGAGTAAAATAAAATTTATGAATAGTTTTTTGTTTAACAAATATTGAAATGAAAACGGAGGTTAGCAATAATGTATAAAATAATTGGCATTAACCGGGGTTCCTGCCAAAGAACAAATAGAAAAATTATTTTCTATTTGTTTTGCCTATTGATATTGATTATCAGCTTTAATATAACAATACTTCCTGCTTTTGGCCAGGATCTAAATGAAAACAATAGTGATTTGCAACAACTTATCTATATAGCTGATTTTTTCGAACCCGGCTGTCATGACTGTGAAAGAGTCGAGCAATTACTGAATCAGATTGCTTTCGAATATCCGGGGATCGAAATCAGGAAATTTGATATAACTACCCCCGAAAATGTCGCCCTGGCAGAGCAGTTGGGGGAATTATACCAGGTGCCGGAATATGATCGGTTGCTGGTTCCGATTATTTATATGGGTGATAAGTATCTTCTGAGAGATCAAATTACCTATGATAATGTAGTCAATACTATTGAAGAAATGAGAGGAGAAGAATTTTCTCCCCCCTGGGAAAGGGTGGATGAAGAACAGGAATCGGTTCAGCAGCGTCTCATAGAACGCTTTCAATCCTTCGGTATAGGCGCAATTGCCATCAGCGGTTTAATTGACGGAATTAATCCCTGTGCCTTTGCTACCATTATATTTTTTATTTCCTATTTGGCCTTAATCAAAAGAACCGGAAAAGAGCTGCTCATGGTTGGTGGTATGTTTACTCTGGCCATCTTTTTGACCTATTTTCTGATTGGTGCCGGAGCCCTGAGAATTGTCACTTCCCTTTCTTTTTTACCCCTTGCCAGGCAGATATTTGTCTTTGTTACTGCGGCAATCGGTATTATTCTGGGAACATTTAGCTTAATGGATTATCTGAAATACAAGAAAACCGGGCAAACTTCTGAGGCGACTTTACAACTGCCTCCCCGTATCAAGCAGATGATTCATTCCACTATTCGCAAGAATGTCAAGACCCGTAATTTTGTCATCATGGCAGCAGTGACTGGATTTCTGGTTTCCATAATGGAGCTTGCCTGTACCGGACAGATCTATCTGCCCACTCTGATCTTCATCAGCCATGTACCTGAGTTGCGAGGCAATGCCCTGATCTACCTGTTGCTTTACAATTTTATGTTTGTTGTCCCCCTAATTATTGTCTTTCTGTTTACCTACTGGGGTACCAGTTCCCAAAAATGGGCAGAGTTGAATAAAAAACACTTTGGGACCGTCAAGTTGATAATGACTTTCCTGTTTTTTGGTTTGGCCATTTTGCTAATTATGACCGGATTGCTGTTCTGATCCGGATTGGAAATTTTTCATGCAATATGGCAATCAATGTTAATTTCATACCAGAAAAAATATTTAATAAAGGAGAATATGAGGAAAATAGGGGTCAGACTTCACAAGTTCACAAAATAGTGTTATAGTTGCTACAGGTTGTGAAGCCTGACCCCTTTATACTAGTTTAAAAATATACGAGGAGAAAAGATGAAATATAATATACTTGGAAAGTCAGGAATAAAGGTCAGTGAATTATGTTTTGGTGTTTTACCGATGGGACCGCTTCAGGCCAATATACCGGTTAAAGAAGGAGCTAAGGTTATTCTGGAAGGGTTAAATTCCGGTATTAATTTTCTGGATACCGCCCAGGCCTATAAAACATATCCCTATATTAAAGAAGCTCTTGCTGATTACCCGGCTCAAGTAGTTATAGCCAGCAAGTCAAGTGCTGCTCAGTATGAAAAAATGAAGGAAGCAGTTCTGGAGGCCTGCCATGAAATGAGCCGTGATTATATTGATATTGTCCATTTGCATGCAGCCAGAGAGGATAAAAGTGTCTTTCAAAAAAGAGCAGGAGCCCTATCCTGTTTAGTCGATTTAAAGAGAGAAGGTATCATCAAGGCGATCGGAATCTCAACACATGCAGTAGAAGTAGTGGACAAAGCAGCAGAAGTTGGAGAAATAGATGTGGTTTTTCCGATTATCAATCAGATGGGATTAGGTATTATTGGAGGGAAACCGGAGGACATGATTCGTGCCATTCAAAAGGTGCACAAATCAGGTAAAGGTGTCTATGCCATGAAAGCCCTGGCAGGTGGTTATCTTATCAATCAGATTGAGAAAGCGATTCATTTTGTCAGAGAAATAGAGGAAATTCAATCCATCGCTGTCGGTATGGTTCATTCCCGGGAGTTAAAAACGAATCTCAAAATTTTTGAAAATAAGAAAATAGACCAGGAACAGTTAATCCAAGAGGGCATCAAAAGAAAACGACTTTTTATTTCCAGTTTCTGTGAAGGATGCGGCACCTGTGTTGAGGCATGCCCAAATCAAGCCTTATCTTTAAAGGATGGCAAGGCTTCTGTAGATTATAATTTATGCCTTACCTGTGGTTATTGTGTACCGCATTGTCCCATATTTGCACTTAGAATTGTTTAGTCCGGGGAGCATAGAAGGTTTTAGGGAACAATCAGTTTAAGCTTTTGAGGCAGTACCTGTGTATAGTAAGTTTTTTGGGGTATCAGTGTTTCACCGGCAACCTGGGCAGTCAATGGTTTATCAGATTCCACCAGTATTTCTTTTCCCCGGAAGAAACTGACTTCCTTCACACCCAGGTGGGTTCCTTTCATTGCCTTTGGTAACAGGTGAAGACATCGCAATCTACCCATCTTGCCAACAAGGCAGATATCCAGTAAACTGTCATCAATTTCTGCCTCAGGGGCAATATTAAATTTACCACCTTCTATCCTGCCATTGGCAATGGCTAAAAATAGAAATTGTCCCTCTATAACCTTTCCGTCTATAGTAATTTTGGCCTGAAAAGAAGGTAGAGGAGGTAATAGTTTTCGGATAGCTGCAAAAACGTAGACATAGGCACTCAAGGTTTTCCAGTGAGGATGATCTGTTTTCATTTGATTGGCCAGGGCAGCAATCTCCGCATCAAAACCAATACCACAGACATTTGCAAAATAAATCTGGTCATTAATTAATCCCATATCAATATTTTTTGTTTTACCTCTCTTAATAACCTGACAGGCCTGATAAATATCGGTAGGGATAGGAGTGCTTTTGATAAAGTCATTGGCCCATCCTGCTGGGATTATTCCCAGTGCCGGTTGCTTTTTGGATGAAAGGATACCGTTAATAATTTCATTGGTGGTCCCATCCCCACCAACTGAAATAATGGGATTCATGCCACTTTCTGCGGCCTGACGGGCTAATTCTGTTGCTCCTCCCGAGAAGGTGGTCCAGCTGGTATGATATGGCAAGTTCATTGCATTAAAATTTTTAAAAATTTCCGGAACCAGTTTTTCCGGTTTTCCTCCACCCGCAGTTCGATTGATAATCAGTTCAACTTTCAATACTAATTTTCCCCACTATTGTCAAGAATTTTCTGAGCGGTCAGTAAGCCGTAGGATTCCGGCTTCCGACCAAGAATAGCGTTGGTATGTGGCACGATCATTTTATCCTTAGCAAGCTTTAAAGGAATTTTAGCGATACTTGCCATTTCCATATTTTCCAGACACCCCGCTATAATCTGTCCTGATGGAGAAGTGATGAGACTGTGTCCATTACCTTGTTCTTGAATGACATTGGGACAGATAATAAAGATTTTGTTTTCAGCACTTCTGGTCTGACAAATTTTTAATTGCTCATCCCCAGAGAAAAGGCAAGGCCAAATAATGATTTCGGCACCTTTCAGGGTAAGAATTCTGGCTATTTCCGGAAAGTAACCTTCGTAATCAAGCATCATACCGATAGGACCAAAATGTGTATCATAAACTTTATAGCTATGTTCTCCCGAGACTATTTTATTTTTTTCATGAAATTCAAGGTGGGTTTTCCTGTTTTTTCCAATTATTGCTCCTGATTCAATAAGGAAGATAGTTTTATATTTCCTGGTATTTTCCTGCTCGTACAAGACAATAGAGCAAAGTGTCTGCTTATCTTTTGTTAAATCTTTCAATAAATCTAATATAACCTGGTTTTGACTGGCTGGAATTTTATTGTTTTGGGAAAATGAAAAAATATTTACTTCTTGTTCTCCGAGGGTGTGAAAAAAATATTCTATTTTTTGCAGGTATTCCTGTATCTCCTGTGTATCCCCAGTCTGAATTACAGCGGCAAAAAGATTTTGTTTGACATCTTTCATTTTTCGATTCTTATTCTGTGAAATAGGTAATTCGGAAGATGGCAAAGTGAGTATATTGTATTTTTCAGGATGCCGGTACTCAAAAACATCAATATGATCGGACACCTTTTTATGATGGGACAGGGTAAGATCTATATCTTTTATCAATATTTCTTCCTGTTTAGTCGATGCCATTGTTAATACTTTTCCTTCCGGTGAGAAGAAGGCACTTTTCCCGCAATATTGAATTGACTTTTCTTCACAACCAATTTTATTGGCAGCTACAATCCAAACCTTATTTTCCAATGCCCTGGTAGGTATCATATATTCTGCCTGGGGGTTAGACCACGCGGTTCTTTCCAAGCCATTGGTGACCCAATTAGTCAGATCCAGTAATATTTCTGCATCTTGTAAGGCCAGGCAACGGACGATTTCCGGTAGGCGGCCGTCTGCACATATAAATAAGCCGATTTTTCCAATTTTGGTGTCAAAAACAGGATAGCGGTGATCACTTTGAAACCAGCGATGATCAAAATGCCACAGGAATGACTTTCTTACACGTCCAATTTCTTGTCCGTCATCATTGATAAGTATAGCTGAATTAAATAGTACTTCTTTTTCTTTGATGTATTCGGGTAATCCGATGGCAATAAAAGTTTTATATTCTTTTGCACAATTTTTTACCTCTGCCAGGAATTGTTCTGTTAGATGAGAAAGGGCTTCATAATTATCAATAATCCGGGGAGATAAAAAATAACAGGGATAAACACATTCCGGCAGGACTATCAAATCAGGTTGTGACCGGGCTGCTTGATCTATAAATCGCAATATCTTTTCTTTGTTTTCTGATTGTTTCCGGTATGGCATTGCTTCTAATTGCAGACAGGCAACGCGAATAGTATGATTGTTCATAAAACCTCTTTAATTTTAATTGTTTTTAAACCTAAAATTAAAACCTACTTTTCATTGAAAAGGATTAAATCACAAAATCCAGGTAAGCAATAGGCTAAAATTTATTATATTATAATCGAATTATCTGATATAGCCAAGTATTTTATGTGGAATAGGTTTTTGAGGGATAGTTCCGGGTTGTTTTAAAAATGATAAAAAAATGATAATATAGATAATTAAATAAAATATATTTGAGGAAAAAAGCAATGGACCTTTTTCACCAACAGGTAAAAAAAGTTTCAAAATCAGCCCCATTGGCAGACCGGATACGGCCAAAAAGATTGGATGAGTTTGTGGGTCAGGAGAAAATTATTGGCAAAGGAAAACCCTTGCGTATAGCTATCGAAAAGGATCAATTGCAATCAATAATACTTTGGGGACCACCGGGTTCCGGTAAAACAACGCTTGCCATGATTATTGCCCAGATGACCAGAAGCCATTTTGTGCAATTCAGTGCTGTAACATCCGGTATCCCGGACTTGAAAAAGATGATTAAAGAAATTCATCAACTTTGGGCTTTTCATCAGCAAAAAACCATTCTTTTTGTGGATGAAATTCATCGATTTAACAAAACACAGCAGAACGCATTTCTTCCTTATGTGGAGGACGGAACAATCATATTGGTCGGTGCAACCACCGAGAATCCTTCTTTTGAGGTTATTTCTCCCTTATTATCCCGTTCCCATGTTTACGTTTTAGAATCCCTTTCCAGTGAGAATTTGTATTACATTATCCAGCGTGCTTTAAAAGATAAAGAAAACGGTTTAGGGGATCTGCTTATAGAGATTGATGATAGTGTAATTGATTTCATAATTCAGCTTTCTTATGGGGATGGTCGCATAGCTTTAAACATTCTGGAGTTTGCAGCTACGGCAAAATCTCCTGATTCTGAAGGAATCATTAAGATAGATCAAAAACTGGTGCAGGAGATTGTCCAAAAAAGCAATCTTCGCTATGACAAAAGCGGAGAAGAACACTATAATATTATTTCTGCCTTGCATAAGAGTATGCGTGATTCTGATCCGGATGCAGCCTTATATTGGATTACCCGTATGATTGAGGCAGGTGAGGACCCACTCTATATTGCCCGGAGACTCATCAGATTTGCTTCTGAAGATGTGGGAAATGCTGATCCAATGGCTCTTTCCGTTGCCGTTTCGGCAATGCAGGCGGTTCATTTTTTGGGCATGCCGGAAGGAGATTTAGCACTTATTCAAGCTTCTACTTATCTGGCTAATGCACCCAAAAGCAATGCATTATACAAAGGGAGACAGATTGCCGGTCAGGATATCAAAAAATATGGTTCCCTGCCGGTACCTTTAGTTATCCGTAATGCTCCGACCAGGATGATGAAAGAGATGAGCTACGGAAAGGGTTATCAATATGCCCATAATTTTCAGGATGCTCTGGTTCAGCAGCAACACCTTCCAAATCAGTTGAAGGACAGGAAATATTATTTTCCTACTGAACGAGGTTTTGAAAAGGAAATTAAGGAAAAAATATTTCAAAGAGAAAAAAAGAAACAGAATCTTCAGAAGAATAAAAATGAGTGTACCATACCAATAGAAAATGGAAAAAATAAGGAGAGATATACTTGAAAATATACATAAAATTTTATTCCGGATTTGAAAAATACCTGAAGAAGAGATCTAATCAAGAGATTAGCTTGCATGTTCATCCAGGAGAGGATATAAAATTAATTATTCACCGCTTTTTACCTGAAGATATAGTTGGTTTTGTAGGTGTGGTTCTGGTCAATAAAAAAATTTCCAACTTGGATTATAAGGTCAAAGATGGAGATATGATTGAAGTATTTCCTATGATAGGTGGAGGATAATGGTTATCTGAATCAATTATCTGATTAAGAAAGAGGAAAAAATGAAAGAGCAAGACAAGCTAAAAGTAGGGATATTGTTTGGGGGTAAATCAGGTGAACACGAAGTTTCTTTCTGTTCAGCTTCCTCTATTATCAAGGCAATGAATAGAGAAAAATATGAAGTTATACCTATCGGGATTACTAAAAGCGGCTGCTGGTTATCACCGGAGGAAAGTTGTATTGCTCTGGAGACCGGTAAGATTGAAGGAAATGATATGATTGCCTGGAAGAGCAGGCCGGATGAGAACCAGTTGATTATATTAAGCAGGGAGAACAACAAAACTAAGTATTCTTTTCCAGACAAATTGGATGTCATTTTCCCGGTATTACATGGGCCATATGGTGAGGATGGTACCGTTCAGGGTCTACTGGAATTAATGGATATTCCCTATGTGGGGTCCGGAGTGGCGGCTTCATCGGTGGCAATGAACAAAGACCTGATGAAAAAGATTTTTCAGCAGGCTGATCTTCCACAGGCCAACTGGATGACTATTAAGCGTAACAGATGGAACAAAGATAGAAAGAAGATATTAGATGAAATAAAAAATCAATTGAAATTTCCTCTTTTTGTTAAACCGACCAATCTGGGTTCCAGTGTGGGCATTAGTAAAGTGCAGCAAAATCAGGGATTAGAACACGCAATTAATGTTGCGGCTTCTTACGACCGCAAGGTTATTATTGAAGAAGGAGTAGAAAATGTCATAGAGGTTGAATGCAGTGTTCTGGGAAATGACGAACCTGAAGTTTCCATGGTTGGCGAAATTCAACCCGGAGGAGAATATTATGATTATGACTCTAAGTATATGGATAAAAATACCAGATTGATTATTCCGGCCAGGATACCTGGCAATATTGTCGAAGAAGTTCAAAAAATATCAAAGCTGGCTTACCTCGCGATTGATGCAGCAGGTTTATCCCGGGTTGATTTTTTTGTGCAAAAGAGAATCGATTATTATAAAGTATACCTTAATGAAATCAATACCATTCCTGGTTTTACCCGGTCCAGCGTGTACCCCAAATTATGGCAAAAAACCGGAATTGACTTTTCAGAATTGATAGATCGGTTAATACAACTAGCCCTGGAACGCTTTCGGGATAAGATGTCCAATAAAACGGATTACCCTTCCAGACTCCTGAAAAAATAAAAAATAAAATAATTAATTAAATTTTTGTCTAAAAAAATTTCATTTGGGGAATAATCATTATAGAGATAGAAAAAGAATGTTGACAAATAAATAGTAGAATCATAGGAAACTGTCTGTTAGAGGTTGAAAAAGGCAAACTATTTGAAAAAATAGGGCGCAAAGGACTGGGTCTAAGGCACCAAGCTGCTAAGATTGCCAGGCTGCCGACTTCTTTTTCTTTTACAATTAAATAAAATATAGAGGTTGAAAAAGGCAAACTATTTGAAAAAATAGGGCGCAAAGTTATGGGCCTAAAGTCAAAAGACCAGGGTTGCCAGGCTACCACCTTTTTTTATTTTGCCCAAACTTTGAAACCTTTTTCAGCTGATAATGAGGAGAGTAGATAAAATGAAAGTTTGGCGTAAATTGATTAATGCCAGTAAAATTCTGATTATCATTAGTACAGTTTTCTTATTAACATCCTGTAGTGGAATTATACCGCAAGTAAACCTTGAAGAGCAGGATAACATCCTGAGTAATAGTATCACATCAGGGGTTGAGAACAAAGCCAAGATAAGTTCGGTATATCTGGAAGTACCCTATCAGAAGTATGAAGGAAGCAACTGGTGTTTGCCTGCTTCCGGCTCAATGGCCTTCGATTACTTTGGCCTGAAGATAAGTCAACAGGAATTAGCACAAAAGATTATAAAACCCGATGGTTTGGGAGATATTTATAAAATGGTCAAATTTGCAAAAGATTTAGGCTTTGAAGCCTCATTCACGGTGTTAACAATGGAAGAAATTGAGGAATATCTATCTAACAATATTCCATTCATAGCTATACAGGAATATAAAATAGGTAACCCCCTGGCACATGCCCGGGTTATTACTGGATTTGATTCAGAGAAGAAAGAAATTTTCAGTAATGATCCAACCATTGGCAAGGACTATACTATGTCCTATGAAAATTTTATGGATTTAAATTTAACTGCGAATCCAAAATACTGTATGGCAATTGTAATGACTCCGAACTATTTATAAATACTAAAAATATAAGTTTATGAAATGAGGAATAAATGAAATGAAAAATATGTATGATTATTGTGAAATATCAGAAAATCAGGGTGAATACCTGGTTGAATATGGTTATCTGAGCTATAATAGTAAGATAATACATCCACCGATTAAAATTGGTGACCGCAGTTTCTCTAGTGAGAAGAAAGCTCTACGGTATGCCAAAAAAATTACTTCAAAGGAATGCATTAAAGTGGATAAGTAAAATTATATTCTCTTGCTTGAATACCAGGAACATTTATTTAACTAATAAAAGATAAAAATATTGCAACACTTGAAGGGCTCTTTAGTATTAAATCTATGGAGCCTTTTTTTCTTCCCGGTTTTCTAATATTTTTGACAACTTTATTTCTCCAATATCGGATTTTCAAAAAAATCTGATATTGGATAGTTTAGAATAAATTCTTTTTAAAAGAAATAAATATTAACAGGATTAAGAGTTTCAGTAAAATATCGTTTAAAAAAGAAGTAAAAAGATTAAAAATTTCAAATAATGTAAGGCTATAGAGGTTTCAGGGAAGATTGCTCCACTGACTATATTATGTTATGATTGACAATAGGCAATAAAAGTATTATTAATCATTAAAAAGGTGAGTAGTGTCACACATAGTTCGATTTAGCGTTTCTCTAGAAAAAGAATTACTGAAAAGATTTGATGATCGCATCAGGGAGCAGAAATATAAGAATCGCTCTGAAGCTTTAAGGGATTTGATAAGAGAATATCTGGTGGAAAGGGAATGGCAAAATAATGAGACAGTTGCCGGTACAATTACTCTGGTTTATGATCACCATAAACGGGGGTTAGTTCAAAGATTAACCACAATACAGCATGAGTATCACAACATGATTATTTCGACGCAACACATCCACCTGGATCATGATAATTGTTTAGAGGTGATTATTGTTCATGGAAAGGCTCGTGCTTTAGACCAGCTTACAGGCAAATTAAAAGCGGTTAAAGGTGTAAAGTACGGCAACCTGGCTATGGCGACTTGTGGAAAAGAATTGGTATAAATAAATTTTCACTTAATATATAATGGTTACTAAAAGAGGGGAAAATATGAATATTGGCATTCTGGGTTTGCCTTTGACTGGAAAAACAACCCTGTTTAACCTTTTAACGAGTCAGCACAAGAAAATGGATGCATTTTCATCTCGCAAAACAAAAAATATTGGTGTTGTTAAGGTTGCGGATGATCGTGTTGATTATTTGAGTTTAATCTACCAACCTAAAAAAACAATTTATGCAACTATTGAAATGATTGATATTCCGGGCATTTCATCAGAGTTACCTGAAAAGGAAAAACAGGATGTTTTTAGTCAAATACAAAATGTTGATGCACTATTAATGGTTATTCGTGTTTTTAATGATACAGTCATTCCCGGAAATAACGATCCCCTTAATCAAGTGGAGTGTTTAGTTTATGAAATTCTTTTAAGGGATTTAGAAATAACGGAAAATCGGATCAACCGACTTAACCAATCTAAGAGAAAATTAAGCCGCCAGGAGGAAATGGAAAAACAAATTTTAGAAAAGTGTCATCAACATTTAAGCAATGACCAACTACTGATTACCCAAGCCTTAACCGAAGAAGAATTGAAGTTGTTAAGCGGATTTGGGTTTTTTACACTTAAGCCGGTTATTGTGGCACTAAATCTCGATGAAAACCAGTTACGTACCAATCAATTCCCAAATCGTGAAAAATTCAACCAGTTCCTTGGAGACCATCAGATGGCAAGTATCCAGGTCTGCGGAAAATTGGAAATGGAAATCAATGAATTGGGTGAAGAAGAAAGAGAGATATTTTTAGAGGATCTGGGTTTTCAGGAAACCGGCATTGAGAGATTGTCCCATATTCTTTATCAGCATCTTGGTTTAATCTCATTTTTTACTGTAGGAAAAGATGAAGTCAGAGCATGGACTATACCTCTGGGCACAACCGCAGTTAAAGCGGCCGGCAAAATACATAGTGATATAGAGCGTGGTTTTATCCGGGCGGAGGTTGTAAGATATACAGATTATAAACAATGGGAATCAATGCAAAAGGTAAAGGAAAAAGGTCTTTTAAAAGTTGAAGGGAAAGATACTATAATTGAAGACGGAGATATTATCAATTTTCGATTTAATGTTTAACCTGAAACACAGGGGTTTCAGGTTAAACTCACTGACTATATTTTAGATGATGCTAGTAGATATCTTTAAAAAATACTTCTACAAATGAGATATTCTTATTGATAAGGAAATTGATTGTAAAGAGATACTAAAAGAGAACTATTTTTTAAATATTAAAGAAAAAGGGGTTTCAGGGGAATCTGTTTCCCTGACGATAATGCAGTGTCGGAAATAGAGGAACAGCAAGTAAAAAAAATTAGTCATTTGATGAAAGGTTCAAAATATACGGTCTGTTTGACAGGGGCAGGGGTAAGCACCGCTTCCGGGATTTCCGATTTCAGGACACCCGGTAAAGGCCTGTGGTCTAAAGTAAATCCAATCGAAGTTACCAGTATACAGGCTTTTCAGGAAAATCCTGCCCGTTTTTACCAGTTTTATCGACCCAGAATAGAAGAGCTACAGCAGGTTTCTCCTAATCAATCTCATCATGCTCTATCTCAATTAGAACGTGCAGGCTATTTGCATTTTTTGATAACCCAGAATATTGACTGTTTACATAAAAAGGCAGGCTCTCAGCGTGTATTGGAAATTCATGGTAATTTAGATCAATCCATTTGTTTTCAATGCGGAAGGAAAATTTCTTCCCGATTATTACTTCAAAAAATTGAAGAAAATGATCACAAAATTCCCTATTGTCAGTGCGGTGGTGTTTTTAAGCCTGATGTTGTCTTGTTTGGTGAAGCACTCTTTAACCTTGATGAGGCCATTGATGAAGCCAGTAAGGCTGATTTATTTTTAGTGGCAGGGTCGTCATTGCAGGTATCTCCTGCCAATTTATTACCAGAGTACAGTTTGGCTCAAAAAGGGAATTTGGTTATTATTAATTACATGGAGACACATCTGGATCATAAAGCTGCTGTTGTGATCCATCAGGATGTCGGGTTGTTTTTGTCAGCATTATGTCAATATCTGAATTTATTATAATTTTATCAGAGAGGAGATTTAAATGAATTATTTAGAAGTTATTGTTCTAACCGTTTCTTTTCTGGCAATTATCATCAGCTTGTTTACCATCTGGCTTGCTATGATGTTTTATCGGCTCTATAGCCAGCTGACTCTATTAATTACCGAAATGAATAAAGGGCTGGAGATGAGTACCCTTCGTTTAGAAAGGTTGCCTAAGATTTTATATAATGAACAAAATATAGTTGTTCCAACAAGTTCAGTCCGGGATAAGCAATCTGGTAAGGAAAACAAAAGGCAGGAAGAAAAGCAACATTCTGATGCAGTGAATTATTCTCAGCCGCAGAATAATGAAAACAAAAGTAAAATGCAGGACAAGGCATTTTCTTCACACATTTTTTCAGAAGGCGAAGAAATTTAATTATTTTTATCTCATATTTATGAAGGGAGGAAAAACGATGGAGAATATTCCATTGCTTGGACAAACATCCCAGTTACTGGCCAGTGGTATTATTTTATTGGCATTATGTCTGGGTATTATTTTTTATTTTTGGTCTTTAAATCTCTTAAAGAAGATTGAATTATTAATTACCAAGATGAGACAAAATATCGATAGCCTGGAAAGTTTATCACAGTCTATTTATGAGACTGCCTATTTGGAAATGAAAAAAGAAACCGGATATTTTGTTCAAACAAAAACTGAGATTACCCAAAAGGCTGATCAGGAACCGGATAAAGAGCCTGAAGAACAAAAGGTATTTTCTGTAAATCCCAAAAAGGCAGTTTCTAAAAACCAAAAACCAGAGCAATCTTCTAAACCGGAAGAAAAAGATAAATATCAAAGTATTAGTGAATTAATTGTAAGATATTTTAAAGATTTGTTACAGGAAAAAGAACAGGTTACGGCTCAGGAATTGGTTTATGCTATGCCTAATCGATATTCATTGGCAGATATTTACCGAACCCTGGAAGTAATGAAAGAAAACAACCAGATTAGCTGGGAAGATAAGAGTATAAGCCCACAATCGATATTAAAAATGGAGTAGATGCCCGCCCTTTCCTGATAAAATAACAATAAAATAAGAAAATAAAATAGGGACATGAGTCCCTATTTTATTGCTATATAGAAAGAATTTTGCTAAAATATTCAAATATTATTCAGGAATATTCACCATTCTATTTTTTATGAATAATAAAGAAAGATAAATTATTTAAAAACAGAAAGGTAAACCTATGTTATACAACAATGTCATTGAAGTAATTGGCAATACACCACTTCTTCGTTTAAACAAGATATCTTCAGGCAGGGTATTTGCAAAGGCGGAGTTTTTAAATCCCGGGGGAAGC
>Ga0068714_10003426_pt1 | contig 18831 bp, 11 predicted proteins | sample MTBNYHSulfiMetaG_FD_62988 | JGI IMG/M metagenome (GOLD analysis project Ga0068714, IMG submission 62988) | Enrichment culture microbial communities from rom New York Harbor, USA that are MTBE-degrading - MTBE-NYH (New York Harbor Sulfidogenic)... | ecosystem: Environmental > Aquatic > Marine >... | reverse complement strand
GTTATTCAGCCCGGATGTTCAGAAGGAAGGCCGGCCGCGGGGCCGGCTCCCGGTTGGGACCCGCTGCCCCCCTCGAGGGGGATCCTCGTCAGGGGCCGGCCGGGGCCTGGATCGCGGCCCTCCAGGTCCGTTCCCCTCCTCCCTGGGGCGGGGCAGTCCTCCTCCGGACCGGGTCCGGACCGGCCCGGGGCCTGACCGGCTCAAGCCTGGAGGGACCTGAAAGAGCCGGCCGGGCCAGGGGCCGGGGACGGGCCGGAGCCGAAGCCAGGAACCAGCTCCAGACCCAGGGCCGAGTCCACCAGCCCAAAGGCGGTCTCCCGATCCAGGCCGTGGCCCAGGGCCTGGCAAAACAGGGTCTGGCCCAGCTCCTCCAAAAACCGCTGGTCCACGGGGATCCCCTCCTCGGCCAGCCGATCGGCGTAACGGTCCAGGGTGCTGATGATCGCTGTCGAAAGGTTGTTCGTGGTCATCTCAGGCCCTCCCGGCGTTGGCTTTTCCATTATCTCCGGCCAGAAGAACTACAATCTTCGTGCCGGCCGGGCCGGGCCGGGGCTGTCTCTATCTAACACACTGATATAATGTAAGTATTATAGACAGTGCTGTTCCTGCAGGGGCTCCCCCGGCGGAGGCCCGGTGCGCACCGGACTTCACGGTTGAGCCGTTCGGTTCCCACTCCGGGGCGGTCCGGGTCCAGGAACCGGATGTTACCCGGGGAGGGCCAAAAGGGTGAGGAGGCAGGAAAAGGTGCAACTCCTCCGGGCCAAGCGGCGGGGCGTCCCGGCGGAGATCGGGCCCGGCGGCTGGCGGCCGGCCGGGGGAGAAGCCATCTATCCGGGGCAGGGCAAAGGCGGGACGGACGGAGACCCTCTTGGTCCCCTGCTCCAGGCTCAGGGTCCGGTCATCCTCGAGCCGGGGCCGATCCGGTGGCGGACCGCCCAACCGGCCGGCACCTCCAGGACCGCGTCCACCGGGACCGGAGAGGTTACCGAGCGGGGCCGCTGGCCCGGCTCCGGAGCCGGAAGCCGGCTCTCGACCCCCACGACCTCCCCGCCCTTGAGCCAGAGAAGGTCGATGCTGATCTTCATCCCGGCCATCCAGAAGGTCCTGACCCGGCGGTCGGGGTAGAGAAAGAGCATCCCCCGGCCCTCCGCCAGGCTGGTCCGGCCGCTCAAGCCCAGGGTCTTCTCGGCCCTGGTCCGGGCCAGCTCGACCTTGAGCCCGAGACCGTCCAGGCTGATGGGATGGAGCCCATCCGGGGAAGGGCCGGAGCCGGCCCCGGCGGCCGGGCCAAAGAGAAACCCTCCGCCCAGGAGGAGGAACAAAAGCGAGCCGATCAGACAGGTGAGGCCCCCTTTCCGGGGGCCTTTTGGTCCGGCCGGGGAGGTGGGAGGGTTATACGGGCCGGGGTTGACCACGGCCCGTTCCGGGTTCATGGTCTCTAGCAGCTGCAGCTGGAGCCGCAACCGCTAGCCCCGCCCACCGGCTTCTCTGAGGTAATGGCGAAACCCTTGCTCCAACGGCTGTCGACATAGTCCAGCTTGATTTTGCCGGTCATGGCGCTGAGGCCCTTGTCCACCAGGTAGGTGATCCCATCGACCTCGAACTGATCGTCGTTTTCTTTTGGTTCATCCAGAACCAAGCCCAGGGACGGGCCGCTTCAGCCGCCTGAGGCCAGAAAGATCCTCAAGGCAGAGTCCAACTGCCTTTCACTCATGATGGCCTTGACGGCCTCGTTGGCGGTGGAGGTTACGTCTAGCATTCTTTCTTCCTTCCCTTTTCCAGTCTTGCCCGCTGAGCTTCCCGGCCCTGGGGTTGGCCCCGGGGCCGCCCGATGGGGGGTCGGGCCCTTTCCCTCATCACGCTCTTCGTGGGCCCGGCCTTGGGCCCGGGTTAGTAATTTGACATAGTCTTGTAAAAAGTCAATATATGGTGATTTAAATCACAATAATTTAATTCTTCCCCTCCTGGTCGGGCCGGTTAACCGCCTAAAATGATTCACCCAGTACCGGGCCGGGAGGCCTCCCGGCCCGGTACTGTCCGTTCAGCAGGAGCAACCCGAGCCGCAACCCCCGCCGCCCACCGGGTTCTGGGACCTGAGGGTGAAGCCCTTCTGGCCGCCCATGTCCACATAGTCCAGCCTGATCTCTCCGGTCTCGGAGCTCAGGTCCTTGTCGACCAGGTAGGTCACCCCGTCAACCTCGTACTTGTGGTCGCTCTCCTTGGCCTCATCCACCACCAGACCCAGGGAAGGGCCGCCGCAGCCGCCGCCGCTCAGGGTCACCCTCAAGGGTGCGTCCAGTCCCTTCTCGGCCATTATCCCCTTGACCACTTCATTGGCGCTTGCCGTTACCTGGAACATCTCCTCATCCCCTCTCCGCCGGAAGGTGAATTTTCTTCTGAACCCCGGATAGTCGGCCTTTTGCTTCGCCCCTCCGGCCGGAGCGCCCGGGCCCAAACCCAAGATTCCTTCAGCCTCTCCTTTACTTTCGTCCGGCCAGGCCTTCTTTCAATCCGGCCCCTCCCGGCTCTTGAGTAAACATCAGTCCTCTTAAGAAGGTTGTCAACCCGGGGTCCGGATCTTCCGGGAAGGTCCGGCGGTCCGGCGGGGGTCCGGCTCCCGGGTCGGAGGGGACCTGTCCCCAGGCCACCCCCCGGCTTCCGAGGCCCGGGCAGGCGGGATCAGGCGGGGTACTTCGAGTTGATCCGGACGTAGTCCAGGGACAGGTCGGAGGTGATGAACTCCCTCTCAAAATCACCGGCCTTGAGATCGATGGTCACCTTGAAGGCCGGTTTTTTCAGGACCTCCTCGGCCGCGGCCAGGGTCCGCTGATCGGCCGGAAGGCCCTGGGCAAAGACCGTCACCCCGTCAAAGGAGATCTCCACCTTGTCCGTCTCCACCCTGGCCCCCGAGGAGCCGGCCGCAACCAGGATCCGGCCCCAGTTGGGGTCGGCCCCGAAGAAGGCGGTCTTGCAGAGGGGGGAGAGGGCCACGGCCATGACCGCCATGTCGGCCTCCATCTCCGACCCGGCCCCCTTGGCCAGGAGGGTCACCACCTTGGTTCCGCCATCGGCGTCGGCCACCAGTTGGAGGGCCAGATCGCGGCAGACCCGGCCCACGGCCCCGTAAAAGGCCGAGCCGCCCGGGGAGCCGAAGTCCTCAATGACCGGACCGCCGGCCGCGCCGTTGGCCATGATGATCAGGCTGTCGTTGGTTGAGGTGTCCCCGTCCACGGTGATGGAGTGAAAGGAGGCCGGCAGGGCGTCGGAGAGGGCCTCCCGGAGGGCGAAGGGGGCCACCGGGGCGTCGGTCATCAGAAAGACGAGCATGGTCGCCTGGGGCAGGCCCCGGGCCTCGTCCTGGGCGGCCGGCTCCAGCATGGGGTGGATCATCCCCGACCCCTTGGCCACCCCCACCAGACCGGCCGGCCTTCCAGCCAGGTCCAGCTCCACGGTAGCGATCTTGGGGACCTTGTCGGTGGTCATGATGGCCCTGGCCAGGGAGCCCAGCCCGTCGGGACTGAGCTCCTCAATCAGCCTCGGGGCGGCCGCGGTGATCCGGTCCAGGGGCAGGGGCCGGCCGATGACCCCGGTGGAGCAGACGGCCACCAGGCCGGGGTCGATCTTGAGCCCCCGGGCGGCCAGCCCGGCCATCTTCTCCGCGTCGGCCATGCCCTTGGGCCCGGTGCAGGCGTTGGCGTTGCCGGAGTTGACGATCACCGCCTGGAGACGCCCCGAAGCCAGCTTGGGCCTGCTTAAAAGAACCGGGGCGGCCTGGACGGCGTTGGTGGTGAAGAAACCGGCCGCCGCGGCCGGCTTCTCGGAGAAGATCAGGCCCAGGTCCAGCCGGCCGGGCTTTTTGACGCCCGCCTCCACGGCGGAGAAGGAGAAACCTTTGACCATCGAAGCTCTTCCTTTCCCTGGCTTCAGTTCTCCCCGGCCCGGTGGGTGGGGGGATGAAGGGGTGGTCCTTTGGAGCCCTCAAAGCTGGTCCCGGCCTCAAGGGCTGGTCGGTTCAACCGTCCCCCTCCCGGAGCCTCGCCCCGGGTCTCTACTCTCTGGGGGGTAAGGGGAGAAGGGTCCTCGGGCTTAGGGCGGGGTCCGTCCCAGCAGCCGGACCCGCCTCAAGCTCAGGCCGCTGCCCGGCCGCAGCACTTCTTGTACTTCTTGCCCGAGCCGCAGGGGCAGGGGGCGTTGCGGCCGACCTTCTTATCGGCCCGCTTGACCGTCCGGTCGAGTGAATCGTCAGTGTGGGAGAAGCTCAGGGGCGTCTCCTCCGGCCGGGTCAGCTCCACCGCCTCCTCGGGACGGGCCAGCTTGACCCGGTAGAGCTCCCGGACCGTCTCGGACTTGATCCGCTCGATCATCTCCTCGAAAAGCTCGAACCCCTCCCGCTGGTACTCCTTCAGGGGCTCCCGCTGGCCGTAGCCCCGGAGCCCGATCCCCTCCTTGAGATGGTCCATGCCCAGGAGGTGATCCTTCCACTGGTTGTCCACGTGCTTGAGCATGACCCATCTGAGGAGCTCGGGCCAAAGCTCCGGGCCGAACTCTGTTTCCTGGGAGGCGTAGACCTTCCTGACCTCCTCCTCCACCTGGGCCGCCAGGGCGTCGTAGCCTGCCCGGGCCGCCTGGTCGTGGTCGAGCTTAAAGGCCAGCCCGAACTGGTCGAAGAGCGCCTCGGAGAGGCCCCTGAGATCCCAGTCGTCCACCGGCTCCTTGGGGTCGGCCTGGGCTTCCAGGATCGACCCGGCCAGCTCCAGGGCCATTCCTAAGACCGTCTCCTTGAGATCCTGGCCCTCCAGGATCATCCGCCGGTTGGCGTAGATCACCTGGCGCTGCTTGTTCATCACGTCGTCGTATTCCAGGAGCTGCTTCCGGATCTCGAAGTTGTGGGCCTCGACCCGGCGCTGGGCGTTCTCGATCCCCTTGGTGATCAGCCCGTGCTCGATGGCCTCCCCGTCCCGAAGCCCCATCCGGCCCATGAGCCCCTTGACCCGGTCGGAGCCGAAGATCCTGAGGAGATCGTCCTCCAGGGAGAGGAAGAACCTGGAGGAGCCCGGGTCGCCCTGACGGCCGGACCGGCCCCGGAGCTGATTGTCGATCCGCCGGGACTCGTGGCGCTCGGTGCCGATGATGTGGAGGCCTCCGGCCTTGACCACTCCCCGGCCGAGGACGATGTCCGTCCCCCGGCCGGCCATGTTGGTGGAGATGGTCACCGCCGCGGCCCGGCCGGCCCGGGCGACTATCTCCGCCTCCCGGGCGTGGTGCTTGGCGTTGAGGACCTCGGCCGGGACGCCCCGTCTTTTCAGCATCCCGGCCAGCATCTCCGATTTCTCCACCGAGACCGTGCCCACCAGGACCGGCTGGGTCCGCTCGTGGCAGTCCTCGATCTCCCGGATGACCGCCTCGAACTTCTCCTTCTGGGTCTGGTAGATCTGGTCCGGATGATCGGTCCTGATCATGAGCTTGTGGGTCGGGATGACCACCACCGGGAGCTTGTAGATCTGGTCGAACTCCACCGCCTCGGTGTCGGCCGTGCCGGTCATCCCGGCCAGCTTGTCGTAGAGGCGGAAGTAGTTCTGGAAGGTGATGGTGGCCAGGGTCTGGTTCTCGCTCTCGATCTTGACCTTCTCCTTGGCCTCCACCGCCTGGTGGAGCCCGTCCGACCAGCGGCGGCCGGGCATCAGCCGGCCGGTGAACTCGTCGACGATGACCACCTTGCCGTCCTTGACCAGGTAGTCCACGTCCTTGGTGAAGAGGGTGTGGGCCCGGAGCGCCTGCTGGACGTGGTGGAGGATCTCGATGTTCCGGGGGTCGTAGAGGTTGTCCACCCCCAGGAGCTTCTCCACCTTGGCCACCCCGGCCTCGGTCAGGGTGGCCGACCTGGCCTTCTCGTCGATGGTGTAGTCGCCCTTGAACTGCGAGGTGTCCTTGGCCTCCGGGTCCTCCTTGGACTTGACCAGACGGGGGATGATCCGGTCGACCTGGTAGTAGAGGGCGGTGGACTTCTCGGCCGGTCCGGAGATGATCAGGGGGGTCCTGGCCTCGTCGATGAGGATGGAGTCCACCTCGTCGACGATGGCGTAGTGGAAGTCCCGCTGGACCATGGACTCCAGGTCGAACTTCATGTTGTCCCGGAGGTAGTCGAAGCCGAACTCGTTGTTGGTCCCATAGGTTACGTCACAACGGTAGGCCTTCTGCCGCTCCTGGTCGTTGAGAGGGTTGGTGATGCAGCCCACCTCCAGGCCCAGGAAGCGGTAGGTCCGGCCCATCCACTCGGCGTCGCGCTGGGCCAGGTAGTCGTTGACCGTGACCACGTGGACCCCCCGGCCGGTGAGGGCGTTGAGATAGACCGGCAGGGTGGCGGCCAGGGTCTTGCCCTCGCCGGTCTTCATCTCGGCGATCCTGCCCTCGTGGAGGATTATCCCCCCGATGAGCTGAACGTCGAAGGGACGCATCCCCAGGGCCCTGACCGAGGCCTCCCGGCAGGCGGCAAAGGCCTCGATGAGAAGCTCATCCAGCGGCTGCCCGTTTGTGAGCCGCTCCTTGAACTCGGCCGTCTTGTTCTTAAGCTGGTCGTCGGTCAGCTTCCGCAGCCCGGGCTCCAGCTCCCCCATGGCGTCCACCAGGGGGGCGACTCTCTTCAGCTCCCGCTCGTTGGCCGTGCCGAAGATGTTTTTTATCATTTTCCCCAGCATCTTGGGTCGTCCCTGTCCTTCGGTTCAAGGTCTCCTGAGACCAAGCTGCCCTTGAAAGGCAACTTGGATCAGTTCGTCCACGCGGATGCCGAGCCCGCATAAGCTCGCCGGACCGGTAAAACCGCGCTCTTGCCGGCCGTCCGCAATCAAGGCCGGTGGCCGGTTTTGATTGCGGAAAACGTATGATAGGGTCCCATGTTAGCACAATGGGTTTCAGGTGCAAGGAAGGCCGGGATGGGGTCCCCTGGTCTGGCGGTTCCCGGTCCAGGAATACCTAACCAGGATTTTTCAGGGCCTTAACCCTTTTTAGCCCCATGGCCCGCCGACGACTTGGTTGCGGCCATTGCGCTTGGCTGAATAGAGGGCCTTGTCGGCCAGCTTCAGCCACCAGCTCAAGCCGTCTTCCGGGCCGGGAAGCCCGGCCGCCACCCCGAGGCTGGCGGTGATCCGAATCTCGAGGCCTTCCGAGGCCGTCGGTCGGGCCTCCAGGGCGCTGCGGATTCTTTCCGCCGTATTCATGGCCCTGGCCAGATCGGTGTCCGGTAAAAGCACGGCGAACTCCTCCCCGCCCAGCCGGCCTATCAAATCCTCACTGCGCAGGTTTTGGCAGATGCAGGCGGCCGTGACCTCCAACACCAGGTCGCCCATGTTGTGTCCGTAATCATCGTTGACCGCCTTGAAATGATCCAGGTCGATCATGATCAGGGCCAGGCCGTACCCGTGTCGCTTGGATCGGCTGAACTCCCTCTCGGCAAGCTCCATGAAAAAGCGGCGGTTGTAGACGCGGGTCAGCTCATCCGTGGTGGCCTGCTCAAAAAGCTTTTGCTGTATTTTTTTCCGCTCCGCGATCTCTTCCTGGAGACGGATGTTCGACTCCCTTTCACCCCTCAGGGCGATAAACTTCATGCGATGGGTCCGATTCATGGTTCGGACATGGTACACGCCGAAGGCGTTGACAAGCAGAAAGGCGATAACCGAATTGGCGAACAAAGGCACCCCTGAGCCGTGAACCAGTCCTGCCGTGGTGGAATAGGTAACCCCGGCCAAAAGGCCGCCAATAATCATCAGATACAGCCGAGTGGGGTAGAACATGTAGTAAACGAGAACGATGACCAGGAGGCCGGGCAGCTCCGGTAGGGCACCAGGAGGAGTGAAAAAAAGCTCCACGTTGTCGCCGAGGACCAGGATGACGAAATAGAGGAAAACCAGGCGGTCGGCGGTCTGTCGTGAGGAGTCCCAATAGGTGGAAATGAAACAGGTAAGGGCCACCACAAAGGCCGAAACCCTGATGGTGGAGATGATCACAAAGGGCATGGACAGCCCGAAGGTGAGGTAATTGGCCACCGCTCCGCTGAGGTAGGCCGCGGCGGTCAACAGGCAGGCTATCCTTATCGTCTTAAAATCGCTCTTCCGGGTGTCGCTCCGGTATTCGTCTTCCAGGGAATGGTCCCTGATTTCGCCGTCCCACAGGTAATGGGTTCGGGTTTGCATTTCGATCCTAGCCCAGATATTTCACCAGTCGAGTTGGCTGCGGATGCAGGGCCCGGGGCACGAGGCCAAAGTCACCCTTTGGCGAGCGCCGCTTAGGCCCGACAGATGCGGCCAAATCGGGTCGGTCTATCCGCTCCCGGGTGAAGTCCGCCGAATTTTCCTTTCACCTCCGGGGATACAACCTGTCGCCACTTTAAACACCCTCAAGTAATTAATTTCTGTTTGATATTATTATGTTACCCTCTTTTTTCCGGGCGTTCTTTATGAAATGTTGAGGCTAGACCTTGTAGACCGTGATCTGGCCCCGGCGGCCCTTGACCGGAACCGACTTGAGGGCGGTCAGGTCGTGGCCGGGGGAGAGACGCTGGACCGTGGCTTGGCTGACCAGGAGGTCGGTCTGGAACTCCTTGCACAGGCCCGCCACCCGGGAGGCGGTGTTGACCGTGTCGCCCACCAGGGCGTAGGACTGGCGGTCGGGCGAACCCACGCTTCCGGCCAGGGCCAGGCCGGTGTGGATCCCGATGCCGTGGGCCAGGGCGGCCTCCCCGTCCCTGGTCCAGGCCTGGTTCAGCCCGGCCAGGGCCTGGCGCATGGCCAGGGCCGCGGCCAGGGCCTTGTCCGGATGGAGGGGGTCGGGCAGGGGGGCCCCGAAGACGGCCTCGATCTCGTCGCCCACGTACTGGAGGACCACCCCCCCGTGGCCCCGGATGACCTCGGTCATGGCCGTGTAGTACTGGTTCAGCTTGGCCAGGACCAGCTTGGGGTGGTTGGCCTCGGCAAAGGTGGTGAACTCCCTCAGGTCCGAGAAGAGAAGGGTCACGTCGACCATCTCCCCCTCGACGTTGAGCCGGCCGTTGAGGATCTGAGCGGCCACCTCCGGGTCCAGGTAGCGGTGCATGGCCTCCCTGATCTCCTCCCCCCTGGCCAGCCCCTGGATCATGGTGTTGAAGCCGTCGGTCAAGGCCCCGATCTCGTCGTTGGTGGTCGGCTCCAACCGGGTGGTGAAGTCGCCCCGGCCGACACGGTTCATGGCCAGGGTCAGGGACCTGAGAGGCTTGGCCACCGAGTTGGCCAGGAAGGCGGCCACCAGGACCGAGACCAGGCTGGAGGCCAGGAGAAGGTAGGTCACGGTCAGGGAGAGGGTCCGCAAGACCTCCTGCTTCTCCCCCGGCCCGGCCTGGGCCAGCTCCTGGGCCAGGGAGTAGGCGGCCAGGCCGGTGATGACCAGGGGGATGAGGCTGACCAGGATGATGGCCCCGATCATCCTGACCTTGACCGGGAGCCTCAGGGCCCCGGGCACGGTGTGGATGGGGCGGTCCTCCAGGAAGAAGGGGATGTTGGGCCGCCAGAGGGCCTCAATCCCGAAAAAGACGCAGACGGTGGTGATGGTCCCGCCGATGATGCTGATCCCCAAGACCGAGATCAGGGCCTGGGAGAGGTCGAAGTGGTCCAGGAGGAGGGGGATCAGGACCCCGATCAGGACCCCCCCGATGGCCCACATGGCCAGGGAGATCCCGGCCGTGACCAGGGGGGTGTTGATGGCCAGGGCCTGGATCCGCTCCAGGTCCGGATGGTTCCGCCGCTCCTCCAGGGGCAGTTTTTCGAAGCGGGCCGAGTCCTTGGACCAGTAGTTGCCCCAGACTATCCCTCCGGCGACCAGGATGAAGGTGGCCACGAGGTTGTACAAGCCGTTGTGGCCGACGCTTTCGGCCCCGTCGGTCAGGGCAAAGAAGAGGACCACCACGGCCACCCCGGCCAGGTTGGCCAGACCGGTGATCAGGGAGATTCTCGCCCCCGGCCGGGCGCCCTTTGCCAGCCGGCCGGACACGGGCTCAAGCCTCCTCGGGCGGGTTGGTCCTGGTCAGCTTGTGGAAGGGGGCCCAGTAGAGCCGGCGGACGGCCCTCAAGCCCCGGTTGGTGGTCAGGGCGGTGGTGTAGACCAGGGAGTAGAGGGTCGGGACCACGACCAGGGTCAGGATCGTGGCCAGGGCCAGGCCGAAGATGACCGCCGAGGCCATGGGCGACCACCACTGGCTGGACTCGCTGACCCAGGAGATCTTCATCTTGTAGAAATCGTATGAGACCCCGGTGACCATGGGGATCAACCCCAGGATGGTGGTGATGGCCGTCAGGAGGACGGGCCGAAGCCTGGTGCAGCCGGCGGCGATGATGGCCTCCCTGGTGGGCATCCCCCGCTCCCGGAGCTTGTTGGTGTAGTCGATGAGGACGATGCCGTTGTTGACCACCACCCCGGCCAGGCTGATGACCCCCACCCCGGTCATGATGATCCCGAAGGGTAAAGCCATGATGGTCAAGCCCAGGAAGACCCCGCCCAGGGAGAGGATGACCGAGGTCATGATGATCAGCGGCTGGGAGACGGAGTTGAACTGGCTGACCAGGAGGAGAATGATCAGGAAAACGGCCACCACAAAGGCCTGGGAGAGGAACTCCTCGGCCTCCTTCTGGTGCTCGAACTCGCCGGTGAAACGGACCTTGTAGCCGGGCGGAATGGGGAAGCTGCCCAGCATCTCCTCCGCCTGGGCCCGGACCACCGGTCCGGGGACCTGGGTCTCGTCCACGTCGGCCTTGACCGTGACCACCCGTTCATAGTCGATCCTGGTTATCCGGCCCAGGCCTCCGGTGACCTCGAACTTGGCGATGGTGGACAGGGGGACCATCTGGCCGGTGGGGGTGGGGATGAGAAGCTCGCGGAGGATGTCGGTCTCCCTCCGCTGGGCCTCGGGCAGTTGGACGGTGATGTCGTAGTCCTCGTCGCCTTCCCTGAAGGAGGAGACCTTGAACCCGTTGAAGGCCACCTTGAGGGCGAAGCCGATTATCTCGGTGGACAGCCCCAGGAGGGCGGCCTTCTGGCGGTCCACCTTGACCTTGATGGTCGGCGCCCCGGCCTCGTAGTCATCCCTGATGTCCTGGACAAAGGGGATCTCTTCCAGGACCCGCCTGATCTCCCGGGCCATCCGGCCCAGGACGGCGAAGTTGTCCCCCACGATCTCGACGTTGATCGGGGCCCCGGTGGGCGGCCCCTCCTCCATCTTGGTCACCGAGACCTTGGCCCCGGGGATGTGGGCCACCCGCTTCCGGATATGGTCCATGGTGGCGATGGAGGGCTCCAGGCGATCGACCATGTCCTGGAACTGGATCCCCAGGTGGTTGGGGGAGTTGGACTCGAAGGCCGAGGAGCCGCCGGTGAAGCTGACCGTTCTGGAGTAGATGTACTTGACGTTGGCCAGGTCGATCAACCCCTGGAACTGCTGTCCCTGGGCCAGGGTGAACCTCTTTTTCTCCGGCTGGGCCTCGTAGCAGGTCCTGGGCTCGACCCCGGGCGGCGGGAGCTCCTGGCCGGGATCGCAGATGGAGACCTCCGCCTGGCTGGCCAGCCGGTCGGAGTACTCCAGGTCCGCCCCTTCGGGCATGTCCAGGTTGACGTACATGGAGTTGGGGTCCGTGGAGGGGAAGAGCTCCACCGGCCTCTCGAGCCCCACCTGGTAGTACCAGATCGTCCCCAGGGCGATGAGGACCAGGAAGCCGATCATGATCACCGGCAGCCGGTTGTTCAGGGCCCCTTCCAGGAGACGGCGATAGGCCTTGAGGATGGGCCCCCGGATCTCGATGGGCTTCTCCCCGGCCTGCTCCACCTCCTCGGCGCTTAGGTCCGCGCCCTGAGCATTATTGTTGACCGGGCGGGCCTTCAAGAACAGGGCGGCCAGGGCCGGGTTGATGACCATGGCCACGAAGAGGGAGGAGGAGAGGGTGACGATGAGGGTGATGGGCAGAAACTTCATGAACTCGCCCATGATCCCCGGCCAGAAGAGCAGGGGGAAGAAGGCGGCCAGGGTGGTCAGGGTCGAGCCGATGACCGGATAGGCCACTTCGCTGGCGGCCTTGATGGCCGCCTGGATTCGGGGGACCCCCTGCTGCATGTAGCGGAAGATATTCTCGATGATGACGATGGCGTTGTCCACCAGCATGCCGAGGGCCAAAGTCAGGCCGAAGAGGACCACCATGTTGAGGGTGATCCCCAGGACGTAAAGGACGGCAAAGGAGAGGAGCATGGAGAAGGGGATGGCCATCCCCACCAGGATGGCGTTGCGGATCCCCATGGCAAAGAAGAGGACCAGGCAGACCAGGATCAGCCCGGAGATGAGGTTGTTCTCCAGGTCGGTGACCATAAGTCTGATCTCCTTGGACTGGTCCATGAGCTTGGTTACGGTCACCCCCTGGGGCCAGGTCAGCCTCTGCTCCTCCACGATCTTGTCTATCCGCTCGACGATCTTGAGGATGTTCTCCCCGGCCCGTTTCTTGACCGAGACGTTGACCGCCCGGTGGCCGTTGAGGCGGGAGCGGCTGTCCTCCTCCTTGAACCCGTCCACCACCCTGGCCACGTCCTTGAGGTAGATCGGCCGTCCCTGGTGGAGGCCCACCACCAGCCCGTAGATCTCGTCCGGGGTCTTGAACTCGCCCGGGACCCGGAGCTGGAACCGGCCGTCCCCCATCCGGATGGCCCCGCCGGAGACGTTCCTGTTCTCGGCCGAGATGACGCTCTGGAGGGAGGTGATGGAGATGCCGTAGTAGGCCAGCTTCTTGGTGTTAGGCTCGACCCTGATCTCCCTCTCCAGGCCGCCGGTGACATCCACCTCCAGGATGCCGGGGATGGACTCGATGTCCTCCTCCAGGTTCTCGGCCAGCTCCTTGAGCCGGACCAGACCCACCGGGCCGGAGAGGGAGAGGATGATTATGGGCATCTCGGAGATGTTGATCTCAAAGACCAGGGGATCGTCCTCCAGATCAGAGGGGAGCTCCTTCTTGGACTGGTCCACCTTGTCCTTGACCTTCTGGAGAACGTCGTCGATGTTGGTCCCGGTCACGAACTCGATGGAAATGGAGGACTGGCCTTCCGAGGAGATGGACCGGATCTGCTTGACCGCCTCCAGACCTTTAAGCTTCTTCTCGATGGGGATGGTGATGGACTTCTCCACGTCCTCCGGCGAGACGCCGGGGTAGCTGGTGGAGACGAAGACGTAGGGGATGGTGATGTCCGGCGAGGCCTCCCGGGGCAGGAGCTGGTAGGCCCCGAAGCCGAAGACGGCGATGACCAGGGCCAGGACGATGACGCTGATCCGCTTCTCGACCGCCTTCTGGTTGACGATCATGAGCCGATTATCTCCCTGGGGTCCTGGACGGTCTTGAGGACCTCCACCGGCTGGTCCTCCTCCAGGAGGCGGTGGCCGACCACGATGACCTTATCCTGGGGCGAGAGGCCCTTGACCACCTGGACCTGCCAGCCTTCCAGGGCGCCCAGGGTGATGAACCGCTTCTTGGCCAGGCCGCCGTTCTCTACAAAGACGTAGTGCTGCTCCCCCTGGGCGATGACGGCGTAGAGGGGGATGACCAGGGCCCGGGGGTAGACCTCCTTGATCAGCTCCACCCGGGCGAACATCCCCGGCAGGATCCGGCCGTCGGGGTTTTCGAGCATCAGCTCCAGGTCGTAGAGCCTGGCCAGGGTGCTGGGCTGGTGGGAGAGGAAGCTCTTCCGGCCCCTGACCCGAAGGCCTCCCAGGGCCTCGATGACCACCTCGGCCTCCTCCAGCTCGAAGACGGCCGCCACGTCCGACTCCGGGACGCCCACCCGGACCTTGACCCGGTTGGTCTGGAGGATCTGGGCCACCGGATCGCCCTTGGCGATGAAGTCGCCTTCCTTGGCTTTCTGCCGGTTGAGCCGGCCGGCGATGGGGGCGCTGATGGCCGTCCTGGTCAAGGCCAGGTTGGCCGCGGCCATCTGGGCCTCCAGGTCCTTGAGCTGAGCCTCGATGCTATCCAGCTGGGACTTGGCCGTGACCCGCTTCTCGGCCAGGGCCGAGATCCGGTTGTACTCGGCCTTGGCCAGCTTGTAGTTGGCCTCCACCCGGCGGAGGGCGGAAAGGTAGTCGCGGTCATCCAACCGGGCCAGGATCTGGCCCCTCTTGACCTCCTGGCCCTCCTTGACCGGGACCTCCAACACCTGGCCTCCCACCTCGGCCCGGACAGTGAGGTCTTCCAGGGGCTCGATCTCGGCCGGGAGGTCGATCTTGTCCTTGAGGAGCCTGGGGGTCATGACGAGGGTGATGATCTTGGTCGGCGGCCGGACGTTCTTCATCGCCTCCTGCTTGGCCTTGGCCAGCCGGGCCTGCTTCTCGACCACCCGGCCGAAGAGCATGACCACCCCCACGGTCAGGACGGCGACCATCAGCCAGGGGATCAACCACCACACGAAACGCAGCAACTTGTATCTTAAACTGGAAGTTTCCACTGTCCTGCCTCGGCTCGGGTCTTAAAACGCGGCATTAGAAAAAACCGCTTAATTTAAATTCGGAAACCAAGTGATTATTCATTTATAGGGATTTATGTCAAGCCATAAGGCTCAGATTAAAACGGAAAAACAGCCAACCAGCCCGGCTTGGAAGAAATATTTTGACCGGGCTGGTTTGACGTTTTGGTGACAACAACCAGGTTTTTAACGATCAAACTTTCTATATAACCGGGCCGATAAAGTGGGCGGATCATCAACTTGACCGTTATGGAAGGCCGGAATCCAGCACAATTCATCTTAAATACGGATTTTTATGGTTGACACGGTTAAATTATGGGCCTATCATCAGATTGAAATCAAGGGTGGGTTTAGGCCCGTATCGACCTTCGGGGGCCTGGTCGTCTTGAATCGTTTCCACCCGGTAAAGGCCCGGCCCGAATATCTCCCGGGACCTTTGGGACAGAGAGAAAAATCCAAGCTCGAGTGGTCGAACCGAAGAAGAAAACCTCGGTGGAAGATTTTAGCTCAGATCTGAGAAGAGCGGCTCCGGGCCGGCTTCGGCTTGGGCCCGGGCCGAGGGGGCCGAATCCGCTCCCTCCAAGGCCGCCCGCAGGAACCGGTCGCGGCGCCGGGTCCCTGGTCCCGCCTCTCCACCCGGCTCGACCGGTGAAGTATCCGGGTTAGGGAGAGATGGTCAAGAACCGATACCTTCCCTCCGTTACTCCTTGGCCGCTGTTGAAAGCATCTCTGATAACCGTCCTCCTGCTGGTCCAGGTCCTGGGCCGGGGATTGCCCGGACCGGACCGGGCTTGGGCCGGCCTTTTCCCGGGCTTCGATCCGGCCGCCCTCCCGGCCGCTCAGATCTTGAACCCGGTGGACTCCTCCCTGGGAGGAGAGGGCCGGCCGAGGGCCGGAAAACGGTTCCGACTGGGAGCCGGGTTCGGAGCCCGGGCCGGCCGGGAAAGCCTCCTGGACCTGGAAGCGGGGCTCTTCCCGGACCTGGTCCCGCCCGGGGGACCGGTCCCGAGGGCGGATGAGGGGGGCCAAGGGGCTCTGGGGAGCTCAGGACCGATCCTCCCGGCCGGCGGGGACCTGGGCGGCTGGTCCGGGGCAGGGGACGAGCCCACCCGGGAGGAGTCTCTCAGGTCCAGCCTCCACAGGCGCTTGAGGCTCAAGTTTTCCCCCCTTGAGAAACCGGAGGCCGAGGAGGCCGACCGGGCCCCGGAGATCAGGTCCTGGCTGGGAGGCGGACCAGCCGTTCCGGCGGCCGAGATCCGGCCCTCCTCCCTCTGGCTGGGGCTCTGGCTGGACCTGGGGAACGACCTGCCCGGGCGGGGGGGGTGGGCCCGGATCGCGGACCGTGGGCCGGAGCCGGCCTATCTTCCGGCCGGATGGCCCGCTGAGCCGGGGATCGGCCTCACCGGGCAGGCCGGGCAGGTCAGCTTCCAGACCGCCTTGAGCCTGGACCTGCGATCGTCCGGCCAGACCGGCCAGGGCCCGGCCATCTTTCCGGCCCAGACCGGCCTCGCTCCGGACGAAGGGGGCCGGGGGACGGTTTTCGAGGGAGCCTCCCCGCCCGGAACAGGGGAGCTGGAGCTGGCCGGGTTGGCCACTTACGGCCAGGTCTCCTGGGCCGGTTTTTCCCTGGGAGGGGGGTTCAGGATCTCGGCTTGGAACCAGGAGGCTTGGAGCCAGGGCTACGACCGCTCCCAGGCCTGGTCGATGCTCATCTTCGCCGCTTACGAGGTGATCCTGGGCAAGGTGGTGATCAGGCCCGAGGTGGTCTGGCTGGAGAGCGCCCTCCCGGCCGGGCGAGCGGATCCGGGAAACTCGGTGGGGATGGGCCTCTTCACCCGGCTGGCCTGGTGACCAGCCTTGCCCGGCGGCCGGAGGAGGTGGATGTCAAGGGCGGTTGACTGCCCCCGCCGGCCGGGTCAGAATGGTGGTATCCCCGTCCAATCCGGGGCGCGGCCTTACCTCCGGAGCCGGATCCGACGGGGCTTTAAGGAGTCTTGAGGGGAGGCGAACCATGAGGCGGCTGACGGTTGTCACCTTAATGATCCTGGTCATTCTTACCCTGGCCCATCCCCAAATCCTGGCTGGTCCCAGGATCGAGTCGGAGGAGGACATCGTCGGCAAGGTCCGGGTCATCTGCGACCTGGCCGGGGTTACGGTGACCATCGCCGGGTTCACCTTCAAGACCAAGGCCGGCAAGGCCATGATCATCGGCGACGTTCCGGTGGGCGAGCATCTGGTTACGGCCTCCATGGAGGGCTTCCAGGACTGGCAGGGCAAGGTCAAGGTCGCTCCCAACGCCATGGTTCAGCTGAGCATCAAGATGGGGCCGGCGGAGGCGGCCGCTGGGCCGGCCGGAGGGAAACCCAAGCTGGAAGAGACCATCTCAGTAAAGCCTTCCGCCGGAGAGGCCCAGAAGGAAAGGCCCGCCGCCGAGACGCCCCCCGCCCTGACCCAGGATCAGGTCCAGGCCAAGGTCGCCGACCTTCTGGCCAAGGCCGAGGAGGATCTCAAGGCCCTCCGCCTGACCACCCCCTCCCCGGGCAACGCCTGGGACAAGTACACCGAGATCCTGGCCCTGGACCCTGACAACAGGGAGGCCAAGAAAGGCCTGGAGAGGATAGTCGGGTCTTACGTGGAGATGGCCGCCAAGGCGATGGCCGATGATGATCTGGTCAAGGCGGAGGCCTACCTGGACAAGGCCGAGAAGGTCATCGCCGGCGATCCCAAGGTGGCCCAGGTGAGGGGCGAGATCAGCGCCAGGAAGACGGCCAAGGAGGAGGTCAAGGAGGAGCAGAAGGTCGAGGAGGTCAAGCCCGCCCTGCCCCAAACGGTCATCAACACGGTGGGCATGAAGCTGGTCCTCTGTCCCGCCGGGGAGTTCCCCATGGGGACCAAGGCCGATCAGGGGTTCGCCGACGAGCGGCCCCTGAGGCGGGTGACCATCTCCAAGCCCTTCTACATCGGAGCCTACGAGGTGACCCAGTTGGAGTTCCAGCGGGTCATGGGGGAGAACCCGTCCCGATTCCGGGAGACGGCCAGCGATTTCCAGGCCAAGCTCCAGCGGCCCGTGGAGCAGGTGGATTGGACCACCGCGGCCAAGTTCTGCACCCGCCTGAGCGCCCTGGAGAGCAGGACCTACCGGCTCCCCACCGAGGCCGAGTGGGAGTACGCCTGCCGGGCCGGGGGCGAGCCCCTGGAGAGCATCGGGGTCAGGGGCAGCGAGACCATGCCGGTGGGGCAGATCTCCAACCCCTGGGGCCTCTGGGACATGCAGGGCAACGTCTGGGAGTGGTGCGCCGACTTCTATGACCCGGATTTCTACTCCCAGGGCAAGAACGTCGATCCAACCGGACCGGAGAAGGGGAAGGACCGGGTGGCCCGGGGCGGATGCTTCAACTCCGACCAGCACGAGCCCGGCTCCACCAGGTCCAACCAGCGGAATCATCTGCCCGACTTCACCCGGGAGCCGACCTTGGGCTTCCGGGTGGTTCTGGTCCCCTGAGGGCCGGGCTGAAGCCCGCCCTCGGCTGACTCCCCAAAGGCGTCCAAGCCGGGCCCCGTTCCGGGGCTCTCGAGACCAGCTTCCCCGACCTTCCTTTGCGTCCCGGACCGGCCGGGCCGGCAGGGACCCCCCGGCAGCTCTTGAGACTGAAAATTAAACCTAATCATATCAGTTGGTTGGATAGATCAAAAAAATTCTTCTTTTTTTCCTTGACGGGTCAGGGGGCATCCCGTATAACTCGCCCTTGCTGACTGAGCCTATGCCTGTCGGCGGCCCTCCGGGGCCTTGTTCTTTGTGAGAGCATGACCAGAGACTCCGCGGTCGATGGTCGGGGGAAGCAACTCGGCCCTTGACAAGCACGGTTCCTCCGGTTATGCTAACAAAGTGGAGGCATCGCCTCCGAATCCGATCTTTGATAACTAAATAGCGGACATTGGGTTAAAGATTGGGCCTTTTCGTCTGTTGGACGTAAAATCCGGACCTCTCGGGGTCCGTATGGTTTCAACTGGAGAGTTTGATTCTGGCTCAGAACTAACGCTGGCGGCGCGCTTAACACATGCAAGTCGAGCGAGAACGTCAGGCTTCGGCCTGATTAGTAAAGCGGCGCACGGGTGAGTAACGCGTGAGTAACCTATCCCCAAGCCCGGGATAACATCGCGAAAGCGGTGCTAATACCGGGTAAGACCACGGGCTCCTAGGAGCCAGAGGTAAAAGATTGCCTCTTCATGAAAGCTGTCGCTTGGGGGCGGGCTCGCGTACCATTAGCTTGTTGGTGGGGTAATGGCCCACCAAGGCGACGATGGTTAGCTGGTCTGAGAGGA
>Ga0068714_10003425_pt1 | contig 18833 bp, 19 predicted proteins | sample MTBNYHSulfiMetaG_FD_62988 | JGI IMG/M metagenome (GOLD analysis project Ga0068714, IMG submission 62988) | Enrichment culture microbial communities from rom New York Harbor, USA that are MTBE-degrading - MTBE-NYH (New York Harbor Sulfidogenic)... | ecosystem: Environmental > Aquatic > Marine >... | reverse complement strand
GACCAATGGATTGCGGGAGCAGGGCTCCACCAGGTCAACCTGTACTTCCAGCGTACGTCAGGGCCGGGCACCTATCACCCGACCGGGGTCCGGTTATGGCCGGTGGACCTGACCATGCTGGCTGGGCTGCGGCGCCGCCCGTGGGAGTCGCGCTCCCTGCCTGTCATCAGCCTCCCTTGGGAGGACATGCTGCGTCCCATAATCCGCCAGCAGCTTTTTATCGCCCTGTACCAGGGCTTTGCGGAGTCGCTGGCGAGCGAGAACGCCGCCAGGCTGGCAGCAATGGAGCGCGCGGAGAAGAACATCGACGAACGCCTCATCGACCTCCAGCGGGAGCACAACTACCTGCGTCAGCAGACCATCACGGTCGAGTTGCTGGACATCATCGCGGGCTACGAAGCCCTGGGTGGGCAGGGGGCTATTGATCGCCAGCCGACAGGTCGGCGCTGAAACTGCCGGCAGGTTAGCAGGTTTTGCGCGCACCTGATAGCTGGCCGCCACCAAGACTCGTCATGTTCACCAGCCGACAGGTCGGCCGCATAATGTGGCGGCTGCTTATCAGGTGGCCCGGACATCTGATCGCCAGCCGACAGGTCGGCGCCCTCCGGCTGTGCGGCCGCGTTCCGGACCGGCCCCTAGACGGAGGCAAACGATTACCCGCTGTAGAAACCGAGAAGCCGTTGCTGCCTCCGAGGCACCGGGCAGGCAGCGGCAGCACACCGCGGAAGCCGACTATTGGAGGAATCCGTCCATGCCTGACCTCAGACTCGTCACATATTGCGGGCTCTACTGCGGTCTCTGCGCTCAATGCAGCCGCATCCCGGCACAGGCCCGGACCCTTGCCGAAACCATGCGCAAAGAGGAATGGGACCAGTGGGGACGGGAGATGCCGCGTTTCAAGGAGTTCTGGGGCTTCCTGAACTGGCTGGGCGAATCCGAGGCAGACTGCAGTTGCCGCGCCGGGAAATGCGGCCCCGGTTTCTGCGCGATTCGCAAATGCGCGAGGGAGAAAGGAGTCGAGGTCTGTCCCTTTTGCGACGACTACCCGTGCGACCGGATAGCCGGCCTGGCCAAGGGCTACGTGATGATGATCGAGGACGGCAAGCGGCTGAAACGCATCGGGCTCGACTCCTGGATCGCCGAACAGGAAGCCCGTCGCGGGACCGGTTTCTCGTACGCGGATATCCGCTGCTCGCCATATGCCATAGCGGACAAATAACCGCAGAACGCCATCGTCTTCCGCATGCCCTCCCACGTAAGCCGCTTGAGCTAGTCGTGGCTTAAGGTGCTCAGAGTCCGGTCTCTTGACAGCAAGCCCTGCAGTTCGCTATTATTGAACGCGTGTTCACTATTAACTCGCGTGAGGAGGCACCCGTATGCCTCAAGTCCAGAAAGAAGAGGTCAGAAGGAGAATCCTTGCGGCGGCGGTCGAGGAGTTCCATGCCAGGGACTACCGGACCGCGACGATGCGAGGTATCGCTGCGAGGGCGGGCATCCCGGCGGGGCTTACCTACTCTTACTTCGCCAGCAAGGCCGCGCTGTTCGCAGCGGTGGTCGCGCCGGTCCTGGAGGTGGTCGGCGGCTTGTTCCAGGAGGGTGACCGGGGAGCCCGCCCTTCGTTCGATAACCTGCTGACGCGCGAGTCCAGCGAATTGCTCAGCCTTGCGCGTGCGCACCGGAGGCAGCTGGTCATCTTGACAGACAAGAGCCAGGACACAGCCTATGAACGGGCAAAGGAGAAGCTCGTCGAAGGCACTCAGGCCCACATCAAGCGCAATCTTCTCAAGATGGCCGGGAAATCCGGCGCGCCGCCCGGGGACTTCTTCATCCACCTTCTTGCAGGGAGTTTCGTGGAAGGGTTTCTCGAGATTGCCAGGCACTATCAGGACGACCGATGGGCGTCGGAGATGATCGGCAATCTCACCACGCATTTCGCTTATGGCGTACGCGGGCTCCTGTGGGAATGAACGAACACCGGGAATCTCAGCCACCAGCACGACACCCGACAGTCATGGGGGAATCGGTATGAGCAGGAAGACCGCCAGAGACACCTGTCTGGCGGGCGAACACCCGCTATGTGATAAAGCCCAGATGATCCTGGCCGGAGCATTGCTTGCTGCTGTCGTCCTTGACAGGCTCATCTTCCCCTGGTCGGCTGGCCTTGCATCGCGGTTGCCGTTGGTACTGAGGGCTGTCGTCGCCGCAATGCTGCTGCTGATGGGCGTGCCGTTGGGTCTGAAGGCGCACTCGACCCTTTTCGACACGGAGCAGCAGGACGGCGGTCTGATCACCAGCGGCGTATTCGCTCGTGTCCGCCACCCGCTCTATGCATCCGAGATCCTGACGTTGCTTGCTGTGGTCATCGTCTCGGCCTCTACCGCTGGGATATGCGTGTGGGTGCTGTTCGCCATCTTCATGTGGTACGTCGCCCGCTATGAAGAACGTCTGCTGCGTGAGAGGTTCGGACAGCAGTACGAAGACTACGCCCGCCGGGTGCCGATGCTTGTGCCCCGGCTTCTGCCGGCGCAGCCCCGGGGATAGAGACAGGAGCCTTACCCTGCACCTGCGAAGCAAGGATCACCAACTGGCTTTGGCGAAAGGCAGACCGCCGTCTGGCGGCCGCCCCGCCTCGAAAGCTCGAAAGGAGGAGCCAGCATGTCGGATACATATCCCGAACTCGACGAACTTCTGGTGACAATCCTGATCGACAACACCGCCGGCGGAATGGGCCTGCGGGCCTTGCACGGACTATCGATGATGGTCGAGAGCACGCACGAGGGCCGCAAGACCAACGTCCTCTTCGACGTCGGCGCCGACCCGGAGGTGTTACTCGGCAATATGGAGGTGCTCGGGTTTCCTCCGTCGATGGTCGATTGCATCGTCGTCAGCCACAACCACTGGGACCACGCACGGGGTCTGCCCGAGGTGATCAAGGCGATAGGGAAGCAGCCGATGCCGGTGGTGGTTCACCCGGCCGCGTTCCGGCTTGCGTACTACATTCGTCCCAAGCTGCGCATCCCGTCCAACTTCCGGCATGACGCGCAGGCGATCGAGGACGCCGGCGGCGTGATCATGCCGGTCGCCGAGCCGCTCGAGGTCTGCACTGGTTTGCTCACGTCCGGATACGTGGAAAGGGTCACCGGAGAGCCGACCGGGCTGACGACGAAGGTACTGAACGACGACGGAACCTGCGGCGAAGACACCGTCGACGACGACCAGTTTCTGTGGGCGCGGGTCAAGGGGCAGGGCCTGGTCGTTCTGACAGGCTGCAGCCACTCGGGGATCATCAACATTCTGCGCTACGCGAAGAAGCTCTCGTCATCCGAGAAGGTCAGCGCCGTGATTGGGGGCTTTCACCTCGTCGGGGCCAAGGAGGAGCGGATTAGCTGGACCATCGGCGAGTTCCGGGCGGCTGGCCTGGACCTGATCGCATCGGGGCACTGCACGGGCTTTGATGCCGCGGCGGCCTTGCGGCAGTCCTTTGGCCAGAAATACAGGCCGCTATTCGTGGGCGAGCGGTTCGAGTTTCCGCTGTAAGAAGGCCAGCGTCGGGGGCCCAGTTGCGCGTCGGCGCGCCAATCGCCGCGGATATACTGCTCCGTTGATCGGCTTGTGGATTCGCCAGTTCCGGCTACCACCAGCTCGAATCTCACGTGCGTTCCGTCTCTCCCGTCCCCCGAGCGGCGTCCGCCAGCGCCAGCACCGCGCCGTCGATTACCTTCTCCAGCCTCCTCACCGGCGTCACGACGAGCCCTGTTTCGCGGCTGAACATCTCTTGCCAGTTCGCCGCCGGGATGAAAACGGTGTGGACCCCGGCGTGGAGCGCCGCCTGTAGCTTGGGCACGATCCCGCCGACGGGCTTGACGTCTCCCGTGATTGACAGCTCGCCGGTGATTGCCACGCCGTTATCGACCGGACGTCCCATAATCGCCGAGTAAATCGCCGTCGCGACCGCCGTCCCGGCCGACGGCCCGTCGGTCGGAGTTCCGCCCGGGAAGTTGACGTGCAGGTCGTAGTCGCGCGTCCGGACGCCGTACAGGACCTGCAGCACGGTCAAGACGTTCTCCACGGCGCCGCGGGCCATGCCCTTGCGCCGCAGACGGTGTTGAGCCGAGCCCATCTCCTCCTCCTCGATGATCCCCGTCACGGTCAGCCGGCCCTCGCCCGCCGCCAGCGCCGGGTCGGCCACCGCCTCGATCTCAATCAACGCCCCGCTGTTGGGCCCGGTGATCGCCAGCCCGCAAACGACGCCGACCTTGGGTTCATCCGGAGGGCGGACCATGTGCCTCGGCAAGTACTGGCCGCTGGCTACCACCCACTCGATGTCCTCGCAGGTAATCGCGGTCCGGCCCTCGGTCTGGGCGATGCCGCCGGCCACCTGGACCATGTTCACGGAGTCGCGCCCGTTCTGCGAGTACCGGCGGATAACGTCGACCGCCTTATCTTCCAGCTGAAACCCGGCCCTGGCCGCTGCATTGCTGGCGATCAGCGCCACCTCGTCCGGGAGCAGCGGCCTGAAGAAGACCTCCACACAGCGCGACCGGATGGCCGGGGGGATGTCGTCGGGCAGGTGCGTCGTCGCCCCGACGAGCCGGAAGTCGGCCGGCAGGCCGTTCTCGAAGATGTCCCTTATGTGCCTTGGGATGTTGGCGTCCTCGCAGCTGTAGTAGGCGCTCTCCAGGAAGACCTTGCGGTCCTCCAGGACCTTCAACAGCTTGTTCATCTGCACCGGGTGCAGCTCGCCGATCTCATCGATGAAAAGCACCCCGCCGTGGGCCTTGGTCACCGCGCCCGGTTTCGGCTGGGGGATGCCCGCGATCCCCATCGGCCCGGCACCCTGGTAGATGGGGTCATGCACGGACCCGATGAGCGGGTCGGCGATGCCCCGCTCGTCAAAGCGCGCGGTCGTCGCGTCGATCTCCACGAACCTGGCTTCCTCGCGGAAAGGTGACTGCCGGTTGCGCTTCGCCTCGTTGAGCACCAGCCTGGCGGCCGCGGTCTTGCCGATGCCCGGCGGCCCGTAGATGATGACGTGCTGGGGATTCGGGCCGCAGAGGGCCGCCCGGAGCGCGCGCAGCCCGTCCACCTGCCCGACGATGTCCTCAAACCGCGCCGGACGGGTGCGTTCGGCCAGCGGCTCGGTCAAACTGACGGCCCGCAGGCGCTCGAGTTTGTCCAGTTCTTTCTTGGATTCCCGGTCGACTGCGACTTTGGTACCCTGCTGCGTGCGCAGCAGGTTCAGGAAGTAGAGCCCGATGACGACCGCGAAGAAAAACTGGATGAGGGTCAAAATCATGCTGATGTTCACCGGTAGCTGCCTCCTGACGCGCGGCCAGCGCGCCACGGACGTCAGGCTCAGTATTTGCCCAGTAAGCTGCAGCTATCCGGGCTTTTGATTGCTGTTCCGGACCGGACCGGCCCGCAGTTCGCCGGCCGCGGGCAGACTCCTCAGGCGCGCAAGCTCACGCTTGCGGTCAGGTCGAGCAGCCGTCCGGCTTCCTTTACCCTGACGAGCAACTCCTTGGTCACGACCTCGCCGGCGGCGACGATGACGCCACCCTGGTCGTCACGCACGGGCCTCTGGGCCGTCTTTCCGAGCAGAAACCTCTCCTGTCGCTCCTGAAACAGGCGCGCAAGGTCGGCGGCCGGAAGCGCGCCTCCGATGCCGCGGAAGGGCGCCGGGCCACCGGCTGACGTGGGCCCGAGTCCGGCCGGGCCACCGCCGGAAGCCGAGCTGCCGGGGGGCTCCTCTACGCTCATGGGCCCGCGGGTCTCCGCGGGTCCTGCTGCCGTCTCCGCCGCCTCGCCCACATCATCGCGGCCCGCCGCCGCCGCGGGTTGGGCGCCGGCTGCCGCCGTGAGGGGCGCCGGTCCGCCGCCGTGAGCCGGCGCGCGCTCTCCGCGCTCGGCCTCAGGCCTCGACCGGCCACCGACCACAACCGCGTCCCGTCCGAAGACCAGTATCTGCTCTGCCCGTACCAGGGCCGGCAGGGTCTCCTCGCCCGAGCCGGACGGGGCCACCTCGAGCGAGGTGATCCTTCCGTCGTGCAGGTCAAAGGCGTAGTCGGCGACCGTGCCCAACGACGTGCCGTCGCGGCTGAGGACCAGCTGGCCGATCAGCGGGCGCTCCGATTCGGCGATGCGCTCCAGCGCCGGGTCGGTTTCTACCGGGGAAAGGGCGTCGCAGGACGGCACCGTGACGGCCCGCTCGCCCATGCCCACCGTGCGCTCGACCGGCACGACCGGGCATCCCCGCCACCAGCGGCCGACGTCAACCGCGAGGCCGACGACCCTGGAGTGCTCCGTGTCCAGCAACACGTGCTTGACGCGGCCTATCTCACGGCCGTCGGCCAGAGTGACCACGGGAAGGCCGATAAGCCGCTTGGCAGTCAACAAAGCTACCACCTCCGGCCGGGATGCGGGGCTCCACGGCCATGGCTTTCGTTGCGACCGGCGCGAGCACCTTGTTTGCCCGGCCTCCGGCCCCTGCCCCTGCCCTCCGCCCGGTTTTTCGGTCATCGCGTACTACTTCATAACCCGAAAGGTATTTGCCGCGTAACCTCGAAGTGAGGCAGCTATACCTGCTTATGGCCGTGGCAGCTGAACCGGGGTGGGACTCATGCCAGGAGCGGACGGAGCGCCGCTCACGGTCAGAAGAACGTGGGCCTTTTTCTGGCCGCTCGCCCTTAGCGGAATCATCATGTCGGCGGGTCAGCCGGTCGTCCAGGCTGGACTCGCGCGCCTGGCCAACCCGGAGCTGACGCTGGCCGCCTACGGCGTCGCCTTTTACGTCGCCCTCCTCCTGGAGGCGCCCATTGTGATGCTGCTGGTGACGGCGACGGCGCTCGTCCGGGACGAGAGGACCTACAGGTTTACGCGCAACGCGATGCTGCTGTTCAATGCGGGCGTGGTGCTGGCAACGGCCGCGGTCGCGCTGTGCCTGCCGCTGTACGATTTCGTGTTTATGCGGCTCTTGGGCTTCCCGTTCGAGGTCGCGCGCGCGGCGCAGCCGGCCCTCATAGCGCTGATCCCGTGGTCGGGGGCGGTAGGAGTGCGCCGCTACTACCAGGGCATCCTGATCCGCTACGGGCACACCCGGGTGGTCTCGTGGGGCAGCGGGGTCCGGCTTCTGGTGATGGTTCTCGCGCTTCTCGGCGGCATGGCGGTCATCCCCCAACACGGCGTCTTCATCGGCGGGCTGGCGCTCCTGCTGGGTGTGACGGCCGACATGCTTGTGGCCCTCTTTTTCGCCAGACGGCTGCTGATGAAACACGTGCTCCCGGCCTACTCCGACGAGGCAACCGGCGCGGGCCTGAGGATGCTGCCTTTTCTCGCGTTTTTCATACCGCTCATCCTGACCATGGCTCTGCGGTTCGTGAGCCGTCCTCTGATGCTCAGCGGAATCGCCAGAAGCCACGATCCGGTTCTGGCTCTGGCGGCCTTCCCGGTCGCTCTCGGGACTCTGCAGATGTTCGCAGGCTTTACGCAGTTCCTGCAGCAAGTGGCTGTTGCGCTGGTCAAGGACGGCCAGAGCTTCGGGGTGGCCCGGCGGTTCACCTGGATGATCGCGGCGGGCTCAACCGGCTTGATGGCGCTTGTCGCGTTCACGCCCCTCGGGGACCTTTACCATGGGCTGGTCATCGGGCTGAAGGGCCAGGTCCTGGCGATGGCCAACACGTCCGTTGCCCTGCTGGTCGCGTCCGCGTGGCTCATGGCGTTTCAGGGTTACCTCCAGGGGCTGATGATCCGCAGAGCACGGACGATGGCCGTCAACATCGCGGCGCTGGGAAACCTCATCTTACTCGTGGCCGCCATCAATATCGTCGCCGTCAGCACCCGTTGGCCCGGACATATTATCGCCGGCGTGGCTTTCCCCGTGGCCCTGCTGCTTGAGGTCGGGATGCTCTACGTATGGTGCAGACCGCTCGAAAGAGAGCTGATCATCCAGGAACCTGTGGCGGAGACGGGGCGCGGCGAGCCCGGCGGCCGGCCCCTGGCAGCCCGTTAACGAACGTCCGCCCGGGGCCGCTTTCCTACGCCGTCTCCTCCTTGCGCTTGCGGTCGGCCGTAATAAGCAGCGGGTCCTCCCGCTTGCTGATGACCTCGCGCGTGACAACACACCTGGTCACGTCGGACCGCGAGGGCACCTCGTACATCACGTTGAGCATGACGTCCTCGATGATTGCCCGCAGTCCGCGCGCGCCCTGCTTACGCTTTATGGCCTGCTGGGCGATCTCCCTGAGCGCGTCCTCGCGAAACTCCAGGTCTACCCCGTCAAGCTCGAAGAACTTGTGGTACTGCTTGACCAGCGCGTTCTTTGGCTTGGTGAGGATGTCCACCAAAGCCTGCTCGTCGAGGGCGTCGAGCGTCGCGATGACCGGCACCCGGCCGACAAACTCGGGGATCATCCCGAACTTCAGCAGGTCCTGGGGCATGATCTGGGATAGCACCTCGCCGAGGGTCAGGTCCTGCTTGCCCTTGACGTCCGCCCCGAACCCGATGGCTTTCTTGCCGACGCGGGACGAGATTATCTTGTCCACGCCCTCGAACGCTCCACCGCAGATAAACAGGATGTTGGTGGTGTCTATCTGGATGAACTCCTGGTGCGGGTGTTTCCTCCCACCCTGAGGCGGGACGCTCGCCACCGTGCCCTCCAGGATCTTGAGCAAAGCCTGCTGGACGCCCTCGCCCGACACGTCCCTGGTGATCGAGGGGTTCTCCGACTTGCGGGCGATCTTGTCTATCTCGTCGATGTAGACGATCCCACGCTCGGCCTTCTCGATGTCGTAGTCGGCCGCCTGGATCAGGCGGAGGAGGATGTTCTCGACGTCCTCGCCGACGTATCCGGCCTCGGTGAGCGAGGTCGCGTCGGATATGGCAAACGGCACGTTGAGCACCTTGGCCATTGTCTGGGCCAGGTACGTCTTGCCGCAACCGGTGGGCCCGAGCATCACGATGTTGGACTTGGCGAGCTCCACGTCCTCGCCCTTTTTGCCCATGTTTATGCGTTTGTAGTGGTTATACACCGCAACGGACAAGATCCGTTTGGCCTTCTCCTGTCCGATCACGTACTCGTCCAGAGCTTCCTTGATCTGCCTGGGCTTGGGGATGTCCTTGATCTTGACTTCGGCCTCTTCGCTGAGCTCTTCCTCGATGATCTCGTTGCACAGCTCGATGCACTCGTCGCAGATGTAGACGCCGGGCCCCGCGACCAGCCGTTTCACCTGGTCCTGGGCCTTGCCGCAGAAAGAGCACTTTAGCTGACCTTTATCGTCGCTGAACTTGAACAATCCCTCACCCCCTTTTCTGTTGGTCGCTCCCGGCCGGTGAACCGCCGGCCGGGGCAACTTCCGCTAGCGGGCCGGCTTGGGCCTGGACATGACCCCGTCAACGAACCCGTAGTTCTTGGCCTCTTCGGCGGACATGAAAAAGTCGCGCTCCGAGTCCCGGGCGACCTTTTCGATCGGCTGGCCGGTATGCCTCGCTATCAGCTCGTTGAGGAGTTCCCTGCTCTTGAGTATCTCCTTGGCGTAAATCTCGATATCGCTGGCCGGACCGTGGAGGCCCGATATCTGCGGCTGGTGGATCATGATTCTGGCGTGCGGTAGGGCAAACCTTTTCGATTGCGTGCCGCCGGCAAGGATGACGGCGGAGATGCTTGCCGCGAGCCCGACGCAGATTGTGGAAACCGGGGCCTTGATGTACTGCATCGTGTCAAATATCGCGAGGCCCGATTCAACCACCCCGCCTGGGGAGTTGATGTACAGCATAATATCCTTATCGGGGTCCTCCGACTCGAGGAACAGCAACTGGGCAACCACGAGATTGGCCACGTTGTGATCCACCGGCGTACCCAGGAAGATGATCCTGTCTTTGAGCAGACGGGAGTAGATATCGAAAGCGCGCTCGCCGCGTCCGGTCTGCTCGATCACCATCGGGACAAGGCCCATGGTCAGTCCCCTTTCTTTGCCCTGCGCGTTCTCTTCGGGGGTGCTTCCTTCCCGCTCTGGTCTATTCCTACGCCGGGCGGCTGTGTGTTGTTTTGCGCGGCTTCCGGGGCTTCTGCCGCTTCCGGGCCGTCTACAGCGACCGCCGCGTCTACCTTGGCCTTTGCCGGGCGCCTTCTCTGCCTCTTGGGCTTCGGCGAAGCCGCCTCCTCCGCCGCGGGCATCTCCACGGGCGTCTGCGCCCCCACTAAATAGTCTATCGTCTTGCCGGTTACGATTTCCTCCCGGACATTGCCAATCTGGCCCTTGGCCTCCAGTGCCGCGCGCAGCGCGACCGGGTCCTGGCCGTAGACCAGGGCAAGCGTCCTGACCCGTTCGTCGACTTCTTGCTCGCCGGCGGTGATGCCCTCTTTGAGCGCAACCGCCTCGATGACCAGGTCGCGCCGGAGCTCGCGGGCCGCGCGCTCGTGAGAAGCCTTGCCCATCGTCTCCTCGGTTTCGCCGCTCGTGGACAGGTAGCCTTCGAGCGTCAGCCCGCGGCGCCTCAGCGTGTCCTTGAAGTCTTCCCTGATCGCCTCGGCGCGCTTTGAAATCATCACCTCAGGGATGTCCACCTCGGCGTTTCCGACTACCAGGCTCAGTATCCGTGTGGAGTAGGCCGACAGGGCCTGGCTATCGGCCCTGGCCTGAAGCTTGCGCCGGAGCTCGTCCTTAAGGTCGGCAAGGCCGAAGACCTGGCCCTCCGTGATCTTGACGCCGATATGCGGGGCCACCGCTACGGCGAATTCGTCGTCTGCCTCGGGCAGCTTGCGCTGGCGATGACCTCTGACGGCGACTTTGAAGGTCACGTCCTTTCCAGCGACCTGCTCGCCGGCGTCCTCCGGGAAGGTAACGCGTACATCGCGCTGCTCCCCGACTTTGGCGCCGACCAGCTGCTCCTCGAAACCGGGCACAAACTGCCCGCTGCCTATCTCCAGGGAGTAGTTCTCGGCTGTGGTTCCCTCAACAGGTTCTTCCCCGTCAGATCCGGCGAAATCGATGATCGCTATGCTTCCCTTTGCCAGCGGCATGTCCTCCGGCGCCTCTACCAGCTCTGAGCGCTGCTGCCGGAGCACCTCGATCTCGAGCTGGACCTCCACAGCGCCGACCACGGGTTTGTCGCGCGGGACCTCAAGCCCGGTGTACTGCCCCAGAGCGACCTCAGGCCTGGTCGTCATCTTGGCCTCATAGACCAGTGGCTCTCCGCGCTCCCAGGTCTTCAGATCGACCTCGGGCGGGCTGACCGGAACCAGGCCTGCCTGGTCGACGGCCTCGCGGTAGGTTTCATCCAGAAGGTCGTCCAGGACCTCACGGTCAAACGCGTCGCGCCCGAGGTAGCGTTCGAGGATCAGCGGGGGCGCCTTGCCCTTGCGGAAGCCGGGAACGTTATAGCGGCGTACGAGCCTGCGGTAGACGTTGTCGCGAACCCGGCCGATCTGTTCGGTATCTACCTCGATGTGGAGGAGAGCAACGTTCTTTTCGGGATGGGAGACGTCAACTTTCACGGCGCAGGTTTCCTCCTCGGTACGGACGGCCCGTTTACGTGGTGCGGGCGGGGGGACTTGAACCCCCACGGGGGTGACCCCACTGGATCCTAAGTCCAGCGCCTATGCCAATTCGGCTACGCCCGCACGCCCGGGAACAAAAACTGGTGGGCCATGAAGGTCTCGAACCTTCGACACCCCGCTTAAAAGGCGGGTGCTCTGCCAACTGAGCTAATGGCCCACATCGCCTATCAGGGTAAGGCTCCGGCAACTATTGTAGTCTATCATAGCCGTCTAACCAGCGAAAAGACCGCGTGTCGACGCGGCCTTGGTCATCCTGGCTGGGGCGGTAGGATTCGAACCTACGGTGCCGGATCCAAAGTCCGGAGCCTTACCTCTTGGCTACGCCCCAACGCCCGCCGCCGCCTGGATTATACCCCGACCGGCGGCGCGATTGACAATCAGGGCCTCCGCGGGAAGGCCCTGTGTGCTCTCTTGGGGTGAATGAGGGGTCTCGAACCCCCAGCCTCCGGAGCCACAGTCCGGCGCTCTAACCCTTGAGCTACATTCACCGCGTTCTCTTCACAGCAACTGATATAGTACCACAGCAGCGTTTCAGCCGCCACAACGCATGGGTGCGCGGGCCTGGCCAGCCACACGTTCGCGCACCAGGCGCCTGCCGGCCGCACGTTTCCCGGCATTTCGGAAACTTCGAAGACAGCGATGACATTTGTCGCCAAGAGAGGGACAAACTATGCCCGTCTCAACGTCACACCACTTCGGCGGGAGGTCTGCGGATGAGTACGGTTGTCGGTGTGTTTCACAATCGCGACGATGCTGAGAGAGCGGCACAAGATCTGAGGCAGGAAGGGCTTCACGAACGGATCTCGATCGTCGCCCGCGGCGATGAGGGCGGCAGGGCAGGCGGCGAGGAAGGCGCCAAAGGCAGAGGCGAAGAGGGCCGCGGCGGCATGCGGATGGGCGTCGGCGGGGATGTGTCGTCCGGCACGTGGACCGGTGCGGCGATCGGCGGCGCGGGCGGTCTGCTCGCGGCAGCGGGCCTGTTCACGGTTCCGGGGATCGGACCGATCCTCGCGCTGGGGCCGCTGGCGGCCGGCCTGACGGGCGCGGCTGCCGGCGGACTTGTCGGGGGACTCGTTGACCTGGGTATCCCGCGGCACCGCAGCGAGTACTACGAGGGCCGCGTCCGCGAGGGCAAGATCCTCTGCGCGGTCGAGGCGGACGGCAGCGAGGAAGACGTCCGCCGGGTGTTCGAGCGTTACGGCGCGGCAGACATCGAGACGCACTAGGGCGACGGACCTGCTCTGGAAACTACCCCCGGCCCTTCCGGCCGGGGGTCTTCCGTTTTCGGCGGGATTGAGAGCACATTCACTTCATTGCCTGGTCCCACGCCTCCTTCAGCCCGGCGACCGATGCGTGCCGCAGGCTCCGTTCAGTGCTCACGGCGCGCGCGGCCACCTCAAATAGCGCCTTGCCGGCTTCCCACTTCGCGGCCGGGCGGTCCTTTGCGCCTCCGAGAAGCACAAAGGCGGCGGCGCCCATGTTGAAGACGTTGGTCCGCCCGTCGATGACGGCTCCCAGCGTGAATTCCTCGGGGGACATGAAACGGGACGACCCGTACATACGGCCCATCGTGTTGTAGTAGGGCTTCCTCTGATACAGGTCGATGTCGCAGATCATGGTTTCGCCCGTGGAGAAGCCGTACATGATGCTCCCGTCGTAGAAGTCCACGGCGACATAGCCCGACGCCTCAACGTGACAGTGGAAATCGAGGATTGCGTCCATCGCGGCAAGGCGCCGGGCCACCGGGAGCCGTCTGAAACGAAAGTATGGCGAGTCCGGGTGGGTGTACTTGAGGGGCGCCGGGAACGCGCGGTGAGGGTGCAGGTCCTCACCGTCAAACCACTCGAAAACAGCCGCAAAGCCGCCCGGGGTGTCAATCCGGGCCAGGAGGTTCACCAGGTTAGGATGCCGGAGGGCCTCATAGACCCCGGCCGCGTGTCTGAGGCGCGAGACGGCCTCTTCCGGCCGGCCACCGTAGTGAATGGTCTCGGCCCCCGCGTACTTCACGAAGAAACGCCGGTCCCGGCCCTGAACTCCGAAGGACAGGTTGCCGGAGTCCTGCTGATCGAACACACGGAACACGCGGCCCAGCTCCCGCAGCCACGTGAAGTCGTGCTCTCTGCGAAGCACGAACCGAATTCCGTCGATGGACACTTCAACCGCCCGTACCGCCACGGCCGTCACCTCCACCCGGGAGCCCTAGCAAGAACCGCTCCAACGGGATACCGGGGGGCCGGGCGGCAGGTTACGCCGTGCCGTTCTGCGAAACAGCCGGTACAGGGGGCTGAGACGCATGGGAAGCGAGTTTGACCTTGTCCTTGCGGGCGGCAGGATCGTCGACGGCACGGGCAGGCCCGCGGGCCGGCTCGGCCCTGGCTGGCCGGGCCGGGTCCTGCGCCGCGGTTGAAACCCGGCGTGGCCGGCGCGCCGGACATACCGGCTCCCCTGCGGGAGACGGTGCTCAGGATCTTCGGGCCCGACGGGGAGAAATGGTTGGCGGGCTTTCCCCGGCTGTGGGATGCCTGCGTGAAGAAGTGGCGGCTGCGCGGGTGCAGGACGTCTGACGTCATGTCGATCAATTACATCTGCTTTGCGGAGTCACCCGACTTCGGCGGCGTTGCCCTCAAGATCGGGGTACCTCATAGCGACCTGTTCACGGAGATGAAGGCTCTGGCTGCGTTCGAGGGGCGCAACATGTGCCGGTGCTACGACAGCGACGCACAGCTTGGAGCAATGCTCTTGGAGCGGATCTCGCCGGGGCGCGACCTGACCACGGTGGCAAGCGGCAGCGAGCGGACGCGGATCGCGGCCAGGCTGATCGCCGACCTGCCGGTACCTGTGGCTGGCCTGTGCGGTTTCCCGCTGGTATCGGAATGGATGGAGAGGGCGTTTGCGCGGGTTCGCCGGGAGAGAATCGCCGGCGACAGGATGCTCTGGCTGGTGGATGAGGCGGAGGCCCTGTTTCCCCTCCTCCGGCTGGCCGGTGGGCCAGATGTGCTGCTGCACGGCGACCTGAACCACTGGAACATCCTCGAGGACGGCCGGTCCGGCGGCTGGAAGGCCATCGACCCCAAGGGAGCCGCCGGCCCGGGCTGCTGGGAGGCAGGACGCTATATCATCAACGAGCTGGAGATGGTTCCGGCCGGGGAACACGCGGCCCGCCTGGACGAGATGACCCGGGTCATCAGCCGGAAGACGGGCGGGCAGGCGCACGTCATCGCGCTCTGCGCGTTCCTCGACAAGGTGCTCAGCACCTGCTGGAGCTTCGAGGAACACGTCCGGGACGACAGGACCGCCCTCGTTGACGGGTGCGAGTTCCTTCTGGAAGGATACAGGCGGATCAGACGTCAGGGCTAGGCGGGCTCAACCTTCACCCAGCGGGGTCAGGCCGGCGGCTCTTACGGCATCCTGGGCCCCGGCCCACTCGGCCGCCGTAACCCGCCTGTCGAGCGGTGGGTGCTCCGCCGCCCGGTGGCACGGGTAGTACTGCCGCATCAGGTTCAGGGCCGTGCGGGGCGAGATCTCGTCAGCCAGCCAGCGCGCGGTTTCGGCCGTACCGGCTAGTCCGCCGGGAAGCACCAGATGGCGGACGAGCAGCCCGCGCCGGGCGACACCGTACTCCACCTTCAGGTCGCCAACCTGACGGTGCATCTCCCTGACCGCCGCCCGGTTGACCTCCGGGTAGTCGGGGATCCCGGAAAGCCGCAAGCCCACGGCGGCCTCGGAGTACTTCATGTCCGGCATGTAGATGTCCACAACCCCGTCAAGCAGGGCTAATGTCTCGGGGGCATCGTACCCGCCCGTATTGTAGACCAGCGGCAGCCGCAGGCCACCCGCGGCAGCCTCAACAAGCGCTTCCAGGATCATTGGCACTACGTGGGACGGCGATACGAAGTTGATGTTCTCGCATCCCCGCTTCTGCAGGGCAAGCATCATCCGCGCAAGCTGCCCGGCGGTCACGGTTGCGCCGATCGTCAGCTGGGAGATCTCGAAGTTCTGGCAGTAGGCGCAGTTGAGGTTGCAGCCCGCGAAGAAGATCGTCCCTGACCCGCCGCTCCCCACAAGCACTCTCTCCTCGCCGAAGTGCGGCCCGTAGCTCGAAACCTTAGCCCGGTCCGCGACCTGGCACAGCCCTTCCTCGCCCGACAGCCGGTCGGCGCCGCACCGGCGCGGGCACAGGCGGCAGTGCCGCATGAGCTCGCGGGCCTCCCGCGCCCGCCTGGCCATTCCTTCAGGGCCGAGAGCGAGATACGCGGGCTGCTTCTCCAGCATAGGACTACCTTCTCAGCCACAAGGGGTCAATCATTGCGCTCAGCCGTACCCCCTCGGGAAAGGCTTATCTTCCGAACAGCATCGTCATACCTGCTGCCACCGCTGCAGCACCAAGAACGATAAGCAGCACCAGTAGGACCCACCTGCGGCCGAGGATTCGTCCTCGCGCCTGGATAACCGTTACGGTCAGGCCGCTTGCGACCACCAGCCCCATCAGGTCCCATGCAGGGTCGGAGAGGAAGTACGCCCTGTACATCACGGCGAGGAGCATCCCGAACGTGGCCACAATATATCCCCAACGGTAGCTTTGGTTCTCGACGACCTCGGTACGCTCATCTCTTTCCACCGGCTTTACGGCATCCGCCCTCATGCCTGCACCTCCTCTTCCAGCTCCTCCAGCGAGAAAAGGTCCTCCACCTGCTTGCCGAGCTTGAGGGCCAGCACCAGCGCAAGCCTCGTCGAAGGTGCATATTGCCCGGTCTCGATGTAGCTTATAGTCTGCCGGGTAACGCCGGCCATAACGGCAAGCTGCTCCTGCGATAAGCCGTGCTCTGCCCGGGCGACCCGGAGCCGGTTGACGAGCCGGTAGCGATCGTTCACGCCGGAGCACCTCCTCCCGATTGGGATTGTAAAGCTACCTTGGCAATACGTCAAGTATACTTTGCAGCAGGTCCGCTACACTTGGCAGACGAGACGGGGAATGGCTTCGTACCGTCACGTCGAAACCGGGAGGCGGAGCCCGGACGATCACGCTGCGCGACTCCAGAAAAGATCACCCGATTGCAGGGCTTGCCGCCGTTGCGGGGCAATTCTATCGCCTGAGAGCGGAAGGGAGTGGGTCCGGAGTGATCGGTCGAGTGGTTCTCCTTCTGGCGCTTGTCACCCTGGTTATCAACGTCGTGGCCTTTCCTTACCTGCCAGACAGGGTCGGTATGCAGTTGGGGGCTGGCGGCCTGCAAAGCTACATACCCAAGGTCTTTTACGTGGTCCTTGCGCCGGCGGTCCTGGCCTTCGTGGGCTTCACCTCGGGCCGGTCGGAGCGCGGCGTGGGGTTGAGGTCGCTGGCCATCGGAGTCATCTTTTTCGTGGTCAACGCCGTCATCCTATACGTGAACCTCCGGCAAGCGTAAAGGCGTTTCCGCCGGCAGGACCTCAGAAACCAGAGAGACTCAGGATGAGGCTCCTGCCCCCGCCTCTCTGAACAACGGCCGCCAGGGACCGGTCAAACCAGACCGGTCTGCCGGCAAACCGCGCGTCCGTCACGACGGTGGATAGCAGCCCCGTCGATTCGCAGCCGGCCACAGCCGTAAGACGGTACACGCTCACCTGCTTCTCCGTCCAGACCAGCAGGGCGGTGCCGTCGGGCGCCCACACGACGTCGCCCTCAAGTCCAAGGTCCAGCCTTGTACCATCCTGCAGGTCGCTCACGGTTATGCTCCCACCCTGCTCTGCCGCCAGCGCAACGCGAGCACCGTCAGGCGAGAGCCAGGCCGAGCATACCGGCTCCGCCAGCGTCCGGAGTCTCCCGGAGGAGAGGTCAACTGACGCCAGGACCTGCCCGGGTCCACCGACGGCCAGGAAAACGACGCTCGACGGTCCGCTCCACGCAACCGGCTCCGGCGCCGGCGGCGTGCCCGGCGGGGTCTCGGCCGCCTGACCGGAGTACAGCTCCCGTCTGCCGCCAGTTCTGAGATCGTGGACAGTGAGGGTCCTGCGCGCGCCGGCCTGGGACAGGATGGCAACCTTGTCTCCCTCGGCCGAGAGGGCGCCGTAACGCCAGCCCGGGCCCTCCTCAGCGACGACCTCCAGGGACGCGCCGGCCGGCCGCCAAACCGCAACGGAAAGACCGTTGACCAGGAGCACCTGGCCGCCGGGTGACCACGAGAAGACGCTCGGCCCCGCCCGCTCGTCACCAAGATCAACCGTGAGGCCGAGGTCCGTCTGTTCCTTGGTCGCGAGGTCAATCACCAGTGCCCGTCCGGTCAGCGGGTCCCCTTCGCCCCGCGCTCCCGGCTGGGCCTCGACAAGTGCGATGAAGTTCCCGTCGGGGCTGAGAACCGGGTGGGCTACGGGGTTGTCGAACAAGGCTTCCTCAATCATTGCGCCGCTGCAGTCACAAACGACAAGACTCCACCCGCCGTCGACCGGACAGACGTAGCTCAGGCGGCCCTTCTCTGAGAAGGTGACGGCGTCCGCCTCCAGTCGCCGCCATGGTGCAGTACCGAAGAACGGCATCAGGGTCTTGCGGTAGTGCCCGGCCCCCTGGCCGTAGGGGCCGACCTGGTACGTGCCGGCTCCCACGACTATCCCGGAATCGTCCATGAAGCGGAGGCCCACTCCGTAGTCCCGGGCCGCCGCCGGTAGGTCTATGGGAACGAAGAAGACACCGTTCTCAACCCGGGCGACCGCGTCCGGCACCTGGGACGCTGCTCCGCTAACCGCCGTGATCTCAACCCTTGTTGCCGCGCGGTCCCCGAGCACTCCCCACAGGCCCTTCTCGCTGTGCCGGACGGCCCAGAGCCCTTCCGGGGGAAGCGACGGGGCCTCGGCAACGAGGCCGCCGGTGCCCTCAAGGTGGCCCTGCCGCAGGAATGACCATTTGCCCGTCGCTTCGTCTTGCAGGAAGAGACACGCCCAGGTTCCCGGCGGACCGAAGTTGACGATCGCGAAGTACCCGCCCTCCACCTGCGAGACCAGAAGGGCGCCGCGGTAGACGGGGCGGCCGGATATCGCCTCCTGCCGGACGGCCGCCTCTCGCCACAGGTCGAGTACCTCGCCAAGTGCGAGCTTGCGGAGATGCGAGGGCAGCCTCTCTCCGGAAAGGTCCTGGTTTCGGCACGATACGGCGAAGGCAAGGACAAGAGCCAGCAGGACGAGGATGGCGATCCTGATCCAGGTCCGCATCTGTCTACACACCCTTCAGGTCATCTTGCTTGCTCAGGCTCGGGCGCTGGCACCGCCACGCCCCTACCTTTGGGCAGGATGCGCAGCGCCGGCATCCAATGGT